>ERZ1026892.11-NODE-11-length-105149-cov-27.596837_pt1 | contig 105149 bp, 73 predicted proteins | sample MGYA00380176_ERZ1026892 | MGnify/ENA primary metagenome ERZ1026892 (study PRJEB33269, sample SAMEA4719812) | human gut metagenome | biome: human-associated habitat; feature: organic feature; material: feces | place: Cameroon | collected 2013-10 ... | reverse complement strand
GTTCATTGTTGTTGTATTTAAGCTCATCGTTAGAGTCTTGAAGTGCTTTGTTTGAGCCTTTAAGTTCATCGTTAGAGTCTTGAAGTGCTTTGTTTGAACTCATTAGCTCATCATTAGAGTCCTGAAGTGCTTTGTTTGAACTCATTAGCTCATAGTTAGAGTCCTTAAGTGCTTTGTTTGAGCCCTTAAGTTCATCGTTAGAGTCCTGAAGTGCTTTGTTTGAGCCTTTAAGTTCATCATTAGAGTCTCGAAGTGCTTTGTTTGAGCCTTTAAGTTCCTTCTCCGACAGTTTCAACAAATCTTTTTTCCGGTTGACGTACACCACTGCTGCTGCAATGACAACCAACAGCACAAGTATACATATTATCGTCACGTTTTTCCAGATGGCTTCCTTTTGGAGCTTTTCATTGTAAGCTGACAATATTACATGCAGGTTGGTATACAGCTCTACCCGTTGCAGACGACTATTGTATGCATGTGCGTCTTTCAATGTTTGATTGATATATTTCCGGGCTTTGTCAAGATCATTTTTGTTTTTATAAAGCAACAGAGCAACATCCTGCAATGCCTGACTCTCATTGTTAGCCGACATTACATCGCTAATGGCAGCAAGCAGCAGATAACGCCTCTGCTGCTCCCACAGTTTATTGTTGCCGTAAGCCTTTGACAGAGCGTATGCCGCCCTGCCGTACATGCGGTTTTCGGGTCCGAACATTTGCATTGCCTTATTCAATGAAGCACTAATCTCATTGATACTCCTGCCTGAGGAAAAGAGATTTATACCTTTCATATAATAATACATTGCACTATTCTTCGGACAGTAGTATAGTGCCTTGCCAATATATTCCTTGAACAGTTCGTTATAATGTTGGCTGAACTCCATGTTCTGACAACAGGCATTCAGATTGTAATAGAGTGAACTCTGGGCGCAGTAGAAAAGGAAATTTTGCTTTTGTTCGGATTGTGATATCTCGATTTTGTCCAGACTTTCCTTCGCCTCAATATAGAAGCCTCGTTCAATCAGCAGACTTGCCTTTGTAATCAGGAACCGGTTGCAATAATCAGAATTGCCAGTCTGTTTGGCAAGGCTTATTCCCCTTTGGATATACACCATTGCCGAGTCGTAAACGTATAGACTATACTCGTTTGCCAACTGTTCATATATGCGTAGCTTGTCTGTTGCAGCGGTCACGAATTTAGCTCCAAGCTTAATGTCTTTTAGCCTTTTTTCTTTTATGACATCATAATCCGCACTATGGGCTATTACTGAGTCTAATCTTTCGTAAAGTTTCTTATTGTCTGCGCGAGCATTAATGATCGACAGACAGATAGTTATGGTCAATATCAATGTCCTCATAGGTCTTTGAATATTTAGATCTTTCTTTTTTATCTACAAATTTATAGATTTTTTATTAGATATATTATATGTATTTTCTACTTTTTTTTAATCGTTTTTTTTCGATTCTTACTTTCTTTTACCCCCCCCCCGTTGTGTAAGTTGCTGTTTATCTGATAGTTGTGAATTTTTTTATATTACTCATACTTACTTGAAGCTTACTCAATGCACTTTAACCTACAGGATATATATACCTTTGCATCGAAAATTTTGAGAGGCGCAAATTCCGAATTTAGAAGAAACGTTTTGATTGAAATAATAATACGTATAATACGATAAAATCAAAAAAACTTTTTTAATGATGTCAATGAGATTTTTCAGGAAAATTTGTTTTGTCGTAACTCTCTTGCTTTTGGCTATGCCAATGGTTGCCGCAACCGCAAATGGTGTTGACAAAAGCGAAAAGAAGGTTTGGCAAGATTCAGATCCGTCTAAGGAGAATTATTTTAACAACCGTCGTGCTCTCGTAGGACCGGGATGTACAATCAATAGCATTGGTGATGGTGTTAAGGTGGTTTCTGGAACAGCTAATCTTCAGAACCTTTGCAACGAGAATATGGATGATTATGCTACTATTCCGGCGCTTGTTGGAGCTACCGTAGTAGCAAGTCCTATTATCAGCGTTAAGGACAATCAGCATTATTATGCTGGTGGTACAGAGGCTGGTTTTGTCATTTGTGCAAAATCAGAGGCAAGCATCCTTACTCTCGATTTAGCACAGTTCTATAAGATTCAGTTCCTTAAGGACGGAGAAAAAGTAGACAAGCCCCAGTCGATCTCTACCGGTAAGTCTGTCACTGGTCTTGGACTGTCGTTGCTGACAATTCCTGGTTCTGGTCAGGTTAACAAATTGTATATGGCAACTGCACCTGGCGATTTTGATGAGATTAAGCTCGTTCAGTGTGGAGTTGATGCTAAAGTGCTCTCTGCTATAAATATCAAGTATGCGTTTGTAGGCAAGGCTCGTGAGTATACTATTACCAACAATAAGGAGAATGGTATTTCTAAATACGCTGAAGAGCAGGGTAGAAAGACGTTTACTCTGGATGCGCAAGGCAAAGAGCCAACTCACACATTAGGTGAGGTGTCACGTGGTGATGTGATTGATGAGGATCTTGACAATGGCTATGCTGCTGTTGTAGGAGCATTAGTTCCAGTATCAACTCCTGTTACTGTTGTTGCCAAACCCAGTGATGGCAAGGAAGCATTCCCTAATGGAACGGAAGTGGGATTCAAGTTTAATGGATTTAATCTCGCCAATCTTTCGGTAGGCTCTGGCGTTGAACTCACACTTTTCAACAAAGAGGATAAAGAAATAGGCAAGTATGACATCTCTGATAAACTCCTTGGTCTTGGACTGATTGAGGATACCAAGGACGGTGAAGTCGTTATGAGAGCTCCTGCAGCTTTCTCAGCAGCAAAGATTTTCTTCAAAGGCATAGGAATAGAAGTTGGTGGTACCTCTGTCAACTACGCCTTTGTGCGCATGGCTCCCGATGCAGCTTCTCATCATTGTCCTATCAATGCAACATCAAGTCGTGACGTATCTGGAAGTGTCAATCAGTTCCAGTTGCAGCACAATGATACCGTACAGGTAAAATGGTCGATTGTAGATCGTCCAACAGGTTCAAATGTTGAATTGAACACAGAAACTGGCCTGGTTTCTAATCTTGATATTCCAGGCAAATATGTGTTTAAGGCAACAGTTCTTGAAGATGAAGGCAGAAGCGAAAAATGCTATGAAGAGACAACCCTCAACTATGCTCCCACATATGTTGCGGAGGAACACGGAGTGGATATCCTTGTCAATAAGGAGGGTGAGGAGCCTAAATATATGTTGAGCGATAAGTTTGGCGGTGGTTTGATACAGATATCCGATAGAATGATGAACCGCTCAGCCATACTTACTACTTCTCTCAACGATTTCGCCTATCGTCAGCCAGACGTTGAATTGGCTGCCAACACAGGTCTCGTTGGCATCAAGACTGCTGATGGCTCTAACTTTGCAGATGGCTTGAATGGCAATGCAAGAGCTTTCAATGGCAAGATGAAGGTTGGTTTTGTGGTATCTGTTAAGGCTACCGGACTCGATGCTGATGTGCTTAATCTCTATAACATCAAGCTCTACAATAAAGGCAAGGAAGTGACTGGAGATGTAACAACCAATTGGGATGCCATCTCAGCCGGACTTATCGGTAAAGAGGAAACACGTAAAATGTGTCTGAACGTTGAAGTGCCCGCGGGCTCTGTGTTTGATGAGATTGTACTTTATAAAACAGGCGTTCTTTCTGCCGACCTCTCACAGCTCAATATCTACTATGCGTATGTAGCCGATGCAGATGCCGACAATGCTACAATCAATCCCGTTTACGGCGCTCAGGTGGTATCTACAAACAATACCAATGCATCAATCGACTTTGCAAACACTCAGATGGTCCAAGTTGCCAACATTGGCAACGGCTACAACGAGTTGAGCAATTTGATTGACGACTCGATGGATACATACCTGACTCTCCCGTTGGGCGTAGACTTGGGAGGCTCTACAATCTCAGTCAATATGGGTAAAGTAGTTGATAAGGGACAGCAGCTTGTTATGGTAACCCAGAATCTGGCTTTAGGATTGGGTGCAAGTCTGGGCGAAGGTCTAAAGTTGACCACCTATCTTGATGATGAGAAGCAGGAAGAACTGACAAGCTGGAAGGTTCTTGGTGCTGATGTTATTGGCAGTAAGGGCGACAGCTATGCCGTGCTTAATCCTACCAAGTCGTTCGATCAGGTTCGTATCACACCTGTTAAGGCGCTCTCTGCTCTTGAGAATCTTCAGATTAAGGGCTTCGCTCTGCGTACTGACATGAACGACGACGGAACCCTCAACGGATACGACGACCTTCTGGTTCTTGATGAGGACAAGACTCTTGACGTGAAGAAGTCATACACTGGAGCCACGATGCTGCTCCACCGTACATTCACCAAGAGTGCTGACAACGACAAGAAGGGATGGAACTCTATCATTCTTCCCGTCGATATGACAGCAGCTCAGGTGGTGGAAGCCTTCGGTGAGAATACACAGTTGGCAGAATTCAGAGCCTTGGAAGACAACTGGATAGAGTTCTCTACAGTAAACGTAGCCGCTGATGGCGTCGTGCTGCATAAGAATATACCTTATATAATATATCCTACTAAGGAGCCGCTCGGCAACTATTCATACACTATCGATGGTGTTACGAAGATTCTCGACGGTCATGTATATGTAGCCAATGGCATCAACTACGATGACCAGACATCTAATCTGACACACACAGTAAATGGCGGAGGCATGACCTACACTGGTTCGTACGACAGTAAGACCGTTGTGTCCGCCGACTCATATATGTTCAGCAAGGGCGACCTGGTTCACACAAATAAAGACCATACTGTAAAGGCTTATCGTTGCTGGCTTAAGGAGGATATGCACACGGGCAAAATGTTGATGTTCTCGCTTGATGGCAACGGCTTGGATGGTACAACTGGCATCCACGTGATTGAGGAGAACAAGCAGAATACAAACACCGGCATCTACAACCTTGGCGGTGTGCGCATGAACACCAACAATGTCGATAAGTTGCCGAAAGGTGTGTATGTTGTTAACAACAAGGTAGTGGTAAAGAAATAATATTATAACTGCATTATGAAAAAGAAGAAATATGTAGCTCCGGAGATTAGCGTTGTCGAAATGGAGCCTTTACAGATAATGGCTGGAAGCCTTGAAAGCGACCGTGGCTGGAGTCCCGACGGTGACGAAAAGAATGGATTCGGCATCGTAGAAGAAGGGGATGATGATTACAAAGATGACGATTTCTAACCTTTAGACAACTAAATAACTCACTATTTTATTAAAGTTGAACGCCCTGCAAGTGTGAAAGCATTTGCAGGGCGCTTTCTTTGTTATTGCTGTCCGGTAAAACCGTTGTTTGGCAGTTTGCAAACGATTGTAGGTGTGTGCGAACACATTAAGGGTTGATGTAGGTCAAAAATAGGCGTTTTTATGCGAAAAAAGAGTGTAAACACTTGTTTGTGTTCGCAAACAATTGTAACTTTGCATCGTCAAAACAAGGGAACCGTGAGGCAACCGCTTGACTAACAACATTAGGTAAAAGGTATTGAAAGGATAATTCAATAGGAAAGTCTTAAGGGTAAAGAAGATTCAGGACGACATCAGAAGGTAAAAGATTAGGATAACTTCAATAGGAAGGTATTAGAAAAAGGTAAAAGATAGAAGGATAACAACACCGAAAGGGTATTAGGTAAAGGTAAAAGATTGAACAAGAGAGGATGACTTCTGATAAGGTATTATAAAAGGTGAAAAGTAAAGGGTAACTTTGGTAAAGGTCTTAAGTTTTGAAAGGTAAAGAAGTTTTTAGGTAAAGATTGTCAATAAAAGGTATATAGTTTGGTAGTTTTAAAGGTTAATAAGTAGAAAGGTTATGTTGATGACGGTAATGATGAGCCTATTTGCAGCGACTGCTGCAATAGGAATGTGGGGAGAAGACAACAATAAATAGTCTTTCTCGCCACTTAAAATGAGACGGGAGTCTTGTTAAATAGTCGAGAAAATAAAAAAGTTAATAAATAAAGTTTGGTCCACCGCAGCGTTCGTTGCGGTGGATTTTTATTTTTATTATTGCCCTACTTGTTAATAGGACAGCGTAGGTGGCGCATTTCGTGTCCGCCCCACATGGCATCGTTGCAGTACTCGAAGCCTACTGAGCGGTAGAGGCGTTCGGCGTTGGGGTTGCCTTTGTCTACGAGCAGCGCTGCGGGCAGGTTGAGGCTTGCAGCGTGTTCCGAGGCACGCTGCAACAGTTGACGAGCGATGCCGCGGCGACGGTATTCGGGGTAGATGGCTAATGAGTCGAGATAGAACTCGCCGGCTTCCGTCTCGTCGTCCATCTGCGAGTAGTCCATCTGGAGCTGTCTGAGTGCCTCCTCCTGGAAGCGGCGGCGCAGGCGGCGCAGGTCGGCTCCGTTGTAGCCTACGATGGCACCGGCTACCGGTGCATACTCCACGTTGCCCTCTGTGGCTTCCTCGTCGACAGCTACGAAGGCGTTGCGCCAGCTGTATTGCGAGTCGTCCATGAGTACGAGGTCGAGCATCATGTGATAGAAATCGTCGAGCGTGTGCTCCTTGCCAGCCAGATACTGGCAGCACTCTTCCGTCATTGCCGTCATAATGAGCTGTGCGATGTCGGCTGCGTGCGCTGGTGTTGCGGGAATAATAGTCATAAAAGTAGTTTTCTTTTTCCGACAAATTTAAGCAAAACTCAGCAGACCAACAACTATTTTGACATATATTAAGACGTGTGAAGTAGGTGGCGTGGTGTTGTGTTCTGTAAAATAAAATCCACTAAAACGTTTGTTTATATGGATTTAAATGCCTAACTTTGCAAAACTATCAAACCATTTTTGTTAAATCAGGTAGTGGCAAGAATGGTGTAATTAGCGAAAATAGTATAAAAAGACAGATGAATGAGAATTCCGGCAGCAGGAACAGTGTCGGGGTTCTTGTTTTTTTGTTATTGTAATGTAAAATATTAATTAACAAACAAAAGAATCATGGCTTACATGTCACAAGAAGGCTACGACAAGCTCGTTGCCGATTTAAAGCAGCTCGAAACAGTGGAGCGCCCGAAGGCTTCTGCAGCCATTGCAGAGGCTCGCGACAAGGGCGATTTGAGCGAGAATGCAGAGTACGATGCCGCTAAGGAGGCGCAGGCTCATCTTGAGGAGAAGATCAATCGTTTGAAGGTTGCTATCTCTGAAGCAAAGATTATTGATACATCGCGTCTGAGCACCGACTGTGTTCAGATTCTCTCGAAGGTGGAGATGGTCAACCTCGCCAACAACGCTAAGATGGCATACACCATCGTGAGCGAGAGTGAGGCTAACCTGCGCGAGGGTAAGATTTCGGTCAATACACCTATCGCACAGGGTCTGCTCAACAAGAAGGTGGGCGACGAAGTAGAGATTAAGATTCCGCGTGGCACTATCCGTCTGCGCATCGAGAACATCACATTCGCATAACACCTGAGTGTGGCTTGTCCGCACATTGCAGAGAGTGCAGGAAGCAGCCGATTGGGCGCACCATAATACGTTAAAAGCCAGAAGTCGCAGACTCGGAGTCTGAGGTTTCTGGCTTTTGCGTATATAAAAATATGTGTGAATGCGTGCGCTTATCCGTTATTTTTACTAATTTTGTAGAAATAAACATTTAAAACCTATTGTTATGGATATATTCTCAAAAATCGCCGCAGGCGAGATTCCCAGCTATAAGTGTGCTGAGAGCGAACAGTTCTACGCTTTCCTCGATATCAACCCGTTGGTGAAGGGCCACACACTCGTCATTCCGCGCCGCGAAGTAGACTACATCTTCGACATGGATGATGAGGAGATTGCCGAGTATCAGGTGTTCGCAAAGAAGGTGGCTGTAGCCATCAAGCGTGCCTTCCCGTGCATCAAGGTGGGCGAGGCAGTGCTCGGACTCGAAGTGCCGCACGCACATATCCATCTCATCCCGATGCAGTCGGAGAAGGACATGCTCTTCTCTAATCCGAAGCTGAAGCTCTCGGAAGAGGAGTTCCGCGAGATAGCCGATAAGATATACACCGAGTTCAAGAAACTGTAACACCTCCAAACCCTGCAATATGAAGAGAAACATCGCCATTATCCTTGCCGGTGGAGTAGGCTCACGCTTGGGTATGTCCACACCGAAACAGTTCTTTAAGGTGGCAGGCAAGATGGTCGTGGAGCACACCATCGACGTGTTCGAGCGCAACCAGCACATCGACGAGATTGCCATCGTGTCGAACCCGGCGCTCGTTGCCGACTTCGAGAACATCGTGCTGCGCAACAAGTGGCGCAAGGTGAAGAAGATACTGAAGGGCGGAGCCGAGCGCTACTACTCGTCGCTCTCTGCCATCACCGCCTACCAGAACGAGGATGCCAACCTCATCTTCCACGACGCGGTGCGCCCGCTCGTCAGCCAGCGCATCATCGACGACGTGGTGAAGGCACTCGACACGCATCGTGCCGTGAACGTTGCCGTACCGTCTGCCGACACAATCATTGAGGTCGACGGCGACTTCATCACGAACATACCCGACCGCTCCCGTCTGCGCCGCGGACAGACTCCGCAGGCGTTCGATCGCCAGCTGATATCCGATGCTTACGACAAGGCACTCAAGGACCCCAACTTCCGCACTACCGACGACTGCGGCGTGGTGCGCACATACCTGCCCGAAGAGCCTATCTTCGTGGTGCGTGGCGAGGAGAGCAACATGAAGCTCACCTATCGCGAAGACACCTACATGATGGACAAGCTGTTCCAGCTGAAGAGCACCGAGCCCAACGACGTGCAGATTGGTGCAGACTCGTTCCGCGGAAAGGTGGCTGTGGTGTTCGGCGGAAGCTATGGCATCGGCAAGAACATCGTCGAGATGCTTGAGCAGAGTGGTGCTCATGTGCACTCGTTCTCGCGCAGCGCAACGCACACCGATGTGGGCGACGACAACCAGGTGGCACTCGCTCTGTCTGCTGTGGAGCAGAAGGAGGGACACATCGACTATGTTATCAACACCGCCGGCGTGCTCAACCGCGAGCCGCTCGCTTCGATGGAGTACGACACCATCCTGAAGGCGGTGCAGACCAACTATATGGGTACGGTGAATGTGGCTCTGCGCTCACGTCCTTACCTGCAGCGCACACGCGGTAAGCTCATCTTCTTCACATCCAGCTCGTACACCCGCGGTCGCGCCTTCTACAGCATCTACTCGTCGACAAAGGCTGCCATCGTCAACTTCGTGCAGGCTGTGGCGCAGGAGTGGGATGCCGACGGCATCAGCATCAACTGCATCAACCCAGAGCGTACAAAGACACCGATGCGCCAGCAGAACTTCGGCGTGGAGCCCGACGAGACGCTGCTCATGCCGGAGCGTGTGGCTGAGGCTACGCTGCGCACCCTGCTCACCGACTGCACGGGTCAGGTGATAGACGTGCGTCGACCAGTAGCCAACTAATCGGCTTGTCAACTCGTTTACTCGTCAACTCGTCAACTTAAACATGAATTATATAACCGAATTCAAACAGCGCAACCTCCGTCGTGCGCAGCTCAAGCAACTCTCCATTCTTGAGGAGATAGACCGCATCTGTCGCAAACACGACATCAAGTACTGGCTCGACGGAGGCTCTCTGCTTGGTGCCGTGCGCCATGGCGGCTTCATCCCGTGGGATGACGACATAGATATAGCGATGACACTCGACGACTCGCGCCGCTTCGCCGAGATAGCTCCTAAGGAGCTGCGCAGCGGACTGGTGCTGCAAACGCCCGAGACGGAGCATACCCGCGAACCTATTATGAAGGTGCGCGACCTCAATTCGTTCTATGTCGAGGGTACGGAGGACTTCTCGCTCGACTACTCGAAGGGACTCTTCGTCGACATCTTCCCGTTCATCCCTTACCCTAACGTCTCGCGCAGCTTCTGCAAGCGTTACGGCAAGGCGATGTCTAAGTGCTACTCCATACTGCACCACTCGCATCAGTATTCGTGGCGTGCCACGTTCGAGCTGTTCTATTTCGGGGCGAAGTACCTCTTCTGCAAGGCGATGTGGGCAGCGGCTTTCGCTCTGCGCAAGCGCGACACCTACATTTCCAACGTGCTCATCAACAACGGCTACGGCATCATGCACCGCCGCGACTGCCTCTTTCCGCTTTCCACAATAGAGTTCGAAGGCAAGCGTTTCGCTGCGCCTGCCGACCCCGACGCTTATCTGCGCGACCTCTACCGCAACTATATGGAGGTGCCGCCGAAGGAGAAGCAGAAGGTGCACGCCGTGTTTATCATGCCCGAACTGATTGAGGAGGCGGAAGTTAAGGAGTTAAGAAGTTAAGGAGTTAAGAAGTTAAGGAGTTAAGAAGTTAAGGAGTTAAGAAGTTAAGCCAAATGCTTATAATGCTATATCGAGCAAAAAAAACTAATAAAAAAACTAATGGCTTCGCTCGGCTTTGCCGCTTGCTTGCAAGAACTCCTTAGCGACCGTAGGGCGCGACAACTCCTTAACTTCTTAACTACTTTCATCTGCGAAACTTAAATTATTTTATAAAGAATGAATCAGACCGGAACCGTAGCGGTGGTGATGTGTACATACAACGGGGCGAGTCGACACCTTGCAGAGCAGCTCGACTCGCTCTTTGCGCAGACACTGAAGCCGAAGGAGATAATAGTGCAGGACGACTGTTCTACCGACAACACTATGGAGTTGCTCGCCGACTATGCTCGCCGTGCGCCCGATGGGGTGCAGATGCGTGTCTATCAGAACGCGCAGCAGCAGGGCATCAACCGCAACTTCTTCTCTGCCATGCGCCGTTCCACCGCCGACCTCATCGCCGTTTGCGATCAGGACGACATCTGGCTGCCAACGAAGCTCGAAGAGCAGTGCGCCGCCATCGGTCAGAACATGATGTGTGTCTGCCGTTCGGTGCCGTTCACCGAGACTGGTGCTGAGGTGCGCTACGACAGTCGCCGACCCAACTGCAACCTCATCCGTCTGTTCTATGCCTCGATGATGGGCCACTGCCAGGTGCTGCGTCGCGAGTTGCTCGACGTGATACCCACCGAGGAGGAGTGTCCCGAGATATACCGCCGCACATGCTACGACGTGATGACCGCTACAGCCGCTGCGGCTCTCGACAGCATCGTGCTCATCGACCGTGTGCTTGTGCGCCAGCGTCGCTACGCCGAGGCTGCCACATACGTGGGTGTCGACACCCATCGTGTGCGCTCTGCCGACAATGCTGCCTACATGGTGTGGTACGGCGTGCGCAATTATTCGAGGGTGAAGCCCCGGATGAACGCCCACTTCGCCGCTCGCCGCGACTTCCTTCTGTGGGTGGAACGCAAGTCGAAGGCAACTCCCTCAGTCCCCACCACCGACAATGCAATCTTTCGCGACGGCTTGCGCCTCCTCGGCTACGAGACACGCCGTGGCATCCGTGCGTTCTTCGGCTTGCAACGCATGTATGTGCGCTATCGTCACCGCATCTTCTACACACACGAGACCGACCCCGTGGCACTTCTGCGTGCGTTGCTCCATCCGTTCATGCAGATATACAACTACCGCTATCTATGAAGGTTTATTTCTACCATACGCAGAACATACAGTATTGCCTACGTCGCATGGCGGAGGGCGAGTTTCCGTCGCACTTTCTCTACGGAGCGTGCCACCTTGCCGACAACGGCATCGACGTGGTCTATCACCGTTCGCCGAAGCACGAACTCTCCCGACTGAAGACTGCGCTCTACACGGCGTGGCGTGTGCTCACGTGTCGCGAGCACTACGATGCTCTCTACGCCACCCACTACAAAGGTCTCGAACTCGTTGTGCTGCTGCGTGCCCTCCGCTTGTTCCGCAAGCCCATCATCGTGTGGCACCATCAGCCCATCGTGAAGTCGAAGAGCCGCCTGCGCGAACTGCTCGGTCACTTCTTCTACAAAGGCTTCGACCGCCTGATATTCTTCTCGCAGAAACTCGTCGACGACTCGCTGAAGGCTCCGAAAGCCGACCCCCGGAAACTCGTCGTTGGACATTGGGGTGCCGACCTCGCCTTTTATGATAAGATAAAAGCGGAGCTCAAGGCAGAACAAATCTCACCACCTCACCACCTCACCACCTCACCACAACACCATCTCACCCCCTCACCATCTCACCACAACACCATCTCACCATCTTTCATCGCCACGGGCAAGGAGCAGCGCGATCAGCCCACGCTCATCGAAGCGTTCAACCGCACCGGTCGCCACCTTATATTATATATAGGTATCAATCCGAACCCTAACGTGCCCAACCCCAACCTCGAAGCCGTGGAGCGTTGCGAGCCAGCCGACAACATCGACGTGGTGAAGATTTGCGGACTGCTGCCTTACGAGATAGCACGCGAGGTTGCGAAAGCCGACTGCGTCGTCATCTGCTGCCACCGCACACGCTACACCGCCGGACTCACCACCGTGGTGGAAGCCCTCGCCCTCGGACTCCCCATCATCTGCAGCCGCAATCCGCAGATACCCGTCGACTTCGACCGCCTTGGCTGCGGCATCTCCGTTGAGTATGGCGATGTCGAAGGCTGGCAGCGAGCCGTCGAATACATAGCCACTCACCCCGACGAGGCACGCCTGATGGGGGAGCGCGGTCGCGCTCTTGCCGAGCAGATGTTCAACGACGAACGCTGCGCAAAAGAGGTGGCGGAATGGATAAAACAACTTAGTTTGTAAAAATTACAACTATTCTTTTGCTGTTTCAAACTTTATCTGTATCTTTGCAGAGACAAAGTATAATTGGCTAAAAATAATCATTATGAAGGAATTGAAAGGAACAAAGACCGAGCGCAACCTGCAGGAGGCATTCGCAGGTGAGTCGCAGGCACGCAACAAGTACACATACTACGCATCTAAGGCTCGCAAAGAGGGCTATGAGCAGATTGCTGCTCTCTTCGAGGAGACGGCGCAGAACGAGAAGGAACACGCAAAGATGTGGTTCAAGTATCTGCAGGGTGGTGCCATCAAGGACACCTTAGAGAACCTAAAGGATGCTGCTGCAGGCGAGAACTACGAGTGGACAGACATGTACGATCGCATGGCTAAGGAGGCTGACGAGGAAGGCTTCACAGAGATTGCTGCTGCTATGCGTGGCGTAGGTGCTGTCGAGAAGCATCACGAGGAGCGCTATCGCAAGCTCTTGCAGAATATCGAGGACGGTGTAGTGTTCTCTCGCGACGGCGACTGCATCTGGCAGTGTCGCAACTGCGGTCACATCGTTGTAGGCAAGCAGGCTCCAAAGCTTTGCCCGGTGTGCAAGCATCCGCAGGCGTACTTCGAGCTGAAAGCAGAAAACTATTAAAAGTAAAAAGGTAAAAAAGTAAAAAAGTAAAAAGTAGGAGGTATGGGCATCTTGCCCATACCACGCTGCCACAAAGCTTTTAAAAGTAAAAGAGTAGAAAAGCTCTTAAACTAACCGTTTCCGCAAAACTTTTGCTTCAAAAGTTTTGCGGAACGAAATAAAAAGCGTACCTTTGCACTCGCAAAACGCCAATGCCCAGATGGCGGAATCGGTAGACGCGCTGGTCTCAAACACCAGTGGGGCAACCCATCCCGGTTCGAGCCCGGGTCTGGGTACAGGTAAAACGACTAAGTAATTGAACATCAATACTTAGTCGTTTTCTTTTTACCCTATCTGTTCCCAATTTGTTCCCACAGATCTTCATTCTCCTCCTTGTTAAATGTGATTGAACGTCTTTAAACATGATTATAGTGACGACAAATAGCGACAGATTCGATACACTCATTTCCACTCTAAAGTTTTGTGATATACGTCTTCTTTTTTCTCATGTAGGGTTTAAAACCGTCATAAGAATATGGTGTATATGAAATCTGACGGTGAGTAGAGTTTTATTATACCTTAAATTAGCAGACAAAGTCTTTTTGTATATTCTTTAGATTTTTATCGTGTGCATACGTATATCTGCACGATAAAATCAAAAGACGTTCAAATTAGGGCACAACGCTCCTTTCTCCATTGGGGATTGGAATTCAAAAGCCACGAAAAAAATGGATTTATCCAAAAGAAAGTTTGTCATACGGCATGCCGACGGGTTCTGTTATCGTTAGAATCGGACATTTATCCGAGATTCTTCATTATATCGGCTGCAAATTTATATCTTTTTGTTAAATCTTAAAGAAATAACTAATTTTTTTTTGAAAAAACAGATGATTGTCAGAAAAATGTAGTAATTTCGCATCGACTCTTTATGTTCATCGGCCAAGAAACAGTTATCGTGGTTAGCCCATGAGTTATCAAGGTTAGGACATGTCCACGCCGTGCCGAGTGAGGCAATTCGTCTGACAAGGCGGGCATAGGGTGGGAGTAAGAGAGTCGCAACATAATAAAAAGGCGTCTTCTGGACGTCTTGTCTTTGACCCGTAGGAATTCTCGCAAAATTCAGATTGCAGTCAGGGATGAGGCAACGGTAGATGTCCTCGGGATGTGTATATGCGCATCCCTTTTGCAGATGTCAGAAGGACGATTGTGTCCAGATGCCATTTGTGAAAGGGTATGCTATATTCATATCGGCGTGGGCTTCAACGTTGCTCGTTCAACTGTAATCGGGCAATGCGAGAAGCCTCTATGGGTGGGACGGGCGACAGAGCAGTTCCCACGCTTTTTTTTTATGTGTAGCCGAACACAAAAATTACGACAGCCGAATCTGGGAGCAATAGGCATTAAAAATTAACAACAAAGTATGAAGAAATTTGCGTTATTTGTTTGTGCCTTGATGAGTACGGTATTTGTATATGCCCAGGGCTTAGGTGACTACATGGAAATTGACGGAGTGCCAGGCTTCGTCTTCTACTTGGATGACAGTGGCGAACATGGTCTAGTGATGTCTTTTCCACAAATAGATGGGAAAAGAGCGCAAAAACTCGTAAAGAAGGGCAAAATGGTAGCCGAAAAGACTCAACGGTTGATTCACGTGGAGAAGAAAATAAAGGTTAAATCGAAAGACATGAAAATCTATCGGAATGATCTTGTAAATCTTCTTGGAGATGATGGAAAGCAAAATCAAGTGATAATTGCTGACTATTGCAAGGAGAAGAACTTAGATTTATCCATTTTCAAAGGTCAGGACTTTGCAGCACACTTGGGAGACGGATGGTTTATTCCTGGCGACAAGGAGCTAACGTTATTTGCTGAATATTATGCTGGTGGATTAGGAAAAGATCATACTTTTTCTTTAGGAAATTCAAGGGCAAAAGAAGTATCTAATGACCCTTTGATACAAGATGTATTATGGGGCATTGTCTTCGGCGGTTTGAGATCTTCTTCTCTTAAAGATGCCTCATGGGGATTTAGGGCAATGGTGCGCATTATGCCTGGTGCGCTTTCACTTAAAGTTAAACAGCATTTTGAGATTGTGGATAAGGTGAAGGTTACTAAATTTTCCTCTGGAGCAGTAGAAGGGGTGAAAGGTGTCAATGGAGGTGTAATAAACACTTGTGCAGTTCACGAATTCTAAATAGAACATGTTAAGGATTTATTTTCTACTGGGCATGATAGTGGCTGCGGTGCCACTATCTGCCCAAGACCTAAGGGTTTGCACAGACCAGAAGGGGAGATGCGGTTACGCAGACTTGCAAGGCAATGTGGTAGTGCCATGCAAATATGAGACGGCATTCCCCTTCCGCAATGGAGTCGGAAAGGTTGGGAAAGGAGATAAATTTGGCCTGGTGAATGCTGTGGGAAAAGAAATTCTTCCACTGAAATATGAGGAAGTTGTAGAATGGGGCAACGGATTATATCGCATACGATCTGGCAATGACTACGGCCTCGTGTCTCGCGCCGGAGATGTGAAACTACAAACCAAATATTCGATGATAGGCCGACTAAACTGCTATGGCAAGGCTTACGTGGCTGATGGGGGCAGCGAGAAGAAGGGGGTTGTCAGTGGGGCAAAAGTCGGCATCGTGGATGCCGACGGCCGTCTGCTGATAGCTCCGCAATACACATCAGTGAGTGAATTCAGCTCAGCCAATGGCAGACCCGTCAAGAATGCCAATAGCAGTCTCTCTATGCGCGACACGCTGAAGACAGCAGGCGAATATCTGTCGTGCTTCGACGGCAAAAAGAATGTCGTGGTTGACGGACAGGGCAATGCGGTTACTCCTCTCACAGACAAGGCCGTGTATTTGCTTCCAACGTATAGCATGTGTGGGTTCACGATACAAGATGGCAGCAATGTCACCTCGGGCTATTGGGATATGGAAGCCAAGAAACAGCTGCTTATTTCGAACAAAGTGAAGAAGCTCCAAGCTCATATTTGCACACCTTTTACTGGTCAGGTGGCAAAGATTGATAATACAACGAGTCGCACATCCTATTTCATAGACAAGAAAGGCAAGGCGTTGACAGATGAGTGCACCAAGGTTAAGTATAAGGATGAGTACTGGATAGGCTACGATAAGACTAAGAAGCCCGTACTGCTTCATGAGAGCGGGAAGATCCTTTTGGCGAATAGTGAATTCCAAGATTTACGTTTCCCTGAGAAGATGGGAACTGATATAATGATTCCTGCCAAGAAGAGCGGTAAATGGGGCGTGGTTAATGGTCTGGGGCAGACATTAGTGCCATTTGAATACGATGACATGAAAAGTCCATCGGCAGGATGGATCTGCGCTGTCAAAGGAGGCAAATGTGGTGTCATAGACACAAGTGGAAAAGTCATAGTCCCCTTCCAGTATTCTGATATTGCGGAAAGCCCTGTTGCCAACTCGCAGAATCTGTGGGTACGTGCCGCCGACTCCCTGTACTATAATTTTGATGTCAGCTGTCAGCAGACCGTTGGCGACGGTATGCGTGTCGTTACGGCTTTCGAGGATGGAATGGCGTGGGTGGTTCCTGCAAGACAGCAGATACAAGACAACTCTATCCTGAACGGACTCAAGTTGAAGTATAATATCAGGGCGGCATCGTTGGTTCCCGTGTCCTTTGGTGTCTTGGTAGATACAAAGGGAAATCAGAAAACGAGGATTCCCACGCCGCAGGCTCTGCGTTCTGCGCTGTATGATGCCATACGCAAGAATGGTGACAATTTGACATATTTACAAGAGAAACGATTCCTTCTGGATGTAACCCGTGCAACGAGAGTATATTCGTTGACGGGAGAAATAGCACAAGAAGAATGGGATTACTAACGGCAAGAGAAAATGAAATACAGAATAATGTTAGTATGGGCATTCCTGTTGACCTCAGGTTGTCTGTATGCTCAAAACAACGATGGGTCATATCGGCGCAGCTCCTTATACTCGTTGATGATTAATCACGAGGACCAGCAATTCTCAAGACAAATAAAGGAGGCCTTTGTCAAGATCCCAATTCCGGAGAAGTTCAACAACCATGAGTTGAGCGTCAAGATTCTCAGCATGGGGGAGAAACTGAAAGGTGCATCATCAAACAAGGAGAATGAGGATGTTACTACATTCTTGCAGCGCAACCTTGTGGCAAGCCGATTGGTTGGTAAGTGGTTTAATCGGGATGTGGAGACAGGGGCCTGCGATATGGAACTAATCAAAGAGCGCGGCCTGTATAATGCCTCGGAGTATGACCGGATAATGGCAGAAAAGTCTTCTCGAAGCACAGCTTTGCTGATGGATGCCGGCGAAGACCTGATAGGAAACACATTCGTACTTGTGAATGACATCAGGTATGTTGACAAGTCGGGGGTTGGTACTGCAATTGGAGTAGGGTTAAAGGTGCTCGGTGCGGTAGCAGGTGCCGTCACGGGCAATGCTGACATGGTAGACCTTGGCAATTCCTATGGCGATTTGGCAGCAACCTACAAGGGATTCAAGGTAAAGATAAACACCTTCCTGTACCGATTGGTTTGGGATGAGTCCACGGCTGCCATATTCTATAAAGACCAGTATTCTGCAAAACCAGACAAATCAAAGAGACAGAATTTTGAGAATGCACGAGGTAGTTACATGCTGAGGTATGTCGGTAAGGTGGAGAGTAGCGGAAAGGCAACTTCATTTATGGGCATCAAGGAAGACAAGCCGGAATTGATGGTAAGAAAGGCGTGTCAACGAGCATTGGATGAGAATATTGCCAGTCTGCAGCATGGGTTTGAGGAGTTCCGTGTCAAGTCGCCCTTGGCCAGTGTGGAACCCATCACGGCTTTCGTTGGTATGAAAGAAGGGATTACCGAGGATTCGCAATTTGAAGTGCTGGAGGTGATAGAGAAGGATATGGGAGTAAGGGAATATAAACGCGTAGGCATCATAAAGCCTGCTAAAAATATGATATGGGACAACCGGTATCTGGCAGATGAGGAAGGGACGATTGAAGCGTCTTTAGGCCATACTACCTTCAAGAAAGTGAGTGGCGGTGACTTCTATCCAGGTATGTTAATTAGGGAAATAGAAAAATAATTTCACATGACATGAAGTACAAATTGATTTTTGCATTACTGGCCGTATTCCTAATATTGCCGGGACAATCGGTATCAGGAAAAGGGAAGAAACCTTTACAATATGACATTGAGAAGGCAGGTATAGGTGTTGAGGGGACTATCTTGGTGAAAGTATGGGTCTACACGAAAAATGGGAAAGGTGTCAGTGACCAAGACCTGAAACGAGTCGCCGTTCATGGAATTGTGTTCCGAGGATGTTCCGGTGGTCAGAGCGGTGCGCGTCAGCCTGCCATGGCACCGGCTACTGCTGAGGCTGACAATGCTGCATTCTGTGAGGCATTCTTTGCGGATGACGGCCCGTGCCAAAACTATGCGACAATAGTAGCCGGTTCATACGACAGAGTAAAGACGCAGAAGGGTTATAAGTCAGGAGCAGTATTGCAAATAGACAAGACCTCTCTTCGCAAAGAATTGGAAAAGGCAGGTGTCGTAAGGGTGCTTTCCTCTGGTTTTTAACGTATTATTGCTGATGATTATGAAGAAACTTGCTTTGACAATCATTGCCATTCTGTCGCTTACTGTCGCAGAAGCACAGTCACAACCTGTTTACGCCCGTAGTTCTGTCAGGTGCTTGGGAGTGGAACTCGACGGCTCACAGACTTTACGTGTACAGGGATATGGTCGTAATCGTTCGGATGCAAAAGAACAGGCCATGAAAAATGCAGTATGGGCTGTTCTTTTCGATGGAATACGCGATGGCGTTGAGGGATGCAACATGCGTCCGCTGGTAACTGAGGTAAATGCAAAAGAAAGATACGAGGACTATTTCAACTTATTCTTTACTGACAACGGTGAGTATAAGAAGTATGTTTCTCTGCGTGACACAAAGAAACAATCTGGAGGTCGAAACAAGGATAAACTTGGATACGCTTACGACTTGACGGTTCGTGTGTTGAGGTCAGAACTGAAGGCCCGGTTGAAAGCCGATAATGTCATTGATTAAAAACATGACTCGATATGAAACTGAAATCATTTGTATTAATTAGTTTGCTGGCTATTTGTTCTTTGTCAGCAATGGGACAGGCAAAGAAGCCGACACTGATGGTGGTGCCAAGCGATGCATGGTGCAAGGAACACGGCTACGAACAGACCTTTGACAATCAAGGGACATCTGAACAAATACCAGACTACAAAGCTGCTGTCTCAGCTGACAAACAGCTGAATGCCGTCATCTCTATGATTAATCTACTGATGGCAGATAGAGGCTTTCCCTTGAAAGACCTTCAGCAGAACGTGAAGAGCATCTCAAATCTTTCGGCAGAGAATCGTCTGATAACCAGTAAAAGAAGTGGGGCTGCCATCACAGAAAGTCCGCTGGATCGTCTACGCCGTACGGCAAAGGCAGACATTATCCTTGAAATTGACTGGACGGTAAATACTACAGGTCCCAAAAATAGTGTTACATATAATTTACGTGCTCTTGATGCATATTCCAACAAGCAGGTCGCAGGTGCAGAGGGAACAGGCAAAGGGTCTTTCTCTACAGAGCTTCCAGTTCTGCTTGAAGAGGCCGTACAAGATCACATGGACTCTTTTATAGAACGTCTTCAAGCTCATTTTGATGACATGCTGACGAATGGGCGTGAGGTTGTGCTCGATATGCGAGTGTTTGATACCAGTAACGTTGACTTTGAAAAAGAATATGGCGGCTATGAATTAAGCGAGATTATAGACAATTGGCTGGCAGACAACTGCGTCAACCATCGCTTCAGCAAGTCGGATGCCACAGAGACCATGGCCCTCTACGAACAGGTGCGAATACCGCTCTATAAAGCTAACGGTATGGCCCAGGATACATACGGGTTTGCACGTGATTTGGCTCGCTTCCTGGGGGCAGCACCCTATAACATTCCGGTCAAGACCGTCAATCGCGGACTTGGGCGCTGTCTTTTAATATTAGGAGAAAAGTAAAGGGGGACAATTATGAATATCAAAGAATCATTTGCAACATTCTGCCTGACCGCAGCCTGCATTTGCTGCCCGGCGCAAGATTGCACTATGCCCGTTTCCATACAGATTGATGAGGAATTCGCGAATGTGCCGACAGCCGCCGCCAGCATCCTTTATCAGTCGCTCAGCCGAGTGGCAACGGAAAACGGACTTACCAGCGAAGCCCCAACGACTCCGTTTGTGCTCACAGCCCACTGTGACGTGCTTGACAAGAGCAATCTCCCCGGTCCTCCCATCCAAACTGTGTATAATTTGGGCCTCACCCTCTATATGGCGGATACGTTCACACAGAAGAAGTTCGGAACCGCCTACCTGACGCTTGATGGTGTCGGGACAGGTGAGGTGAAGAGCTATATCAACGCATTCCGTCGCATCAATGCGAATCACTCTGAGATTGTAGGTCTCATAAACAGAAGCAAAGCGAATATGATGAAGTACTACGATACTCAGTATCCAAATATCATCAAGGAGGCAAAACGACTGGCATCGATGCACAACTACGAGGAAGCCCTCATGCAGGTGCTTTCAATCCCAGTCTGCTCAAAAGGCGGCGAAGAAGCCTCGCGCTACGGGCTACAGCTCTACACGGAAAACCTGAACCGTGTTAATCTCTTCCTATTGAACCGGGCAAGAGCATTGTGGGCTGCTGGACAGAATCAGCAAACTGCATTCAGCGTGTGTGCCATGCTGGCACAGATAGACCCTGATGCAGCTTGCTATACAGAGGCTAGTAAACTGATGAAGGAAATTAAGAACCAGGTACGGAGTGACATTGATTTTGAGATGCGGGAAAAGTATCGTGACGAGATTCAGCTTGAGAAAGACCGCATATCAACTGCAAGGGCAGTAGGAGTCGCCTGGGGTAACGGCCAGAAACCTATGACAACAAATCTTATGTGGCTAAGATAATGTCCACACAATATTAAAGAAGAATCACGGTAAGCAATTTCCTCACGGATTTGCTTGCCGCCTTAAATTAGCAGACAAAGTCTTAGAGTAATTTCAAGCATTACTATCTTTTCTATGTGAAGAATCATTTGTGCTGCCATAGTCCGACACAATCACTTTGGTAGTATTATAAATGATTGTGCCACCGCTCCGACATTGGAACGATGGTGCAAAAGTATAAATGTAATGTCATAAGCATATATATACCTTGTTCCGTGAAGGCATAAGGGTTGTATCTACGACCGCCCCAACTTGAGGTGGGATTTTTGCACCTCAAGATTTCACACTCTTCATCGGACAACTGAAACATGAAGTCTTGCTCAAACTTTTCAATGTTGTCCTTTACTTGACGGTTAAAATCTTTGGTGCTATAGCCATAGATTTTGGCTAAGTCTTCCACTCATTGATAAGCGACCGTTCAATACCATTGTCTTTTATTCTCCCTCTATTTGTACTGTCATTCAACTTCTTAATGCTTCTAATTGGATGACCATAGTTTCATAGCACTTGCCGTATAAATGCAGTCACTTTCATAATCTTCGATTTAATTTCTGGATTGAACACTGCAAAGTTAACGAATTGTTCCCAAATCGTTCCCAACTATCCCTAAATAATTTCAATCTCATTAAATTTAATTCGATTCAATGTTGTTTGTAAATCGTTTATATATAGGTGAGTATACGGAATTTTGTTGTGAGTAGAATTTGTTCTCATCTATTGATATTTAATATTTCAAATGCGGGTCTGGGTACTGTAGACGACTAAGAGTTGATTTCAACGCTTAGTCGTTTTTTTATGCACTTTCCCCAACATACCTCCGTATGTTCCAGATTTAGTTTAAATAATATAAGTTGCGTAAAAAATCTCCCATATCTCCCATTCTTGGATTTCTATCTTCCTAACTCGCTGATTATGAATGGTAAGCGAAACTAAAATAGGCTGGTAGATATCTGAAAAATGTCAGTATCTCCCAGCCCATCTCCCAGCCTTATCTTCCATCCGATTACCACGCTACGACAACATCGTTGTCCTGCTACGGCAACATTGTTGTCCCGCTACGGCAACATCGTTGTCCTGCTACGGCAATACTGTTGTCCTGCTACGGCAACATTGTAGTACTATTTTTATCGTTGCTATCGTGTCCCGATTTAACGAGGTATGAATGATGATAGAGTTAAAAAATGTAGAATATAATCTACATTTTCTGTTAAATTGGCTCATTGTATTGATATTATGCCTAAATTTGGGCAACAGATATAAACTAATGTTCCAACCCTTTAAAACATCATGATTATGAAGAAGATTATTTTACCCTTTGTTCTGATGCTGATGTTCTTATCTACACTGTTTGCCTTTGCAGAAACGGTTGTCTATACACCAACATCCCAGTCGTCGTCAAAAGCGCAAGTTGCATCTACGCTTAGTGCTACCTTAAAGCCATCGGGATTGTTGATGGTGAACCATCTGACTCCATGCAAATTGCAGGTTGTGGTCACTAACAATGGCGACGAAGAATACAACGGTGTTATAAAGATTGTCGGCTATTATAAACCGGAATATCCTGAAAACGAGGCTGAAGTTAGATATACGAATGGCGAAGGTGACAATATCACGGTCGCACCTCATTCTGACGCTACGCTCAACCTTGATGTTTCTCTTTATACCAAGGATCCTTTTGAGGATTGCCCATACTTCTATTTCTGGGTTAAAGACAAAGATGGAAACGATATGGCATCGGCTGTAAAAGTGGCTATTGACAAAGATCCTAAGCCGTATTTGGTGCTTGTTGGTGTGGAGAATAACGCCACTCCAAACGAGTTTGAAAACGCTTATGTCGGTGATAGTTACTGCAGATTTCCTAAGGTGAACGACGACTTTGCCTTGGTGCGCTATGCTTTTAGAAATATCGGTAGTGCCGGTAAGTTGCATTTTACTATCTCGTGTGCCGATCCCGCTTCGTATAACGAAAGCTTTATCAGCAGAGATTATCCGTCGTTCGATGTGCCTGGCGATAAGAGTACTTTCTATCTTGAGGAGAAGTTCTATCCTGCCAATTTGGGATACAGGGCGATGCATATTAGTTTTGATGTGCAATATTTAGATTCGGAAGCGTCTCCTTGGGGATTTGTGACGATAAAAAACTATATGTACCATTTGGCTTTGGTAGAGGATGAGACTAAAGGTCTTACTGTTCCGGCTAACATACAAATCCTCTATGTAGCAGGTAAGTCTACAGGCTTGGACGCTTGCAAAGCAACCGATGGCTTCAATGTTTTTGGAGGCATTGGAGAACTTGTCGTTGGCTCCGACAAGTCAGAGCAGCTTGCTGTATTCGGCATTGACGGAAGAATGGTCAGTCGCGAGAGCGTAGAGGCAGGTGTAGAAAAGCATATTACCCTACCTGCTGGTGTCTACATAGTGAAAGGCATGAAGGTTGTGGTACGCTGATTAGGATATTATTCTTGATGTTAGTATATAAAAGAAATACGGCGCTACTCTCATCGAGCAGCGCCGTAAGCCTATGTTTAACTAAAAATCCTTTTTCGTAATCAATGAAGAGTCTCACGATCCTTCATAGCTACCTGTTAAACAATTTACCTTAAACCTAATAACTAAAAACCTAAATCTATTACTACTAACCTAAACAATCTATTAACCTTTTGACGATGCAAAGGTACGCACTTTCTGCAATACTGCAAATAGATTTAATGCAAATGTAATAAATGTTGCGGTTTTATTGATGTAAATCAAACAATGTGTGCTCGAACACATCAAAAAGATTGTTTTTGATATTGTTTATTGTGGTTACGATATGTAAGTTATATGGATTGTTTTGGTTGCGAATTGTAAATAGGAGGGTATGGCATCCTGCCATACCCACGCACCCATCGGTAAGGGATAAAGAAAGAGGGTATGGCACGGATGCCATACCCTCTTAGATATTTTCAGGCTGCGTGGGTATGGCACGGATGCCATACCCTCCTAAATATTTTCTGGTTGGTGCAGCGGAGACCGCTGCACCCCCTGATGTCTATTTCACGAGCATCTTTGTTGTTTTCTTGCCACGCTTCACTATGTTCACACCCTTTTGTGGTGCGTTCAGACGGCGACCCTGCAGGTCGTAATACTCCGCTGCGGTGTCGTCCGACACCGTCGGCGCATCAATATCAGTAGCTGCTTTATCTGTGAAGTAGCCATTGGTGTAGTTCGCCATTTCCTTGCCCACCTTGTTTTCGTCGTAAGTCACGGCACCCACAAGATTATCGCAGCTTGTAAACATATTCCGGTCTTCCTTACATGCTGTTGTCACGAACTTGTCACTTGCATAGATGGTGGTGAGAGCAGTATCGTAGCTGAACATCCAACTCATGTTTGTCACGTTTTGTGTGTCGAAGTTTGAAACATCGAGTGTTGTGAGTGCAGCACAGCCCCAGAACATGTTGCTCATGTCCGTCACGTTCTTAGTGTCAAAACTTGATACATCGAGTGTTGTGAGAGCAGAACAGCCCATGAACATCTCGCTCATGTTCGTCACGTTCTTTGTATCAAAGTTTGAGACATCAAGTGTTGTGAGAGCAGAGCAGTTACAGAACATGCCATTCATATCCGTCACGTTTTGTGTGTCGAAATGTGATAAGTCGAGTGTTGTGAGAGCAGCACAGCCCCAGAACATGCCGCTCATGTCCGTCACGTTCTTAGTGTCGAATTTTGAGACATCGAGTGTTGTGAGTACAAAGCACCGATGGAACATGTGGCTCATGTCCGTCACGTTCTTAGTATCGAATTTTGAAACGTCGAGTGTTGTGAGTTCCCAACAGTTACTGAACATCAAACTCATGTTTGTCACGTTCTCTGTGTTCAGATATTCAATGCCTTCTATGTCCGTTAAGGATCCGCATCTATAGAACCATTCGTAGCAACTCGTTGGGCGTGCGTTGGCAAATGATGCATCGAAGACAACTTTCTTGATGATATTTGCATTGTCTCTATTGCCATCGGGTTTATACCACCCTGGGGCATTGTCGCCCTCATTCAGCGCAAACGCTCCATAGGGTTTTTTGGTGTCGTGCTTGAATGTCAGCGTGTTCGTGGCTTCGTCGAACACCGCATACGACTCTGCGACTTTTGAGGCTATGTCTGTGAAGTAGCCAGTGGTGTAGTTCGCCATTTCCTTACCCAACTTGTTTTCGTCGTAAGGCACGGCACCCACAAGGTTAGCGCACTCTGCAAACATATTCTCGTCTGCTTCACATGCTGTTGTCACGAACTTGTCGCTTGTATAGATGGTGGTGAGAGCATGACAGTAACTGAACATGCCGCTCATATTAGTCACGTTTTGTGTGTCGAAATTTGATACGTCGAGTGTTGTGAGTGCCTTACAGCCACTGAACATCCAACTCATATTCGTCACGTTCTTAGTGTCGAAATTTGATACGTTGAGTGTCGTGAGAGCCGAGCATTCATAGAACATGCCGGTCATGTCCGTCACGTTCTGAGTGTCGAAGTTTGAAACGTCGAGTGTTGTGAGAACAGAACAGTCGTTGAACATGTCGCTCATGTCCGTCACGTTCTTTGTGTCAAAGTTTGAGACATCGAGTGTTGTGAGAACAGAACAGTCGTTGAACATGTCGCTCATGTCCGTCACGTTCTTAGTGTCGAATTTTGAGACATCGAGTGTCGTGAGAGCAGAACAGCCACTGAACATGTAGCTCATGTTCGTCACGTTCTGAGTGTCGAAGTTTGATACATTGAGTGTCGTGAGTGCAAAACAGTTACTGAACATATAGCTCATGCTCGTCACGTTCTTAGTGTCGAATTTTGAGACATCGAGTGTCGTGAGAGCAGAACAGCTACTGAACATGTAGCTCATGTCCGTCACGTTTTGTGTGTCGAAATGTGAAACGTCGAGTGTTGTGAGAATAGAACAACCCCAGAACATGCCGCTCATGTCCGTTACATTCTCTGTGTTCAGATATTCAATACCCTCTATGGTCGTTAGGTATTTGCAGTTAAAGAACCATCTGTAGCAACTCGTTGGGCGTGCGTTAGCAAATGAAGCATCGAAGACAACCTTTTTAATACTAAGACTGTTGTTTCCATAGGAATCTGTTCTGTACCAATTTGGGAGATTTTTGCCCTCCTTCAGCGCAAACGCTCCAGCGGGTTTGTTGGTGTCGTGTTTGAATGTCAGCGTGTTCGTGGCTTCGTCGAACACCGCATACGACTCTGCGACTTTTGAGGCTATGTCTGTGAAGTAGCCAGTGGTGTAGTTCGCCATTTCCTTACCCAACTTGTTTTCGTCGTAAGGCACGGCACCCATAAGGTTAGCGCACTCTGCAAACATATTCTCGTCTTTTTCACATGCTGTTGTCACGAACTTGTCGCTTGCATAGATGGTGGTGAGAGCAGGATCGAAGCAGAACATCCAACTCATATCCGTCACGTTCTTAGTATCGAAGTTTGATACATCGAGTGTTGTGAGTTCATAACAGCTACTGAACATTTTACTCATGTTCGTCACGTTTTGTGTATCGAAATTTGAAACGTCGAGTGTTGTGAGAGCACGACATCCATTGAACATGTAGTTCATATCCGTCACGTTCTGTGTGTCGAAATTTGCGATGTCAAGTGTATTTAGAGCATAACAGCTACTGAACATGCCGCTCATGTTCGTCACGTTCTTTGTGTCAAAGTTTGAGACATCAAGTGTTGTGAGAGCAGAACAGTCACAGAACATGCCATCCATGTTCGTCACGTTTTGTGTGTCGAAATGTGATACGTCGAGTGTTGTGAGTGCAGCACAGCCCCAGAACATGCCACTCATGTCCGTCACGTTTTTAGTGTCGAAGTTTGCGATGTCAAGTGTAGTGAGAGCCGAGCATTCAAAGAACATGTGGCTCATGTCCGTCACGTTCTTTGTGTCAAAGTTTGAGACATCAAGTGTCGTGAGAGCATGACAGGCATAGAACATGCCGCTTATGTTCGTCACGTTCTTAGTGTCGAAGTTTGAGACATCGAGTGTTGTGAGTGCCTTACAATTAGCGAACATCCAACTCATGTCCGTCACGTTCTCTGTGTTCAGATATTCAATACCCTCTATGGTCGTTAATTCTGTGCAATTATAGAACCATTTGTTGCAACTCGTTGGGCGTGCGTTGGCAAATGATGCATCAAAGACAACTTTCTTGATGATATTTGCATTCGATCCATCGTACCAACCTGGGGCATTTTCGCCCTCATTCAGCGCAAACGCTCCATAGGGTTTGTTGGTGTCGTGCTTGAATGTCAGCGTGTTCGTGGCTTCATCGAACACGGCATACGACTCTGCCTCTTGGGCAAATGCATGGCTACCACAAATGGGCAGGCACATCAAGATTGCAAGTAGCAGGCGAGCAATCGGGGGGGTAAAAGTTTAGTTTTCATAATAAAACAGTTTTAAAAAATATTAGTATTTGGTTGGAGGGTGTGCATTCTATGTTTCTATGCACACCCTCCTCTTGACTATTTCTGGCAGCGTGGAGGGTGTGTCGCTTGTGAGTTTTGACACATCCTCCTCCTAAATATTTTCTGGCTGCGTGGGTATGGCAGGATGCCATACCCTCCTATGTTAGTTGCTTGGTGTGAAGCGCAGGGTGTATGTGTATGAGTTCCATGACGGAACCTCGTACTGCGATAGGCAGCCGTCGCCACCGCAAGAGTTGTTGCCCAAGCCGCGCTGTGCGTAGTCGAAGTGGGCGTAGATCTGCGGGTCGCGAGTGAGGTCGTACCAGTGGAGCTGCGAGTTCCACATCGAGTCGCCCCATGTGCACCAGCGTGTCTCGTCGTAGTGGCCGAGCGAGAAGGCTGCCTGACCCTCTGCCTCGATGTTCAGCGAGAGCGGCTTACCGAGTTCGCTGTTGTTGCGCAGTGTGAGCGAGCGCATATCCTGATGGTCGCCGTAGGTCTGCGGATGGATCATCTCGTCGACCATGTCGTCTACAGTAGTCTGGTAGCGGCCGAGCATTGAGCCGGTCTTGCGGTCGGCATAGTTAGACCACGGACCACGTGCGTAGTACTCCACGTCCTCGAAGCCTGCTGCGAACTGCATACCCAGACCCATGCGTGCCAATGAACCGCTTGGCGAGAAGGTCGTCTTCATGTCGACCACGCCGTCAGGATAGAATGTGTAGTCGATGGTGTACTGGCAGCCATCGGCTCTGCCCTGTACGGATAGTGTAGCGTTGTCGCCGCTCTTGGCGAGCGCACCGGTCACGCTGACGTTGGCAGAGTTGCTGAACGACGGGCGGAAGTTGCGGTCGTTGTCCACCTTGCGGTAGCTGTTGAAGTCGGGACCCTCGGCGATGAGTGCCTTGCCGTTGTATGTCCACGACTGCATCTTGCCGTTGTTGAACTTGATCTCGAACTCGCCGTCGGCTGTCTTGCCTTTGACGGTCTGACCCTCAATGGTGAGTGCCGAGTTGTTTTCCATGTCAGCCTTGTGAGCGGCGAGCGTCGGGCGTTTGCCAATCTCGAACTGCTGTTCTGCTACGGCGTAGCCCTGCTCTGCCCACAGCGTAGCCTCCTTGAGGCGCAGCGAGAGGTTGAGCAGATACTCAGCATCGTCAGTGACGCTTGTGGTGTACGGAATCTCGACAGAAGCCTCTGTACCGGCAGCGATAGCCGGCATTTCTGCCTTACCCTCCTCGACGATGCGTCCGTCGCGCAGCACCTGATAGACGAGGTCGTACATCTCAAGGTCGACGAACGAGTTCTTGTTCTTCAGTGTCACCTTGCCGCCATCGAAGGCTGTGAACGCAGCGTTCTGATATACGCGCTTCACCTCGGTGAGCTTGCCCGTCCATGCACGGTCGGGCGTGATGATGCCGTTGTTTACGAAGTTGCCCTGGAAGCCTACGCCCACGCCACCGGTAGAGTTGTAGTCGTAGCCCGATACCCAGTAGTTGAAGCCGTTCTCGCTCTTGCGCTCGTCCTTCACAAGGCGTGCAGGGTCGTAGAAGCTCTGGTCAACCCAGTCCCAGATGCAGCCGCCGAGGATGCCGTTGCTTGCCTCGATAACGTCCCAGTACTCCTGCAGGTTGCCCACAGCCTGGCCCATCGCGTGTGCATACTCGCAGATGAAGTAAGGTTTGCCTGCATATCCGTTGCTGCTGCCTCTCACGTTGCTCACTGTAGGATACATTGAAGAGCCGAGGTCTGAGTAGCTCATGTTGCCCTCGTAGTGGATGAGGCGGTTGTCGAGCTGGCGAATCTTGCTGATGCTTGAAGAGAAGTTGCTGGCGTTGCCAGATTCGTTGCCGAGCGACCAGAAGATAACGCTCGGGTGGTTGCGGTCGCGCATCACCATGCGCACCTCACGGTCGTCGATGGCTGTGCGCCATGTAGAGTTAGAGGCGAGGTTCTGGTTGAAGTGGCACTCCACGTTAGCCTCGTCCATGGTGTACAGACCGTAGGCATCGAACATGGCGTACATCTTCGGCTGGCGCGGATAGTGCGAGGTGCGCACCGTGTTCACGTTAGCCTGCTTCATCATCTCCACGTCGCGCAGCATAGTCTCCATGTCGATGGCGCGTCCGTACTCGGGGTGAGCGTCCTGAGTGTTCACGCCCTTGAAGAACACGCGCTTGTCGTTGATGTACACGAGGTTGCCCTTCTGCTCAATGTTGCGGAAGCCGTACTTTGTAGAGAATACCATCTCGTCTGTGCCGTCGGCAGTCTGCTGCTTAACAACGACGCTGTAGAGGTACGGGTCTTCGGCGCTCCATGCGTGCAGACCGCTGAGCTGGCTGATAGTAGCGTCCACTGTCTTCGTGTCAGAGCCGCTATACTCGGCAGTAGCCGAGCCTACGGTCTTGCCCTCATGGTCGAGCAGCTCAACGGCGAACTTCTTCGCAGCCTCCACGCCGTCGCGGTTGTCCACCTTCAGTGCCACCTTCAGCGTGCCGCTTGTTGCGTCCTTGCTGAGGTTGGGCGCAGTGATATAATGGTCGGCTACGAACACCTTCGGAGTAGCCACGAGATATACGTCGCGGTGAATGCCCGAGAGGTGCCACATGTCCTGACCTTCGAGATACGAGCCGTCGCACCAGCGGTAGACACGTACCGAAAGCTGGTTGTCGCCGACGTTCGCGAACTCGGTGATGTCGAACTCGGCATCGGTGTTAGAGTCCTGCGAGTAGCCCACGTACTTGCCGTTCACCCATACCACGGCAGCGCTGTACACGCCGTCGAAGTGGACGAAGAGACGCTTGCCGTTCCACGATTCGGGCACGTTGAACGAGCGGCGGTAGAAGCCGATGGCGTTGTTGTCCTTCACGCCATACTGCGAGTAGCCCACGTTGGCGTTCGGTGGGTTGTTCTGGAACGGATAGCCCACGTTGGTATATACCGGAGTGCCGTAGCCTGCCATCTCCCAAGAGAGCGGCACGCGGATGTTGTCCCAAGCAGAATCGTCGTAGTCGGCAGCGAAGAACTCGCTTTCGCCAGGACCCGATGTGGTGCCCGGCACGAACTTGAACTTCCACTCGCCATTGAGCAACTGTGTCTCGGCGTTCTGCGGAGTGAGCCACGGCTCGTTGAATGCAGCGTCGCTCTTCATCGCCTCTACCGATGCGTAAGGGATGAATGTAGCGTGAGCATCCTCCTTCCAATCGCCTACCTTCTGCTGGTTCTGAATCCACGAAGCATCGAACTTGCGCTCGGTGGGGTTTGTTGTGCCACCGCCGCCGGTTGAGCCGCCCTCCACGTCTTCGAGCGAAATCTCCTTGTACGTAGCCCACGAGCGAGTGTTGCCCTGCGTGCTGCCGTAGAGGATAGACGACATGGCGAGGATGTTGCTCACAGCAGAAGCATCGCAACGCTGTACGCCGTTGACGTACAGACCGTCAGACTTCAGCTCGATAGTGAGCTCGCCGGAGATGTCTTTTAATGTTTCGTAGTGAGTTCTGCTTTGGGGGGTGAAGCAGTCGATTTCCAAATTGTTATTGCTCTTTGTGTAGAACAGATGTATTACGTTGACACCGCCCCATCCGTTTGCGCCCTGAAGGTCTTCGCCGATAGAGAGGATGTTCTCGTTCGCTTTCGAGTCGTCGCAGGTGCTGAGGTCGAGCACAGCCTTGAAGCTCTGCTTCTGGAAGTTTATCGCCGTCTCGTAGCTGAACGACTTGCCGTTAGGCGTATAGTTGGTGTGTAGCGACTGGCGTGCCTGCACCGAGAGCGTGCCGCCTGCGAGGAGGCACACCAGCGAGAGCATGAGCACGAGATGCTGTTTGATATTTGATAACATAATGTTTGTAGGTTTGTTGTAATATATAATAATGTATATGCTTACGGAGCGTTATTTCTTCAGCAATGTCTTCTTGCCGCCCACGATGTAGATGCCATCCTGCAGACCCTCGGTGTTGTCCGTAGAGCGCAGCTGCTGACCGCCGATGTTGTGTACGCCGGTTGTGGTGTTGGTGGTTCGCTCGGTCTGTACATCATTGGTCTCTACGCTCTCGATAGCTGTCTCTGGTGTGCTCGGGTCAACGAAGAGCCACTGAGCCGTCTCGAACTCCTTGCCAGGCATCTGTGCGGTAGCCGACAGACGGTTGTAGATGGTGTTCTGGTAGAGATACATCGATGCGCTTGCTTCCGTGTTGCGGCTTGAGATGGCGTATGCGCCCTCCACAGGTTCGATGCGCCACTCGTTGAATGTGCCTCCGTAGGCAGAGGGGGTGCCCCATAATTCGGCTCCCCACATACTGTTGTCTGAACTGATGCGGTAGAAGCCGGGAGTGGTCGTGCCCTCAATCAGTTCGAGAGTCACCTTTACTTTCTCGCCTCCAAGCACCAGGCATCCGTTCTCGGTACCGAGGAATTGCTTTGCGCCTACGTTGTAGAGGTTGTATGTACCTCCAGCGGTAGGCTCCACGCCCTTGTTGTCTTCGGCTACTGCTGTTGTGCAAGTACCGAGCAGAGCAAGGGCTGTAATTAAAAGTTTGTTCATAATTGGTTTGTTATTAGTATTTTGTTTCTTTGTTTTAAGTATAGTAGACTTATTGCTTGCCGTGCTTTACCATTGGCTCTGCCTTCTCTGTAGCAAGCATTTTAGGTCCGCGTATGCGTTCGTTAGGCTTCACACCGCTACGTATTTCGATATTTATGCCGTCGGAGATGCCAGTCTGCACCTTGCGGCGTTCGTATGTCTGTTTGTCGCCTTCGCCCTTGATGACGTACACATACGTGTCGTCGCCGTCGAACTCGATGGCACTCTCCTGAACAGCCAGCACGTTCTTCGCCTCTGCCAATACTATCTCTGCGTTGGCACTGTAGCCCGAACGGATGTTTGTGGCGTTGGACGGAAGGTTTACGGCTGCCTTTATCTCAAACTGGTTGGCACCATTCTGGTCGGTAGCCTTCGGGGCGATGTACTCCAATCGGGCGTCGAACTTCAGATCCTGCAGCGCACCGATGGTTATCTTCATCGTCATTCCGGTAGAGAGTCTGCCCACTTCCGTCTCGTCGATGTTACCGCGGAAGATGAGGTCGTTCATGTTGGCAACGGTGGCGATGGTCGTTCCGTCGTTGAAGGTGTTGGCAAGGATCACTGAATTGCCCACCTTCACGGGGATGTCGAGTATCAAGCCGGTGATGGTAGAGCGGATGAGCGTAGACGAAGCCGAAGCGTTCGACTTCGATACGCCGTCGCGCACCACTTCGAGGTTGTCCTGAGCTGCGTCCACCTCTTCGCGAGCCTGGCGCAAAGCCTGCGCTATCTTGTCGTACTCGTCAGCAGCGACGAGTCCTTTGTCGAAGAGTGTCTTCTCACGGTCGTAGTCGGTCTGCGCCTGCTTGCGGTTTATCTCGGCAAGACGCAGGCGCGACTGTGCTGCGCTGAGCGAGCCCATGTCCGGGATTACCTTTACCTTGGCAATCACCTCGCCCTCCTGAACCGTCTCACCAGCCTCTTTGAGTATCTCGGTGATGATGCCCGAGATTTGCGGCTTCACATTCACCTCGTTGCGCGGCTCAATCTTGCCGGTGACGACGGTGGTCTTGCGGATGTCCATTCGCTGCAGTGTAAACTCGTCGTAGACCTCCGGCTGAGGCTGCGACTTGATGTAGAGGAACACGAATGTTCCGATGAAGATCACGGCAACAAGTGCCATGAGGATGTATTTGAAGTATTTTTTCATAAGCAGGGTTGTTTAGGGTCTAAGCCCTCCCCGACGGGGAGGGTTGGGAGGGGCTACTCGTCGCGCATGGCGTCGACCGGTTTAATGCTCATGGCTCTCATGGCAGGGGCGAGTCCGGCGAGCACGCCGAGCAGCGATAGCACTGCCACGGCACCGACGGCTGTCCAGAAGCTTATCTGGAAGTGAGCCTTGATGATGCCGTCCGTGGTGTTTGCCATCTCAAGTGCCTGTAGTATGATGACTACGAAGAGGATGCCGCTCATGCCGGCTATGGAGGTGAGCAGTATGCTCTCGGAGATGATCTGCGAGAGGATGCTGCGTGGCGTAGCACCTATGGCGCGGCGTATGCCTATCTCCGTGGTTCGCTCGCGCACCGTCACCATCATGATGTTCGACACACCGATGGCTCCGGCGAGCAATGTGCCTATGCCCACGAGCCAGATGAGTAGGTTGATGCCCTGAAACATGCTGTCGACCATCGAGAACATCATCTCGGTGTTGAATATCATCACGCCCTTGTCGTCCTTCGGACTCACGTCGTGTGCCTGCGCTATCACGCTGCGTATGCGGTCGGTGATGTCGCTCATCTTCACGCCCGGCTTGCCCGTCATGCAGAGCAGATCGATGCTGTGTCCGCGGTTGTACACCTGCTGCACGAGCGTGATGGGTATTATCACCGCCTGCTCGTCGCTACCGTTGATGTTTATGTTGCCATCGCTATAGTTCACGCCCACTACATTATAATATATAGAGTCGATGCGTATCACTTGTCCGCATGGGTCGCCACCATTGGTGAAGAGCGACTTGTACACCTGCTTGCCGATGACGCACACCTTGCGTCCCTGGCTGATGTCCATCTCGTTGATGTAGCGTCCGTAGTACATCTTCGGAGCTGCCACCTCCTGCATGTCGGGCATCACGCCCTTCACGATGCACGTCGCGTGCTTGTCGCTGTGTGTGGCACTGGCTCCCCAGCGTGTTATGGTCGGTGTGACGACATCAAGTTCGGGCACGTGCGCCTTCAGTCGTTTCACGTCGTCGTAGTTCATCGTCCACTGGCGGCCCTTGCGAAATCCGTGGTGTGGTATGGTGGTCTGTTGCGCCCATGCTACGGCGGAGTTGGTGGCGAAGCCGTCGAGACTCTTGTTTATTATCTCCTTCATACCATCGCCACCACCGATGAGTCCGACAAGCATGAACACGCCCCAAAACACGCCGAATCCTGTGAGGAAGGTGCGCGATTTATTGCGAGATAGCGTGTCGAGGATTTCACGCAGGCGGTCTGTGTCGAATCGTATCATTGTTTTCTAAGCTTTTAACTAAGGCGGCGTTTAAGCCGAATGGAGGTGGCGTTTAAGCCGAACTAAGCCTCTTTAGGCCTTTCTAAGCCAATTATAACTAAGCCTCTTTAGGCCTTTTTAAGCCGAGGGGCTACTCCGCTCTCAACGCCTCAATCGGTCTGATTTTGGCAGCCTTGCGAGCTGGTACCATACCGGCGAGAGTGCCGGCTACAATCATCAGTAGTGTGGCTTTCACGCAGACATCAATGCCCACGGTGGGGTTGGTGAACATCTGTATGGCGAAGAGTCCGTTGTCGATGGTCTCCTGCCCGATAGTAGCATCCATATACAGATTGGCTGCGATGCCGAGCACCATGCCGATGTAGCCAAAGAAGGTGGTAATGACGATGCTCTCAATGATGATGAGGCGCAGTATGGACCACGGCTTTGCGCCGATAGCCTTGCGTATGCCGAACTCGTGTGTGCGTTCGCGCACGGTGATGAGCATGATGTTCGACACCCCCACGATGCCCGATATGAGTGTCAGTATGCCTATCACCCACAACGCGGTGCGCAGTAGGCCGGTGGCGGTGTCCATGCTCAGTGCCTGCGTGAAGCGGTTCCATATCCAGATGGCGTTCTCGTCGTCGGGCGCAGCACGATGCTGTCGGTTTATTCTCGCACGATAGTCGCTCTCGAACGCCTCGTTTTCTGCTTCCGAGTTGAGATTGCTGAACGAGAAGACGATGTTGCCCGTCTTGTCGCCCTTGTTGTATATGGCGCGGAACGTGGTGAACGGTATGAAGGCATCGTTGCCCATGCTGTTCTTCTGACTCTCGTAGATGCCTACTACGCGGAAGGCGAGCGTCGTTGTGCGTATCATTTTTCCGTTCAGGCTGAGTGGTGACTGCGGTAGCAGTTCCTTCGCCATGTCCGAGGAGATAACTATCGACTTGCGACGTTCCTTTAGGTCGAGTTCGTTGATGAAGCGTCCGCAAATCATCGTACGCTTGTTTATCTCGACATCGTTCGGGTAGACACCGCTCAGATTGATGCCCGTGGTGTAGTCGCTGCCGTTGACGAGCGTTTCGCCCTGCTGCGATAGTTCTGCGCCCACACTCTCCACGTTGTTAGGGAAACCCTCGCTGGTGATATTGAAGTCCTTATCGTTGAGTTGCACATCGCGATTTTCGCCCAATCCGTCGTAAGCCTTCGATGTAGCACCACCCGACACCACCATTGAGGTCGATAGATAGCGACTTGAGTTGCCCATCGTGGCGTTTATCAAGCCGTTGCCTGCTCCGAGCAGAACGATGAGGATGAAGATGCCCCATGCTACGGAGAAACCGGTCAGCGCAGTGCGCAGCCGGTTGTGCTTGATAGTGGTGAGTATTTCGATGAATATGTCGCGCATGTGCCTTTACTTCATTATGCCGTTGATGCCGAACGGTCGTGCGGTGTGGTCGAGGTTCTCCTCAATCTTGCCTATGATGCCGTCCTTGATGTGTACAATCTTGTTTGTCTCGTTAGCCACGCCACTCTCGTGCGTCACGACGATAGTCGTTACTCCCTCCTCAGCGTTCAGAGTCTTGAGCAGCTCCATCACCTCCACCGAAGTCTTCGAGTCGAGTGCGCCCGTAGGCTCGTCGGCGAGTATTATCTGCGGCTTTGTGATCAGTGCGCGTGCTATTGCCACGCGCTGCTTCTGTCCGCCCGACATCTCGTTGGGGTAGTGGTCAGCCCATTGCGTCAGTCCGAGTCGGTCGAGATATTCCATCGCTAACTTGTGGCGTGTACGTCGCGCCACGCCCTGATAGTAGAGCGGCAGCTCCACATTCTCCACGGCGGTCTTGAACGAGATAAGGTTGAACGACTGAAAGATGAAGCCAATCATGCGGTTGCGGTACTCTGCGGCTCGCGTCTCCGATAGGTCTTTTATCAGTGTGCCTGCGAGCGTGTATTCGCCCGAGTCGTAGTTGTCGAGAATACCGAGAATATTGAGCAGAGTAGACTTGCCCGAGCCCGACGCGCCCATGATAGAAATGAACTCTCCCTCGGCAATGTCGAGTGTGATTCCCTTCAGTACATGCAGCGGCTGCGCACCCTGGTAAGTCTTGTTAATATCTTTCAGATGTATCATATATATATAATATGTAGCAAAGTAACAAAAATATCCGCAAACCGCCGACGTTTTGCTTCGCTTTTTACGGATATTTAATAGACGAAGTGGTCTAAGTATATTGTTATGATAAGCCTATGACTTCCAGCGCCATGTCTTCACAATCATGCGACCTAAGCGCGTGAACGCCACGGTGATGCGTTGTGGCGACATCTGCTTGCCACCGATGATGAGCAACACGGCGGTGAGGATGAGTGCTATGCCCACTGCGAGGCGTGTTGTGAACGACTCGCCGAAGCAGAAGCAGCCGATGGCAACGGCTGTTATCGGTTCGAGCGCACCAAGAATTGCGGTTGGTGTAGAGCCAATATCTTTAACGGCTATCGCCATTAGCACTAACGAGAGCACGGTCGGCATCAGTGCAAGCTGCGCTGCATACAGCCATTGGTGCGGTGTGGTGAGCAGTTGCACCGTCTCGCCCATGGCGAAGGTGTAGCCGAGAATGGTCATTAAACCGAAGATGAGCACGTAAAACGTGAGCTTTACCGACGACATCCGCAGCTTCGACTTGTTTACCACGACGATATATACAGCGTAGGTGAGCGACGAAGCCATGACAAGCAGCACGCCCAACGTGCTGAGTGACGATCCGTCCGAGCTCTGGTTAAGCAGAGCTATGCCGCCAAACGCAAGCATGATGGAGACGGCTGTCGTTGGGGTCACTTTTTCTTTGAACAGCAACGCCATAATAACCGCCACCATAACCGGATATACGAATAGCAGTGTGGAGGCGATGCCCACGTCCATGTAGTTGAAACTGATGAATAACGACGCAGACGACGAGCCCATGAACATGCCTAAGATAGCAAGCAGGAGTAGTTCGCTGCGTGTCACGCCGAACTTCTTACGTTGCACCAGCATCATCACGCCGAGCATCACAATAGCGAGTCCGAAACGATAGAAAAGGGTAGAGTTGGCACTGATTCCGTCCTGGTACAGATTCATGGCGCCGAGCGGGTTGGTACCGTAGAACACGGCTGCGCCCACGCCACAAAGTGTGCCGCGAAGTTTTACGTTCATACTGTTTGTCTGATTTTTAAGCAAAGGTACAAATAAAAGTAAAAAAGTAAAAGAGTAAAAGAGTAAAAAGACATTTAAAAGTAAAAGAGTAAAAAAGTAAAAAGGGCTTTTAAAAGTAAAAGGGTAAAAAGTAAAAGAGTAAAAAGGGTGGATTTGTGATTGAAAAAACCTTTAGCCGCGTTCGTAAAATTTAAATATAAAAGTTTTTTTGCTTTCGGTAATATCAATACCTTTGCAATCGCAAAACGGAAATCACAACACATGACTTCGTACATTATTATATATAGCATAGAAAATTAATCAATGGCATAAGAGATATGGAAATTTTAAGAAATCTGTTTTATGGTTTCCCCGACCTATGGGGTGGTGGCGTGGCACACTCGGTGATGATTCTCGCCCTCGTTATCACGTTAGGCTTGAGTCTTGGCAAGCTGAAGGTGAAAGGTGTGTCGCTCGGACTCGCTTGGATTTTGTTCATCGGACTCATCTTCGGTCATTACTCGCTCAATCTTGATGCCCATCTGCTCCACTTCCTTAAGGAGTTTGGCTTGATACTTTTCGTTTATTCTATTGGTCTTGAGGTAGGTCCAGGCTTCTTCTCTTCGTTCAAGGACGGAGGCAAGAGTCTCAATATGCTCAGCATGATTGTTGTGGCACTCAGCATCGTTACAACACTTATTATCTATAGCTTCACTGGCACGCCGTTCACCACTATGGCAGGCATCCTTTCAGGTGCCGTTACCAACACTCCCGGTCTTGGTGCTGCCCAGCAGGCATACAGTGACCTGCGCCATATCGACGCTCCGAGCATCGCCACGGGCTATGCCATCGCTTACCCGATGGGTGCGCTCGGCGTGATCATCTCGTTCGCTATATTGAGATATGTGTTGCGCGTGAACAAGGAGACGGAAGAAGCCGATGCGAAGCGCGGTATGGGTCACTTGGAGAAGATGACACTGAACACCTTCTCGGTGAAGGTGACCAACTCGATGGTGTTCGGCGACGATATACAACAGATACGCCAGTTGTTGAAGCGCGACTTCATGGTGTCGCGTATCATACGCTGCGGTAGCAACGAGCACGACGAGGTTGTGAACGGTCAGACCGTGATAGGCGAGGGCGACATACTGCGCGTGGTGGCTCATCCTACGGTTGAGGACCCAATCATCGCACTGCTTGGTGAGAAGGTGGAGGTGGCTGACGACAAGTTCGGCACCGAGCTTATTACGCGTCGCATCCTCGTCACGAAGCCCGACATCAACGGCAAGTCGCTCAGTCATCTGCAAATTCGCACCAACTTGGGCACCAACGTTACACGTGTGAACCGCAACGGTGTGGACCTCATCGCTACTGGCTCGTTGAAGTTGCAGCTCGGCGACCGCCTCACCGTTGTGGGTACGGAGCTTGCCATCGCCCACACCGAGAAAATGCTCGGCAACCAGATGAAGCGTCTTAACAACCCGAACCTCATACCGGTGTTCCTTGGTATTATGCTCGGTTGCATCTTCGCCAACATCCCGTTCTTCATCCCTGGCATCAACGAGAGCTTGCGCCTCGGACTCACTGGCGGTCCGCTCATCGTGGCTATCCTCATCGGCTACTTCGGTCCGAAGTACAACCTCGTGACGTATAACACGATATCTGCCAACCTCATGCTGCGCGAAGTGGGCATCTGCATCTTCCTTGCGTGCGTAGGTCTCGGCACGGGCGAGCAGTTTATGCAGACCGTAGTGTCGGAGAGTGGTATGACATGGATAGGCTATGGTGTAGCAATCACCATGATACCAGTCATCCTGGGTGGCATCATCGGCAAGTATCTGTTCCACATCAACTATTACACTCTGCTCGGTGTGCTTGCAGGAGCCAATACCAACCCCTCGGCTTTAGCTTATGTTCGCGACCAGACATCTGTCGATGCGCCTAATGTGGGCTACGCTAATGTCTATCCGTTCGCAATGTTCCTGCGCATCGTCACGATACAGATACTGATATTCGTGTTCGGATAAATTGATAATAAAGATAATGTTTTAATAGTAGTTAATATGTTTCGGGGTAACTTAGGAGGGTATGGCATCTTGCCATACCCACGCAGCCTCAAAGGCAGCTCGCATCTGCAGCCTCAAAGGCAGCTCGCATCTGCAGCCTCAAAGGCAGCTCGCGTGCGTATGACATGCAACGTGCATGAGCATGGCAAGATGCCATGCCCTCCTATGGTTACTCTTTCTGCAAGTCTTGGTAAATACAAATAAATGGATAACAATACAATAGAAACAATGCAAGCAACTTGTCAATGTGGCAATCCAAACAACCCGTCTAAAGTGGCAGCAGCCGAGCTGCAGCACAAACTCGACCTGCTTCTGCGTACCGGAAGCATACTGATGGAGAGTGCTGCCGACACCTCGCGTATCCGTCGCACTATGAAGCGTGCCGCAGCCTTCCTCAGTCTCGACGAACGCTACCTGCACTTTTACATCAACTGGAATGTGCTCATGGTGAACTATAGCGACACCGAGCACTCGTTCACAAAGTTTCAACGCTGCGAGAAGCACGGTATCAACCTCACCTCTATTGCTAAGATAAGCAAGCTCACGTGGAGCGCAATAAGCAACGACTACTCGCTCGACCAGTACGAGAAGGCTCTTGATGACATTCAGAAGACACCGCGTAGCTTCACACCGTGGCAGGTGGCTATCGGTGGCGGCTTTGCCTGCGGTGGTTTCTGTGTGCAGTTCGGTTGCGATTGGCCTGCGTTCTTCTACTGCTCTTTAGCAGCCATCCTCGGCTTCCGCCTGCGTATGTTCCTGCCCACACGTGGCTGCAACAACTATGTAGCTATTGGCATAGCAGCTTTCGTAGCCACACTCATTGCTTGGGTCACCACGTTCCTCTCGCTCACGCCGTCCATAGCCGGCGTTCTGCCCGAGTTTATGCACTCCTCTACGCCGTGGCATCCGCTTATGGCGTGTGCCTTGTTCATTGTGCCCGGCGTTCCGCTCATCAACTTCGTGAGCGACATGCTCGACGGCTACATCGAGGTGGGCATGGTGCGTGCTCTGAACACGCTGTTGATGGTTCTCTCAATGGCGTTCGGTATCGCCTTCGCCATTAAGGTGTGCGGCATCGACAACTTCGTGAAAGACCTCACGATGATTCCGCATCACGAGTATTGGGAGTTTGCCGTAGCTGCAGCCGTCTCGGCTATGGGTTTCTCTACCATCTTCAGCATACCGCGCCGACTCCTGCCGGTTGTCGCCGTTGGTGGCATCATCGCCGTGTGCTTCCGCAACTTCGTCAATCTCGGTCCGAGCAACGGTAATATCGGACTTGACATGGGCCTGACCATCGGCTCGCTTGCCGGTTCGGCACTTATCAGTGTTATCGTTATTAAAGCACGCCACTGGTTCCACGTGCCCCATCAGTGCATCACCATCCCGAGCGTCATCCCTATGGTGCCGGGTGTGCTTATGTATCGCGCCCTTTTCGCCTTCATCGAGATGCACGGCGTGGTAGGCGAAGTGACGGTGGGCATGAACAATGCCATCAAGGCTTCGCTCGCTATCGTCTGCATCGCCCTCGGTGTGGCTATACCGAACATCTTCTTCCGCCGCTTTATCGAAGGCGACCGCAAGCGCAAACTCTTCAATATGCTTGTTGAACGCAAACGCAAGAATGGAGAGTTCGTCGACCTGAGTGCTGTAGAAATAAAATAAATGTTGTATTTTTGCATTTAATATATAATAGATATGGAAATACGACAACTGAAATACTTTCTGAAGGTGGCAGAGACGCTCAACTTCTCCGAGGCTGCGCGCAAGCTATACATCACGCAGAGCACTCTCTCGCAGCAGATATCGCATCTGGAGCAGGAGATTGGTCTGCCGCTCTTCGAGCGCAACTCGCATGAGGTGTACCTCACTGAGGCTGGAAAGGAGTTGCTGCCGTATGCACAGAATGCCGTGAACTCTGCAGATGCGTGCATCGACCACATGAACGACTTGAAGGAGATGCTGACGGGCGAACTGAACATCGGTGTCACTTATTCGTTCAGCAACATCATGGCTGAGACGCTCATCGCCTTCCTGCGCACCTATCCGCATGTGAAGTTGAACATCAGCTACCGCTCTATGCAGGAGCTGATGGACGGACTAAAGAAGCGCGAGCTCGACCTCGTGCTCGCCTTCAAACCGCTCAAGAAGGATAAAGCGGTAGACAGCCGGGCTATCTTCAGCAACCGCCTTGCTGCTATCGTCAACGAGAACCATCCATTGGCACGCCAGTCGTCATTGCGCCTCACTGACCTTGAACGTTACGACCTCATACTGCCGTGCAAGGGGCTGCAGGCTCGCAACGCCTTCGATCATCTTGTGGAGGGCAAGGGGCTGAACTATCGCATCATGGTTGAGGTGAACAACGTGAACATAATCTTCGACCTGCTGCGTCGCAGCAATCTCGTGACGATACTCTCTGAATCGACAACTATTCTGCAACCCAACATGAAGGCTGTGCCCATTGACGCAGCCGACAATGAGATGGACGGTTGCATACATCTGCTGAAAGACTCGTATATGAAAAACTCAGCACAGGAGTTCATCCGTATGCTGAGTCAGTCAACGTCTATCCTCGCGAACTTCGCGTTTAAGGATATTCTTTCTTAGTAATTTAGGAGGGTATGGCATCTTGCCATACCCATGCATCCACTTGTGTTTAGCATATGCATCCACTTGTGTTTAGCATATGCATCCACTTGTGTTTAGTTGACATATCCGTAGAAGGGTGCGTGGGTATGGCAGGATGCCATACCCTCCTATTATTCCGATGCCATACCCTCCTATTATTCCATCGCTTTTGTTTTATTTGCAAGCCACTCGCGATGCTCCTCGTCGAGCAGCGGTGCCAAACGCTCGTACACCATAGCGTGGTAGGCGTTGAGGCACTGTCGTTCCTCGTCGCTGAGCATACTGCTGATTATCGGCTTGGTGTCGATGGGGCAGAGCGTGAGCGGCTCAAAGCGCAGGAAACGTCCGAACTCCGTCGTCACGTAAGGCACGGTGAGCAGCGTGTTCTCGATGCGCACGCCGAAGCGACCGTCGAGGTACAGACCAGGCTCGTCCGTAACCGTCATTCCCTCCACCATCGGTGCCCCACGATACTCCTGGCGTATCTGGTGAGGACCCTCGTGCACGCTGAGGTACGAGCCTACGCCGTGGCCCGTGCCGTGCATGAAGTTCATGCCCTCGCGCCACATCGCCGTGCGTGCCACCGCGTCGAGCTGCGTGCCCGACGCCGAGCGTGGAAAGCAGAGGTTCTGCAACGCCAAGTGACCCTTCAGCACTAATGTGTAGACGCGGCGTTCGCGGTCGGTTACGTCGCCAAGAGCTATGGTTCGCGTTATGTCCGTTGTGCCGTCGCTGTACTGCGCTCCGCTGTCGAGCAGCAGCAGACCCTTCGGCTTGAGCTTCACGTCGGTGAGCGGAGTCGGCTCATAGTGGACGATGGCTGCATGGTCGGCGTAGGCAGCTATAGTGTCGAACGAGATGTCGCGGAACTTAGGCTGCCCGGCACGCAGCTGATAGAGCTTCGCGCTCGCCGTCAGCTCCGTCTCGCTGCCCTTCGGCACCGCCTCCTCCAACCACTTCAGAAACTGCACCATAGCCACACCGTCGCGCTCCATGGCACGGCGGAAGCCCTCGCGCTCCGTGTGGTTCTTCACCGCCTTCATCGTAGGGATGGGCGACGGAGCCGACACAACCGTGTAGTTGCCGCGCGGCTGCGCCAAAGTGCTGTTCACGGTAGAGGGGTCGACGAGCATCGTTGGCGCGTCGCACTCGTTGAGTGCCGCTATGATATTATCGTATTCGTCGATAGCCACGCCTTCAGCGTGCAGATAGTCGACCACGTCGGGCGTGAGCTTCTCCTCCTTTATATATAATGTGGCACTCTCCTCGCTGACGATGAGCCACGCCACGAACACCGGCGTACAATGAACGTCGGTTCCGCGCAGGTTGAGCGTCCAGGCTATGTCGTCGAGCTGCGTCACGAGCATACAGCTTGCGCCTGCGCGGCGCATCTCGGTGCGTATGCGGCGGAGCTTCTCCGTCGTCGACTCGCCGGCGTATTCGAGCGGATGAATTTCTACCTTGTTCAGCGGCACCGGCGGACGGTCTGTCCACACGCGGTTGAGGATGTCGAGATTGGTGCGCAACGTGAGTCCGCCGGCATGTCTCAGTTCCGCCTTCAGCCCCTCAGCCTCGCCCTTCGCGATGCACATGCCGTCGACACCCACCTCCGTAGAGTCGGCATCCTGCAGTTCGCGTGCCAGCCAGTCGGCAATAGACGGTGTGCTCTCCATGCGCTCGCGCATCAGCTGGAACTCGGTACCTTCGAGCTGCTGCTCGGCAGCGATGAAGTAGCGCGAGTCGGTCCAGAGCGCAGCCGAACGGAGCGTGACCACCGCCGTGCCAGCCGAACCGTCGAAGCCCGATATCCACTTGCGCCCCTCCCAACGCTTGGGAACATACTCACTCATGTGCGGGTCGGCACTCGGGAAAATGAATGCCGAGAGCCCCTCGCGCTGCATCTCCTCGCGCAGTGCGGCGAGTCGTGCGGCTATAGTATTCTTCGTATCTGTCATATAAAAATAATTAGGTATTGCAAATATACAGATTTTAAGATTAAACAACACTATAATTTTCGAGAAACGTTTGTATATTTCAAAAAAGTTGTATCTTTGCAGTTAGTAAACGAAATTCAATTATTAATATAATAAACACTATTTATTATGGCATTCTTATCTAACGAAAAGCTTTTGATCGTCGGTGCCGGCGGTATGATTGGTTCAAACATGGTACAGAGCGCATTGATGCTCGGTCTTACTCCTAACATCTGTCTCTACGACATCTACGAGCCGGGTGTACACGGCGTGTTCGACGAGATTCAGCAGTGCGCTTTCAAGGGCGCTAACGTAACTTACACAGTAGACCCGAAGGAAGCATTCACAGGCGCTAAGTACATCATCTCTTCAGGTGGTGCTCCGCGTAAGGACGGCATGACACGTGAGGACCTTTTGAAGGGCAACTGCCAGATCGCAGCAGAGTTCGGCGACAACATCAAGAAGTACTGCCCGGAGGTAGAGCACGTTGTTGTTATCTTCAACCCGGCTGACGTTACAGCCCTCACAGCTCTTATCCACTCAGGTTTGAAGCCAAACCAGCTCACATCACTCGCTGCTCTCGACTCTACACGTCTGCAGCAGGCTCTCGCCCTCGAGTTCGGCGTACAGCAGGACAAGGTAACTGGCGCTCACACATACGGTGGCCACGGCGAGCAGATGGCTGTATTTGCTTCGCAGGTTAAGGTAGACGGCAAGCCTCTCTCAGAGATGGGTCTTTCTGACGAGCGTTGGGAGGAGATCAAGCACCACACAGTACAGGGTGGCTCTAACATCATCAAGCTCCGTGGCCGCTCTTCATTCCAGAGCCCAGCTTACAATGCTGTTAAGATGATCGAGGCTGCTATGGGTGGCGAGAAGTTCACATTGCCAGCAGGTTGCTACGTAAACTGCGAGAAGTGTGGCTTCAAGAACGTGATGATGGCTATGCCTTCTACAATCGACAAGACAGGTGTTCACTTCACACAGCCTACAGGTACAGAAGAGGAGCTTGCTTCTCTCGCTAAGTCTTACGAGCACCTCTGCAAGATGCGCGACGAGATCGTAGAGCTCGGCATCGTTCCTCCAGTAGCAGAGTGGACAAAGATGAACCCGAACCTCTAATTCGGCATCGTCCAAATAACAATAAAGCCCAGAGCGCACTGCTCTGGGCTTTTTCTGTATTAGGAGGGTATGGTATCCTTGCCATACCCACGCAGCCTTCTTGTTGCATTGTTACTGCTTGATAGTTGGTAGATTGCGTGGGTATGGCAAGGATGCCATACCCTCCTACCGTCCCACGCAGCCTTCTTGTTGCATTGTTACTGCTTGATAGTTGGTAGATTGCGTGGGTATGGCAGGGATGCCATACCCTCCTACCGTTCCACGCAGCCTTCTTGTTGCATTGCTACTTTTTGATAGTTGGTAGATTGCGTGGGCATGGCAAGGATGCCATACCCTCCTACCGTCCGCCACCCGATTGGTTTCCGTCCGCCGTCTGATCGGATTCCGTCCGCCGCCCAATCAGATTCCGTCCGCCGTCCGATCAGATTCCGTCCACCGTCCGATCGTAAATAGTGATACGCAAACAGACTTTACATCCACTCAAAACTTATGAATTAATGCATATAGTAGGACAAAAGCTAATAAATATTTCGTTAAAAGTTGGTTTGTATAACAATATTGACTACTTTTGTAATTAAATAAGCAATTATAAGAGTAAATTAGAAAATCAAAAGCAAATTTTATGATTAAAGGTTATTTCTTTGCAGCCCTACTCTTTTGCGCTGTTTCCACCCCGTCATTGGCGCAAGAGAGCAAGGTAAATGTACTTTATCTCGATGGTTCTGCGCATGAGGTGCAGATGTCGCAAGTGGCGAAGCTTACAGTAGCCGATGGCAACGTGAAACTCCTCTCGAAGAGCGGTGAGGCAGTGGCTACCCACGAGTTGGAGAAAGTGGACAAGATACAGCTGACAGGCTCGACAACGGGTTTGGTGCAGCTCACGAAGCAGTCGCCCATTACGCTGCGTTCTAACGGTTACGTCATCACGGCTGAGGGTATGACCGACGGCAAACTGCTCGAGGTGTACACAGCCAACGGCACACTCGCTGCTAAAGCAGTGGCACACGACGGCAAGGCGACGATTGACGCTACGCAGTTGGCTGCCGGAGTGTATGTAGTGAAGGCTGAGAACCAGTCGCTGAAGATGGTTAAGCGCTAACACCGGATTGTTAACCCTTAATAGTTGATACTTAATCGCTAACACTTAATAATTAAATAGAGTACAATGAAACAGAAGATATTTTTACTTTTCGCCATGCTCGTAGGCTTCGCCATGCAGACAATGGCTAAGGCTGCAACACCCGACAGCGTGTTCGTAGTGAAGAACGGAATTATCGTTTCTGCCTATGAGGTGGGCAAGAATGTGGACAACATCACGTTCGAAAAGAAGGTTAAACTCGACGGCAACTGCGTGAAGATTGGCGACGAGGTAATCGAGATGAAGTCGGCGTTGATTACTACGGTGAATAATTACAAGTGTGTGTACCTCTCTACGCTCGAAGGTTGCACCACTGTAGATGCCATGCTTAAAGGTGGCAAGCTGTTGCAGGTGGCACTGACACCTGCGCTGCTCGACAAGGAACTGACGTTCAGCACGTTCAATAACGAGTTTGATGCTGATAACGAATTCTTCCAGGTGGCGTACACTGATGTTGATGAGGCTAAGAAGAACGATGATTACGACCCCGTGACCGTCACCTCTGCCGATTGGAGCACTTACTACACTGGTGGCTCGCTCAATGTGTCTATCAGCGAGGATAAGCTCTCGCTGCACATGCAGGCTATGCCGAAGAGCGGCGAGGTGCTCTTCGCTGCTCAATACAATGGTGCTATCACTGAGATGAAGGAGAACCCTAACCACTTCACCGTCGATGGCAAGCGCTACGAAATGCGTGCTGTCTTCGCCGAGAAGAAGACTGACGGCATCAACTTCTACCTCACCCCGGGCAATATCGACAATGCCAACGAACTTACAAACTGCTACTACTACGTGCGCCTCTTCGTGCCGCAGAGCAGCATGGACGGCAGAGTGCTTAGCGTGCAGGGCAATCAGAAGTATGAGCTGACCTTCGTCGACAACGTGACCGACGTGAACAATGCGCAGACTATAGACATCAGTAACGGTGCTTCGGCTTCGGCTACGGGCACAATCTCGGTGCTCGACAACGGCAACGGCACATACACCATCAAGCTCAACATCGAGAAACTCGGCGATAAAGCCGACCGCACACTCGACGTGGTTTACGAGGAAGGTACACCGAAGGAGTACACGCTCGCTCTGCCAAGCGTCTACAGCGTGGCTGACGGCAAGGCTGTCAACCTGAAGTCGGCAGTGCTCACACACGACGGCGCTGCTGGTGTCTACACTGTCTATCTCTCTGCAAAGGCAGGCGTGACGACATTGGCTGGCATGGCTGATGCTGACATCGTGGTTACTATGCCCGACGCTTTCGTCAACGACGACGCTTTGCACGGCTTCTCGGGCGACGAGACGAACGCAAAGATTTCTGTGAAGTACGCCGGCGTTACCTACTCGCAGGCTACAGTTAAAGGCACTGCAGCACTCGCTTTAGGTGGCAACGCTAAACTGACGTTTGCCGGCGGCAAGGCTAATGTCGACTTCACAGTGTTCAACATCAAGAAGTACAAGGGTGCGCTCAAGGGACACTACGAGGGCAATGTAACACGACTCTAAAACTTTAACGAGAAACAGATTATGAAAAAGACTATATTATCAGTATTTGCCCTCGCCGTGGCGTTCGTAGCTACTGCCGAGGCGCAGCAGAAGGTATTCCTCAATAAAGGCAATAAGACAATAGAAACAGTGATGTTGGGCGCTGACGACTACATCGCGTTCGGACGCCCCGTGGGCGTGCCAGAGCAGGCAAAGGTGGAAATCGCTGACCTGACAGCCGGCAAGAACTACGTGAGATACAAGGTGCAGGCACGCACAGCCGATCAGCCTTACTATCAGATGTGTGTCAGCGAGTCGTACCTAAAATTCTTCCTTATGGAGTATTTCGGTGGCGCATCGCTCTCGGAGATGACCGAAGCCGAGAAGAAGCAGGTGTTCTCTACGCTTATGCAGGCTGGCGGATATGGCTTCGAAGGCATAGGCACAAAGGAATATACCGTTGCCGATGGCGAGAAAACAAGTGGCGTAACGCAGTTCGTCGCTGCAGGCGAGACTCAGTACATCGTGGTGTGCGACCTCGTAGAGAAAGATGAGAAGTTGGTGCTCGGTTCGGAGCTGAAATACGCCACAGTGCGCACTACAGAGGCAGGCGTGAGCAATCTGGCGCTCAGCGTAGAGTATCTCGGACTGAACGCCGAGGGTAAGCCTGAGTTCGACGTGAAGCCGGGCAACGGATTTAAGTCGCTGCACCTTGTGCTCGGTTCTACGAAGTCTATCGATGAGTTCGTCAACCTCTATGGCTATAGTGCACTGATGTACAATCAGGGCGTGAGCTTCTCTGCCGAGCAGTGGGCTACATACGCCAGCGAGTTCAAGGCGTGGAATATCGATAAGGAGAACGACTACACGTTCTGCGCACTCGCTGTGGATGCCAACGGCGACTGGGTGAAGGCTTCTGTGGACAATGTTCACATCAAACCAGCGGCAGCCAACGATTGCCCCGAGGTGGATGTCACCAATTATAAGGTTGGCAACGGCGACCTCGCCATACAGTACACCATCAAGTCGAAGGCTTCGTCTATCAAGAGTGCACGTATGCTCGTGATGAAGGAGTGGGATTGGGACAATGCTCTCAACGCTTACGACGTAGAGACTCCGTCTATGGCATGGGCAGACTTCATGGCTACTACCGACAAGGCAGAGGATGTAACAGAGGCGGTGAAGCAGTTTAACGGCAAGTTCACATTCACGAAGAGCTTCTCTGACGCTGAGCGTGACTGGTACGTAGCTGTCCTCGCTGTCACCGACGACTACGGCACAACCGTCACACGCAGCACATTCCACTCGCACATCACTGATGCCGAGTTTGGAACGCTCTCAAAGACATTCCCAAAGAAGTAAGGGAGCGAGAGACTGTATGGCTTTAGGATGTTCAGATGCTATGGTTTTTTCTAGATATTCTAGTCTTTCTAGTTTTTCTAGATATTCTAGTTTTTCTAGATATTCTAGTTTTTCTAGATATTAAATCCTTGCTCCGCTCTACACGACAATAAAAAAAGAAGTTTCGCAAGCCGACAGGCTTGCGAAACTTCTTTTTTTATAACCAGCTATCTTTTAGGCAGCCGGCTTTAGGCTGCGTGGGTATGGCAAGATGCCATACCCTCCTAAGATTACTTCACGACAATCTTCTTGCCGGCTACGACGTACACGCCTTTGGCGAGGCTTACGAAGCGGTTGCCCTGCACGCTACCTGCGAATACACGTGCGCCGCTGATGTTGTACACCTCAACGTGCTGTGTTTCGGGTGCTACGAGGAGCACGCCGCCTTGCTGCGCGTAGACATCGAGAGAAGACTCGTTGCTCTTCACGTCGCTAATAGTAGAGAAGATGTTACCCTCGTCGTCTTTCTGGTACAGACGCACGTAGTCGAACAGAGTCTCATACTCGAAGTTCACGTCCGCATCCTTAGCCCACGAGTTGTTGCCCACGCTCTGGTTCAGGATTACGTAGAACGGCTTGTCGAACGGCCACTGACCCTTGTTGAGCTGAGCCTGAAGCTTCGACTTAGCGTAAGAGAATGCCTTCGCACCGTCAACGTACCATGTGAGCAATGTCGGAGTCCAGTCGAGCGTGATTACGTGATAGTCGGCTGCGTTGGTATATGCGCTTCCTGAGTTGGGCAGAGCCTGCTTCAAGTCGTAGGTGCAATGCGTATGCACGGTGTGATATGTCTTGTTCTCGGTGTCTATCTGCTCCCAGATATCTATCTCTCCGGCGTTGGGCCATCCGGCAGAGTTGTCCTGCGGCATGAGCCAGAAAGCCGGGAAGTTGCCTATGTGCGGAGTGGTGCGCAGACGACCCTCGATGCGTCCGTATGTGAAGTACATCTTGTCCGAGCTTTCAATGGCACCGCTGATCATGTCCACGTTGCCCTCTTCGGCGATGGTGTTCTTGATGCAGCGTGTGACGAGCTTGCCGTCGCGTATGAAGGCTGTCTTCTGCTGTCCCTCAGCGGTCTGCGAGGTGAAACGCTTCCACGTAGGACTCTCGCGTGTGCAGTTGTGCCATACGTTAGCGTCAGGCAGCGAGTAGTCCTTGCCGTCGAACTCGTCAGCGAAGCGAAGTTTGTACTCTTCTGTGCCGTCTGCCTCGAACTTAGCCGATACGCGCACGTCGCCGTTCACCTTGTCGGCGTCTATCGTGAAGCCTTCGCCGGCTTTGGCGTCGCTGACTTCGTATTCATCCCACTGGCGGTTGCCGTTCACGAACTGCTCTCCGTCCAGGTTGTGACCGTGACGCACAGCGATGCTCTTTACGTTGTAACCTGCTGCAGGAGCGAGCGGCATGAGGCTGAGCTGCGAACCGAAGTCTACGGTTTCGCCCACGCCACTGTTGCCGTTTCCTACGATATGACCGCCGCGTGAGTCGATGTCGAGACTACCCTTGGCGTTGTGCACGTTCAGCAGGAAGTCGACGATGTAGCCGTTGTAGTTGTCAATGTGCAAGGCGTCAGACATGCTATAGTCGCCAGCAGGGTCGATGTTGTTCTTGTCAATCTTCAGACGGGCGCGGTAGACACCCGTAGGCAGGTCCTCGGGGATGGTGAACGACGGCATAGCGGTTGTTGCGCCTGCTGCTTCGCCATTGCTATTCTTGCCGCGGTAGGCAGAGAAGCTAACGAGTTCGCTGCCAACAACAGGCATTCCGGTTTCGTCGAGCGGCGTTGTGAACGCTGCATCCTGATTGTAGTCGATATAGAGATATGCGCCCATCTCGGTGTCGCCAGTGAATGCGATGCCCGGTGTGAGCACATCGCCCGGCTTGGCGTTCACTTCCTTAGTGAGAGCGTCGCGATAAACGGTAGTGCCCTCAGGGATAGCGATAGCCGACTTCTTGCCAGCCTTGTTCGTAATAGAGAACTCTGTGAGGCTGTTGGCTGTAGGATTCATCTGGGCGAGATCCTTCTCGAAGTTGAGCGCGTAGTTGTCGCCCGAAGTAGCGCCTTCAGCAGCGAAGTTGACGGTTATCTCAACGTCGCCGTCGATGTAGCTTGCAGGTATAGTTATCTTGTCGTCCTTTGCGGTGTACGCCATGATAGTATTCTCCTGCCACTGGCGCAGTCCGTCGACAACAGCTTCGCCGTCCAAGCAGTATCCGTGCTTGACGCTAAGCGAGCTTAAGTCGTAACCGTCCTTAACGGCGATGGCTATTGTGAGGTCTTTTCCGAACTCCACGTCCTGGTTGTTCAGCTCCGCGCTGTAGTCGGCAAGAGCCAGCGTGCCCTTCTTGTAGTCAGCACCCTTCACCGTGACGTGTGACGTCTCGCCATGCACGTTGATACGCGTGTCTACAATCACGCCACCGTTCTTCTTGATGTCGTTTCCGCTAAGCGTGTTTCCGCCCGGGTCAACGCTGTCCCAGTCTACCTTGTAGCGCATACGATAGATGCCAGGTTTAGCATCTGTGGGGATTGCGAACGACGGCGGATTGATGCTTGGCTCGCCACTTACGGTTGCGCCCTTGCTGTCCTTGTTCTTGTACATGGAGTAGGTCATGAGGTCCTTCATGGCGTTCACACCATTATCGTCGTAGTCGACATCGTATTTGCCGTCCTTACCGAAGTCGATATATGCGTATCCGCACATCCACGTACCTTTCCAATTAAATCCAACCGAAACCGTCTCGCCAATCTTGGCGCGCAGACAGTCGTCGAGGCGTTTGATGTACAGACGCTTCTCTGTCTTCTGGTTTACGTCAATCTGCTGTGTGCCGTGGCTGCTTGAGAGCAGAATAGCGTTGGTGTAGCGCCCCGTGTTCGTAGCAGCCTCGTTCTCGTCGAAGTTGACGGGGTAAGCGCTTTGTGCCAGCACTGCGGCTGGAGTCATCGCTGTCGCCAGTATGAAGGTGGCGATTGCTGTGCGTAGGTTGTTTGTCATAATAATAGTTGTTGTTTATAGTCTGAAAAGGGGATAGCTGTCAGTCTTGACTGCTATCCCCAATATGTGAGTAACGATTAGTTTACTTTACGAGCACCTTCTCGCCGTTTACGACGTAAACGCCTTTGTGTGCGCAGATTGTCTGTGTGCCCTCTACTGTTCCGTTGAACAGAGTGCTGCCCTGCACGCTTACGATGTCTACGTGTGTCGGAACAGCTGCTGTGAGAGTCATCTCGCCCTGACCTGCCTTCACTTCGAATGCCTTCACTGTAGCGTCGTTAACGCTTGTGGGGTCGCTTTTGAAGAATGGCACGATGCGGATATCGCCGTCTACGCAGTTAGCAGGGATTGTGTACTCGTTGTTTACGAATTGCGAAGCCTGCACTACGAACTCTTTCCACTGTTGATTTTCGTTCTTTGTGCTTGCACCCTCGAGGTTGTAGCCGTGGCGGATCTTCATGTAGTCGAGCACGAAGCCTTCTGCCGGCTTCGACTTGATGACAAATGCCTGACCGAACGGAGTGGTGCGGCCGGTGAGCTGCTTGCCGTCTGCAAGGAGTACGTCGCCGTTCAAGCCGCCGCCGTTCTCTTCTGTAGCACGGAAAAGATTAACTTCGTCGTTGTGGATGTTCACGAGTACGTCAATCAGCGCACCACCGTTGTTTGTGATGAGGTTGGTTGTTGCGGTGCTGCCGCCTGGATCTACACAATCCCAGTCCACCTTGTAGCGCATACGATAGATGCCCGGCTTCATGTCGTCGTCAATCTTGAACGAAGGCATTGCTACGCCGCAGTCGCCGCTTGCTCTGCTGCCTGCACTGTTCTTGTCCTTGTAGTAAGAGTAAGAAACGAGGTCGCGTGCATTTGTTACGCCGCTGTTGGTGTAATCAACGTCGAACTTGCCGTTGTCGTCCTTGTCGAGGTAAGCATAGCCGTGCATCCATTCGCCTTTCCAGTCAATAGTCGGAGTGACTGTCTCGCCTGGCTTAGCAAGGAATACGTTCTCGGTCTTGTTGAAGTAGAGCTTCTTGTCTGAGTTCTGGTTGATAGCTACAGACTGTGAACCGAGCTTAACATTCTTTACATAGCGCGCGTCACCACGTGTGTGAGCTGTTGACTCCTCGAAGTTAATCGGGTAAACCGACTTAGAGAAGAACGGGTTAGCCTTGCTGCTGAGTGTGATGTCGTCGATGAATACGGCGAAGTCGCTCATCTGGTTGTGCGGCGACTGGCGGTCGACAACCACGAGGAGGCTCTTGATGCTGATGCCGTTAGCACCCATGATCGGGAATACAACGTCCTGCCATGCACCTGCGTGCACCTTGCTTGTAGGCACGCTCCAGAACTGCTCTGTTGTAGCGGGCTGCCAAGGGCGGTCTTCGCGGTTGCCAAGTCCGATGAGCATCACCGGTGCGTCCTGCGTAGAGTAGAACTTAACGTGTACGTACTGAGTCTCACGCTTCAGGGCGAGCGGCTCCTTCAGCTCAACGAGTGCGCCGAAAGTGTTGCTGCCGTAGCGTGAACGCTGCACGCCGAGGATGTAGTTTGAACCATTAGGAGCGAAGCCTAACTCAGAATCTTCGGCGTTGAGATCGTTTTCTACAACCTGCACGTTGCCCTTGAGGTTACTGAGGTTGAAAGGTGAGGTAGGGCATGTGTCGTATGCACGAACACTCTTGTAGCTCTCTGTTGTCTCAAAGTCGCAGAGAGTCTTGTCCTGCTGTGCCACGGCTGCGATAGGGAAGAACAGACCGGCGAGGCACATATATTTCATTATGTTCATTGTTTCTTTGTTTTTAAGTTAATGGAGTAAGGGTTTGTTTAGAACACTTCTACAGTGTGGAGCAGCGGGCAAGCCTTTGCATCCTCGATAGTGATGCGCAGATACTTAGCCTTGATGCCGCTGCCAGAGTAGCTGTTGACTGTAGAGCCGTTGAGCGGAATGATGCGCTTGTAGCCTACGGTTGTCATTGTCTGCTGTGTAGCGCGCTTTGTGTATGTCACGCCGTCCTCGCTGGTCTCAATCTTGAACTTCTTCACGCGCTGTCCGAGTTTGATGTACTCCATGAGCGATACGTAGCGCAGAGTCTGCGGTGTGCTCCACTCGAGAGTAATCTCGGCTGTGTTCTGTCCGTCAGGTGCAGCCCAGTATGTGTTCTTGTCGCCATCGGTCATGTTCTTAGCTTCGTAGTTGCCCTTGCCCATAGCCTCACGTGTGGTGTTGGCTGTGATGGTAGCGTTCTTAGCGAGGTCAGTGCCAAGACGAGTCTTGAGCTTGTTGCCGAGATCCTCCATGATTGTTACGAGGCTCTGGTCGATAACGCCTGCCTTGTTCGGCGGCAGGTTGAGCAGGAATGTAGCGTTGCGGCCCACTGTCTCAAGGTACATCTGGAAGAGACGTTCTGCCGACTTCGCTTCGTTGTTCTTTTTCGAATCCCAGAACCAGCCCTTTGTCGACTTGGCATCGCTCTCGCCGGCAGCCCACTGCCATGCGTCCTCGTTGCCCGACTCTGCATCGCCCATCGACCAACAAGTCTCACCAGACACGCCGTCCTCGTTACCAATCCAGCGTGCTTCGCCGCCAACGCCCCACATGATTACGTTCGGGAGGAGGTTGTGGATAGAGTCGCGCAGGTTAGGAATGTCGTAGTAGGTCTGTGCGTTGTCGATGGTGCGCTTCTCTGAAGAAGTGTAGCTGCCGTATCCGCCTGAGTGGTCGCCACCAGTAGCACCGTCGAACCACATCTCAAACTGCTCGTCGCCGTACTTGGCAAGCTCAGCACACTGTGGGAGGAACACGAGTTTTGCATACTCGTCGGTGTAGTTGCCGTTGCTGTCCTTCTTGCCCCAGTATGGGCTTGACATATCCCACGGAGAGATGTAGAAGCCGTACTTCATCTTCAAGTCGCGTGCTGCCTCAGCAAACTCCTTAGGAATATCTACATTCTTGCCATAACCAGAAGATAGGCGTGTGCAGTGATCTGTTGTCTTTGTAGGCCAGAGGCAGAAGCCGTCGTGGTGCTTAACAACGGCGATACCGCCCTTCATGCCAGCCTTCTGAGCTACTTCGAGCCACTGTCTTGGGTCCGGCTTCTGTGTTGGAGCGAATGTTGTTTCATACTCCATGCCCGAACCCCACTCCTCGTTGGTGTAGGTGTTCATGCCGTAGTGGAAGAAAGCGTAGAATTCGGTTTCGTTCCACTTGAGCTGACGCTCGCTTGGTACTGGGTAGACTGGAGCTGGTGTGTTGTCCGGATTGCTCACGCTCTCCTCAACCAGCTTGAAGTTGTTCTGTGCTGACAAAGTGCCAGGCGCTGCAGCTGCTAAGCACAGTGCAGAGAACAATGTGTAGATTTTCTTCATATTATTTTGATTTGTTTAGAAATAACAATTTGGTTCTTAGGTCGTTCTGAGGTGCAAAGTTACGAATAATAATTCGTATTATAGTAATGTGGTGTGTTAAATTTGCGATAAATATTAAGATGTGTTCAGGGGGCAATTAGGGGGTGCAGTTGTCTCAACTGCACCATTCTGCTTTGTTGGTGCAGTTTGCTTTGTTGGTGCAGTTGAGACAACTGCACCCCCTAACTGCACCCCCTGAATATCCTATTTAGTTATTTCGATGCGGAACGTAGAAGCTGGCAGTTGTGCGCTGTTCACGAGGTTGGCGCGTGTGAAAGGTTGCCATCCGTAGCGCACGAAGCGCGGATGTGTCACGCCCTCAGCCATCACTACCACGGTGTTGCCTTCGATGCGTGCCTCGGCAGGCTTGTATAGTCCTTCTTCCTCGGCTATCTCGAATGTCAACGGGTGCTTACCGTCGGAGGTAGAGAGTCCGTCGGCGTAGTCGAAGGTGAGGCGCACGATGCCGTCGCCTACCACCGACGCTTCCTTCACGGCAGGTCCGCTCGGCACAACATTTGAGAAATCGTAGAGGTTATGCAGAGCGATGCGAGCCAAACGTTCGCCCACGGGCTGCTTGCGTGTGGGGTGAACGTTGAGCGAGTCGCCCATGTCCGACGACACAGCCATTGCCACGTGCGGCAGTTCGCTCTGCAGACGGCGCTGACTGTCGCGGAACCACTGCCACGGCAGACGATCCATGCTCGAGAGTTGCACATAGTAGAACGGCAGCTCGGCATCGTTCCAGTTGCGGCGCCATCCTTCGACGAGCAACTTGAACAGACGCTCGTGAGTGGTGAAGTTCTGTGCGTTCGACTCGCCTTGATACCACAGTACGCCCTTTATGGGGAACTGCTGAAGCGGCTCTATCGCCGACTCGTAGAGGTAGCAAGGGTCGTAGGGATGGCGTTGCAGCTTCATGTCGGCAGTCTTCTTCATGTTCAGTGCAGCACGCTCGCGCACCCAAGGCTGCACGAAGTCGTTGTTAGTCCAGTTGCGCATGATCTGTGGAAATTGTGCGTCGAGGTCGGCACGGTCTACCCACGCCTCCGTCGGCGAGCCGCCCACGGCGTTGCAGATGAGGCCCACGGCACACTGCAGGCTGTCCTGCAGCATAGAGCCGAAGTAGTAGGCGATGGCAGAGAAGTCCTTCGCTGTCTCGGGCGAGCATATCGTCCACTTCGTGTCGGCGAAGTACTTCAGGTGATTGATGGAGTCGAGCGCAGCCGCGTCCCACTCAACAGGATTGGTGCGCCAGCGTGCTTTCATGTCGAAGAAGCGTATGTTGGGGTTCTTCGCCTTTGGTATGTCGCGCTTTGCGGTGGCAGCCTCGTGCAACATGAACTCCATGTTCGACTGTCCGGAGCAGAGCCACACCTCGCCGAATGCTACATTATTATATACGAGCTGCTTCTCGTCGGTGCTGATGGTCAGCGTGAGGTTGTTCTCGGCACGTTGCGGACGCAGCGTAACCTGCCAGCATCCGTTGTCGTCGGCAGTAGCCGTAGCCGTCTGCACCTCTGTCTTCAGCGCACGCACACGTCGTGGCTGTTCGCCCTTCTTGCGCTTTCCTCCGTTCTGCACCTTGCCCTTCGCTGCGTCGGGGCGTGTGATGTTGACCGTCACCTTCTCGCCGGCGTTGGCAGTGCCGTGGATGGTCAGCGCGCGGTTGCGCTGCAGCACCATGTTGTCCGAGTAGGTGATGGGCATCTGCAGACCACCGTAGTTGCCTAATATTGCCGAGTAGACGGTGCGTGCGAGCAGCGTAGCACCCTCCTTGTTGGGATGTACGGCATCGGGGATGAGTTGCGGATACGCATAGAGCGGTTTATGGAAGTCGATGAGCTGCGCCTTTCCGACGCGGGCTACGGTCTTTATAGCCTCCTGAATTTCCTCTTGCCACTGCTGTGTGCCACTTTCAAAGCGCGGGTGGTTGTGAGTGATGGGCGAGAGGAGTGCGATGATGATGCGGCACTTCGGATTCTCCTGGCGCAGCGTGTCGATGAGAGCGAGGTAGTCGCTCACGAACTCGTCGCGATAGTAGGGCCAGTTGCGTGGGTCGGTGTCGTTTACGCCGAGGTGTATCACAGCGATGTCGCCCTTGAAAGCCTTCGCTTTAGCCCATTCCTCTTGAGCTATGTAGGGTCGATGTCCGTGGCGGAGCAGTGTGGCACCCGACTTCCCGAAGTTGCCCACTTCGTAGCCGTCGCCCAACATCTGCTGCAGCTGCGCAGGATACGACTCTGTAGCAGGGTCGGCGAGCGTCATGCCGTATGTAATGCTGTTGCCTACGCACGCCACGCGTGTCTTCTCGAGGTAGATACGTTTCGGCACGCGCGCGTTGACTGCAAGCGGAAGCGCAAGCAGCAATGCGAGTGTTAGCGCAAGGTGTGTCTTGTTGATTGCTTTCATATTAATATGTTATAGCTGAGAATGTTATCAATCGAGTGGTTGTCAGAATAGAATAAGACAAGAAGTAGGGCGGGAGTTAAATAAACTCCTCGCCCTTTTTCATTTGTATTTCGTTTACGAGTCGGCGCACATTTGCCGATGAGTCCTCCTTACGGCAGATGAGTAGCACGTTCTTCTCTTCGGCTACGATGAAGCCGTCGAGTCCGGAGATTACCGCCATGCGGTCCTTCGGCAGTTTGATGACGTTGTTGTGCGCATCGTCGAGCAGCACGTCGCTGTCTATAACTACGTTGTCGTCCTTGCCCTTTTGCATTGCTTCGTAGATGCTGTGCCACGTTCCGAGGTCAGCCCAGCCGAAGTTGCACTTCAGCATACACACATTCTCCGACTTCTCGAGTATGCCGTAGTCGACGGTGATGTTCGGGTATGAGGGAAAGTGTTCGTGTATGTATCGGTTCTCCTCTTCGTAGTCGAACTCTTCGCCAGCGTGTATCTCGTCGTACTTACGCAGCACTGTTGGCAGCAACTCTCTGAAGCAGTCGAGCAGATAGCGCGCATTGGCGAGGAAGATGCCCGTGTTCCAGTAGAACTCGCCGCTGTTGACGAACATCTGTGCAAACTCGCGTTCGGGTTTCTCCGTGAACGACTGCACCTTGAACACGCCTTCCTCCACCTCGTCGCCCATCTGTATGTAGCCGTAGCCAGGCTCGGGGCGCGTTGGTTTCAGTCCGAGTGTGAGCAGATGCTGCCGCTTTGCTGCGAAGTCGAAGCCGCGGTTGATGCATTTGGCGAATGCCTCGTCGCCGATGATAGCCTGGTCGGACGGTGCCACAACGATGTTGGCATCGGGGTTGATGCACATGATGCGGTGCGCACACCACGCCACGCTCGGGGCTGTACCACGCTGTATAGGCTCTGCGAGCAGGTGGTCGGGAGCGAGTTCGGGCAACTGTTCGCGTACGAGATCGACGTATGCGTCGTTCGTGTTCACGTATATATTCTCTATGGGCACAATCTGTGCGAAACGGTCGTAAGTGACTTGAAGCTGAGTGCGTCCACATCCGAAGAAGTCGATGAACTGTTTAGGCTTGCTCTCGCGGCTGCATGGCCATAGGCGGCGTCCCTTGCCACCGGCGAGTATTACACAGTAGTTATTGCTTGTATTGTTCATGTTGTTGGTTTTTATTAGTAGATTAATGGATTTTCTTCTTCGTTATTATCTGTTATAATAACGCAGATTTCGTGCCATTATTGTATTTTTTCAGTAGCTAATTTCGCCATTACTCGCTGTTTATTTCTTCAGCACGGCTCTTGCTATGAACCATGCGTGCATGGCGAGCGTTGTGAACAGTCCGTAGTGGCGGCGCATGATGCGGAAGCGCTCGAAGAGTGAGGCGCGGTGGTTCTTGTTCGTCATGCCTCCGTCGAGGTAGTCAGCCACCACTTCCGGCAGTCGCAAGAGCTGCAAGTGCTCACGTTCGGCGTGTTCCATAATGCGTATGCACCAGTCGACATCGGCAGAGAAGCGATAGCGCAGGTCGTATGGTGTGGCGCGTGCTATGTCGGTGCGTGCGTAGAACGCCTGGTGGCACACCAACATACCGTGGCGGAACGAGCGCCAGTTGAGGTTGTCGGGTGGTGCGAGCCGGCGTGGATGCAGCACGATGCCCTTATCGTCGACGATGTTAGTGTCGCCGTAGAGCACGGCAGGCAGCTTTCCGTCGGAACGTTCGTTCACGTCGTTGGATATCTTCTCGAGTGTTGTGTCGTCGGGCAGCGAGTCGCCGGCGTTGAGGAACACGACGTAGTCGCCCGTTGCGAGTCGCAGTCCCTTGTTCATAGCGTCGTACAGACCGCGGTCGGGTTCGGAGATGATGCGCACCTCGTGCTCTGTCTCCTCCTCCAGGCTGCGTTGGCGGTAAGCCTCTGCCACCTTTACGGTGTCGTCTTTCGATGCTCCGTCGATAATCAAGTGCTCCACTGGCGCCCACGTTTGGTTGAGTATGCTGTCGAGCGTAGGCTTGATGACCTCAGCTGCGTTGTAGGTGCAGGTTATAATTGTGAATTTTATCATGTCAATTAAATAATATATCGTTTAAGAGCGATCAGCTCGTTGTAGACCTCTATGTATCTCATCGCTACCGACTGCTGCGAGTAGTTGTGTGCCACCTTGTGCAGGCAGTTTGCTGCGAGTTCGTTGCTGTCAGCCTCGAAGAGCGTCCAGCGTATGCCCTCGGCGAGGTCGGCAGTGTCCTTGAAGTTAGCTACGTAGCCGTTGTGCTTATGGTCTATCATCTCCGGAATGCCCCCGACGCGGAAGCCCACGCTTGGCACTCCGCACGCCATCGCCTCCATAATGGTGTTCGGGAGGTTGTCCTCGAGCGAAGGTAGCACGTAGACATCGGCAGCGTTGTACACATTAGCTATCTGCTGCGCGTCGCTGATGTAGCCCAATGGGTACGACGGGATGTGCAGTTGTTCGGCTATCTCGTCGGCACTTGCGCCGAGTATAGCCACAGCGGTGTTGCTCTTGAATTGCGGGTTGCTGTCGGCGAGGCGGTTGATAGCCTCTATGAAGTAGGCTGCGCCCTTGCGCTCGTTGGTCACCTTCTGCGACACGAACAGCACAATGCGTCCCTCCTCGGGCAGCCCCATCTGCTGGCGTGCCTTTGTGCGGTCGGCAGGGCAGAACACACGTGTGTCGATGGTGTTGGGTATCGACACGATGCTCTCGCCGGAGAGCAACGCGCTCTGTCGGGCTTGTGCTTCCAGCCAGCGGCTACACGTCACGAAGTGGATGTTATTGCCTTCATACAGTGCCTTCTTGCGCTTCCATATCTTGCGCGAGAGGTCGTTGATAGCCCCTCCGCCTGGCAACAGCTTGCAGTTGTGACACACCGTGCGGAAGGCTCCGCAGCTGCGTGCGTAGTGGCAGATGCCCGTGGCGGGCCATAGGTCGTGCATAGTCCACACTATCGGCTTGCCGCTCTTGACAATCTTGCGTATGGAGCTGAGCGAGAGCATACCTTGGTTTATCCAGTTGAGGTGGATGATGTCGGCTTCGCGGAACTCGGACAGACTTGTGATGTCCGATCCGGCGCTTGCCGTGTCTATTTCAAAGAGATGATTCTTGGAGAAATACAAATGGCGGAAGATAGAAAGGCGTTCGCACAGAAAATGCCATTTGTATAGCCAATGATGAGGCATCTGAGAGACGGTGACGTGGTTGGTCTGCTTCTCGGCTACCAACATCTTCGCCTTTACTCCGTTTCTCTGCAGAGCTTCCATGAGACGGTTGGCTGCAACGGCAGCACCACCATTTGTCTCGCTTGTGTTTATGATGAGTACTCTCATAAGTATTAAGTTGTGACTACAAAGATAATGTAAATCGGTGGTAGTACAAAACGAAATCAGCCATTTATGAAAAAAATAACAATAGTTTTTGTAGTTTATGAAAAAATCAGTAATTTAGCACAAATTACGTTTCTCTTCAAACGTATAATATACGCATAATGACAAACAAACAACTCACTTTTGCCTTCTTCGGCAATACTTTCCAACTGCGCAAGTCGACTTCTTTAGCTCGTGCGCTCGACTATCTTCGTTCTCGCGATGAGCGCGTGATATTCGACCGCCCGTTCCGCGACTTCCTTATGCACGACCAGCTTCTTGACCTCTCCGACGTTGAGGTGTTCGACGGTGATGACTTTGATGCCGATTACGCAGTGTCTATCGGTGGCGACGGCACGTTTCTGAAGACTGCGGTGCGCATTGGCTGTAAGAATACGCCCATCGTGGGTATTAACATGGGGCGCTTAGGGTTCCTTGCCGACGTGCTGCCCGACGAGGTGGAGACCGCTCTCGCTGCAATCATCGAGGGCGACTACAAGATAGAACGCCACACGGCTATAGAGATTTGTACGCATGGTGGCGACTTCGAGGGTTGTCACTACGCACTGAATGATATTGCGGTGCTGAAACGCGACAACGCTTCGATGATCAGCATACGCACGAGCATCGACGACTCGTTTCTTGTTACGTATCAAGCCGATGGACTGGTGGTATGTACGCCTACCGGCTCGACGGCTTACTCGCTGTCGAACGGTGGACCAATCATCGTGCCGCAGACGAGCACGCTATGCCTCACGCCAGTGGCTCCGCACAGCCTGAACGTGCGTCCGGTGGTTATCTCGGATAACAGTAGGGTGGAGCTGCAGGTGGAGTCGCGCTCGCACAACTTCCTCGTGGCGGTAGACGGACGCAGCTATACCATGCACGAGGGCACAACGGTGAGCATACAGAAGGCACCGTTCTCAACGCTGATAATGAAGCCGAACAACAGAAACTACTTCTCATCGCTCAGAGAGAAGATGATGTGGGGAGCGGATAAGCGTTAGCGACGGCACGTCGCTAACGCAATTTTGAATTTTGATTTTGAATTTTGATGAAGATAACGACCTCTGACAAGTACACAGCAAGGCAGATACTGCGCTGGCTCTGGCAGGCATGGCGTGGCAATAGGCTCCAGGCGGCGTTGAACGCGCTGCTTGGCGTGGCTGACGTGGTGCTCAGTCTGGCGCAGGTGTGGGCGGTGAAGCACGCCATCGACGTGGCTTCGGGCTCCGACCGCGGTTCTATCCATTGGGCTGTGGGCATCATGGGCGCACTGATACTGCTCAACTTTGCGGTGAATATCTCGGGGGTATGGGTGCGTAACCTGCTCGGAGTGCGTGCGCAGAACCGTATGCAGCAAGCCACGTTGCAACGCATACTGCAGTCGGAGTGGCACAGCCGCGAGCACTTCCACTCGGGCGACGTGCTCAACCGCTTGGAGCTTGACGTGTCGAACGTCGTGACGTTCCTCACCGAGACGTTGCCCAGCACGCTCTCCACCCTACTCATGTTCGTGGGTGCTTTCGCCTGCATGTATCTGATGGACAGCACGCTGGCACTGATACTCGTGGTGATGATACCGCTCTTCGTGCTTGTAAGCAAAGTGTACATGCGCCGTATGCGCCGCCTCTCGCGCCGTGTGCGCGAGTCGGACAGCAAGGTGCAGTCGTCAATGCAGGAGAGTGTGCAGCACCGCATGGTGGTGAAGACCTTGGAGGCGACGCAGGCGATGGTGGAGCGTCTTGAGACGACACAGTCGGAGCTGCGCCAGAACGTCGTCAACCGCACGAAGTTCTCTGTTCTCTCCAACTTTATCCTCAACTTCGGATTTGCTTCGGGCTATCTCTTGGCGTTCCTCTGGGCTGCGGTGCGTATGCAGGCTGGCACGCTGACATTCGGCGGCATGACCGCCTTCCTGCAGCTTGTCAACCGCATACAGTCGCCGGCACGCACACTGACGAAGCTCGTGCCAGCCTTCGTTAGTGTCTTCACCGCTGCAGAGCGACTCATGGAGCTTGAGGAGGAACCGCGCGAGCCCGAAGGCGAGCCGATCCGGTTTGCCGACTCCTGCGGAATACGTCTTGAGAACGTTACCTATCGCTACGAGGACGGCACACGCGATGTTATAAAGAACCTCTCGTTCGACTTCCGTCCGGGGTCGACAACGGCTATCCTCGGCGAGACGGGTGCCGGAAAGACAACGCTCGTGCGTATGCTGCTTGCGCTGATGCGCCCGAAGAGCGGACATATATATATGTATGATGCTGATGGCGAGAAGGAGCTGACACCGCTGATGCGTTGCAACTTTGTGTACGTACCGCAGGGCAATACGCTTCTGAGTGGTACGATACGCGAGAATTTGTTGCTTGGCGACGCTGCGGCGACGGATGAGATGATGCGTGAGGCACTTAAAAAGAGTTGCGCCGAGTTTGTCTTTAATCTGCCCGACGGGCTCGACACCCACTGTAGCGAGTGTGGCGGCGGACTCTCCGAGGGTCAGGCGCAGCGCATAGCAATTGCTCGTGCGTTGCTCCGCAATCGCGCCGTGCTCGTGTTCGACGAGGCAACGTCGGCTCTCGATAGCGAGACGGAGTGTCGTCTGCTACGCAATATTCTGGACGATGACACGCACACCGTGATATTCATAACGCATCGTCCGGCAGTGTTAAAGTATTGTAGTCAGCAGCTTGTTATTTAAAAATATACTTGAAAACATGCTTTTTCACGTCGCGCATCGACCGACGCAGACATCCGCATCGACCGACGCAGACATCCGCATCGACCGACGCAGACATCCGTATCGACCGACGCAGACATCCGTATCGACCGACGCGGATGCTATTATTGCTTGTTATTGTTGTCCGTAGTGCAGATTTACGTCCTTTAAGATTTCTTTCGGTACGAGTTGTGATACATCCTCGCCACGTGCCACCTTCTCTCTCACCTCCGTGCTGCTGATGTCGTACAGTCCGGTGTCGTACAGATGCACGCTTGGGGGCAGTGTGTCGGTGTCGATGGGCGACCCGGTGCGCGGATAGATGGCGATGGGGTAGTGGGCTATGATGTCTGAGGCGTGGTACCAGCGGTCGAACACCGCCCAGTTGTCGGCACCTATGAGGAGCGTGAACTCGCGGTCGGGGTAGTCAGCGGAGAGGTGTTGCAGCGTGTGCCACATATACGACGGACGTGGCAAGCGAAACTCGTAGTCGCTTGCCGTGAGCTGCGGATAGGGCGCAAGCGCACGCTGCGTCATATCGAGGCGCAGCTGGTCGTCGAGCAGACTGCCTGCTGCCTTCAGTGGGTTCTGTGGCGACACAATGAGCCATATCTCGTCCAACCCGGCTTCTTCCAACATTCGCTTCGCAATGGCGATGTGTCCGTTGTGTATGGGGTTGAACGACCCGCCGTAGATACCTGTCTTTATCTTCTGCATTGTTTTATGTTTTATAGGAGGGTATGGCATCCTTGCCATACCCACGCTGCCTGCTATAATCGTATTTTTCCACGCAATCCGTGGAACCTTAGGGGGTGCACTTGTCTCAAGTGCACCAACCGAGCTGCGAGTGCCCTCCCACAGATTTCACGGATTTCACAGAACTTTCTTACTGTAGCTTTCTCCCACAGAATTCACAGAATTCACAGAACTTTCTTGCTGTAGCTTTCTCCCACAGAATTCACAGAATTCACAGAACTTTCTTGCTGTAGTTTCTCCCACAGATTTCACAGATTTCACAGAACTTTCTTGCTGTAGCTTTCTCCCACAGAATTCACAGAACACAGCAGAAGGTACTGTGAATTCTGTGGGACTCCTACGCCCCCAATAATCTGTGCTCATCTGTGCAATCTGTGGGAGACTCTTCTCTGCAGAAGGTTCTGTGAATTTTGTGCGTTCTGTGGGAAAATCTGCTACTAATAGCAAGTGGCTGCGTGGGTATGGCAGGATGCCATACCCTCCTAAGATACTACTCCTCGATGAATGAGCGGATAGCCTCGTAGGTCTCCTCGACAGCCTTCTCAAGGTCGTCGTTGATGATGATGCGGTCGAACTTCGGGGCCTGCGACAGCTCGAACTCGGCGCGTGCGATGCGCTGCTCAATCACCTCGGGCGCATCCGTGGCGCGTCCGACGAGGCGGCGACGCAGCTCCTCCACCGATGGCGGTTGGATGAACAGACTCAGTGCACGGTCGCCATAGAACTTCTTGATGTTGCAGCCACCCTTCACGTCGAGATCGAACACCACGTTCTCGCCGCGTGCAGCCTGTGTCTCCACCTGCTCTTTCAGTGTGCCGTAGAAACGGTCCTGATAAACCTCCTCGTACTCGAGGAACTCGTCGCGACTGATGCGCTCGCGAAACTCCTCGGGAGTGATGAAGAAATACTCTACGCCGTTCTGCTCGGTGCCACGCGGAGCACGCGAGGTGCACGATATGGAGAAGGCGAGGTGCAGCTCCGGACGCTGCATCAAACGATTGATAATTGTGCTTTTGCCGCTGCCACTTGGAGCGGAGAATATAATGAGTTTACCCATGTTTGAGTTTTGAATTTAAAGCGCGTTCAGCACTTGTTCCTTAATCTGTTCCAGCTCGTCCTTCATCTTCACCACGATGTTCTGCATCTCGGCGTTGTTGCTCTTTGAGCCGGTAGTGTTTATCTCGCGTCCCATCTCCTGCGCTATGAAGCCGAGCTTCTTGCCCTGACCTCCCTCTTCAGCCATTGTCTCGCGGAAGTAGTTGAGGTGGTTGGCGAGTCGCTGCTTCTCCTCGCTGATGTCGAGCTTCTCGATGTAGTAGATAAGCTCCTGCTCAAGGCGGTTCTTGTCGTACTCTACCTCGGGGATGGAGCTCAGTCCGTCGACGATGCGTGTGCGAATCTTCTCTACGCGCGACTTCTCGTAAGGCTCGATACTCTTCAGTAGAGCCTCGATGTTGTCGATCTTCTCGCCGAACTTCTTCTGCAGCGCGGCACCCTCCTGCTGGCGGAACGCCACGAGTGCGTCGATAGCCTCGTCGATGGCAGCGCGTGCCACTACCCACTCCTCGTCAGAGAGCGTCTCTATCTCCACCTTCGACATCACGTCGGGCATACGCAGCAGCGTGATGAACCAGTCGGCAGGCAGCGGTATTTGGCACTCCGCAGCCACGCTCTTTATCTGCTCGCAGTAGTTCTTGGCGAGTGCTGTGTTGATAGTCGTGGCATCGCTTGTGGCATCCTTCTCCACCCATATCGCGAAGTCGACCTTGCCACGTATCACCTTCGCCTGGATAGCCTGGCGTATCTCCATCTCCTTCTCTCTGAAGAGAGGAGCGATGCGTGTAGAAAGGTCGAGTGCCTTGCTGTTCAGCGACTTTATCTCGACGTTGATTTTCTTACCATTGTAGACTGCGACAGACTTGCCGTAGCCGGTCATTGAAAGTATCATATTGCGTGTTTGTTATTTATATGTGCTTGTTTGTTATTCGGAATGCAAATGTAGCTAATATTTTCCATATATGAAAAAAAACGTTTGCTTGTTTTTTTTAACGCTTCGTTAATGGGCGAATTTGAATAAAAAATTGTATTTTTGCAATCTATTATATTAATGTGTAGTCTGCCATTAAGCACCGATTATGAGTTATTATGGCGTTTAGTAGTTGCAGACGCAGAAAAAATAAGAAAAGAATGTCGTGTATATTGAGCATTGATACGAGCACTAATGTGTGTTCAGTCGCCGTCAGTCAGGATGGCGCGTGTATATTCTCCAAGGAAGACTTTGATGGTCCGAACCACGCCGTGAAACTCGGCGTATATGTTGACGAGGCTATGTCGTTTGCCGATAGCCATGCCATACCGCTCGATGCCGTAGCCGTGAGCTGCGGTCCGGGCTCGTACACGGGTCTGCGCATCGGTGTGTCGATGGCAAAGGGCATCTGCTACGGTCAGAACCTGAAGCTAATCTCGGTGCCTACGCTCGAGCTGATGACTGTACCCGTGCTGCTGCGCGAGGAAGTGGAGGAGGGCGCACTGCTCTGTCCGATGCTCGACGCACGCCGCATGGAGGTCTACTCGGCTATCTACGACCGTGCGCTGCGCGAGGTGCGTGGCATTCAGGCGGACATCGTCGATGCCGACACGTACAAGGAATACCTCGACCGCGGACCGGTCTACTTCTTCGGCGACGGTGCCGAGAAGTGTATGGAGGTGATTAACCATCCCAATGCGCGCCTCATAAAGAACGTACACCCACTCGCCAAGTGGATGTATCCGCTCGCCGAGAAGCGCATCGCGCTGGAGAAGTTTGAAGATGTGGCATACTTTGTGCCGTTCTATCTGAAGGACTTCGTGGCGAAAGAATCAAAGAAGTTACTGTAATAGATATATGAAGATAAAAGGATTAGACTACAATACACAACGCGAGCGCCTCGTGCTGCCCGAATACGGACGCGAGGTGCAGCAGATGGTCGACTATTGTGTCGGCTTGAAGAGTCGTGCTGAACGCCAGCGTTGTGCCAATACCATAATCGCGGTCATGGAGCGCATGATGCCGCACAACTACGAGAACAAGGACTACCGACAGAAGCTGTGGGACCACCTCGCACTGATGAGCGGTTTTCAGCTCGATATCGACTACCCGTGCGACATTACCGAGGCGCACAACATGCTGAAGAAACCGGCACCGATGCGCTATCCGATGAAGCGTATTCCGGTGCGTCACTACGGCAACATGATGTTCGAAGTGTTCGAGTTGCTTAAGAATATGCCCAACGGAGTGAAACGCACCGAACTGACACGCCTCGCTGCCAACCAAATGAAGCGCGACCTCGTACTCTGGGGACACGGCTCTATCGACAACGAAAAGGTGGCTTCCGACCTTGCCGACTACACCGACGGCAAGATACAGCTCGACCTCGACACGTTTAAGTTCGACCGCACAGAGACTCCGACACGCAATCAGGAGAGAAGACAACGTCGTAGAAAATAAACTGCAAAGCTTATGGAATCGTTTATAATTGAAGGCGGACGTCCGCTACGTGGCACCATCACACCGCAAGGAGCCAAGAATGAGGCACTTGAGGTGATTGCTGCTGTGCTGCTTACGCCCGAACCCGTCCGAATAACAAATATCCCTGATATTCTCGATGTCAACAATCTCATACGCTTGTTGCAGGATGTAGGCGTGAAAGTGATGCGCAACGGTAAGGGCGACTTCACGTTTCAGGCAGACGAACTCAACCTTGAGTTTCTCGCCAGCGACGAATACGTGAAGAAGTGCGCCGCATTACGAGGCAGCGTGCTTATGATGGGTCCGCTGCTCGCACGCTTCGGTAAGGCTGTTGTGGCTGAACCCGGCGGCGACAAGATAGGTCGCCGACGTCTCGATACCCATTTCCTTGGTTTTAAGAACCTCGGTGCAGAGTTCAACTCCGACGACGAGCGTCATGTGTACAATATCGAGGCGGAGAAGCTACACGGCACATACATGCTACTTGATGAGGCTTCGGTGACTGGCACTGCCAATGTCGTCATGGCTGCCGTGCTCGCCGAGGGCACAACTACGATATACAACGCAGCCTGCGAGCCGTATATCCAGCAGCTCTGCCACTTGCTCAACGCTATGGGAGCCAATATCTCCGGCATCGCTTCTAACCTGATTACCATCGTGGGTGTGGAGAAGTTGCATGGAGCCACACACCGCATCCTGCCCGACATGATTGAGGTGGGCTCGTTTATCGGTATGGCAGCAATGGTAGGCGACGGCATACGCATAAAAGACTGCGCCGTTAAACAGCTTGGAGTCATCCCAGACGCATTCCGCCGACTCGGTGTACAGATAGATGTGGACGGCGACGACCTATATATACCGCACCAGTCGCACTATGTAGTCGACTCGTTCATCGACGGATCGATAATGACACTCGCCGATGCACCATGGCCCGGACTCACCCCCGACCTCCTTTCGGTGCTCATCGTGGTCGCTACGCAGGCTCGTGGCTCGGTGCTCGTTCATCAGAAGATGTTCGAGAGTCGACTCTTCTTCGTCGATAAGCTCATCGATATGGGCGCACAGATAATACTCTGCGACCCACACCGCTGCGTCATCGTAGGACACGACCGCAACAAACAGCTACGCGCAGGTCGTATGTCGAGCCCTGATATCCGCGCCGGCATCGCATTGCTCATCGCCGCTCTCGGTGCTAAGGGCACCAGCCGTATTGACAATATCGCACAGATCGACCGCGGATACGAGGACATAGAAGCACGACTCAACGCATTGGGAGCAAAGATCAGTAGAGTGTAAAGCAACTTGCTGGCTTGTGAACTCGTTTACTTGTGAGCATATCTCCTCGTCAACTCGTTCCCTTGTCAACTTGTCAACTCGTCTCCCTCGTCAACTAACAAAGAAATGATAAAGAAAGAAACAGTATATAAGATAGGTAAGATAGGCAAACCGCACGGTGTGGACGGCGAGGTGTCGTTCCACTTCGACGACGACATCTTCGACCGCGTAGATGCCGGCTACCTCATTCTCGACATCGACGGCATCCTCGTGCCGTTCTTCCTCGACGAATATCGCTTTAAGAATGACGAAACGGCACTCGTGCGCTTCGCTGATATCGACTCTCAGGAGCGTGTACGCGAGCTGACGGGTTGCGATGTCTACTTCCCACGCGAGCACGTGGACACCGATGGAGAGGAACTCTCTTGGGCTGCTATCGTTGGCTTTAAGGTCATCGACGAGCGTACTGGCAAAGTTGTAGGCGAGATACACTCCGTCGATGACTCTACAATCAATACGCTCTTCTGCCTGCTCACTCCCGACGGCACCGACCTGCTCATCCCTGCTTCCGACGACCTCATCGTCGAGGTGGATGCTGAGCACCAAGCGATAACGATGAACCTGCCCGAAGGACTGATAGAGCTGTAAGGGACTTTTATAGTTTTTCTAGCTTTTCTAGTTCTTCTAGTTCTTCTAGTCTTTCTAGTTCTTCTATTCCACAAGAATATCAAGCAATAAACACAATCAATAACAATGAAACAAATCTGTATCCTCGGTTCCACCGGTTCGATCGGAACCCAGGCACTCGATGTGATAGAACAGCATAGCGACCGCTACGAGGTGTACTGTCTCACAGCCAACAACCGCTACGAGATGCTGGCTGAGCAGGCACGCAAGTTCCGCCCGGCTGCCGTTGTCATAGCCAACAAAGCCCACTACGAAGCACTGAAGCTGCTGCTTGCCGACCTGCCAGATGTCAAGGTGTATGCCGGAGCAAAGGCTCTCGACGAGATAGTGGAGGCACAACCTATAGACATGGTGCTTACAGCAATGGTTGGCTTCGCCGGACTCTCGCCAACAATACACGCCATCAAGGCACGCAAGACTATCTGCCTCGCCAATAAGGAGACACTTGTCGTAGCCGGCGACCTCATCTGCCGTCTCGCAGCTGAGTATCATGTGAACATACTGCCCGTAGATAGTGAGCACTCAGCCATCTTCCAGAGCATAGTGGGCGAAGGCGACAACGAGATAGAGAAGATATTGCTCACCGCTTCGGGCGGTCCGTTCCGCAAGTTTACACTCGACGAGATGCGCGATGTGAAGGCTGCCGACGCTCTGCGCCACCCAACATGGGACATGGGCGCGAAGATCACCATCGACTCAGCATCGATGATGAACAAGGGCTTCGAGGTGATTGAAGCGAAGTGGCTCTTCGGTGTTGAGGCTGACAAGATTCAGGTGTTGGTACACCCACAGTCGATAGTGCATAGTGCGGTACAATTCCGCGATGGCGGCGTTAAGGCACAACTCGGTGTGCCCGATATGCGCCTACCTATACAGTATGCGTTCTCGTTCCCCGAACGTCTTCCGCTCAACGGCGACCGTCTCGACCTCTTCCGTCAGCCGCTCGAGTTCTTCGAGCCCGACATGGAGAAGTTCCGCTGTCTCGCAATGGCATACGAGTCGATACGTCGCGGTGGCAACGTGCCGTGCGTAGTGAACGCTGCCAACGAAGTGGTGAACGAGGCGTTCCGCCACGACCGCTGCGGATTCCTGCAGATGGCAGACATCATCGAGGCTACGATGCAGCGTGCCACATTCATCGCACAACCTACATACGACGACTATATAGCTTCGGACGCTGAAGCAAGACGCATTGCTGAAAGTATGTTGTAATGTTGAATGTAGAATGTTGAATTTTGAGTTTTGAATTGTCGGCTGCGCCGATGAGGAATTATTCAATATGGAATTTGGAATTCGCAACTCATCATTTATAAATTCAAAACTCAAAATTCATAAATTCAAAATGCGCGAAGCGCACAACTCAAAATTCAAAACTCAAAACTCAAAACTCTTAAATGGAAATATTTCTTATAAAGGCGCTCCAGTTTATGCTGGCTATCTCGCTCCTCGTGCTTCTGCATGAGGGCGGACACTTCTTCTTCTCGAAACTCTTTGGCGTACGCGTCGAGAAGTTCTACCTCTTCTTCGACCCTTGGTTCAGTCTGTTCAAGTTCAAGCCGAAGAAGAGTGATACAACCTACGGCATCGGTTGGCTTCCGCTCGGTGGCTACTGCAAGATATCGGGTATGATTGACGAGTCGATGGACACCGAACAGATGAAGCAGCCTGCCCAGCCATACGAGTTCCGCTCGAAGCCGGCTTGGCAACGACTCTTTATAATGATAGGTGGCGTACTCGTCAACTTCCTCCTCGCGCTGTTCATCTACGCCATGTGTCTCTTCACATGGGGTGAGGACTACGTCCGTCCGAAGGATATGGCGCAGGGAATGTTGTTCAACAAGGAGGCGAAGGCACTCGGCTTCCAGGATCACGACATACTTGTCGGCACCAATCTCGGAGAGTTCAAGGATGCAAAGGCTGATATGTATCGTGGTCTGGCTAACGCCACTGAGGTGTACGTGATACGTGACGGCAAGCAGCTGACCATAAACACTCCTGGCGACCTCGACCTGCTGAGTATGCTGAAGAACGTGCCGATGTTCGTACAGCCATACGTACCGGCTGTGGTGGACAGCGTGAGCCCGAAGTCGGCAGCGGAGCGCATGGGCTTGCAGAAGTCCGACCGCATCCTCTCGCTCAACGGTAAGCAGATCGACTCGTTCTCTGCCTTTACCTACGAGGTGGGACGCAGCACCGATATGTTCACCTGCGCACAGACACACGCCGACACCGTGAAGGCACTCGCCGCTGTGCTCACCGTGGAGCGTCAGGTGGAGGGCAAGACCGACACACTCACACTAAAGGGACAGTTCGATGCAGTGTCTGCAGGCGGCTTCTCACCGCTCTCAAAGGGCGAGCCTATGCGCCTCGTGCTCGGCTATATGCCGCAGCAGCCCCAGTATAAGGTGACACACATCGACTATGGCTTCTTCGAGTCGTTCCCTGCAGGCGTTAAGTATGGCTGCAAGGTACTCTCTGGCTACGTGGGCGACATGAAGTATCTCTTCTCAGCTGAAGGAGCGAAGTCGCTCGGCGGCTTCGGTGCTATCGGCAGTCTGTTCCCGTCGCAGTGGGACTGGCACTCGTTCTGGTTGATGACCGCTTTCCTCAGCATCATCCTCGCCTTTATGAACATCCTGCCTATCCCTGCACTCGACGGCGGACACGTGCTCTTCCTGCTCTACGAGATGATAGCTCGCCGCAAGCCGTCGGAGAACTTTATGATATACGCCGAGTATATCGGCATCGGTGTTCTGCTGTTGCTCATGGTGATGGCGAACCTCAACGATATATTGCGATTCCTGCATATAATATAAGGTGTAATACATTTCCGTAGCGTGCTGTGGCAGCTAACTAACCTTAGCCGCTACGGACAAACAATTAGAAACAAAACAATTTAAAAACAGAAAATTATGAAAGAACCAAAATGGTGGTTGGATACCGAATCACTCCAAGGCAGCGACTTTGCAATGTCTACTGCCTTCTCTGCGCTGATGCGTAAAGTGTTTATCTGGATGGCTCTCGCACTTGTTATCACTGGTGTGACGGCATACGGTGTTGCTACGACTCCGTCGTTGCTAATTGCCATTGTCACCAATAAGGCATTGTTCTGGGGATTGATTATCGCCGAGCTTGCACTCGTGTTTGCTGTCAGCGGTGCTATCAACCGTCTGTCGCTCGCTACTGCGACATTGCTGTTCGTGCTCTATTCGGTTGTGAATGGTGCTACGTTGTCTGTTATCTTCTTAGCTTACAGTATGCCGGCTATCATACAGACATTCTTCATCACCGCCGGCACATTCGGCGTTATGGCACTCGTGGGCTACACAACGAAGACCGACCTTACGTCGCTCGGCAAGCTGCTGTTCATGGCTTTGATAGGTCTTGTCATCGCTACTGTTGTCAATATGTTCGTGGGCAGCACAGGCTTCGACTATATCCTGAGCTACGTAGGTGTACTCATCTTCGTCGGACTCACCGCTTACGACACGCAGAAGATCAAGCAGATGTGTATGCAGGCACCCGATGCAGGCGAGCACATGCAGAAGCTCGCTCTGCTTGGTGCGTTGAGCCTCTACCTCGACTTCATCAACCTCTTCCTTTATCTGCTCCGTATCTTCGGAAACAATAAGGACTAATAGCGTCTGTACGGCTTGGCGCATGTGTGTCTAAGTCAACTTACGATTTAAACGTCGGGCGGAGAATTACGTTTTACTTTGATAGCTTTCAAGTAGTTATCGTGCGAAAGTAGACGTAATTCTCCGCTTTTTGTGCCCATAATTATGGCTGTATTTCTTTTAATTGAACGAAAAAGGGCGTTTGTTGAATAAATTTGTGGGGTTGATAGTTATTGAATAACTTTGCAAATGTAAAAAGGAAGAATAGTTTAAAATTAAAGTAGTAATTGTTAGAGAGTTAATAATTTAGAGAGTTATTTAAAAGTAAGTTAGAGAGTTAAACGAATTAAAATTAGAGTTTACACATACATCAGATTACGTTTCATACACACATTAAGCAATGTTATTTAAGCAAAAGACTACAAGTATTAGAGTAATCCACGGCGGTGGAGTCACAAACGAATGAATTTTGTTGTTGATTAATAGTTTTTTCGTGAGAAAAGGTTATAAAAGTACGGGGCTATCTTTAGTCCCGTTTTTTTATATGCTCGCCATTTATAACTTCTAAGAGTAATCATAACTCTCAACTCTAAATTTTCAATTCTCAACTGAACGAATTGAAAATTCGTTCTATCTTCCCAGATATTTGTCTGCGAGGTAGTTGCTCAGTGCCTCCTTGTACATATCGCCGATTGGCAGATACGTGTCGGCATCCATCACGATGCGGTTCTTGGTTACCTCCTGCACATGATTCATGTTCACGATGTACGAGCGGTGTATGCGCAGGAAGTTGGACGGCAGACGTTCCTCCATGCGTTTCATGGCGAGGAGCATGATGATGGGGCGTGGCTGATCGATGATGTGTACCTTCAGATATTCGGACATTCCCTCAATGTAGCGTATGTCGGCAATCTTCACGCGCACCACTTTGTGCTCCGTCTTCAAGAAGATGTTCTCGTCGGTGAGTTCTGGCTCTGGCTCGGTTGGCAGCGAGAGCGGTGTGTTGGCGTGCTCGTAGCGTTCCTTTACACGTAAGGCGGCGCGGCGGAAGTCGTCGAGACTGAACGGCTTCAGCAGATAGTCGACAGCATTCACCTTATATCCGTCGATGGCGTACTCGGAGTAAGCCGTGGTGAAGACCACAAGCGGTGGAGCCACGAGCGAGCGCACGAAGTCCATACCATTCAGGTCGGGCATGTTGATGTCGATGAAGATGGCATCAACACGCTCGCTGTTGATGATGTCGCGTGCTTCGAGAGCACTCTGACACTCGCCAACGAGAGTCAGGAACGGCACTTTTGATACGTAGGCAGCAAGTTGCTGCAGAGCCAGAGGCTCGTCGTCGATGATGAGGGTCTTTATCATAGTTGTCGAAATTATGTGTTCAGTGCAATTTATATTTGTGTAAATCCTTTCTTGGCGTGGCGTGCGTTCAGCTCTGCATCGGAATGTCGAGCTTCACTTCGTACGTCTTTTCAGCATCGTTGATGCTCAGTGTGTAGTCGTCCTCGTAGAGCAGTTCGAGTCGTTGTCGCACGTTTTGCAGTCCCATGCCGCCTTTCTCGTTCGACTTCTGTGACTGTGTGGGTTTGCTGTTGCGGCAGTCGAAGAGCAGTCGCTTGTTTTCCACTTCTACGCTTATGTTGATGAACGACTCCTCGCGGTAGCTGATGCCGTGCTTGAAGGCGTTCTCCACGAAGATGATGAGCATCAGCGGAGGCAGCTTCAGCTCGGGCAGTTGCTTGGGTAAGTCTACGTTGATGTGTACCTTGTTGCTGTAGCGCAGGCGCATCAGCTGCACGTAGAGGTTGAGAAACTCCACCTCGCGCGATAATGGTATCAGCTTTTTACTACCCTCGTACAGAATGTGGCGCATCATCTTCGACAGTTCCACGATTGTTGTCTTGGCTCGTTCGGGGTCGATGTCCACGAGGGCGTGTATGTTGTTCAGCGTGTTCATGAAGAAGTGGGGGTTCACCTGATATTTCAGGTACTCCATCTGCTGCTCCAGGTTCTTCTTGTCGATAATCTTCTGACGCTCGAGGTCGCGCTGCGACATGAAGTAGAGCTTCACGCCGAGGTTCATGCCCATCAGCAGCAGTCCGCCGAAGAACGCCACCAGCTCGCCCGGTCCTAACATCGGCAGTGGGTCGATGGGTCGGAACTCCAACGGTTTGCTGTGCATAGGGTTCTGCGGACTGCAATAGCGTCCGTCGCCCAGTCGCACTGCTGCCACCCGTTCGTAGGCGATAGAGTCGGCTTTCCACTCTTCTTCCATGCGTATCTCGTCGATGTGTCTGTGCTTCGGTCGCCCCATGTAGTTGATGAACGTGCCGGCGAGCAATATGGCTACCGACAGACATAGGTAGGTTCCGGTCTTGCGCTTGCGTAGCAGGATGGGCAGAAGCAGGAAGTTGTGAATGGCGAACATCACAAGCCATATACTTGTGAACGCCCATGCGTGGAATATCTCGCCCCACGAGAAGGTGATCTTTGGGTTGCCTGCCATGCGTGTGTATATGTTCACCACTGGCGATGCATACAGCAACGCCCACATGAACGTATAAATGGTATGCTCTTTACGAAAATTCATAGGCTTTGGTTTTTATAACTCTCTTTGTCTTTAATGTCTCTAATTCGTTTTTCTATATCTCCATTTCGGGATATTGGGCTTTCAGTGCAGCCAGTTTCTGATGCGTCTTCTCAATGAAGGCGCGGTGTTCTGCCGATTCGGGGTTGAACGGGCGGTGGTTGAGTGCTGCCTTTATGGGCTGCCACTCGCTCTGGAATGCTTTCGTCTCGTTGCTGAAGAACGTGTCGGCGAAGCGTTCCCGGATGTAGTCGACGGCTTGCTGCGAGGGGTGCAGCATGTCGGGCGCATAGAAGCGATAGTCGCGAAGCTCGTCGCACACTATCTCGTACGCCGGGAAGTAGACGCAGCCCTCGGTCTGCTCTGCCACCTGCTCTGCTGCCAGCAGCAGTGTAGCCTTCGACACGGCACTGCCGTGGAAACCATACTTGGCGTAGCGTATCGGACTAACGGTGAGCACGATGCGCACGTCCGCTCTGCGCTCGCGCAGCATGTTTATGGCTTTCGTTATGTATTCCACACACTCGTCGACACTGAGGCTGCGCTCGGTGAAGAGTCGCTGCGGTCGCTTCTGGCAGTTGTCCACTATCTCGCCCGTCTCGTTGAGTATGTACACGCGGTTGGTGCCGAGCGTGAACACCGCCGTGCGCGCCACCTCCGCAGTCGCGGCTGCGAGGTAGCGCTCCACGGTGTGCAGTATGCTCGCCGGGTTGTACATCACGCCGTACGGATTGACCGTAGCGCGAAATTTGTCGTCGACGAATCTGCTGCCGATGTTGTCGGCAAAGCACGAACCCACGAAGAGCATACGCTCGCAGGGGGCTATCGCGAACGGCGACTTGTCGATGGTGACTGGCGTGCGGAATTCCATTATTCTTACTCCTTCTTTCTCTTCACTTCAAATACAACTCCGCCGATGATGGCGAGAGCCAGCAGCAGATAGGCTGCGTAAGCTGCGGTCTCGGTGTTCTTCACCGATGCCGGCTTGAACGTGAGCACCACTTTGTGCTCGCCCTGCTTCACGTTGATGGCGCGCAGCACGTAGTTGACGCGACCCACCTCTACGTCCTTGCCGTCGACGGTGGCAGTCCAGCCCGGGTAGTAAATCTCAGAGAACACAACCACGCCGCCCTTCGGCGACTGCACGGTGTATTGTAGCTCGTTCGGCTCGTACTTGTCGAGACGCGCGAACGCTGTGCCCTCCTGCTTTACGGCTTCGCCTAAGGCTGTCTTGAACTTGCTGTCGGCTACAGCCTCATGGTGCAGGTCGAGCTGCTTGATGGCATCGAGCTCCTGGTTGGCGTTGTCTACATATTGGAGACGGTCGACGAACCACGCGTTGCCGTAAGCGTACGGGTTCTGCAAGGGCACGGTCTGTCCGCCCTGCAGCGGCATGATGATATACTTGGTGTTGAGCATGTTGAGCACCGGATAAACCGAGTCGCCCGGCACGCTTGTCATGTCGCCCTGCGCCTTGGCGATGGCAGACATTGCCTGCTGCATCTCGGGTGCGATATACGCGTCGATAAGCTCCTGATAGCGGCGCAGCTTGGCAGCGTGGTAGCCGCCAATCGACTTATGATAGTACGATGTCTCGTTTTCGTTGAACGTGTTCGACGCGAGGTTCAGCACGCGATAGTCGAGCGATGTATCCTGCAGAATCTGGCGGTCGGTGGCTGTCTCCTGCTGCGGAGTCTCGCGCACGCTGCGCTCCACGAACATTCCGTCGTTGAGGTAGCGCTTGTTCACCTGCCACATATCCACAAGGCAGAGTGCGAAGAGGAGAGCCACGGCGTACTTCGGCTGCAGCTTCTTCAGCAGAGCGAGCACGAGGATGACGGTTCCGGCGAGTATCACGAAGAACGAACGCCAGCAGTCGGCGGTGAATATAGAGATGCGTATCTCGCGCAGATTGCTGATGAGCGGAGTGAGATACTCGCTCGGTATAGAGGCGAGAGCACGCAGCTCGGCGTTAGAAACGAAGTCGGGGAAGAACACCGTAGGCATGATGGCGAACGCCACGCACATACCGGCTGTGAGCACGAAGCTGAGCGCGAGCCACGAGCGGTTCTTCACCTCGCGGCACACCAGTCGGTGCGAAGCCGTACCGACGAGCAACGGGGTGGTGCCCTTGAGGAAGTTCTCGGTCTCGAGCACCTTCTTCAGAGCCAGCATAGCAAGCAGCGGAATGGTGAACTCGGCGATGACGAGTATCGACGCCACGGTGCGGAACTTGGCGTACATCGGCACATAGTCGAGGAAGAGGTCGGTGAACCACATGAAGTTTCTGCCCCACGAGAGCAGTACGGAGAGCACCGTAGCAGCGAGCAGTGCCCACTTCATCGGGCCCTTCACTATGAACAGACCCAGCACGAAGAGCAACATCACGAACGCTCCGACGTACACCGGACCGCTTGTGCCCGGCTGGTTGCCCCAATACTGACCCAGTTGCTGATATATCTGATAGAACTCGGGGTTCGCCTTCTCCATCGCCTTCTCGTTCTGCGCCAACGGCACCGAAGCGCCACCCTTGGTGTTAGGCACGAGCAGGGTCCAAGTCTCGTCTACGCCGTAGCTCCACTGCGTGATATAGTCGCGGTCCAAGCCGCTCGAAGTCTGGTTGGCAGCGTTCTTTTTCACCAGCTCGCTCTTGCCACGCATCGACTCCTGCGTGTACTGCCACGTGTGGTAGAGGTTGGAGAGGTTGATCACCACGCCCAATACAGCCGCCACGGCGCACACCGCCGTAGCCTTGGCGAAGCGCGCCATCTGCTTCTGGCGCAGAGCCTCTACGAGGTAGGCGATGACCATGAACAGTACGATGAACAGATAGTAGTAGGTCATCTGCACATGGTTGGCTTGAATCTCGAGTGCCGTGAACAGACCCGTGAGCACGAAACCCCACACATACTTGCCGCGGTAGGCGAGCACGATGCCCGCAATCATCGGTGGCAGATAAGCCAGCGCAATCACCTTCCAGATGTGTCCGGCGGCGATGATGATGAAGAAGTAGCTGCTGAAAGCCCACAGTATGGAGCCAAGCGCAGCCAGTTCGCGACGGAAGTCGAACGCACGCAGCAGGATGTAGAAGCCCAGAAGATAGGCGAACACGTACCACACGTTCTCCGGAAGCCACAGGTGGTAGAACTTGCCCACGCCGTTCAGCACCTCCTGCGAGTGGTACGACGGTGCCATCTGATACGTAGGCATACCGCCGAACAAGGCGTTCGTCCAGCGCGGCATGTCGCCCGTGCGCTGGTAATACTCAGTAAGCTCTTCGCCCGCACCGCGTCCGGCTGACGAGTCGTGACGATAGAGGATGCGCCCCTCCGTGTCTGCCGGGAAGAAGTAGGCAAACGCGATGACCGCAAACAACAACACTACCAGCAAGTCTGGCAGAAAGCGTTTCAAAGTCTTCATTGATATTCTTGTTTTGTTTGATTATACATTATAATATATATGTTTGCAAAGTTACAGAAATAATTCAAAATACGCAGTAATCTAAGTGTTTTTCTTAACTTGCATGGTGCGCATCGACCGACGCAGACGTCCGCATCGACCGACGCAGATGTCCGCATCGACCGACGCAGATGTCCGCATCGACCGGCGCAGATGTCCGCATCGACCGACGCGGATGCCCAAAGTTGCACTTTCGCAATGTAAAATATGTCATTAAAAACGCTCCGAGTGTCATTCTGTCAGACCGTCGGCTCTGCTTTTTGTCAGCAAAAGACAAGACATTTAGCTTTTGGCACACCATTTGTATATCAGTAAGCGAAAACATCAACCAATTAAAGTAAAAAATAAAAAAACGAAATATTATGGGAAAGATTATTGGAATCGACTTAGGTACTACAAACTCTTGTGTTGCCGTATTTGAAGGCAACGAACCGGTAGTAATCGCCAACAGCGAAGGCAAGCGCACAACTCCTTCAATCGTTGGTTTCGTAAAGGACGGCGAGCGTAAGGTAGGCGACCCTGCAAAGCGTCAGGCCATCACCAACCCGAAGAACACCGTATACTCAATCAAGCGCTTCATGGGCGAGACCTATGAGCAGTGCGCAAAGGAGGTGACACGCGTACCGTTCACCGTTGTAAACGAAGGCGGCTATCCGCGCGTTGACATCGACGGACGCAAGTACACTCCGCAGGAAATCTCGGCAATGGTGCTTCAGAAGATGAAGAAGACCGCTGAGGACTATCTCGGTCAGGAGGTAACAGACGCCGTAATCACCGTTCCGGCATACTTCTCCGACTCACAGCGCCAGGCTACAAAGGAGGCAGGTCAGATCGCAGGCCTCAACGTTCGCCGTATCGTGAACGAGCCGACAGCAGCCGCACTCGCTTACGGCGTAGACAAGGCTAACAAGGACATGAAGATTGCAGTGTTCGACCTCGGTGGCGGTACATTCGATATCTCTATCCTCGAGTTCGGTGGCGGCGTGTTCGAGGTGCTCTCTACAAACGGTGATACACACCTCGGCGGCGACGACTTCGACCAGGTAATCATCGACTGGCTCGTGCAGGGCTTCAAGGCCGACGAAGGCATCGACCTCTCTAAGGACCCGATGGCTATGCAGCGCCTCAAGGAAGCAGCAGAGAAGGCAAAGATAGAGCTCTCAAGCACCACATCTACCGAAATCAACCTGCCGTACATCTCAGCAGAAGGCGGTGTGCCAAAGCACTTGGTTAAGACGCTGACACGCTCACAGTTCGAGCAGCTCGCACACAACCTTATCCAGGCTTGCCTCGTACCTTGCCAGAACGCAATGCGCGACGCAAAGCTCCAGACATCAGACATCGACGAGGTGATCCTCGTAGGCGGTTCAAGCCGTATACCAGCCGTTCAGACACTCGTTAAGAACTACTTCGGCAAGGAGCCTTCAAAGGGCGTTAACCCCGACGAGGTGGTAGCCGTAGGCGCATCTATCCAGGGCGCTATCCTCAACAAGGAGAGCGGCGTAGGCGACATCGTTCTGCTCGACGTTACTCCGCTTACACTCGGTATCGAGACAATGGGCGGCGTGATGACAAAGCTCATCGACGCCAACACCACAATCCCGGCTAAGAAGAGCGAGACATTCTCTACAGCCGTCGACAACCAGACAGCCGTGACCATCCACGTGCTCCAGGGCGAGCGTCCGATGGCTGCACAGAACAAGTCAATCGGCCAGTTCAACCTCGAAGGCATCGCACCGGCACGCCGCGGCGTGCCGCAGATTGAGGTGACATTCGACATCGATGCCAACGGTATCCTCAACGTATCTGCAAAGGATAAGGCAACAGGCAAGGAGCAGGCTATCCGCATCGAGGCTTCTTCAGGCTTGAGCAAGGAGGAAATCGAGCGCATGAAGGCAGAGGCAGAGCAGAACGCTGCATCTGACAAGGCAGAGCGCGAGAAGATCGACAAGCTCAACCAGGCTGACTCAATGATCTTCACCACCGAGAACTTCCTCAAGGACAACGGCGACAAGATTCCTGCCGACCAGAAGCCGGGCATCGAGCAGGCTTTGCAGCAGCTCAAGGACGCTCACAAGGCTGCCGACGTAGCTGCCATCGACACCGCCATCGCCAACCTCAACAACGTTATGCAGGCAGCTTCTGCACAGATGTACCAGGGTGGCGCACAGCCGGGCGCAGGTGCTCAGGCAGGTGCACAACCGGGCGCAGACAACGGCGCAAAGGCTGATGACAACATCCAGGACGCAGACTTCGAGGAGGTGAAGTAAGCTTGACTTTTAAGAACAGACATTCTGAATAAGAATAAATAATAAGGCGTACAACCGAAATCTTATAGATATCGGTTGTACGCCTTTTTTTGTTCACGAATTTATGTATCTTGGTCAGCATTTATGTATCTTGTTCAGCATTTCCGTGAAGTTGGAGATGACTGGAAGATATTTTGTTGTGGCTGGAAGATATTTGATTGTGGCTGGAAGATAGGCTGGAAGATATTCCGTTCTCAAGTTTATCTTCCAGCCTTTATTGTGTTAAAAGTCAGAGAGTTGCGCCGATTTTGGGAGATATGGCAGATTTTTCGCGTACAGAGTCATAATGCATGTAATAGCCTCGCTTCTGTTTGGTGTTTTATCTGTGTTCCTAACGATATTCTTGGCGTATGATGATGCGCAGGTGAGAAAATTTCAGCTTTTACCCGATTTCGACAAGACGATAAATGATGTTGAGAACGAGGTGGAGGAACAGCAAGCCGAGGATGGACTTGTAAACCATATTCCTGATTTAAAGCAGTTGAGTGAGGACATTGACAAGGCAACCAACACCTTCATCAATGCCACACTTGAACTGGAATCTGCCATTCAGCAGTATCAGCGTGCGGAAGCTCAATTGGGTGGTGCTGTGACTACCATCGGCAAAAAGGTAGATACCATCAATCAGCACATAGACAAAGTCTTGGAGAATGCTTCCACTAAATTAAAGGTGTCTGTAAATGTCAATGATGCTGACTGGCAGAAGATTCAAGAACTGTTTGTACACAGCATATCACAACCTTTGGCACGTAGAACGGGCTTTCCGTATAGCCAAATCAAAGATAGAGATACGCCCCATGTTTCACTTTACACGCAAACGTATTGAAGCTCATATATGTATCTGCTTTGTGGCTTTGAAAGTATACAAGGAACTGGAGCGCATGCTGAAAGTCTCAGAGATTAAGATGAGCGTGGACAAGGTGCTTGCATTGGCAAAGACAATCACGACAATACAAATTAAGCTACCTCTGAACAAGGAGGTTTACACCCAAACAATGCTGATGGCAAGACATCAGAAAATAGCTAAACTCTTTGACGAAGATTTTTGGGTGACACGATGACAAAGTCAGGTGACCTTCTTAGCTTTATCACTTTCAGCAAGTAACATTCCTATGTTTAGAAAAGCACGGAAATTAAATAGACCTAATTGTGTTATTTTGGTCGCGAAAGTTTTTTCGTAACCAAACTGTAACTTCAAGTTTCTCAGCTTGTTACCCTTACATAAAAAGTATCCGTTATGCTTTAACTCCTCTTCGTTTGAAGCAAGATAATTCTCAATAGTTCGTGTATCTACCTCATAGAAATCTGCAACCATTTGCTTCGTAAGGTAGTAGGAGCCCTCGAACAAGAAAGCTTCTATATCCAACGCCTTTTGTATGCTGGCAATAGCCATATTGTTATTTAGTACATTTTGGCGTTCTATAGCTGATGTCGTTAAATCGTGAGTCATATTACTATATGTTCAATGTTATTATTCCTCATCCTCTCCTTCCTGATCTGAACGGAATTCAAAGACAAGTTCTGATGCTGGAATGTTACATTCTTCGAACATTCCATGCAGTATATTGATCTTAGTGGCAGTGCTGTTGTCAGTCCATACGTACATACCTGGTGCAAGTTCGCGTCTCCACTCTTCAGGAGTCGCTGAGAAGCTGCACTTTTCATTTGCACAAAGCCATTCTATAGTTGAACGTTTTTCTATAAGAATGTGTCCACATACCTGAATGAGCATTTCCTTCCATGTATTTACCGTGTATCTAACCCCATGGAGCATATACGCTTGAAGCTTCTTGCCTGTGAACTCATAATCCTCATCGTCAAGTGATGCAGATTCCGCCTCACGGCTTAACGGTTCAAATGATGTTGTAGGCATAGGCCAAAGCCGCATAAACACATTCTGCAGTTCTTTCTGACGTGCTTTCAATTCTGTTTCGGTCCATTGTTCGCACGATTTCACAGAGTTGTTCAGGCGGAATGCACTATCCTTGAACCCCTTCTCCATGTCTCTTTTCTCAATAAAGGTAAGGTTGCTGTATTGAGAATTATATCCAGTGAGCGTGAGATTTGCCATTGTGTGCAGATATTGCTCATGAATTCTTTCCCAATCATCGCCCAATGCGGTTTTCCACTTGTCAGACAATGTTTGTGGCATGATATGCTCAATCGTGATATTCTTCTCGGTCAGTTCCTTCACCACATCATGACGTTCGTTATTGTCTTGGTTCTCCATGCGCTCGAGTATAAACATACGGGCATTGACAGGCATCTTATATACTTGGCGTGTCTTGAAATCACTCTTCACTTCCTCATCTGATGGAAACACCGAAGAACGCCCCTTCTTTAGCAGAACGTATTTCAGTACGTCAATATATGAAGGTGAAGTCTCGTCACTCGACCTGTTGACGTGATTCAACACATCTCTGTGAAGTGTGGCAAAAACCTTATTCAAAGCATTCGATGGAAGATTGCAAATGATTCTGCGAGCCCAGTAGGCTTCTATGACATCAAGAACTTGGTAGATTTCTGTTTCTGCTAATCCTACTTTAGTCGCATAGTCGAAGAATGCCATAAAGAAAGGATAAGCAATAGTAGAATCCAACGTCCGAAGCTGATTCAACTTTCTATTTAGCTTGGCTGTACCTACTTCTGCATTGTCAACTTGGCTGTAAATCTTAGCATAGTGATGCATGTCTTCCAAGAGTGTTGCCCTATCAATGTCTGCAGTCTCTGCATACTCTTTGAATATAAAGTAGATTTTATCAATACGACCTATCTTCCCTTGCTTCATGGTCAGGTAATCGCGTACAAAAGAAGACGGATCATACTTCGTGTACTCTTCAATAGGATTCCAATATCGAGTATACAAGTCATCCTGAGCTTCTGGATCTAACGACATCAGCAAGTAATTACGTATCTTGTCTGCCTCACTCAAATCAAGACCTGTAGAGTTCAGACTCTCGAATATTAACTGCGGGTCATCATCTTCATCAAGACGAATATTGATGACCTCCAGCTTCTTGATGCTGTCAAACAGTTCTTCAATGGTTAGTCCGCAGTGGATAATCTTATCATAGAAGAAGTCGTAGTTGCGGGTAACATTCGACTCCTTGATGTATTGTTCTTTTGGTTTATACAACAAAGCATCAAAAGCCTGCATATCCTTTTTGATTGGTTTCAGTTTTACCTTCCGCTCATTGTCCTGGAACTCATCAACGAGATAACACCTGAAGATTTTCGATACTAGTCTTGCATCATTCGCCATTATCAGCCCTTCTTTATGGGCATTGACCATGGCAATGAGTATCAAAGAAACAGTAGTGATTCTTTGCTGCCCATCAATAATGAATCTATCCTCCGTACCTGACTGGATGCTTGGAACGATACTGCCAAAGAAGTGACTCTTACGGTTACTCCCATGCAGTTTCATCAAATCTTGGAACAACTGTTCGCAGTTTTCCTCTTTCCAATCATAGTTACGCTGATAAAGGGGTATGATAAATCGCTTGTCTGCCCCATCAAAGAACTTTATAAGTGGTTGAGCGTCACCTTTCATATATTAAACTAAAATCATTTGTTCAACTTCTTTTTTTGCATTCTCAAGGATAGATTCTCCTTCTTCTTGCAGTTGTTTTGCTTGCTGGCGCATTGCATAGATGTGGTTCGCAATCTCCTTTTGTTTGACAATAGGTGGAAGAGGAATGGGCATACTTCGATATTCTTGTGCATTAATATTTGCTTGTACCGCAGGTCTTTGAATTGTATCAACCCAGTACTTATAAATATTACTATTGCAATAATAAAACAAATAATCCGCATCTATTATATTTTCATTAAGAAAATATCTTATTAAATAGCCTGCAAATATTGCTTGTTCTTCCAAAAACTTGTGAATATAGCAACGTCCAACGGACCCACTTCTAGCAAAAAGAATATCATTTGGTTTCAACAAATAATCATTTTCGATGTTAGATGCAGTTTTCTTGTCTGTCTGTTTTAGGTTTCCATATTCATCTATATCTGTGATTCTTATATACCTTATATCCCCTTTTTTATACTCGACTGCACTTTCATTCGCCCCGTATTGTCCATTATTAAACGTAACATCACGAAGGGTCACCCATGTATATATACCTTTTAGGCTTTTGATAAAAGAATAATTCTTGTTGAATTTTGGATCAAGTCTATCTTCCAAATCACTTCGGTTCACCTTGAATATTCTATTCTTCAAATCTGTCTTGATTTCCGGAAGAGTTATCCCAAGTTCATTGAGAATATATGCGTCAACGTTATCCAGAAGCTGTTTTGCTTCGGATTCCTTTTGCTTTTTCTGCAAATATGCAGACTTGATAACATCAACTATTACTTGTTGTCTCTCTATGTTGGGTAGAGGTATTTCAAGAGATTGATATTCTTCTGAATTAATATTGGGTTGGCCACTTGGACGCTGGATTGCATTAACCCACTCTTTGTAAGCGTTTAGTTGTGTGTAAGTGAATATGTATTCTGGAAGCGCCTTATCCGTATTAATGATAAAACGAATGAGATAACCTGCGAAAAAGCAATCATAAAGAGCAGGCTTATGAATGTATGCCTTTCCTACAGTAGCTCCACTTCTTGCGATTAAAATGTCATTCTCACAAAGAATGTATTTATTTTCAATGATTTTAGCTGTTGCACCCAATTCATCATGAGAAATCAATCCATTCTCGTCAATATCTGTAATTCTTATAAAACGAGGCTCTTTTATTGAACTTCTTGGGACTCCTGGTTCACTTGCTCCATACTGTGGTTTACATACAAGTACATCCTTCAATTTTACCTTGGGATACAATGAGTTCTGAACTTTACGATTATATAAAGCCATCTTTGGATCAAGACGTCCTTCAATCTCCGACCGTTGAACGATGAAGACTTTGTTGTTATCAATATGTTGAGAAACTTGATAATTCATTATACTATAGTATCTAAATATGCAACAATATTCTTTTTTACTTCAGAAAGAAGTGTTGTACTTTTTGAATTACTCTTATATAAATAATGACGTATGTTTCTAATATCAGAACTTGTTCCAGAATCTATATCACTCTTTACAATTATACAATTCTTTCTCAATGCATGAGCTCTTCCAAGCTCATATAACACATTTGGATTGCTATAAGTGATGTCTGCAATAAAAATATCACAATTTTCAATTTCATCCATAATGTTATCTATCATATCTTCTGATAATCCCGAATCATTCATTATAGGGAACATATGAATAGGTCTTCCCGTATCATTTGTAATGGACTCAAAACATCTTTTATATATCTCTCTGTAATCATTCATCAAAACCTCATCTGGTTCATTTCCGTTTTGCTTTTTAAAATACGGCATTGCAATAAAAACTTTCAAATCCGAATTTATCATTGTATCGAACATTGTCCAAAGAGTCTTGGATGAAATACCTTCCTTATTCTCAAGATGATGTGAATGAATCCATTTTTTAAAGTGGCCATACAATTTATGATTTGCTACTCTAGCCTTTATTAGAGTGTATACGCAGGAACGGGTAAAGTCGGGGGACTCATATAAGAAATATTCATCATTAATATATGAAATTGAAGATGTAATAGCATCTATATTGGGATTTTCAAATTCTCTACAGATATCGTAGCTTAGAGAATAAACACATCCATCAAAAATATTGTTGACAATATGCAGATTTCTTTGTGCTAGTTCTTCTGCACATTTTCCAATTGCTTCGATAACGGTATCCGTTTCTATTGAAAGTAATTCTTTTTTTTCACTCTTAGTAAAATGATCAGCCTTAAAAATCGCTTTCAGATTTTCTTCTGTGGTCAATGCCTTTGCCTTGGAATTGATCAAATAGAAATATGCAGATTCAAATTTGTTCGCATCGTTGGATTTGTTCTGGATGATCAGACTGAAAGGAACTATCTGATTACATATTTCGCTGTCGTATATTCCTGTTTCGTCTTTAATTTTATCTACAACGGATAAACGATGATTGCCATCAATGCGATTAAAAATTGTCTCATTGATGGAGTCTGGAATTTCAATTGTAACAACTTTTGTTTTTGGCTCTTCACCCAAAGGCAAACTTTTAAATTTGAATTTTGCCTTTTTAATCTTAATACCATTATTCAAAGAAACACTACTCGTGTTTTCTTCTTCTTTAATAATTCGAATAGCGTCAGGATTATCCAATTGCCAACCTAGAATTAATTCAGGATAGAACACATATGATGAATTTGAGATGTAATCTTTGATTGCATCTATTCTGTCTGGGTCTTTGTCTCTTTGATAACTAGTAGAGGCAGATAACCTTGCTAAAGTTTTTAATGTAGCGTAACCTCGAAAGATTGTTACGCCACGAAATACATCCTCAATAATACCTGTTAGTTTCATATTCTATCCAAACTAATAATGAACTTTTTTAATTCTTCACCAATAATATCCAACTCATTAACCGCAGTTTTCTTGCCTGTTGCATCATAGCCTATCTCTTCTGCTATTGCCATGAAGATAGGATAATCAGGGAGTTCTTTCTGTTTTCGTACAAGATAGCTATCTGTAAGCTTTGACTTCAAATCGTCTATCCTAGCAGCATACTCTGCCAATAACTCAGCGTTCCATTCTTTATAAGCTTGAGTTTGCTTTATTGCAGTTGCTGACTTTAAATCGTGCGACTTCAGCGAATCAACCTGTTCTTTCTGCTTCTGCCTAATTTCCCTGTCCCAGAGGCCTCTTTTCGCAATGTAGTCAGCATCTTTCAGAAGCTTCGCCTCAATTGATTTCTTCTTGCTTTCAAGTTCTTCCGTATGATCTTTCGGCCATTTCTTTAGGAATAAAACAGAACTTTTTACTCCTGCTCCATTTGCAGCAAAAGCAGTTTGTGGCATACTCACAACAGCGACGATACGGAACCAGTCTTCCAATTGAGTACGCACATACTGCATACTGCTATTTGTGAGAATTCCATCAGGCAATACAATGGCAAGCATTCCTCCTTCTTTTAGGAACAAATAATCCTGCTCAATGAAAAGAACCTCACTTTGTTGTCCATCACGGGTATTATCACCAGCCTTAGCTTTAACCGCAAGCCAATCTTCTTCCTTTTTGCCTAACTGATAGGTTTTAAGGTATGCCTGTTCTGTCTGCCGAATGTTACTTCCGAAAGGTGGATTAGTAATGATGAAATCAAATGTTCCATACTCGAAGCCTTTATTGCCTGTGCGCTCTTTGATTGCGGCATCAGAGACTAGTCCATCAGATGTTATGACATTTGTATGACCATCATCATGAATAATCATATTCATCTTGGCTGCACGTGAAATCTGCTCATTGATTTCTATTCCATAAAGGTTCTTTTCGGCAAAGTCATGCCAATATGGGAACCACTTGGCATATTGTTTTGCATCATTTTTGTAATTCGGATAATAATCAGTGGCTTCGTTTCGTACTTTATTGAGAGCATAGAGCAAGAATCCGCCACTACCACATGATGTATCCAATACTTTTGAATCATGCGTAATAGGAAGCACGTCAACAATAAATTTAACGATTTCACGAGGTGTAAAGTATTGCCCGAAATTTCCGCGGAAGAATGAACCCATAAAAGTTTCAAACGCACGGCCCTTACTATCAAGATCTGTTTCCCCAAGGTTTACACTTTCAAGATAGCTCACAACGGTCCTAATTTTCTCAGGAGTTAATCGAATGTTGTCACGGAACACTTCTGCATCACGCTTTCGTCCTTCTTCATAAAGAGCTTTTACCCTGTTGTACAGATTGTCATTTTCTTTAAGCCTGCGTTTGTGCTCGTCCTTTTCTTCTTTCTTTGATATTGTTATGATTTGGAAATCGTATGGTTCACCCATCTTTCTTGGCTTGCGTTCATCCCAGATCTTGCAAAATATGAGCTTATCAAGTTCATCAAAAGCTTCAGATGGATTCAACTGGCCTCCAGCCCATAATGCTTCATGAGCTTGTTTAAATCGACGAGTCAAATCAGCTTGATCAATAACAGACAAATCAAAGAAACGCTGCTTCCCGTCTTCTTTCGGAAGATGTTCTGAACCATAAACATACTTGTAGTTAGCTATTTCTTGAACACCATATTGTGGTATATCAGGAAGCTGATTACGTGTATTTTGAGTCTTGTCAACTTCAAAATACTCATTCTTAATGCCAGAGGTTACCCAAACATATTTCACCTCACCAGGCAAAGCAAATGCATAACTATATGCTTGATTGATGGCTTGTTGAAACTCTGCCTCACTAACTTCCTGTTTTTTACATTCAACAAGAATTAAAGGCCTGAGGCACAATTCATCACCATAGACAACAATATCCGCCTCCTTAACTTCGCTTCCCATCGTTACGGGCACAAACAAGCGAATAAGATACACTGGATAATTATAGTCAAGTATCAACTGAAGAAAAGTTAATGCTTGGACTTTTTCTTCTGGGTTGTTATAGTTTCGCTCTTTGCCTTGGTAGCAATATTTTATTCGAGACTTATCTTCATTAAAAGAAATAAGTCCTTTTTCAATTCCAATCTGTATATAATCTTTCATCTTGACTGTTGCTATAAATATTACTCAATCACACTCTTCTTCCAACTCTTTGCCTTCTCCGTTAGTCGGTACATCTGTTTTGGATGATTAGGCTGTTCTGGATATTTCCGTTCAATACTGCCATCTGCCAGTGCAGGAGCGATATAACTATCATGCATTGTTTTACGTCTGACTATTGAACATAGTTTCATCATCTCAGAAATATCAAGGTAATCATCGTTCATTACTGTCACTAATTTTTCTACTTGGGCGGTCAAATTCCTTTTTTTTGTCCATTCTGCCATCAATGTAGCCTTTGGAATGAAAGCATCAATATTGAACGATGAGATGGCACAATCTTTTGTTTCCAGCTCATTGCAGATACAATCAAGTATTCCATATATCGTAAATATTATCAGCTCTTCATTTTGGTATTTACTATGGCAATAAACTGCAACCAGACGGTTGAGATCTGCTGTTGACCATAAAGAAGTTTATTATGGAGTATGCATAACCTTTCATAGTTAGAATATTGATTTAATGTATCCAATAAGTTCTTTATTGTTGCAACAGGGAACTTCAAGAGATCTGCCTCCATTGAATCCATGTTTGGATAATTCTTGCTCAGAAAGCATTGTGCCTTCGTATTCCTCAAGAAGTTCAAGTTTGTAAGTAATATCATTTGGTGGCGTTTCAACCCAGAATTCTTGGTCTTCACGTTTGCAATTCTCTGCAGTTACAACCATCTTGAAGCGTATACAACGCTCATCTGACATAAAAAGATATACAACGTCTCCGATAGAAAAACGTGCTCTTCCCATTCTCCAGCTAATGAATCCAAGACTATGGATTGCATCAGCATGTCTACATCTTTTTCTATTGGCAAAGGCAAGCCAAGTGCGATTATTTGACATAATTAACGTGGATATGATGAAATGTATGTAACTGACATTTTTAATTATCAAGGACAAAGATAATCATTTTTTCTAAGCCTCCATAATTATTATTGCTGTTTCTTTATTTTTTAGCAGTAATTTGAATTTATGTGTAATTTATAAAGCATAACGCACCTATCCTTAGTTAAATACAGATTTTACATACATTCCCCCAGAACAATTTAAAGGGTTAAACGTTTTAAAAAAGCCTTAAGAATACGATAATAAATACGTAGAAACTTATAGGCTACATAAAGAAATGCGGACATCAACAAACCCCACAAAATCAAAGTGAAAATTTGAAACATAAAATAATACATGCTGCAAAGTTAATAATTTTGTGGCGAATAAGTAATAAAATTTTTATTATTTGTGTTAGCATTACCTGAGGAAGAACCAGGGATCATACCAAGAAGTATTTTTGCATAGACTTTAACCTCGTTGTGGTTTGATGTAGGAATCAAAAGACATACAACTTTTGTGGTTAATCTTGTTTGTATATTATAAATTTGTGCTAACTTTGATGGAAAATACAAATGTTGATGAAGAAATAATATTGTTTTATATGGAGCTGCGTTATAATGGTGCAACTCTTTTAATATTATGAATGATATGGATACATACCACTTGTCGCGATTTCTTACAGCTCAGGATTCTTACTCACAATATAAGACGGCTCTTGAGGAGATTCGAAACGGGCGAAAAAGGAGCCATTGGATGTGGTTCGTTTTTCCTCAATTGAAGGGGCTGGGGCACAGTTGTAATGCTGACTATTATGGTATTGCTGGTGCTGATGAGGCTCGTGCTTATTGGCTGCACCCCGTGCTCAGAGAAAGATTGCAGGAGATAACGGAGGCTCTGCTTCTGTTGGACGGTTTGTCGGCAAGACAAATCTTTGGGGAAGTAGACGCAATGAAACTTAGGTCGTCGATGACTTTGTTTTGGACAGCTACGGGCGAAGGGCTGTTCCGTAAGGTTCTTGATAAGTATTACGAAGGGAAAATGTGTGACAGTACTTTAGAAATGCTTAGATGATGCAACGTAGCTAACTACCGATATGATAACAAGATGCTATCTCGAAATAACTAATGTGTGTAACCTCAGCTGTGTGTTCTGCCCGAAGACCGAGAGGGCGAAGCATACGCTGACGTTGGACGAATTCGACGCTTTGACCTCGCGACTCGAGGGCAAGGTGAAGTTTCTGTATTTCCATCTGATGGGCGAACCGTTCCTCCATCCGCTGCTGCCGCAGTTTGTGCTGATGGCTCGCCACAAAGGTTTTGTACCCATTATCACCACTAATGGCACTCTGCTCTCGCGACGTGCAGACCTTCTGGATGCTCTGCCTCATAAAATTCAGATTTCGCTCCACTCGCACGAGGGCAACGCTAAGGAGAACCTTGCTGGGTATGTCGACGAGGTGATGGCGTTCTCGTTAGAGGCTGCCCACCGCGGTTGCATCGTCGTGCTGCGCTTATGGAACGAGGGCGGACACAACCGGCAGAACGACGATATCCTCAATCTGCTGGCGCTTCACGTGCCGCGCCCTTGGACGGAGCGTCACGACGGCTGGCGACTTGCCGACAATCTGTACATCGAGAACGATAACATGTTCGAGTGGCCCGACCTTCAGCACGCCACTTACGACGAGCAGGAGGTGTTCTGCTACGCCTTGCGCAATCAGATTGGTGTGCTCGTCGACGGCACTGTTGTGCCGTGCTGTCTCGACCATAACGGCGACATCGCGCTTGGCAATCTGTTCCGTCAGAGCCTTGCCGACATTCTCGCCTCACCACGAGCACGTGCTCTGTACGACGGCTTCACAAGTCATACCGCCGTAGAGTCGCTCTGCCAGCGCTGCGGCTATTCGGCTGTGTCGAAAAGGTTCAGAAAGTAGAATTGCCATTATGCTTTGTTTTCAGTAGGTTGAGTGGGAGGAACGCCGTACTCTCCTATAGATTGCGTGGGTATGGCAAGATGCCGTACTCTCCTACAGGTTGCGTGGGTATGGCAAGATGCCATACCCTCCTATAGTACTAACAGTTATCTTCTACTGTTTATTGTTGTCGATTTGCCTTTCTTTGCCTTCGCGTCTAATCTGTATCTGAAGCTCAGATTCAGATAGTGGTGAATATAGTTTGTGGAGTATTCCTGACGCTGGAAGGCTGAGTATTCGCTTTCGTACCAGATGTCCTTGTTGAAGATGTCGTCGGCAAACAGGCGCAGCATACACTTGTTCTTGCAGAAGCTCCAGCTGACGGACGCCATCGACTTGAGCTTGTGTCCGTTCATAGCCGATGTGGCATAGCCCGAACAATAGTCGTCAGACAGCTGCACGAACACCTCGAACGGTGCGAGATGCAGGTTGGCGCTTATGCCCACGCTGTTGAAGAGCGGTGTGGTGTTGTACGAAGCGTCGTCGTAGCGGTAGCGGTTGCTCTCCAGGCGGTCGAAGAGCGTGAGCTGCAGCTTCTCGGTCTCGTACGAGAACTCGAAGTCGTTGTTTATGCCCAGTCGCTTCTGCTTGTTCAGTTCGGGCTGAGCGTCGGCAGCGTTGTTGTCGACGATGGTGAGGAAGCCGTACGACTTAGCCGTCTCCAGCGCGAACTTGTTCATCAGTCGGAAGTAGAAGCCGATGCCCTGATCGTAGTTGAGTCCGAACTGCCACATATCGCCGCCCTTCACGTTCATCGGTTTCGACGTGTAGACGCCGGTAGCCGAGTTGTAGCTGTAGAACGTAGCTTGGGGGTTGATGTCCTTGTTGTACGAAGCGGTAAAGCCCAGCACAATCTGCTTGCGCAGCCACATGCGGTGGTAGTTGTACGTAGTGGTATGACTGTGCGAGTTGCGCAGCAGCGGATTGCCCATGTATATATGCAGCGGGTCGATGGTGTTGCGGTAGCCGAGCGTGCTCACGAGGTCGGGCACGGTGGTGTTGTATGCGAAGGCGATGTCCATGTTGCGCACGCGGCTCATCTTCCACTTCAGGAAGATAGACGGCTCGTACGTATTGCTTGTGCGCACGGCTGTGGTGTCCAGCGGTCCGTAGTGGAAGTCGGCCTTCTCGCGACAGTAGTTCCAGCTGAACTTCGGCATAATCATCAGTGCCTTCACCGGCGTGATGGTCGACTTCACGGTCAGCTCGTTCGTCCATTTGTGCGTCAGTCTGCGCGTTGTGTTCGCAGGGTCAGCCGTTGTCGGCGTGCCGCCAACCACGTTCTGCTCGTCGGTGTCGCTGAAGAAGTTGCGTGCGATGCGTGAGCGGCTTAATCTCACGTTGTCGAATATGTTGAAGTACACCTTCTTGCCGAGCCAGTAGTCGAACGAAGCGCCTAACTGCGTCTCCAGTTCGTGCGCGCTGCGGTCGTAGAACTGCCACAGCGTCTCGTTGCGCTGTTCGCGCAGATACTCCACGTTGCGGTTGTTGTGTGTGTCCTCGTTCGTTCCACTCAGGTTGGTGAAGCCCTGCAGCGTGAACGAGCCTTTCTTGCCGATGAAGTGCTTCCATATGTACGAGATGTTGAGTCCGCGTTGCTGCTGTTCGGTCGACTCGTAGTTACGGTTGCGCGTGATGAGTCGGTCGTAGAGCGCGTCGCCGGGCTTTGCGCCGAGTGCCTCCTTCAGCGAGTGGTAGGCAAACTGGTCGGGCTGGTAGCCGTACGAAGCCGACTTCTCCTCGTACGATTTGCGAGCCTTCTCGTATGAGGCTTTCACCTTCACGTCGATGGTGTTGGCAGAGTCGGTGTAGGCGAAGAGCTTCGCCTCCAGCTGCGGTTTGAGGTTGTGCTTGTAGCGGTAGGCGTCCTTCACGCCGAACGTGTGCTCCTGGTTCGGGAAGAACGTCTCGGTCGACGCCTTTCCGCTGTTCCATCCGTCGCTGTGTCCCATGTTGGCGCTTATGTTGAAGCGGTTGCTTGTGTATTGCTGCGTGCCCTTTGTCTGCCAGTTGTGCTGATAGTTGTACGATCCGTACTGGCTCTTGCCGTCGCCGTCGATGTTGCGGTTCATGGAAGAGCCAATCGTCTTGTCTACGTAGCGGTTGGCGTTGTTAGCCTGGGCGTATATCATGTGCGGGTCTTGGTCGCTCAGTCGGCTTGCGGTGATAGCTGCGCTGTAGCGCTTCTTGGTCTGATACTGAGCCTCGATGTCGCCGTACCACTTGTCGAGGAAGCCCGGCTTCACCTGGATGTCGAGCACATGGTCCTCATCGCCATCGTCGTTGCCCGTGTGGCGTGCCAGCTCCGACTTGCGGTCGTACACCTTCAGCTTGTCAGCCACGTCAGCCGGCAGTTGCTCTAATATCTGGTCGCCGCCGAACATATCCTTGCCGTTCATCATCAGTCGTATGGGCTTGTCGTTCCAGTATAGCTTGCCGTCGCGACGCTGCACGCCCGGCAGCTTCTTGATAAGCTCGTCGAGGCGCGCGCCCTCCTTCAGCTTGAACGCCTCGGGGTTGAACACGATGGTGTCGCCACGCATCGTTATGCGCGGCACCTTCGCCTTCACCTCCACCTCCTGCAGCATGAGCGCCGTAGGCTGCAGCCTGATGGTGCCAAGGTCGGTGGTGTCTTTCACCTCAGGTCCGTACGCATAGTCCACCTTGCGCGAGTTCTTGTAGCCGATCATACTGAACGTGAACATGATGCGGCCCTCCCATTCGGAGTCGAGCGTGAAGCAGCCCGTGCTGTCGGTCTCCGCCGAGTTCTGCATCGACCAACCCGGCTCTGGGTTTATCTCGCTGCGCACCGTTGCTCCGATGAGAATCTCGCCCGTCTCGGCGTTCACAATCTTTCCCTTGAACGTGTCGGCAGTACATACGGCGGTCTGCATGAGGCAGAGCAACACGGCGACAAATAGTTTCTTCAGTACATCTTTCATAAGCTGATTATTTAAAGTATTGCGAGTGCAAATGTATAGATTTTGTTCGAACAAGCAAAGTCTTTGTTTTGAAAAATCTGTGGCACACTGTTTGCACAGGTACGATATTTGTCATTTTTACCGCTCAGGAGTGCCCGAAAAATGAAAAAGAAAACCTTTGGTTGTTTTTTTGCGAGTTTTGAGAGGTGAAAAGTGTGCAATGGTAAGCGGTTGATATTTAGTTTGTTGAGGCTGTACGTGCGAAAGTGTGCAGCTTTTGTGCCACTTCCGCTGAGTACTACCGCTGCAAAACTGGAGTACTACCCCCACGAGTACTGGGTAGAAGTGGCACTTTCGCCGTGTGAAAGTAGCACTTGCACCATGTAGAAGTGGCACTTGCACCGTGAAAACCATCGAATTTTGTGTTTTTGAAGTGGATTTTTAGTGTGCAGAAGCGGAAATTGAGTTCGTAAAATCTCCAGAATGCAAGTTTGGGTTGGAGTGGTGTGGTCAAAATGTCGTGTGCAAGTTACGGGGGTGAGGAAAGAAATTTGAGGGGCTTTTCAGGGGGTGCACTTGTCTCAAGTGCACCAACGTAGCAGATAGCGTTATTAGTATTGTTGGCGTAGGTTGTGCTATGTCGGTGCACAGTTTGCACGGTTGGTGCACAGTTTACTCGGTTGGTGCACTTGAGACAAGTGCACCCCCTGAAGGTGCACAGTTTACTCGGTAGGTGCACTTGAGACAAGTGCACCCCCTGAAGCTACCTGCGTGCCCCCACCAGCAGCTCCGTCTTGCCCTCGTCCACGAGCTTGATGATGAGTTCGCCGAAGAGCGTGTTCTGCCATGCGAACCACTCGCGCGTGAACTTCTGCGCGTCGTCGACGTTGAACGACTCGTGGATGAACCCCGTGCCGGCATCAGTGCGCTGCAACATACGCAGACACTCCGCTATCTCGGCATTGTCGGTGCTCGTGAAGGCGCGCATCATTATGGACATAGGCCACGCCATGTCGTAGCCCACGTGCGGACCGCCGATGCCCTCGCCCGCCTTGCCGCGGAAGAAGTAGGGGTTGTCCTCGCTCCAGACGAAGCGGCGCGTGTTCTGATATATGGGGTCGTTCACGTCCACGTCGCCCAGATAGGGCAGGGCGAGCAGCGACGGCACGTTGGCGTCGTCCATGAGGAAGCGGTTGCCGAAGCCGTCCACCTCGTAGGCGTAAATCTTGCCATACTTCGGATGGTCGACCACGGCGTACTGCTTGAGAGCCGTGCTCACCTCGTCGGCAAGCGCCGTGCAGTCGGCAGCGAGCGTTGCGTCGGCATTCACCTTGCTGAGTATCTCCGCCGCCTTGCGCAGCGAGCTGACCGCCATGAAGTTAGACGGCACGAGGAAGAGGAACGTCGAGGCGTCGTCGGACGGGCGGAAGACGGAGGCGATGAGTCCGCAGGGCTTCACGGGGTTGCCCCAGCCGTGGTTGCAGACCGTGTCGAGCTGGTCCTCCGTCTCGCGTTGGAATCGGTAAGAGCCCAATCCCTGCTTGCGCTGCTGCTCGCGGAACACGCGCAGTATGTTGCGCACCGCCTGCAGCCATTCGTCGCCGAACACCGACGCGTCGCCCGTCACCTGCCAGTAGTGGTAGGCGAGGCGTATGGGGTAGCAGAGCGAGTCAATCTCGTACTTGCGCTCGTGCAGCTCGGGCTTCATGTCGGTCATATCGTTAGCCCACATGCCGTTCGGCTCGGGCTCGCGGTTGAACGCATTGGCGTAGGGGTCGATGTTGATGCACTTCAGCTGGCGGCGTATCACACCGCGCAGCATCTTCTGCAACTTGCGGTCGCCCTTGGCAAGCTGTACGTAGGGCCACACCTGCGCTGCCGAGTCGCGCAGCCACATGGCGTGGATGTCGCCCGTGTAGACGAAGGTGTCCTCCTTGCCGTCCTCGGCATCGGTGAAGTGGACGGTGGTGTCGAGCGTGTTCGGGAAGCAGTTCTCGAACATCCACGCTAAGTAGGCGTTCTCCTTGATGCGCTTCTTTATCTCGCGAATCTTCTTCTCCACCGCGTCCGATACGAAGAGGCGTTCAGCGGGCGCAGGGCGCTTTGTGGTGAGGGAGAAGGGTTGAGAGTTGAGAGTTGAGAGTTGAGAGTTGAGGTGGTGAGATGGTGAGGTGTTGATGGGGTGTGATGGTGAGGTGTTGATGGGGTGTGATGGTGAGGAGTTGATGGGGTGAGATGCTGAATTGTTAGCCGCAGCGACATTGCTGGCAGCTAAGCAGAACGCGAAAAATGCGCTCGAAACGAGGGTTGTATGTAAGTTCATATTCATTTTATAAAGGGTGCGTGGGTATGGCAGGGATGCCATACCCTCCTATTTATTATTTAGATTTACAAGCAAATGTATTAATTATTAATCAAAATAGCAAATTTATGTAAGATTTTCCGTAACTTTGTAGTGGTAAATAAGATACGAAAGGATAATAAGATGAATATTTCAGATATACTCACCTCCGGTGGTGGCGAGAAGCACTTCTCGTTCGAGGTGTTACCACCGTTGAAAGGCACAGGAACAGAGCGTCTGTTCTCTACGATAGAGAAGTTCCGCGATTTCGATCCGGCGTACATCAATATCACCACCCATCACAGCGAGTTCGTCTATCGCGAGCTCGACAACGGCCAGTACGAGCGCCTTCGTGTGCGCCGCCGTCCGGGCACGGTGGCCATAGCGGCTGCCATACAGAACAAGTTCGGCGTGCCGGTCATACCGCACATCATCTGCAGCGGTGCCACAGCCGATGCCATCGAGTACGAACTGATTGACTTGCAGTTCCTCGGCATCGAGAACGTGCTGCTGCTGCGTGGCGACAAGGCACGCGACGACAGCCAGTTTGTGCCCACACCTGGCGGACACGCCCACACCACCGACCTCATCGAGCAGGTGAACCGCTTCAACGAGGGCTTCTTCAACGACGGTACGCCGATAAAGAACCCCGGCAAGAAGTTCCACTACGGTGTGGCGTGCTACCCCGAGAAGCACGAGGAGGCACTGAACATAGACCTCGACCTGAAGTATCTGAAGATGAAGCAAGACATGGGTGCCGACTACGCCGTCACGCAGCTGTTCTACGATAACCGTAAGTACTTCCGCTTCGTGGAGAAGGCACGCCAGATGGGCATCACCATACCGATCGTGCCGGGCATCAAACCGCTTGCAAAGCTCTCGCAGCTGACGGTAGTGCCGCGCGTGTTCCGCTGCGACTTCCCGCAGGAGCTGGCAGTGGAGGCACTGAAGTGCAAGACCGACGACGACGCCCGCCAGCTCGGCATAGAGTGGTCGACCGAGCAGTGCCGCCAGCTCTACAAGGCCGGAGTGAACAACATACATTTCTACACCGTCTCGGCTGTCGACTCCGTAAGAGAAGTGGCAAGGAGGCTGTTGTAGTTCAAAATTCAAAACTCGCAATAGCGCAAATGACATTTGAAGAAGTAATAGGTCAGGACGAGGCGAAACAGTCGCTCGTCAAACTCATAGAGGAGCACCGAGTGCCCCACGCCATGCTGTTCTGCGGTCCGATGGGCTGCGGCAAGAAAGCCCTTGCCCTTGCGTTCGCCTCGCGTCTGTTGGGCGACAGTCAGCTGCTGCGCCAGTGGCAGCACCCCGACCTCCACTTCAGTTTCCCCACGATAAAGAAGCCCACGATGGGTTCCGACCATCAGCCCGTGAGCGACGACTACGCCCAGGAGTGGCGCGAGCTGCTCAGCGACGGTGCCTACTTCAGTATAGAGCAGTGGATGGATGCCATGGGCGCAGAGAACCAGCAAGCCATCATCACCGGAGCCGAGAGCGACCGCCTCTCGCGCCGCTTGAGCATAAAAGCGTCGCAGGGCGGATACAAGGTGTGCGTGATGTGGCTGCCCGAGCGCATGAATGTCACCTCGGCTAACAAGATACTCAAGCTGCTCGAGGAGCCGCCGCAGCAGACCGTGTTCATCCTCGTCAGCGAGGAACCCGAGAAGTTGCTCGAGACAATACGCAGTCGCACACAACGTTTCGACTTCAAGCGTATCAGCGACGAAGCCATAGAGCAGGCACTCACCGAGCGTCGCGGCATCGACACCGACACAGCGCACCGCATAGCACGCATAGCCAACGGCTCGTGGACCGCAGCCCTCGACTCGCTGCGCGCCGGCAACGAGGCAAGCCTCTTCTTCGACCTCTTCGCCATGCTCATGCGCTACGCCTACAGCAAGAAGGTGAAGGAGCTGAAGAAGTGGAGCGAGAGCGTAGCCGCCTTCGGACGCGAGAAGCAGAAGCGCATGATCGTCTACTTCAACCGCATGGTGCGCGAGAGCTTTATGTACAACTTCCGCAACCCCGAGCTCAACTATATGACAGCGAACGAAGAGCAGTTCTGCACACGCTTCGCACCGTTCATCAACGAGCGCAACGTGATGGAGCTGAACGAGCTCTTCGAGCGTGCACTACGCGACATTTCACAGAACGCCAACGCCAAGATGGTGTTCTTCGACATAGCATTACAAACAATTATACTCATAACACGTAAACAACAAGCATAAATCGCAATGAAGGATTTCAAAGATATGCAATTCAAGATAACGCGCGACACCGACCGCGGATTGCACCACTACGCTTGCGGACGACAGAACATGCAGCTGAACACCTACGACTGGCTGTACGACGTACCGGGCAACGACGAGGACACCGACCTCGTGGAGGTGCAGTTCAAGAACACGCGCAAGGGTTATTACCACAACGTCAACAATATCGACCTGCACAAGGGCGATATCGTGGCGGTAGAGGCAAGCCCAGGTCACGACATAGGCACCGTTACGCTCACCGGCAGACTGGTGAAGCTGCAGCTGAAGAAAGCCAACCTCAAGTCGGCTGACGACATCAAGCGCGTCTACCGCATAGCCAAACCCGTGGACATCGACAAGTACAACGAAGCAAAGAGCCGCGAACACGGCACGATGATACAGAGCCGCCAGATAGCCAAGGATCTCGGTCTGCAGATGAAGATTGGCGACGTAGAGTATCAGGGCGACGGCAACAAGGCGATATTCTACTATATCGCCGACGAGCGCGTCGACTTCCGTCAGCTCATCAAGGTGCTTGCCGACACCTTCCACGTTCGCATCGAGATGAAGCAGATTGGCGCGCGTCAGGAGGCAGGACGCATCGGCGGTACCGGTCCCTGCGGCAGAGAGCTCTGCTGCGCCACATGGATGAAGAACTTCGTGAGCGTCAGCACCAACGCTGCACGCATACAGGACATATCGCTCAATCCGCAGAAACTTGCCGGCATGTGCGCCAAGCTGAAGTGCTGTCTCAATTACGAGGTGGACGACTACGTGGAGGCAAGCCGTAAGATGCCGGCACGCGACATAGTGCTGCAGACTCTCGACAGCGACTACTACCTCTTCAAGTCGGACATCCTCGCCGGCACCGTTGTCTACTCAACCGACAAGGGCATAGCTGCCAACCTCGAGGAGATTACAGCCGAGCGTGCCCGCGCCATCATCGAGATGAACAAGCGCGGCGAGAAGCCCGAGTCGCTCACCGAGGACGGAACGGTGAAGCAGGACACACGCCCTCGCGACCTGCTCGCCGATGCCGACATCAGTCGCTTCGACAAGGCACGCAAGCGCAAGAAGAAACCCGCAAAGCGCCAAGGGGGCGCACCCGTCTCAACTGCACCGAAAAAGGGCGAAGGGAGTGCAGTTGTCTCAACTGCACCGAGAAAGGGCGAAGGGGGTGCAGTTGTCTCAACTGCACCGAGAAAAGGCGAAGGTCAGCGTCGTAACAATCAGCAGCGTCGCAACAACCGTCCTGAGGGCGAACCCACCCAGGGGGTGCACTTGTCTCAAGTGCACCAACCAAATGGTAGCACCAACAGCTCAGTCGGTGCAGCTGAGACAGCTGCCCAGGGGGTGCACTTGTCTCAAGTGCACCAACCAAAGAGTAACACCAACAGCTCTGTTGGTGCAGCTGAGACAGCTGCACCCCCTCAAGTGCACCAACCAAAGAATAGCACCAACAGCTCTGTCGGTGCAGCTGAGACAGCTGCACCCCCTAAGGATGCTCATTAGAATTGTGGCTATGAAAAGAGCAATAAGCTTACGGATAGCCGCAATGACCCTTGCGCTGGTCGCCATGCTGTTAACGGCGTGCGACCATCGCACCATCTACGACCGATACGAGAGCACCGCCCTCTCGGGGTGGGAGAAGAACGACACCATTACGTTCGCCATCCGCCCGTTGAAGGAGGCAGCCACCTATCGCGCTCTGCTCGGTGTGCGCACTACGGATAGCTATCCGTTCACGTCGCTCACGCTGATTGTGGAGCAAGAGATAATGCCAGCGCATCGTGTCCTTGTCGACACCATCTGCTGCGAGCTCACCGACGAACAAGGCAAAGTGCTCGGCGACGGCATCGGCTACAGACAGTATCAGTTTGAGGTGTGCCAACTGCAGTTGCAGGAAGGCGACTCGCTGCACGTAGTGGTGCGCCACGATATGAAGCGCGAGATACTGCCCGGTATCTGCGATGTCGGCATAAAGCTATTGAAAGAATAGAAACAACCCATAGATGAGAAAATACATATATATTATAATAATGTGTATCGTCAGCCTCGCTGCCTCAGCACAAGAGCGCACCGTGCAGAACCGCCCGTACACCGACTTGCGTCCATTCCACTTCGGCGTGGTCGTGGGTACGCACGTGCAGGACATGGAGGTGCGTATGGCTGGTCCGCAGACCATCACCACTGAGGACGGTACGCAGGAGACACTCGTCACCGCCGACCAAAGTCGCTGGGACCCCGGTATCAATGTCGGAGTGCTTGGCGAGCTACGTCTATCCACACATTTACAGTTGCGCGTGGCACCGATGATGTACTTCGGCACGCGCCACATAGTGTTCCAAGACCTGAAGAACCTAAGCGCGAGTGGTAAGCCCGAAGAGAAACGCCAGGATATGAAGACCGCTTACATCGCTGTGGCAGGCGACATCATCTTCGCTGCGCCACGCTTCAACAACCACCGCCCGTATCTCATGGCAGGCGTATCGCCGATGATCAACCTCACGGGCAAGAGCACCGACGCGCTGAAGCTGAAGCGCACGTCGCTTTCGCTGGAGTTCGGCGTGGGCTGCGACTTCTATCTGCCCTACTTCAAGCTGCGTCCAGAGCTGAAGTTCGTCTACGGCTTAGGCAACGCCCTCGACACAAAGCACGCCAATGAGCTGCGCGACAAGAGTCTGCTCAAGTACACCTATGGCGTGAAGGAAGCACGTACAAAGATGGTTGTGCTTAGCTTCTACTTTGAATAGACAGGAAAATATTGAATTAAAGCCGCATCACGGCTGTAAGATAAGATAAAAACAGGAAGATAGGCTGGAAGATTTCTCGTTTCTGAAGAAATCTTCCAGCCTTTATTGCTCTTATAATGTGTGGGTTATGGCGAAACTGGAAGATATGGAGGATTTTTTCGCATACTTGTTTCTTCCATAGCTTAAGCCTTTAGCATATTTCGCTTTGCGTCTATACTGAGGAATATGAAAAGCAGGATGGTGAATCCCCATAGCGACGATCCGCCGTAGCTGAAGAATGGTAGCGGGATGCCGATGACAGGCGTTAAGCCTAACACCATGCCCACGTTGATGAACACGTGGAAGAGGAACACCGACGCCACGCAGTAGCCGTAGATGCGCCCGAAGGCGAAGGGTTGCCGCTCGGCGAGCGCAAGCAGACGGAGTATGAGTACGAGGAACAGCAGCAGTACGCCTGCCGAACCGATGAAGCCCTCCTCCTCGCCCACGGTGCAGAAGATGAAGTCGGTGTCTTGCTCGGGCACGAACTTCAGCTTGGTCTG
>ERZ1026892.10-NODE-10-length-106244-cov-33.348492_pt1 | contig 106244 bp, 83 predicted proteins | sample MGYA00380176_ERZ1026892 | MGnify/ENA primary metagenome ERZ1026892 (study PRJEB33269, sample SAMEA4719812) | human gut metagenome | biome: human-associated habitat; feature: organic feature; material: feces | place: Cameroon | collected 2013-10 ... | reverse complement strand
AGATTGACTTTGGCTTATTTGTTTTATACAATACGGCCTGAATGGGATGCTTACTGAACACCCTGCCTGAAAGGGCAAAAGCATTATAACGTGCTTTGGACTTTTACCGGACTCCAAGACATCTCAAAAAAAGGCTGTATGCAATTTGTAATGCATACAGCCTTAATTTATTCTACAAAGTTAAGCGCTAACTTAGTTGGGGAATTCTGGAGTTGTACCGAAATTCTTGTAACCCGAATTGTAAAGGTCGGGAGAGTTTGAAATATCCTCTACCATGCCTTCGGGCATAGCCTTAAGCGTTCCGTCAGCAACAAGTGCGTCCATATCATTCTTGAATTCTTCGTACATTTCAGGAGTAAATACGCTGAAGTAATTGCCATAGTCACCAATATAGATAGCAATTGTACGTAAAAAGCCCCAACGTTCAAAATACGGTAAGAGGTTGTAACCAGAAATACGAGATACCTTGCGAATGTAGTTAAGAACGAAAGGCATGGTGTTACCCGCAGGGTTACTGCTCTTTGTAATGTAACCCTTCGTTATCCAACAACTGTTAGGATACTTGGCTGCAAACACCGCATATTTACCATTCTTGTTATTGTTCTGAGCAGAAGCAAGTGCTTCGTACTTGTCAAGACCGTCCTGCTTTTCAACTACCGAACCATTCTCATTATCATTCTGACGAAGTGCTTCATACCAATCTGGTGCAAAGTCAGGTTTGCCGTGCGTAGTGAAGTAATTGTAAAGCATGACGAAAGGACAAAGAACCTCACCTACTCCAACCTCTACATTATGAAGAGCCTTACCAGGAGTCTTTGAATAATCTGCAACGATAGAGTCCTTCATTGTCTCGCAGAAAGCGCGCAAAGCCTCGTTAGGCTGAGCGCTTCTCTTCTCATATGCAAGATGACGCTTTCCGCTGTAACGCGAACCCCTTTGCCCACTTGTAGCTGTTTCAATATCAGTGTAATCAGCATCTACGAAATGTCTGCGAGCAGCTACCCAATTGTTAATCTTTTCTGATGAGTGATAACCCATCTTCATGATATTGTAGTACGAGTTCATGTTGTTAGTAACTTCACCCATACCACCCCAACAGAAGTAAGGGTGCATTTGGTGCTGATGTCCCCACTCGTGAGAAAGCCCCCAAATAGCGTCATCGTCATTGTGAACAAGCGTATTGCAATCGAGCACGCGTGATTCCTGATCATGATGGAACGACACGCCGAAACCACCCTGGAACATATAGTAGGTGTAGTTAGTATAAGCCATCGTACGGTTGTCGGGCAGGCTGTTATACTTGGTAAAGCCGAGCAAATCGTGCTCCCACTGAATGAGCGAGTCAAGCACATTCATATACTGGCGGTAACCAAGCACGCGTTCCTCCTTGGGGTCCTTCGGGTCTTTCTTTGTAGCACGGCAGTAGTCGTGCAAGCCCTTTGATGTCCATACCGAGTGAACCTTCTTGCCGAGCACGTCCATACAAACATTGACGGCCTTGCCCGTGAGTTCATACATTTCCTCATTAGTCTTGTCCGGGCTCAAATAGCCATTGATTTGGCCATCGATAAAGTGTACCTTGATAGCCGGCTGCAATTCAGGGTTGGCATCAGCATAATAGCATACATAAGCCAAGCCGTCATAGTCGTAAGTGTAATCAATGGTGTTAAGACCATTCTTTACATTGTAAGTAAAACTTTGCGGATTACCACCATCAAAGTTGCTACCATCCTTACCAACATACCAAGCGGTAATAGTTATGGGCACAGTCTGTCCGTCGGACAAACCTGACACAGCTACAACCTGCTTACCTTTAGTGATGTTGATACCTGTAACACCCTGGCGTTGGTCATACAATTTACCTGGTGCATTCCAGAGAGCAGACTGAACCGTTGGATTCAACTTAGCAGTGTAAGTCTGCACGCGGCAAGTTTCATCGTATGTGTTATTCAGAATCTTTGTAGCCAATCCACGATAATACTCATTGCTAATCTTTGAGTTAATCATGTCCTGGGTCACACCTTCTTTCAAAGTAGAAAGCGACTGATCCGTAAAGAGAGAAAAGATATCGTCTGACGGTATTTCGGCGGCACCCTCATTTTTGCTCTGAGTGATAGTGAGGGTCTCTTTCAGCTCCTTCTCCTCATTAACAAACGTGACACGGCCAACGCGCTTAAAGTTACTTTCGTTATATGCAACATGAATATAAACCGAGCCATCGGCAGCCTTACGCACCGACAACCAGTCAGCATCAGTTGCCACTGTGTAGTCCACATTGCTTGTTATGTCATAGCAAAGCGTACGTTCAAGATAGCTGATAGACTGGCTATGAGGAGCTACAATGACGGGATAAGCATCGCTTGACAACTTGACCTGTGCCATAGCTGGCTGATAAGCAGTACCAGCAAAAGCCAATGCAGCACAAGCAAAAATTTGTTGTATGTAGTTCATTTAATTGTCAATTTATTTAGTGAATTGTATTAAAGGATTACTTTAGTACCATTTACGAGGTATACACCTGTGACAAGCTGAATGTTCTGAGTACCTTCAACTGTACCCTGCCACATCAACTGACCAGACATGTTGTAAACCTTTACGCTCTGAGGACGCGAAGCAGTGAGAGTGAGCACACCGCTACCCGCCTTAATATCAAGACCATTGGCAACAGTAGTCACATTGTTTATACCAGTGAGTACTTCATCTTCACTGTTAGCCACTACAAAGTGGGTTGTCTGCTGCTTCAAGTCAGGGTAATCAGAATTTGTGAACTCAACGTACACCTCTCTGAAAGGCTTTTTGAATGCCACAAGGCCCTTATAGATAGATGCCACCTTAATGATCATATCAGACTTGGCTATGTCGCTCACTTCGCCATTTTCGTCAACCGACTTGTAAGTATAGCTTGCTGAGTTATCTTCTACCAACTCCTGAATATTAAGCACATAGGGGAGCTTGAGTGTGTTGTAATCAGAAGCTTTTTCACAAGTGAGCAAATAATAAACCCACTCGCCCTTGTCGTTACGCACGCGCTTCAATTTGCTCGTAATGTCTATATTGCTCTGCTGATTAGCATAAGACAAGTACTTAACTTGTCCTTCCTTCGGCAACGAATTGAACGAAAGTTTGTTATTGTCGCAAGTGTAAGCGTAAAAGTTTGTGCTGGGCAAGTTTACAGTCTTGAGTTGGTTGTTCTCAACGGCCAGATAATCAAGATTGTCTGCATTTTCCACATTCAACTTTGACAATTTGTTGTTCTCGGCAAACACGTCGCGCAATGAAGGCATTTTGCCATTGATCGTCATCGAACTTACCGCACTATTGCCACACATGATAACAGAGATGGCATTTGAAGTAGTAGCCACAGACTTTACAGACGTTTCGGCACACTTCAACACATCGAGGTTGGTGTTGGAATTGAGGTTAACTCCTGTGTAAGCATTACCGCTGATGTTCAAGTGCTGCAAAGTACTGCTCTTGTAAGCAAACGTGCCAGTCAATTCATTGTCTGACAAATTAACGGTTTCGAGCACAGGTGTTGCGTCAAGACTGATTGAAGACAACTTATTGTTTGCACAATTCAAGTCGGTAAGCAGTTTGCAACCACCGAGGTCGAGTGTTGTCAACGCATTGTTCTGGCAATAAAGAGAGCGCAAGTTGGGAGCAGCAGACAGATCGATTGCCGTCAAGCCCAAATTGTCGCAAATAAGAGTTTGTAACTTAGCAGGGCTCTTAATGGTAATGGTTGAGCCTCCCAAAGTACCTGTAAGGGTCAACCCTGCCGTTCCTGTATTTTCAACAGCAACGGGTGTACCTGTACCCCAATCGACTGTCACGCCATCTGCATTGTTTATCTGCAGTGAAACAGTCTCGCCTGCTGTCTTGCTGGTAGTAAGTTTTACCACATCGTCTGCCATGGCAGGCGAAATGGCCAGCATACCTGCTGCCAGCAAAGAAACAAAGAGTTTGTTCTTTTTCATAGAAAGTATAAATGTTTGTAGATGTCTGTTCCATGCACCGCCGTATTTGCTCCCCGTTTAACGAATAAAGAAGCCACAAACGACAGCGCACAATTCGTGTAATGTCAGATTCATCAGCAAAGTTGCAGAAAAGTATTTAAGTACACAAATATTTGCCCTTTCTTTTGAAATATTGCGAGTTAATTATACTGAATTGTGTTCAAAAAACGCACAGTGCTACCCAATATTAGTATAACTTATGCAATAAGCACCTTGCAAAACTAAGCAAACCTTCTCACCTTACAAAAATAAGCCACACGCAATATAGCCCCATTCAAAGTTGCCTCCCTCATATTCATATTTGAAGCCATAATTTTTACATTAACGAATACAAGCCATGAAAAGGTAGCACAAACGACAGAAGTTAATCGGCAAGCAGACAATTAGCCAAACAAGCAAGTTGCAGTACCCCCCAACCATAATAATGAGGCCACACACCTCCCACACAGCACTTTTTGCACAAACTGTCTACACTCTGCACTTTTGTCTACACTCCCATTGATTTTCAGCAACTTACGCAGTGCATATAAGCCTGCTTTTTATATGCACTACCGTTTGCACTCTACACTTTTGTCTGCACGCTCTACACTATCTGTACAGCCTCGTCCGCACAGGTGCAGCACACACCCATACCACTACGACATAACGACATAGGGAGGGCGTAAAAATTGTCGGAGGGACAGAAAAACCGCTCTCCCTACATTCGCCATACGCTCCCCCTATGACGTAAAAAAGCACTGCCGCCTGCAACGAGTGCAGACGGCAGTGCATATAAAAACCAGACTTGTCTACACGCTTTTTATCATTGATTATCAATTACTTTTACACACAAAGTGCAGAGTGCAGACAAAACAGTAAAAAACCATCTTAATAGTTGAACACACCTACCTTTCGCCCACCGGCACATAGTCGCGGATATCGGCCACGCAACGATATGCAGGACGAATAATGCGGCGGCCAACAAAGCCGAGTTCCTCATTACGGTGTGCACACCAACCCACTATACGAGCCATGGCAAAAAGCGGGGTATAAATTTCGATGGGCAATCCTATCAGGTCGTACACAAAGCCTGAATAGAAATCGACATTAGCACAAAGTTTCTTGGCTGTACCTTTTATGTCGTAAACAGCCTCAACAGCCAATTTCTCAATGCGCTCCATGAACTCAAACTCTTCCATGCGGCCCTTTTCCTCAGCCAGTTTGCGTGCCATCTCTTTGAGCAGTACTGCGCGCGGGTCGGAAAGGGTGTACACGGCATGACCTATGCCATAAATCAAACCGGTACAGTCGTAGGCTTCTTTCTTGACTATTTTGTGCAAATAGCGACTTATTTCGGCTTCGTCGTCCCAATGTCTGATGTTTTGCTTGAGATGCTCTATCATGTGGTGAACCCGAATATTGGCTCCACCATGTTTAGGGCCTTTGAGCGAACCTATACCTGCGGCTATTGATGAGTAGGTGTCGGTACACGTTGAAGAGGTGACGCGCACTGTAAATGTAGAGTTGTTACCACCACCATGTTCTGCCTGCAATATCAAGAGCAGGTCGAGCGTACGTGCATCAAGCGGTGTATAATGATTGCCCAACAACATGTACAGGAAGTTCTCTGCCAACGAGAAGCCTTCCCTGGGATGGCGAATATGCAGCGAACGCCCGAGAGCCTTATGTCGCAACATATTATATGCATAGGCTATTATAGTAGGGAACTTTGAAATAAGCTCGACACTCTGACGCATGAGATTTTCGCGCGAAATGTCATCAGGATTGGCATCGTAGGTGTACAATTCGAGCACACTACGGGCCAATATGTTCATTATGTCATTGCCTTCAAGTTCTACAATGTTCAAAGTAGTTTTTGACATCAATGACATATTATCTACCAAGAGGTGGCGGAACTGCTCAAGCTCTTCACTGTCAGGCAAACGCCCCGACAAGAGCAGATAGGCTATTTCTTCATATCCAAAACGCTGCTCGTGCAACACAGCGTGCACAAGGTCTGACACCTCATAGCCTCTGAAGTAGAGTTTACCCTCGATTGGGCGCAAACCATCTGCTGTACGCTCGTAACCCACCACATTACCAATATTGGTTAATCCGACAAGTACGCCTGTGCCATCCTCATTACGCAAGCCACGCTTTACGTCGAGTTTACGGAAAAGGTCTGCATCAATTTTGACGCACCCCTTCATGTTGTCAGCCAATTTATATATGAGGTATTCTTCTTTCTTATTTATTGTCATAGCCAATTGATTATTTGGTTATTACATCACACAGTGCATCTGCAAATGCCTTTGTGCCGAGAGGTTTGCCATTATCCATAAAACGTGCCAAATCGGCAGTAGCATAACCATCACCAAAGAGCGTTTCGAGCGCGGCAGTCACCAATTTGGCAGCCTCTGTCCAACCCAGATGCTCAAGCATCATCACGCCCGAAAGTATCAACGAGCAAGGATTGGCCTGATTGGTGCCCGCAAGGTCGGGAGCCGTGCCATGAGTGGCTTCGAACACAGCCCTACCCTGCTCATAATTAATATTGGCACCCGGCGAAATGCCTATGCCGCCAACCTGTGCAGCCAACATGTCTGAAACGTAGTCACCATTCAAATTCATGGTGGCTATCACATCGTAGGCTTCGGGTTTGAGCAGCGCGTTTTGCAAGAAAGCATCACAGATACAGTCGTCCATGCGTACATTGCCGCCAAAGCATTCGTCGTTCACTTCGTAGCCCCAATTTTTGAAACCGCCCTCGGTAAACTTCATGATGTTGCCCTTGTGCACCAATGTGACATGATTGGAGCCTTGGCTCTGTGCATACTGGCAAGCAGCCTTGACAAGACGTTTGGAACCCTCAATAGAAACAGGCTTTACGCCAAACGCCGAGGTCTCGGGAAAACGCACCTTGGTAACGCCCATTTCATCGTGAAGGAATTCGTAAAAAAGACGTGCCTCACGCGAACAAGCCTTCCACTCTATGCCTGCATAGATGTCCTCAGTATTTTCACGAAATACAACCATGTTGACCCTTTCGGGGTGTTTCACCGGCGATTCAATGCCCTTAAACCACCGCACCGGACGCAGACAGACATAGAGGTCAAGCCCCTGGCGCATGGCCACATTAAGCGAACGTATGCCGCCACCTACGGGGGTGGTAAGAGGGCCCTTTATGCCGATATGATAATCGGCAAAATCCTTCAGTGTGTCGTCGGGCAGATAAGTGCCCAACGTATCAAAGGCGTGCTGCCCTGCCTGCACCTCTTTCCAAACAATGCTTCTTTCCGCACCATAAGCCACTTGTACTGCTTTATCTATAACCTGCTGCATGGCCGGAGTTATTTCGGCACCAATACCATCACCTGTTATAAATGGTATGGTCACATGGGCTGGCACTGTGAGCGTACCATCAGATGCAACCTGTATTTTGTTGTCAGTCATTTTGTTCAATTATTAAGTAGGTGTTCAAAATCATTTTATACAATCAGTAGGTGTCATTTTCGAACACCTACTGATGTGAGACGTAATTCTTATCCTTTTCAAGTTCAGGCACAAACAACGCGAATTGAGCAAGTAGCATGAACTGTGTCTTACAGAACCGTTCGATTACGATTGTTCGTGCTGAAAAGCATCATGGGTTATTACGAGGCCGCCAGAGCCGAGCCTGCCTTGAACCATGCTATTTGCAAGTTGTTATAGGTGTGATTTGCCCAAATTGTGTCGGTTTCTCCATTGGCATGATGTACATCTATTTGCACTTGTTTGCCTACTGCCAACGAGCTGCATTTCACTGTGAACGCATCACCCTCTTTAACCCTTTCATAATCGGCAGGATTGGCAAAAGTCAGTGCCAATACGCCTTGTTTCTTGAGATTTGTTTCGTGTATACGAGCAAAACTCTTTACCAACACGACCTTTACACCAAGATAGCGTGGCTCCATGGCAGCGTGCTCACGGCTTGAGCCTTCGCCATAATTATCCTCGGCCACGATTATACTGCCACCTTTTGCGTCGCGGTAATGTGCTGCAGCCTGCCACACTTCACAATCCTGCCCCGTTGTCAAATCTTTCACACAGCCGGTCTCGCCCGTAAAAGCATTGACTGCGCCAAGCAGCATGTTGCGCGAAATATTCTGCAAATGACCACGGTAGCGCAACCAAGGGCCTGCCATTGATATGTGGTCAGTAGTACATTTGCCTTTTGCCTTTATCAGCAATGGCAACTGTTGGAAGTCTTCGCCATTCCAAGCAGCAAATGGCTGCAAGCGCTGCAAACGTTCGCTGTCAGGTTTAATCTCCACCTCGACTGATGCATCGGGTTGTATGTTGTATGCGGGTTTAATAGCCTGCACGCACGCTGCATCTGAGGCATAGCCCTTAGCAGGCAAGGCATCACCTTGCGGCATGCAGCAATTTATCTCTGGCATGAAAGAGGGGTGTTTGGTCAAATCACCCGTAAAGGCATATCCTACGGCCGTTTCGGGCGAGGCCACAAATGCGTATGTATTGGGGTTGCCATCGGCACGCTTAGCGAAATTGCGATTAAAACTGGTAACGATGCTGTTTGGACGCTCAGGATGTGGATTTTCACGTTTCCATTGGCCAATACAAGGACCGCAGGCGTTTGTCATAATGGTGGCACCGGCCTTGACGAACACATCAAGAATGCCATCACGCTCTGCTGTAGTGCGCACGAGTTCTGAACCCGGACACACTATAAGCTGCGACTTCAAGGCGTGCCCAGCTGCGAGCATGGACTTGACAACCGATGCCGCACGTGCCATATCCTGATACGAAGAATTGGTGCATGAACCAATCAAGCACACATCTACCTGTTGAGGCAAATTTTCATTCTTTACCTTGGCAGCCATTTCCGACACTTGGCAAGCCGCATCGGGGGTAAACGGCCCATTAACGTAAGGTGTCAATTCGTCAAGATTTATAGTAATGCACTGGTCGTAGTACTGTTCGGGATTTGCCTCCACCTCTGCATCTGCACACAAGTCCATTGCCACTTCATCAGCCAATTCGGTCACGTCTGCACGTCCTGTACACTTGAGGTAAGCAGCCATTTGCGCATCATAAGCAAACATTGAAGTAGTTGCGCCAACCTCGGCCCCCATATTGCAAATGGTGGCCTTGCCCGTGGCGGGAATTGTGGCTGCTCCCGGACCAAAGTATTCTATAATGGCATTGGTCGCGCCCTTTGTGGTGAGTTTACCAGCCAGATATAAGATAACATCCTTTGGCGATGTCCAACCAGAGAGTTTGCCTGTCAACTTTACACCTATCAGTCGAGGGACTTTCAACTCCCATGGCGTGCCTACCATCACATCTACAGCATCAGCACCGCCCACTCCAATGGCCGCCATGCCAAGTCCACCGGCATTAGGTGTGTGTGAGTCGGTTCCAACCATCATACCGCCAGGGAATGCATAGTTTTCGAGTACTACCTGATGTATGATGCCAGCACCAGGCCCCCAAAAGCCCATACCATAGCGCTTGGCCGCCGACTGCAAAAAGTTGTACACCTCACTGTTTACCTTGCGAGCTGTTGGCAAATCGACTTCACTCCCCTTATAGGCTTGTATCAAATGATCGCAATGAACGGTGCTTGGCACTACAGTTTGCGCCCGGCCCGCATTCATGAATTGAAGTATGGCCATCTGTGCCGTGGCATCTTGCATGCACACTCTGTTAGGCTGAAAGGTCGCATAATCTGTGCCGCGACTATAATCATAATTGTCCACGTCGGAACTTGCATGCGAGAAAAGCACCTTTTCGGCATAAGTTAGCGGACGGCCAACTTTTGAACGTATCATATTTACCTTCTGTGCGTATGAAGCATAGAAGTCTTTGATCATGTTGATGTCGTATGTCATAGATTGATTTGTTTAGTCACTTTGTATCATTATTCACAAACACGCTTACATTCGGCGCGTCACATGGGCAAAGATACAACATTTTGTTTGTATAACGGCTATAATTATTACATAAATAATCATCAAAGCGCATTGAACTTCCAAATTAACAAGTTTGAAGCACGCCCAAACAGCCTTGCGAATACGTTAATTGCCCCACACAGTTTTTGATTATAACACGCTTTCTTGTAAATTTGCATACCGAATTAAATACTTCCCAATATCATGTACTATATATCAAAGCGCATTGAAATAGCCTTTGCTCACCAATTACACTTGACATACGAGAGTAAATGCCAAAACCTGCACGGACATAACGGCATTGTCACCATATATTGTTGTGCTGAAACGCTTGACGAGAATGGCATGGTGATTGACTTCAGTCATGTTAAACGGCAAATTAAAGAGAAGATGGACCACCAACTTCTCAACAACCTTTTTGACTTTAACCCTACGGCTGAGAATTTGGCTCACTGGATTTGCAACGAGGTGCCTAAATGCTATAAGGTCACGTTTCAAGAATCAGAGGGAAACGTTGCATGTTACATTAAACCAGGATTTGAATCGGCTCCTTTTTAAGCCATGTTCAAAGTTCCTGTTGTAAAAGATGCTTCATAAGACACACATGAGGATTAACGAGATATTTTATTCATTACAAGGCGAGGGCTTCTTTACCGGAACGCCCGCTGTGTTCATACGCTTTTCGGGGTGCAACTTGAAGTGTCCTTTCTGTGACACGAACCATCAGCATGGACAAGAAATGAGTGAAGACGAGATAGCCGGCGAAGCTGCAAAATACCCAGCCAAGCATGTCGTGATAACAGGCGGCGAACCCACACTGCAACTCACAGCAAGCCTGATAGACAAATTGCACGAATGTGGCAAGTTCGTGGCAATCGAAACAAATGGTACGCACGACATTCCCGAAAACATTGACTGGATTACGTTATCGCCAAAGGACACTTTTGTGAACACGAACACAGCAAAAGTGATAATCAAACATTGTAACGAATTAAAATTAGTGTACAACGGAATGCAACCTGCCCCCTACCCAACTGTACATTCCGATCACTATTTTTTACAACCTTGCGACACAGGAGACGACATGCGCAACAAACAACTAATTAAAGGCGCTATCGAATTTTGCAAGACAAGCCCCAAATGGCGTTTATCCCTTCAGACGCACAAAATTCTGGATATCAGATAAATGTGTTACGGGCAATGAATATCATATAAGGGTGGTTCTAATAATTCTGGAAACAGATTTTTTTAGAACCACCCATAAAACGTCACATGCCATGAATTTGCCTCCCACAAGAAGCGAACTTTATTGTTTAACTGATTTACAATTCTTGCCGGTGGCTTGCTTGCGCAGTTGGTACGTATTGTACAAATTATGCCAAATGCTGTAAAATCCGCCTGCAATGGAAGTTACGGGATTGAGAAACGTATACCCCAACCAAATGGCAAAGACCGTATTTTTTTGTCCTAAAGCCTGGCAACTACTTACAGGGGTTTGATAGTGTCGGCCTATCAAACGCCCTAAACCAAATTGTAAAGCACAACAAACTAATGACACCACAGCTATGGCAAAGAGCTCGCCAATCGAATGATTGGTATGTACTATGCTGCGCACCGTAACTGCTATGGCTATACCTAAGGCCACAGCCCACAAATAAAAAGCAAGGTCATGGAACGACGTCAGTAACTTGTGCAAACGCGGCAAAAAGAGCCTTACAAGTTGCGCAGCTATGAGCGGACATATAAGTAGCGGGAACACCTTGGCCATTATCTGCCAAAAATACTGCAAAAAGCCCAAATCTGATGAATGATGATTGATTAAAGGCACGAAAATTGGCACAACTAAGGCTACCATGAGATTGATTAGCAATGTATACATGGTTATGTCTGCCCCATCACCCTTCAGTTTCAAAGTAACAACCGATGCCGAAGTAGCCGTCGGGCATATCAAACACAATGCTGCAGCCTCGAGCACGACACCACATTTGATGTGCGGGAATAAATAAAGCGACAAACATATTGCAGCGAAACTGGCTATTTGTATGAGCAACAACCACAGATGCGACATTTTGGGACGCAAATCGCACACATTAATTTTACAAAACGATAAGAATAGCATTGAAAATATCAGCAGCGGTTGCACTATTGATACAACCGGCATAGCATAAGGTTTTGTAAACTGAAGATAAGGACAATTTGAATAGGCGAAATAAGCCAAAGCTCCTGCCGTGATAGCCACGGGCAAAGTCCAATTTTTCAAAAAACGTACCACTGCATTCATACCTTCGTACATTTTATATATTTACGGGTGCACTCTCAACAACGGGTGCACTCTCAACAAAAAGCCACAGGAACTATTTATGATATGGCTGAGAAGTTGATTTGCGTCTTTTTTAACCGTGCCAACTGTGCCCATACCACCTCATTTTGTGGCAAATTATGATGAGGGTCACCTGCCAGCACTTGCGAGGCAGCCTCACGTGCCACCTCAAGCAACTCCTGATCTTTGACAATGTTGGCTATTTTAAGGTCAAAAGGCATTCCACTCTGTGCCGTTCCTTCGATATCACCAGGACCACGCAATTTCATGTCTTCCTCTGCTATCACAAAGCCATCTGTACTGTCAACCATCACACGCATACGGCGACTTGATGTATCACTAAGGTTGTCCTTGGTCATCAGTATACAGTACGATTGTTCTGCACCACGACCAACACGGCCACGTAATTGGTGCAGCTGAGCCAGACCGAACCGTTCAGCATTTTCAATAACCATGACAGAAGCATTGGGCACATTCACCCCAACCTCAATAACCGTTGTCGACACCAATATGTGGATATCGCCCTTTTTGAACGCCCTCATCACATTCTCCTTGTCAACAGGTTTCATCTTGCCATGAACTATGCCAACCTTGTAGTCTCTGAACACATCTACCAGTTGGTTATAACCTGTTTCGGCATCGCGTAAATCGAGCTTTTCGTTTTCTTTTATTAAGGGGTACACCACATAGACTTGCCGTCCTAACTGCAACTGATAACGAATGCCCTGATACAATTTACCACGGTCGGTTTGCCTGTAATGCACCGTTTGCACGGGTTTACGACCGGGAGGCAATTCGTCTATCACGCTCACGTCCAAATCTCCATATACGGTCATGGCCAATGTGCGCGGAATGGGAGTGGCGGTCATTACCAATATATGGGGCGGCCGTACATTTTTCCCCCACAATTTGGCACGTTGTTTCACACCAAAACGGTGCTGCTCGTCAATTACAACAAAGCCCAAATTAAGAAACGACACCGATGGTTCAATTAGTGCATGCGTACCTACAAGTATTTTGACACTACCATCAGCCACGCCATCAAGTACTGCCTTACGGCGCTTGCCCTTTACATTACCTGTCAACAAATCAACTTTGATTGGCAATTCACCAATCTGTTCTACTATTGACTGATAATGCTGTTCTGCAAGGATTTCTGTAGGCGCCATTATGCAAGCCTGAAAGCCATTGTCGAGCGCTAAAAGGCAGCACAACAATGCCACCATGGTTTTACCACTGCCAACATCGCCTTGCAACAGTCTGTTCATTTGGCTACCTGTAGCCACGTCCTTACGTACTTCCTTTACCACACGCTTTTGCGCATTCGTAAGTTCGAAAGGCAAACGCTCATTATAAAAACGCATAAAGCAGTCGCCAACCTTGCTAAAGACGAACCCGTCATAATGCAACTTGCGATTTTGCGTATACTGCAAAATGTCGAGTTGCAGGTAAAAGAGTTCCTCAAACTTCAGGCGTCGGCTTGCCTCAGGCAATTCATTTGCACACCGCGGACGATGCACCTTGTGTATAGCCTCGTCCACCCCCATCAAATGGTATTCGGATATCATATATTGAGGGAGCGTCTCAGCAAGAGGCTTGCCATGAAGCATGTCAAAAGCGCGGTCTACGAGTTCACCCATTGTGCGTGAACTAAAGCCTTGACGCTTCATACGCTCTGATGTGTGATAGTGAGGTTGCATGGTCAGAGGCTGCGACTCTGTTGTCTGCGCGTCCTCCAATTCGGGGTGAGCGATACTAATTCTGCCATTAAAGCTCGTGGGCTTGCCTAATAACACATAGGTATGGTTGAAGGCAAGTTTCTTTTCAAGCGTTTTGATGCAATTAAACCATACAAGCTCCACATAGCCCGTACCGTCCGAAAACAGAGCAACGAGTCTCTCACGCCGCCCTGTTCCTTCGATATTTTTTGACACAATTTGGCCACGCAGCAGTACATAAGGCATGCCATCTGTCAAATTCTTTATTTGATGAATGACACTACGGTCTATATACTTGTAAGGAAAGTTGTACAACAAGTCACGAAGGGTGAAGATATTCAAATCCTCACCCAACGTCTTTGCCCTTAAGGGTCCAACACCCTTCAAGTATTTAATATCTGTCTGCAGCGGATCAAACATGCGTGTTTATCATCAATCAGAACCGAAGCACCTGCTCTTGCGACTTGTCATATCCCTCAAACAGCATATCGCTTTCAATCTGCTCTACTATCGTTGGATTTGACACAAGACGACGTGCTATGGCACAAGCAAACAAACGCGTGGCTGCAGGGCCGGCTGCAGTGATTACATTGTCGTGCTCTATCACATAAGCCTCTCTATGACAAATTGCGCCTTCGATATGCTCCTCCATGCCTGGATATATGGTAGCGTGCTTTCCTTTCAACACGCCCGCTGTGCCCAGTACCATCGGTGCTGCACAAATGGCCGCAATAATAGTACCCTCATGACACTGCTGACTAATAGCCAAGCGCAACACCGCATTTTTATTCATCGTTTCAGCGCCCTTCAAGCCACCTGGCAATATTAGCGCATCACAATGTATCAAGTGATTTTTTCGGAACAAACTATCAGCCTTAACTATCACGCCACGTGCGCTCACAACCACACGTTTGCCAGTTATACTCAAGGTCTGCACCTGCAAACCGCAGCGACGCAAAATGTCAATAGTGCCTATGGCCTCCATTTCTTCAAAGCCATCAGCAAGAATAAGGTAAATCATTTTGTAATTTTATGTTCAACACCGTTGGAACGCGGCCTTAGCGGCATTCACAACTTCTGATATTTAATATTTATAGCAAGCTTTTATGACTTGCCGAAAGCAACCGCTTAGCTTATATTTTTATCAACCATTCAACTTGCAGGTCATTTCAAGCAAGCCAAATATTCACTTATCGTTTCACGCAAGCCCAAATACAAGGCATCGCAAATCAAGGCATGCCCTATACTCACCTCATCAACCCATGGTATCTGCTGGTGAAAATAGGCAAGGTTTTGCAAACTCAAGTCGTGTCCGGCATTCAAGCCCAACCCTATTTCACGGCAATGAATAGCTGTCTGTACAAAGGGGGTTATTGCTTCCTCCCTATTGGCTGCATAATTGGCCGCATAAGGTTCTGTATACAACTCCACACGGTCAGCACCGACTTTTTTTGCATAATCTGCCAACACTGGTTGTGCATCTATGAAGATGCTCACCCTGATGCCCGCAGCCTTAAACCGCCCTACCACATCGCGCAAAAAATCCTCATGCTTTATCGTATTCCAACCATGATTTGAGGTAAGTTGGTCGGGCGCGTCCGGCACAAGTGTCACCTGGTCGGGTTTTGCCTTTAACACCAAAGAGCAAAAATCATCACTCGGATTACCCTCTATATTAAACTCAGTGGACAATCTTGGGCGTAAGTCAAACACGTCTTGATGACGTATATGCCGCTCATCAGGACGGGGATGCACGGTTATGCCTTGAGCACCAAATTTTTCACAGTCCAGCGCCACACGCACAACATCAGGATTATTTCCGCCACGCGCATTGCGGAGCGTGGCCACTTTATTGATATTTACACTTAACTTTGTCATGGTTACTATTCGTTATATCCAACGAAAAACGTAAATTTGCGCTTGTTAGTTTTTGCTTTGAATTACAAAAGTACTGTTTTTTTGCCTTTCAAGCGGCATCGCAATACTAACATTTAATAGAATTAGACGAACAATTAAGATATTTTATCCATATATGAAGTACTCTCATCTTAAAATAGCTATTTTCGGCAACATATTCCAAACCAAAAAGAATCAATATGTGGCAGCTATCTTAAAGAAATTGCAGAGTCTTGATGTACACATTTCTGTTGAAGAACAATTTGCCCTATTTCTACGCGACAAACTTGGAATAGACCTTGCACAGACCGAAATTTTCAGCAACTGTGAGCTATGCGATGCAGACGCAGCCATATCTATTGGCGGAGATGGGACATTTCTCGGCACCGCCTCTATGATTGGCACACGCGGCATACCCATTTTAGGTGTAAACACCGGACGGCTCGGTTTCCTTGCCGATGTCTCGCCAAATGCTATTGACGAATCGCTCGAAGCATTGTGCCAAGGTGATTACGTGGTGGAAAATCGCAAAGCTCTGGCCGTACTTAAAAACGGAGAACTCTCAAACTTTTACCCCTACGCTCTAAACGAGGTAGCCGTGCTCAAACACGACAATTCATCGTTAATCGAAATCAGCACATACGTCAACGGCCATTTCCTGACCAACTATTTGGCAGACGGCCTGATTGTTGCTACCCCCACAGGGTCAACAGGCTATTCACTGAGTGTAGGCGGTCCTGTATTGGTACCACAGTCGGGCACATTCTGCATAGCCCCAATTGCCCCACACAGTCTGTCGGTACGCCCCGTTGTGGTGCGCGACGATGTTGAAATCAGACTTGAAGTGCGCAGCCGCACCAAGAATTTTCTCTTGGCATGCGACGGTCAAAGCGAGAGTCTGCCACACAGCACCGTCATTAGTATACACCGTGCGCCACATACCATTAACGTTGTCAAAATCAAGCACAAGCACTTTTTCGAAACGCTGCGAGACAAACTCATGTGGGGAGCGGACCAACGCAATTAAATAGACAGGCGAAACGTAAAGCAAACCCACAAGCACACACATATAGCCAGCATGACACGCCCCATACCACACATCATACGCTACTTGCTCACACAGCTTAAAGGATATAAATTGCAAGCGACACTCAACACTATAGTTGGCGTGCTGCTCGTTTTCCTTGACCTTGCATTCGTGTGGGCCACGAAATTGGCTGTTGACGCAGCTACACATCAAACACAAGCATGCACACTTAACCAGGCATTAGTGCTTATTGGTACTATCATGCTACTACGCATACTGACAAGCCTTTCGTCACGTTGGATCAGCGCTATACTGGGAGTGAAAGCCCAAAACCGCATGCGCCAACACATATTTACCAAATTGCTGCAAGGGCAATGGGCCACGCTCAAAACATACCACACGGGCAACCTTACAAACAGATTGGAGCGTGATGTCAACGACGTGGTTAGTTTTGCCACCGAGAGCATACCTTCGTTCATCACCACATTCACTCAATTTGTCGGCGCATTTTTCTTTCTATTCTTTATGGATAGCACACTCGCTATCATTATCGTATGCGTAGTGCCGTTCTTCATCATCAGCAGTAAACTCTATTTCAAAAAAATGCGCAACCTTACTCACGAGGCCCGCAACGAGGAAAGCTGCATTCAATCTATACTCCAAGAAACACTACAGCACGTATTGATTGTCAAGACATTACAACGCGTTGACTTTTTCATAACAAAACTTTCGTCGCAACAATCAAGCCTGCATGCAACAATACTCAAACGTACCAAACTTTCAACTATTTCATCAAGTCTGCTCAACTTGGGTTTTGCCACCGGTTACTTTGTCACATTTGCATGGGGCGCAACAAACTTGTCAAAGGGGCTCATAACCTATGGCGCCATGCTTGCCTTCATACAATTAGTTGGACAGATACAAGGGCCCGTACGCAATCTTTCAAAATTCATTCCTGTATTCATCGCCTCGTTCACCGCGGCAGAAAGATTGATGGAATTGGAAGAACTGCCTCAAGAAGAGCAGCGTCCGCCACTCAAACTCACGCCCCCACTACAACTTAACCTAACTGATGTAAAATTTCAATACACGCACAAATCGCGACTGATATTCAATCATTTTAATTACAAATTCCCCGCGGGTAGCGTCACAGCCATTGTGGGAGAAACCGGAGCAGGCAAGACAACACTAATCCGCTTGTTGCTCTCACTCGTTACACCCATCGAGGGCAACATAGTCATCACCGACTCACAAGGGAATAACTACCCCATGATGCCCCACATGCGAACAAATTTTGCGTATGTGCCGCAAGGCAACACACTCTTTTCCGGAACCATTCGCAGTAATTTGCTGCAAGGCAACCCCTCAGCCACCGACGAGGAACTGAAGCAAGCACTGCACATAGCAGCAGCCGACTTCGTGTTCAAAAAGGCCGACGGACTCGACACCATCTGTGGTGAAACTGGCGACGGGCTCTCCGAAGGTCAGGCCCAGCGCATTGCAATAGCCCGTGCACTGCTGTCCGACGGCAATATATTTATCTTTGACGAAGCCACTTCATCACTCGACCCCGCCACCGAGGAGATTGTGCTGCAGCGCATCATCACGCACTACCCACACCGCACATTGATTTTCATCACACACCGGCCGCAAGTGCTCAAGTATGCCACTCAAAAATTAGAGTTGTAATAACACACCCACCACTTTGAAGTCCTTAAAAATTCGCAACATATTACGCACGCTCGTATGCACCATTCTTGGCGCATACATTTTGTTGTTGGGCATACTCAACTATGCTCCAACCAACAAAATGTTGTCCAACTATGTCGCACAAGAGTTAAGTCATAAGATAGGCAGCAAGGTTAGCATTGATAATATACAAATAGGGCTATTCAACCGCTTGATAATTAACAACATCTGCATAAGCGACAGACAACACGAAATATTATTGAAAGCCCACCTCGCTACCACAAAAATAGAATTGCGCTCCCTCTTCAAGCAACAACTGTCACTGCGCACCGTTTCGTTGCTTGATGCCGATGTCAACCTTTACCAGCAAAAAGCTGACAGCGCAGCAAACTACCAATTTCTAATAGATGCCTTTGCAAGCAAAGACCGCAAACCGAAATCGGGCATCAACTTGCGCATCAACTCCATTATTCTACGCCGTGTCAACATTCATTACGACAAGCGTTTCTTACCACATACCCCCCACAAGTTCAACCCCTCGCATATAGGTCTGGCTGACATCAATGCCAACATCAGCCTCAAGAATATTACTACCAAGCAACTTGACCTGCGTGTACGCGCACTATCGTTTAAGGAGCAATCTGGGTTATGTCTGAACGATATGCACTTCAAATTCTCAGCGACCCCAACTGCCGCCGACATCGAAGATTTCAGCCTCGATATGCCCCATACGCACATACGCCAGGGTTCACTCCTTGCAACCTACAACATTCAACGCGGCATAAACCAACTCCCCCACACATTGCGCATAGGCGCAACACTCAACAAAATTCAAGTTTCGACCGCTGACATTCGACCGCTGTTAGGCAACACGCCAAAAGGCAAAGACCTTACTCTGCGCATTTCAACAACATTGCTGCTAACTCCAGGCAAGTTGCAGCTCAACCAACTTACCATCACAGACAAGCAACATGATAGCCGTTTGAAAGCTGATGTCACGTTGAAATATGCCCCCAAACGTGTACAAGAACTTTACCTCACGCTCAGTCAATGCCACGTGAGCAAAGCACTTACATCTAATCTACTGTCGTGGGTTAAGCTTGACAACAAAAGTCAAAACATCGTAAAGGCGGTCGGCGACATTGACATAAAAGGGAATGCAGCATACCAGGCAGGTGGAACAACTCAAACTGCTCTTGACGTGCAAACTGCCATTGGGCATCTTACAGCCAGCGCAAGCATCAAAGGGCAACATGCCAGTTTCCACATCAACGTCAAATCATTCGCCCTCGACAAATTGCTCGCCAACAAGTCGCTGCCGACTCAAATAGATGCAATGGCCGACATACGGGCCACCATTGTTGCCAACAAACGTTTTGAGAGCGTTAGCATAAAGCTACAAGCACCGGCGTTTACGTGGAACAATTATAAATTCCGCAACATAGAAATCGAAGCAGACCACACACCACGAACCACCCAATTCGACATAAACAGTAACGACCCCAACGCAAATTTCAATGCCATAGCCAAGCTTTCGTTGGTTGGCAAGCAAATTGTTGGTGGCAACGCTGATATAAACATACAAAACCTTCACCTTGCCAATCTTGGCCTCAAAAGTACCCCTTTGCACCAAGCCCAAGTCAGCGCACACATCAAAGCCGACCTGGATAAATGGCAAAAAGGGGCACTGCCACATGGCACGTTGCAGATTAACAACCTCGACATACAAAATGGGCCACGAGGCAACTACAGCCTCAACCAATTTAATGCGTCCATCACTTCCGACAACACCAATCGGCAAACTCTGAAAATACAAAGCGATTTTGCCGACGCTTACATTGAAGGCAACATGTCATTAGAGCGCATCAAACAAAGTGTGACCGATGTGCTCAACCGCAGTTTGCCCGGACTTGTCGACAAAGCACAACCATACCCGCCCCTCACCCCGCACGATCAATGGCTAATCAACGCCAAGCTTAAAGATGCCGAAGCGCTCTACAAATTGGCAAATATAAAATTTACTACAGACGGCCCACTCCACATTCATGGCACCTTTGCCCCCATGGGCCGTACATCTATTGTAGCCTTCACCAACCAGTTAAACGTATCCTCGCAGGCGTTCATACGTCCGAGCATCTATCTGTCAGGCGAAGGCCAAGACTATCATTGCCTAATTCAAACACAAAAAAACATTGCCAACAACAACTACCGCATTGCAGCCGATCTCACAACCAGTCATGGCGCGCTACACACGCAGCTAAGTTGGAGCAACCAAGAGGACAAAGCCCCATACTACGGGTCAATTGAAAGCACTACCGAATTTGTGCCTTCACGTAATGGCGTGAACCTGAACATGGATATCAGTCCCACGCAATTCGCCCTGTCCGATACAATTTGGCATATTGCTTCCGGACATCTGTCATACATCAACAAGCGCCTTGCCATGTCAGGCATACAACTCAGCCACGCCAACCAATCACTCACGATTGATGGCACGATAGCCCCCGGCCAAAACGACTCGATTGTAGCCAACCTCAACGGCATAGACATTGACTACATACTCAACCTCATAAATTTTGACGCCGTATCGTTTGGCGGCAGAGCTACTGGGCAGGCTATCTTCACACAAAAGGAGCACCAACCCCAATTCCATGCCAATCTGACCGTTCCCCATTTCACGTTCAATAACGGACTTATGGGGCATGCCAACATACATGCAAATTGGAACAAGAGTGAAAACCGCATCAACATCGATGCAGACATGAAACTGCCCCACACCCCCAACTACGGCACACAAGTGCATGGCTACGTATCGCTGGCCGAAAAAGGACTCAGTTTGAACATAACCCCCCATCACACCGACTTGGCATTTCTCAACCGCTACATAGACGGTATATTTGGCGATTTCAAAGGCGATGCCACAGGGCATGTACACCTTTATGGCCCATTCAAAAAGCTCGATTTCGAAGGCGAAGTTACCGCCAACTGTCAAGCCAAAGTATTGGCCACAGGTGTCAATTATAAGGTGCAAGACGGCAATGTGCGCTTCGAACCTGGTGCTTTCGTATTCAACGATTTCAACCTCTACGACAAACATTCAGGAAAAGGCAAGGCCAATGGTGTACTCAGACACACCCACCTCAAAAAGCTCAACTACACATTCGACATCACCGCCAATCACATGTTGTGCTACGATCAGCCCCAACAGGCAGAACTACCATTCTACTGCACAACATCTGCCACAGGCAACATTCACCTGGCAGGGTGGCCATCACACTTCACGGCCGACATCGCACTACGTCCCGATGCGCCAAGCCAATTTACTTACAACCTCGACAATCAAACAGCATTATCAAAAGACGACCGCATGATACGCTTCCACGCCATGCCGCAACAGGCGCCCACCGGCCTCATCATGCCAAATGCTGACACCCTTCGCATACATCAAGCCCCCCAACCCACCGCCGACAACGAGCCTACCGACATGCAATTAAACTTCATGATCGACCTCACGCCAGCCACACAAATCAAAATAATTACCGACAGCAAATCTGGCGATGCCATTACAGCCTGGGGCCAAGGCCCCCTTCGTGCACGATGGCACAACAAAGGTGGCTTCGACATATACGGCAGCTACACCCTCGTGCGCGGCGATTACAACATCAGTCTGCAAGACATTATAAAGAAGAGCCTAAAGCTGCAGGACGGCAGCAGCATCACATTTGCTGGCGACCCGCTCAACGCCCGGCTCAACCTCAAAGCCCTATACACCGTGAATGGCGTCTCTCTCAACGACCTCAATTATGGTGCGGGCTTCTCTAACAAGATGGTAAAAGCCGACTGCATACTCAACATTGGGGGCGTGGCGCGTGCGCCTAAGGTAGACTTTGATTTGGACCTTCACAACATCTCTGACGACGAGAAACAAATGGTGCACCAGCTCATATCAACAGATGAGGACATGAGCAAACAAGTGATGTGCTTGCTTGGCATGGGACGTTTCATGACTACCACAAACACCGCAACAGAAGCCAATATCAACAATCAAGCGCAGCAGCAGTCAAGCGCAGCCATGCGATCGTTCCTGTCCACCACCCTCACAGGGCAACTTAACTCTGCCATATCCTCCATATTAGGCAACAACTCCAAATGGAGCTTTGGCACAAACTTCATGCCCGGCACTGAGGGGTGGAACAACAGCGAGGTTGACGGTCTGGTACAAGGACGCCTATTCAACGACCGTCTGCTATTCAACGGAAACTTCGGCTACCGCGAGAGCTCCACCTATAGCACAAACTTTGTAGGCGACTTTGACATACGCTACCTGCTAACTCCACGCGGCAGCGTCAGCCTGCGTGCATACAGCGAAACAAACGACCGATATTTTACAAAATCATCGCTTACTACCCAAGGCATTGGCATCACCTTGCAACGCGAGTTTAACAAGTTGAAGGAACTCTTCAAACGAGACTCTAAAAAAAGACAGAAATAACCCATATGGGTGGTTCTAATAATTCTGAAATAGGGATTTGTGCGCTATCGGAAGTGCAAATCACATTTCAGAATAGCAGAACTCTAAAAACTGAATTTTTAGAACCACCCATATACTCTATACGCACAAAATGAGGCGGTGGCAACAGCATTAAAAACGCTGTTACCACCGCCTTATTCATAAATACAACATCAGGCCCCAATCCAATTCAGGAACATCGTAATAAAACCAGTGTTGATTAAATCCACAAACATGGCCCCAATAATCGGCACAATCAAGAAAGGCTTTACCGTATAATGATACTTGTAACACACAGCACTCATATTGGCCATGGCATTAGGAGTAGCTCCAAGCCCGAAACCACAAATGCCTGCTACCAGCACCGCCGCATCATAGTCGCGGCCCAATATGTTGAACGCCACAAAATACGCAATTAAAGCCATCGCCACAACCTGCGCCACAAGCATCACTACCAGCGGCAAAGCAAGTGATTCGAGTTCCCACAGCTTTAACGACACCATGGCCATACCCAAAAATACAGACAAACATATATTGCCAACACTAACGATTTTATCAAGTTCCATTTTTGGCGTCAATTTACAGGCTTCTGCCACATTGCGTACTATAGCTGCCACAATCAATGCCCCAAAGTAGGTCGGAAAAGTCACCCCCGTCTGTTGTAACAGCCAACTCATCAGCGACCCCGCAGCCACTACTATAAGCAACGCATACGTGGCTTTGGCGTACTGTTGAAATTCTTGTTCGTTGCTGCTTATATGCTTTGCACGCCCAGCGGGTGATGCCTCGTCGCTTTCAAGTCCCGCCATAGCAGGATCCACCTCGTAGTCTTTCGGTTCAAGATGCTCTGCCGTCAATTTTGTGCGTATCAAGCGTTCTGCCAACGGGCCACCCGTTACCGAACCCATTATCAAGCCGAATGTGGCTGCCGCCATAGCGATGGTGCCCGCACCAGACAGCCCCATGCCTTCAAGCACAGCACTAAAGCCACCAGCCGTGCCATGACCGCCGGCCATGGAAATTGACCCCGCAGCCATTCCCACCAAGGGGTTGACGCCCATAATCCACGCTATGCCCAACGGCAATACGTTCTGCACCACTATTATAAAGGCTAAAACACCCAACATCAGCAACAACGTACTGCCACCACGACGCAGAACCTTCAAGTTTGACTGAAAACCTACTGAAGTAAAGAATACAAGCATAAACACATCCTTCAGCGTGCCATCAAAAACCAGCTCTACGTTCCACAATTTGTAAAGCATAAGCGACACTATCGAAAACACGATGCCTCCTGACACAGGAGACGGTATGCAAAACCGTTGCAACCATTTCACCCTACGCGTCAAACACATGCCCAACACCAATGCCAACGCGCCAAAACCAGCCGTTTGCAGCATATCAAGCTCCAACACACTTTTCATCTATTTACTTTTTGTCTTAGTTAAGTAGGTGTTCGAAATTATTTTTACATTGAAAGTGCATTATCGGGACGCAGATGTTTCCTTCGGGTGAGGGTTTCTGTCCCCCGATAACGGGGGAACCGAAGGGGGTCATAGCGGGCTATGTGACCGAGGCCGAAGGAAACAGATGCGTCTCGAGAATGTGCTTTCAATGTGAAAATGGCACCTATTGATTGTATAAAATAATTTTGAACACCTACTTAGGATTAAATCTTGATGATAATTTTCAACAAACGCAACAACAGCCTTATCAAGTTCATTTGCTCGTTGGCACAAACAATAGCCAAGCCCCAACGAATTGTAAAGCCATTTGAGCTTTCATTTTACAGGTGTGCAAAATTAAGCATTTCATCTATATTTGCTTACAAAAAGCTCACCTAAAGTTGCCACATCAAAACTATAAGTTTTATCTTTGCACATATCACCATACCAAGCACCACCCCCAACACAATATTATTTATGGAAGATTGGAAAGAAAAATTAGCTGCACTCACAGGCAATCACACCACACAAATTGATGCCACACAAACACAGGTTGATGCCACGCCAACACAGGCATCTCCCACACCCCCAAAGCGCAAGCAACGCACGGGAGTTGTATATTCTACCAACCCGCAATATAGCTACAACGAGGCACACGACTCAGAGCCCTCAACACTGCCCCCGCAACAACAAAAGCTGCGTATCAGCATGGAGCGTGCTGGCCGCGGCGGAAAAACTGTAACCATTGTGCGGGGCTTTGTTGGTAATGAAGCCGATATGCTTGCACTCTGCAAACTATTGAAACAGCAATGTGGCATAGGAGGCAGTGCAAAACAAGGCGACATCATATTACAGGGGGACCACCGCACGCAAGTGTGCGAAAAATTGAAAAGCCTTGGTTACTCGCAAACAAAATAAGGCACGCCCTACCCCGCTATAGGATACATTTGTCATGACAGGCATCTGGAAAAAACTTTTTCAATTTTGTCTGCACTCTGCACTTTTGCGTCTAATGGATTGATAATCAACAGAGAAAAGCGTGTAGACACCTTTACATCTTACATACACTGCCGTCTGCACTTAATGCCGGCGGCAGTGATTTTTTACGCCATAGGGAGAGCGTTTGTAGGGCATAGGGAGGACAGATTTCCTGTTGCTCCAACTATATTTTCGCTCTCCCTATGGCGTTAAACACTGCCAGCACACCGCATACTTCACCTGCACATGTATGACAGTGTAGATAGTGCAAACAAAAGTGCAATGTGCAGATGGCAGTGTATACACAAGTCTGGTTTATATACACTACATAACCATCTGAATATCAACAGAATACAAACAAAAGTGCAGAGTGCAGACAAAATTACATACACGCCCCCAGACTTGTATGCACTGCATACTTAACTAAAAATAATAAGCTCTGTCTCCTAACCTGACACTTCGGGGAGCCATAGACAGCACTTTTCGCTTTGCAAGCAGGTGGAGCACCTCTTTTAGCACAATAAAACAGCCCAACAACAACGCTCATTACCGCAAAACGAAATTGAAAGCAGACTTTGACTGGCAACTGCCGTGGCATCTGCAATTAGCTTCCGACTTTTCAGTTAAATTCTATAAGGGGTTTACTGATGCCAGCATCAACAAATCTCATTGCAAATGGAATGCTTCATTGGCAAGGACCTTTTTTGATGATAAATTGTCCTTACGCTTATCTGCCATCGGCATTCTATCTCCTCGCAACAACATCACATCAACCATTGATGCCACGAGCAGTATAGAGACATACACGAACGTATTGCCCCGCTACTATATGTTGAGTCTTATCTATAATATTGACTGGACACAAAAGAGTAAACACAATAGGCAGTAAAACGCTCTCCACAATTTTATCAGCGCATCACCCCACATCAACAATCGCAGGTTGGTGAGGTAGAATAGCGACCTTATGCCATACGCTTCGTGGCTTTCTGAAAAGGAACCGGAAGGCTGTATTTTCTCAACCGATCAACTACGCTCATGCAGGTCGTAATACCCAAAAGGGACAAATACCAATTCAATGGTACTTGTCCCTTTTCTGCATTTTATAGTAATATATATGTACTACACTTTAATTTCCTTACTTTCTTTTTCATCTTTTGGCTGCAAACGGAGCACGACTGCTGAACGCGCAGGTAGATAAAGTTTGAGCCAACCTTTGTGCTCGCGTGCAAGCAACGGATCAAAATTGGTAAAGTGGCAAACACTGTCATCGGCAAGGCCGTTGCCGCCAAAGGCTTGAGCATCAGTGTTGAGCACTACGTTATATGCTCCCTCTGGCACTCTGAAACCGTAGCCTTCATAAGAACGGCTGGGCGAGAAGTTGAACACGAACACGAGCGAACCTCGCATATATGCCAGCACTTGGTCGCCATCATCATGCCATACCTCCTGCACGGGGAACTTGCGCAAGTCTCTTACTGAGGTGCGCAACAGGTGCACCATTTGATTGTCGAAATCGCCAAGATAGTGGTAACACAAATTGTGATTGTCTACAAGGTTCCACTGGCGACGCGCATACTTGTAACTCCAGCCATTGCCCTCGCGTGGGAAATCTATCCATTCGGGATGGCCGAACTCGTTGCCCATAAAGTTGAGATAGCCGCCATTGATTGTAGAGGCCGTTACGAGGCGTATCATTTTGTGCAATGCGATGCCACGGTGTACGGTTTCGTTTTCATCGCCTTTTTGGAAATGCCAATACATATCGGCATCAATCAAACGGAATATCAATGTCTTATCGCCGACAAGTGCCTGATCGTGGCTTTCGCAATAAGAGATGGTTTTCTCGTCGGCACGGCGGTTAGTAAGTTCCCATAATATAGAAGATGGGTGCCAATCTTCATCGCGACGTTCCTTTATGGTCTTTATCCAATAATCAGGTATATTCATTGCCATGCGGAAGTCGAAACCATAGCCTCCATCAGCAAAGGGAGCTGCAAGACCTGGCATACCACTCACTTCCTCAGCTATAGTAATGGCATGAGGATTGACCTGATGTATGAGTTGGTTGGCCAAAGTTAGATAGCAAATGGCATTGTCGTCTTGATGGCCGTTGAAATAATCGCCATATTGGCAAAAGCTCTCGCCAAGTCCGTGACTGTAATAGAGCATAGACGTGACGCCATCGAAGCGGAATCCATCGAAATGGAATTCGGTGAGCCAATACTTACAATTAGAGAGCAAGAAATGTATAACCTCGTTTTTGCCATAATCGAAGCAGAGACTATCCCATGCCGAATGCTCACGGCGTGAACCAGGATAGAAGAATTGGTTAGGGTCACCTGCGTAATTGCCCAAGCCCTCGACTTCGTTTTTCACAGCGTGGCTGTGCACGAGGTCCATGATAACTGATATGCCGGCTTGGTGTGCGGCATCAATGAGTTGCTTGAGTTCATCGGGGGTACCAAATCGACTGCTGGGCGCAAAGAAAGAGCTAACGTGATAGCCAAAACTGCCATAGTACGGATGCTCAGCTATGGCCATTATCTGTATGCAGTTATAGCCATCGGCTATTATACGCGGCAACACATTGAGACGAAACTCGTTGTAGGTGCCAACTTTTTCTGCATCTTGAGCCATGCCTATGTGGCACTCATAGATGAAGAGCGGACCACGCTTAGGACGGAATTCGGGATTTTTCCACTCATAACCCTGTTTGGGGTACCAAACTTGTGCGCTGAATATCTTAGTCTGCTCATCTTGCACCACGCGTCGTGCCCAAGCAGGCACACGCTCACCTTGTCCACCAGACCAATGTACTGAGAGCTTGTAAAGATCAAGATGGTGCAATGCCTTTGCAGGGAGTTTTAATTGCCAATTATCTGTATTGGGTATGCGCGTAAAGGCGTATTCGGGGGATTCCTGCCAATTATTGAAGGTACCTACAAGGTAAATGGCTGTGGCATTAGGTGCCCACTCTCGCAATATCCATTGACGAGGAGTACGATGTAGGCCGAAATAGAGATGTCCATCGGCAAAATCGCTCAAAGAGCCTTTGCCGCCGGTGAGTTCTTCAATTTTGTGCAAAGCATGGTCGTGACGACCTTGTATGGCGCCTTCAAAGGGGCGCAACCATTCATCGCTCTTGACTATTTTCAGCTGGCGCGGACGCGCGGTACGCTTAGCTGGCGCTTTTGCCTTCGCTGTCGATTTAGTTGTTCTCATGATAATTGAATTTTTATAACGGGTTAACTGGTTGACTGGTTAATGAACTGGGGAGTTAGATTGACCTATCGCCGCCACTTCGTAAGTAGGTGTTCAAAATGTGGAAGTGCGTTGTCGGTAAACAGATGTGCCCGAGGACGTACTAACTACGTGAAGTTGACACTTGCCGAGTGTATAAAATCATTCCGAACACCTACTTGCTATATTTATTGCACAACTCTGCCGTTTGAATATTCACCTTGTTTGGTCATATTGCCATTAGCATCATACTCCTTGTATTTACCATGCTTTTGTCCTTCACGATAAGTACAGTCTATGCGTGTGCCGTCTGCGCGAATCTCGACAGAGCGACCATCACGCTTGCCATCGCGGAAAGTGCCTTTGAAACGACCTCCTGCCGCAAAGCGCAATGTGCCCTCGCCGTCCATGCGGTTATTTTTCCACTCTCCATTGTACTCATCACCATTTTTCCATTTATATACACCATGACCACTCATCATGTTGTTTTTCCACTGTCCGGTGTATGAAGCTACACCTTTCCACTGGAATGTTCCTTGCCCACTTTGTTCACCATTGAGGAAAGTGCCCACATAGGAATCACCATTTGCGAAACGGAAAGTTCCCTCACCTGTGCGCTCACCCATTACATACTGTCCTTCGTAGGTATCACCATTGCGGAATTTGTAAATGCCACGCCCATCTTGCATGTCATTTTTCCAATCGCCATTGTAGTAATCACCGTCAGCATAGATGTAAGTACCACGACCATTGCGTTGATTGGCAGCCCAACTTCCTTCGTACTTTGAGCCATCATTCCAATCGAAGATGCCCTTGCCTTCCTTTTGGTCGTCCACCCAATCGCCTTTATAGTAGGCTCCACTTTGGTATGTATAAGTGCCGCGGCCGTTGCGTTTATCACCTTTCCACTGGCCTTCGTAACGATCACCATTGTAATAGTACATGGTGCCAACGCCCTCTTTTTGGTTACGATACCATGTGCCAACATAACGGTTGTTGTTGACAGCATAGAATGTACCCTTACCGTTTTTCTCATTTTTTGTCCAATTGCCCTCGTAGCGTGAGCCATCTGCAGCTGTAAATGTACCCTCACCCTGGCGCAGTCCTTTGACAAAGGTGCCCTCGTAAGTATCGCCATTTTCGTACTGGACGCGACCCTTTCCACCAGGCTTGCCTCCTATAAGTTCGCCTGTGTATATGCCGCCGTCCTTGAGCGTACACGACCCTACTACTATTTTTTGGGCTTGTATTGGCCCACACATCAAAAGTGCCATCATGGCACATACATATATATGTCGTTGCATGGTTTTCTGTTATTTTTGAGTTTTCAAAAAGGCTTCGGCCCGTTCAAGGTCCTGTGGCGTGTCAATACCAATCGTTTCGACATCTGTTGTGCCGACTTTAATTCGCAAGCCTGCTTGCAACCAACGCAACTGCTCTAACGACTCGCACTGCTCTAAAATTCCCTGCGGCATGTGCGTGATGTGCTCGAGCACGTCAGCCCGGTAGGCATAAAGGCCAATATGCTTGAGATAAGTGTGCGCTGAAGGCCATGAAGCTCGGTCTATACCTCGAAGATAAGGTATGACGCTACGCGAGAAATAAAGGGCATAGCCATCATTGCTTACTACCACCTTTGGGCTATTGGGATTTTCAATCTGTTCGATTGTAGCGTCGGGGCCAAAGGGCTTGACCAAAGTGGCTATCTGTGTCGAGGGGTCATCAAAACAAGCCGCTACAGCCTTGAGTTGTGAGGGAGCTATAAAGGGCTCGTCGCCTTGTACATTAACCACGATATCGGCGTCTCCCCCCATTTTGCAGAAAGCCTCATAACAACGGTCAGTACCACTGCGATGAGTGGTGGAGGTCATGACGGCCACACCACCAAAATGTTTGACGACAGCCTCAATGCGAGCATCATCGGTTGCAACGCATAAATTGGGAAATACTTGTGCTACGCGCTCATACACGCGCTGTATGATTGGTTTTCCACCCAACATAGCCAATGGTTTGGCGGGGAAACGCGTTGAAGCGTACCGGGCGGGTATTATTGCCATGAATTTCATGATGCAGAATATATTATTTGTTGCGTTAGTGAATGGAGTTGGTCGGTGAATATGCGTATAGTCATCAACCCTTTTATCGTCTCATTCCGTCAACGGGTTATTCTATATTTGTAAAGGACACCTAGGGCAGTCCTTACATATTTATAAGGGATATTCCTCTAACTACTCAAAGTATTTTTCGCCAGATGGCTTTGGTTTTGTAGCCACCTTGTCCTTATTTTCGTTAATTTCTTGTTCCGGCGATTCAGAACCGCCTGATGTGCCATCGCTGTCGTGTCCCGTTTGATGATGTGTCCCACGCGACGACACGCCCTCAGGCGGAGATGGTTTGTCAAAATCTCGCTCAGGATCATAGCCAAGAGCTTTATTGGCATATACGCGGCGCATATACAAGGCCCAAACTGGCAATGCCGATGCAGAACCTTGTCCTATAGCAGTAGAGTTGAAATGTATGTCGCGTTCATCACCGCCCACCCACACTGCTGTGACGAGCTGAGGAACACAACCTACAAACCAACCATCAGAATTGTTGTTTGTCGTACCTGTTTTGCCAGCTATGGGACCTTTCATGCTATAGACGGACCGCAAGCGGCGGCCTGTACCCTCATCTATTACCGCTTTCATCATATCTATCATGTCGCTGGCTGTTTGCTCATTATACACTTCGTTGGTACGAGGCACGAAGTCTGCTACCACATTGCCTTCGCCATCTTCAATACGCGTAACGAGCAACGGTGCACGACGGATACCTTTTTCAACAAAGGCTGTATAGGCCGAAGCCAACTCTGCTGGAGTTATGTCGCACGTACCCAAGCACAAAGGCAACGAGGGCTGCATGTTGTCATTGGCCACACCTAGTGCATGGAGGTCACGCACGAGTCCTTGTCCAGTAGGGTCTATTTGGTACATCAAACCTGCCGTCACCCAGTTGTTAGACCTGCTGAGGCCCCACTTGAGTGTAACGTGCGCACCATAGGACGCCCGACTTGCGTTGCGAGGACACCAGCCGCCGTAGCTGCGTTGCACATTGAGAATGGTTGTGAAAGGAGTCATACCCCCTTGCAGCCCCATGGCATAAACGAAAGGCTTCATGGTTGAACCGATTTGTCTGCGGCCCACCATGGCCATATCGTATTGGAAATGCGAAAAATCAGGACCACCCACATAGGCTTTTACCTGACCTGTCATGGGGTCCATTGACACCAAAGCCGCTCGCAAGAATTTTTTATAATATAATATAGAGTCTATTGGCGTCATGACCATATCGACATCACCATGATAGGTGAACACCGTCATGGGCACCTTGGTGTGAAAAGCCTTGTCTATTTCTTCATCACTTGCACCATCAGCCTTCATCGTTCTGTAACGATCAGACTGCTTGATGGCACGTTGTATGCGTCGTTTCACATCGCTACGTTTAAGGTCGGCACTATAAGGGAAATTAGGCGATGTACGACGTTCTGCCTCAAACTTTGGCTGCAAGTTTTTGCCCATTTGCGTGTAAACAGCCTGCTCTGCATATTGTTGCATACGAGAGTCGATGGTCGTATATACCTTCAAGCCATCAGTGTAAATGTCATACGTACTACCATCACGTTTATAATTCTTTTTGCACCAACCATACAAGGGGTCTGTTTCCCACATGAGAGAATCCTCATAGTACTGTTGACGCTGCCAATCTTTATAATTCGATGGGTCGGGTTTCTCGGCCATCATGATACGTCTCAGATATTCGCGGACGTATGCACCAAGCCCCTCTTTATGGTCAATACGATGGAAGTTCAATTTCAGAGGTTCCTCGCTCAAGGTTGCATACTCTGTTTCAGAGAGTTTGCCAGCCTTTACCATTTGCTGCAGCACTACATTACGGCGTTCGCGACAACGATCCGGCTCACGAACCGGATTGAAGTAAGAAGGGTTTTTACACATGCCGACCAACGTGGCGCTCTCGGTAATGGAAAGGTCTTTTGGCGATTTTCCGAAATAAACGTTCGCCGCCGTCTTTATGCCTACTGCATTATGCAGAAAATCGAAATAATTAAGGTAGAGTGTCAGTATCTCTTCCTTGGTATAATGACGTTCAAGTTCTACTGCAATCACCCACTCCACTGGTTTTTGCACAAGGCGCTGCATGGTACTCTCAGCCGACGACGAATATAACTGTTTGGCAAGCTGCTGTGTAATGGTACTACCACCACCCGCACCTTTATGCCCCAAAATACCGCGTTTTACCACCGCACGGAACACGGCTCTGGCATCAATGCCTGAATGATCGTAAAAACGCTCGTCCTCGGTAGCCACAAGTGCGTCAAACATGTGCGGCGATATGCTGTCATATCCCACAAACACACGGTTTTCATTCCTTGACCATGTACCCATCAACCGACCATCGGCACTGATTACTTGCGAGGCGTATTTGCTGATAGGACTCTGCAACTCATCAATTGGAGGCATATAACCTATCCAGCCACGCTCTACACAAAACACGGCTATCACTATCAGCAAGAGTACTGCGGCGTATACGGTCCACAGTATTTTTGTAAATTTCTTTCTCATGAATATTATCAAAAGAGCGCAGCAACATACCACGCTGATTGAGTATCTTTCGCAAAGTTACGTAAAAACGCTGAATTGTCCGAATGCAATCGCGCAAATACACAGACCTACCACTCCACTTCCAACCCGTCATAAGCCAAATGGACATGAGGAGGCAGACTTTTATCGACAATAGCATGCAACCCCATCTCGTGGCTCATGTGCACCAAGTACGCAGTTTGTGCATTTACCTTATCTATCACTTGTAACGCTTGCGACAAGGATTGATGGGAATGATGTGTCGTATGTCGCAATGCGTTTATAACCAGCAGCTTTACACCATTCAATTTGAGCATTTCATCAGGAGATATACTGCTCATATCTGTGATGTAGGCCATGTCGCCTATGCGATAGCCCCATATAGGCAACTGGTCATGCAACACCTCTACAGGAACAACCTCTACGCCTGCCACACAGAACGGTTTTGGTTCTGACAAGCCATGCAACGATATATTGGGAACACCTGGATATTTTTTTTCTGCAAAACAATAGGGAATACGTTGCTTCAAATTATGCGCACAGCGTTCGTTGACATAAACATCTATAGACTTCCGGAATGAGAATGGGCGGAGGTCGTCTATGCCGCCCACATGATCATAATGCTCATGAGTAATCAACACCGCATCTATTCTATCGTACGGCCACCTCAACATCTGTTGCCGAAAGTCGGGGCCACAATCAATCAGAATATGTGCTCCATTATCTAAAGAGAGCATGGCCGAAGTACGCAAGCGCTTGTCGCACAAATCTGTAGAACAACAAACCTCACAATGGCAACCTATTTGCGGAACGCCTGTGCTTGTACCTGTGCCTAAGAACCTTAATCGGGGCATAATCTATTTATTCAATAAAATTGGCTTCGGGATATATGCGTATGGCGAATTTATCATACACATCTTTGCGTACTGCGTTACTCAAATCAACTATATCCTGCCCCGTTGCACCGCCTAAATTGACCAGCACCAACGCTTGTTTGCTATAAACACCAGCCCGCCCCATTTTCCGACCTTTCCAACCGCATTGGTCTATCAGCCAGCCCGCAGGTATTTTCACTCCACCCTCTACATTGTAGTGTGGCATATCAGGATAATTCTTCAACAAACGCTGCAAGCATTCGTTATCCACGACTGGATTCATAAAGAAGGAGCCTGCACTACCCAAATCCTTGGGGTCGGGCAATTTTGACTGTCTTATTTGAATTATCATATTCCGCAAATCTTGCGCTGTGAGTATTGCAGGATCCATACCGCGCTGTTCTAACTCCCGGCGTATGGCTGCGTAATCTAAATCGGGAGAGAATTTGAGCGACAGTCTATATGTTACATGTGTTATGATATATTGACCACGCAAAGCATGCTTAAATATACTGCTACGGTAGGCATACTGACACGACTGATTGTCGAATGTTCTCAACGCCCCTGTCGCTACGTCTATAGCTTCAACCTTTTCAATATATTGGCAGGCCTCTACGCCATAGGCGCCAATATTTTGAACGGCACTTGCACCAACCTCGCCAGGAATGAGAGATAAATTCTCTAATCCATAAAAGCCATGCTCCACGCAATATGCCACAAATTCGTCCCACACAACACCTGCCCCCACGCGGAGCCACACGTTGTGTGTATCACGATGCACTTCATCACACCCCACGATGTGTGAGTGCAATACCGTGCCGTCAAAGTCTTTTACAAACAACAGATTACTTCCACCGCCAATTTGCAGCCACCGCTTTCCTCGTAACGACGGCAAAAGCATCTGAAGTTTTTCGACAGAGTCATATTCAACAAACTCCGCACATTGGGCATCTATGCCAAATGTGTTATGATGTAGTAATGAATACATATTTCCTATTCTTGATTATAGAGGCTGGCAATTTGACGCGGAATGTTTTTACACCCGCATCACAACCACCTCATTGCATAATTTTAGTTTTCGAGCCGTACCAGTTTCCAATCCTTACCATAGCGTTCAAAGGTCAAAGAGCAACCCATTCCGCCCGACTGACTGCAGATCATGAGCACCCTGCGTCGCGAATTAGCATAACTCTGGCCATAATTGATATTTGTAATCGTACCCGAAGGCAACTTCGGTCGGTAATCAGGCCATTGTTCTACATCGAGCAGGCCTTCGATGTTCTGAAAGTTTTCATAATCATACGTCTTGAAAGCGAACGGTTCCTTGATATGACTTTTCTGATACTTTTTATCAACAGAGAAACGACGATAAAAGTCATAAAAGTCGCTGTTCACATTACGGCTCATATCATGTGATTCCAAACGTGTCAAGCGCCACTGTCCGTCGACTTTATCAAAAACATACTGCTTTACACGATGTTTCTCGAGATAAACCCACTCAAACACCACATGCCGCAACGAGGTATCCTTCTCCGCTTTTATTGAACGCGAACTATCGAATATGAGCGTGTAAACATCCAAATTTTTGTACATGGGGTCAAATTTCCACGCACTCTTGGCTATCGGTCTGTTTTGACCATCAACATAATTGGGCAAGGGGAAAACGGTGCGTTCTAATTGAAAACGACGCACACGCATATACGAATAAATAAAATCGTCAAACAACCCATCTGCAGCCTTTGGCGGCAATGGCAGACTGTCAGCAGCAGTACTGTCTGTATCAGACTCCACACAGGGCTTCTGTTTTTCTACCGGATCAGAAACCTTTCCTCCCTTACAAGAGGCCAACACCACTACAAACAGAAGAACATAAACAAATCCTTTCATTGTAAATACTACTTATTTGAGCAACAAAAGTAAGGCTTTTCTTGGTAAGAAGAACATATTTGCAAAGAAATATTTATCTTTGCACGAAAAATAAGCAATAACGCAATGTTAACAGATAAAATTCAATCATTACTTGGCGAAGTGGCAGACTTACAAGCCGCCGACGCAAAGGCTCTTGAAGAACTGCGCATCAAGTATCTTAGCAAGAAAGGCGTGATAAATGGCTTGATGGGCGAATTTCGCGATGTCGCCCCTGAGAGCAAGCGCGAAATCGGCATGAAGCTCAATGAGTTGAAAACTGCCATACAGGACAAACTCAACGAGTTGCGCGAGGGCCTTGCCACCAAAGAGGACGATCACTCAGACCTCGACCTTACACGTACGCCCTACCCCATAGCAATGGGCACCCGCCACCCCCTTTCTATTGTCAAGAACGAAATCATCGACATATTTTCGCGTTTAGGCTTTTCTATTGCCGACGGCCCCGAGGTTGAAGATGACTGGCACGTATTCTCGTCACTGAATTTCCCAGAAGATCACCCTGCACGCGACATGCAGGACACCTTCTTTGTTGAACAGCACCCCGACATCGTGCTACGTACTCACACCAGCTCTGTACAAAGCCGTGTGATGGAAAACTCAAAACCACCTATCCGCGTTCTCTGCCCTGGACGCGTTTATCGCAATGAGGCCATTTCAGCCAGAGCACATTGTTTCTTCCACCAAGTCGAAGGCCTTTACATTGACAAAGATGTAAGCTTTACCGACTTGAAGCAAGTGCTGCTCACCTTTGCACGCGAGATGTTTGGACCTGACACCAAAATACGTCTGCGCCCCTCATACTTCCCATTCACCGAGCCAAGTGCTGAAATGGATATTTCATGCAACATCTGCGGCGGCAAAGGTTGCGCCTTCTGCAAGCAGACAGGTTGGGTTGAAATCTTGGGTTGCGGCATGGTTGACCCCAACGTACTCGAAGCTAACGGCATAGATAGCAAGGTTTACAAAGGCTACGCATTTGGTATGGGCGTTGAGCGCATTACCAACTTGAAATATCAGGTTAAGGATCTCCGATTGTTCTCCGAAAACGATGTGAGATTTCTTGACGAATTTACAGCCGCCAACTAACACCGAAAAGAGTCTTTCCCTTTCTAAGTAAGGATAAAAGCACAACACACATATATTAAGACGAGATGCGGAAAAGTTGCTGTATGCAACTTTTCCGCATCTCGTCTTTTAGCTTTACCTCCTCACACGATGCACACCCGCACCTTTGCCCTCACTCCGTAGAACCCTCTATAAACGGTATGTGGCGCATCTGTTTTTCTATATCCTTCTGTCGCTTGCGCATATAACTTGATGGAGACAACGAACTAAACTTAATGGGATTGGGCAATGTGGCTGCCACTAAAGCACAATCCGACCGTCGCAATTTGTTGGCGGAGCAGCCAAAATGACGCTGAGCCACGGCTTCTGCACCATAGATGTTTTGACCCATCTCTATACTGTTAAGATACACCTCCATAATGCGGTCTTTTGACCAAAAGAATTCTATCAGCACAGTAAAGTATGCCTCGAACCCCTTGCGCACCCACGATGATGTTGGCCACAGAAAGACATTCTTGGCAGTTTGCTGCGATATGGTACTGCCGCCACGTGAGCGTCCTCCCTCTATATGTTCAATGGCCGCGCTCTGAATGGCATTGAAATCGAACCCATGATGATGCATAAAGTTTTGATCTTCCGAAGCCATTACTGCCACCGGCAAATAAGGCGATATTTGCTTAAGCGGCACCCATTTGTGATGAACAGCCATAGGCTCGCCCTTTAAGCCATGTTGCACACAACGTATCACCATCAAAGGCGTCAACGACACCGGTATCCAACGATAAGCTATAACAGCCAATATACTTGACACAAGAAAGCCCAATACCGTATACTTCAATACCTTGAAAAAAATGCCCATAGACTAAATATAAACAATTATAAAAAGACAAGCCACCTTTCACAACCATACCAATTTGTACGGCTATAACAAGGTGGCTTTATATTTTCTATATACAAAAGCTTAAGCAACTGATCATGACTCGTCTCTTCAAAATCCGTTGCCGCGCCATTTTACTTTAGAAAGGCAGGTCATCTGAAGTTGAAGGTGTGGGAGACACCTCTGGAGCTGCAGGCGCAGTTGGAGCAGGAGTTGCATTAGGAGCAGGAACGGCATTCACTGCAGCACCGTTAGCTTGAGCATCAGCAGCTACCGCATCCGAAGCACGCTGTACACGCCATGCACGCAAGCTATTAAACCAACGGCCATTATACTCATGCGCATCAATATCAAAGGATACAGTCAATTCGTCACCTACATTGATATTAAATTCCTTCAGACGATCTTCGCCAAAAACACCGAACACACAACGCTTGGGGTACTGCTCGTGAGTTTCAATAACAAAATCTTGAGCCACCCACTTTGAGCCTGTTCGAGCTGATGTTCCTGTGCGCGGTTCTGTGGCCACGATAATCTTTCCTGAGATTTCCATTTGCAATAATTGATTTGATTTTTAATAGTGTCGCGAAGTTACGAAAAAACTTTCACCCACTGCTTTTTTGAGTTGAAAAATTCGCTCGCTCAGTTGTTTTTCGTAATTTTGCCATACAAACAAAACAACTAAAACAAACCAAATTCCGCCACATGAAATTTGTTATATCCAGTTCCGTTCTTTCTTCACGACTGATGACTATCGGCCGTGTCATTGTGCAGAAAAACACAATACCTATTTTAGACTGTTTCTGCTTCGATATACAAGGCACGACCCTGACCATCACAGCGTCTGACAACGATACTACGCTCACTGCTAAGGCCGAACTTAACGAATGCGACTCCGACGTACGCTTTGCGGTTAATGCCAAGACTTTGCAAGATGCCATCAAAGAAATTCCCGACCAGCCACTCGAATGCTACCTTAACACCGAAAGCTACGAGTTGACTGTTGAATACCAAAACGGCCAATACAAGCTCATGGGGCAAAGCGCCGAGGAATACCCTACTCCCGCCATCTCTGACGAAACTCGACTTGATTTTGATTTAGAGTGTCAAAAACTCGTACCAAGCATTACACGCTGTATGATAGCTGCTGCCAATGACGCCCTGCGTCCGCAGCTCAACACCATTTGCTTTGACATTCACAGTCAAGAGGTGTCACTTGTTTCGAGCAACGGCAACCAATTGGCTCTCACCAAACTCACCACACCCGAACTTAATGCTGAAGGCAGCTACCTGCTTGGCACACGCCCTGCCTCACTACTCAAGGGTATGCTGGCCAAAGCCGAAGGCAACGTGCATTTCAGCCTTGGCCAACGTACGGCCATTGTTCACACCGAAGAATATTCGCTCACAAGCCGATTGGTTGAGGGCCGTTTCCCCAACTATCGTAGCGTCATACCTCAAGACAATCCCAACATCGTCACAGTCAACCGCCTGGCACTCGTCAGCGCACTGCGTCGTGTCTTAGTCTTTGCCAACGCACAAGCCGTACTTGTCAAGTTCCGTCTGGGACCGAACACTATGAACATATCAAGTCAGGACATAGACTTTGGAAAATCAGCAGAGGAAAATATGCTCTGCGATTATATGGGTGCCCCCATGCGCATCGCATTCAAGGGCTCGGTGCTGCTTGACTTGATTAACAACATCGAGGGCGACGACATTACGCTCAAACTGTCCGATCCCAGCCGTGCAGGTCTTATTGTACCGGCCAAGCAGAAAGAGGGCGAAGAAGTACTTATGCTGATTATGCCTTCTGTCTTTAACGACTAAACCGTTATCTGATATACAAACACCTTATTCATTGTGAATTGATGCAGACTGTTTAACACCCCCCAAATAATCTTCGTATTATCCATAACAGTCTGCACCAACTAACAATGAGCATATTTTACAACACAAGAGAAATGAAACTATCACTTTCTCGTCCAATCATATTTTTCGACATCGAGGCAACCGGCCTTAATGTCGCAACAGACCGTATTGTCGAGCTCTGTTACATCAAACTCTATCCTGATGGAACAGAAACGGTCAAGACTCAACGTTTCAATCCCGAACGACATATTTCAGAAGAAGCCTCTGCTGTAAATGGCATACATGATGAAGATGTTGCCAACTGCCCGCACTTCAAAGAACATGCAGCTGAATTGGCACAAACTTTCCAAGGAAGCGACCTCGCAGGTTTCAACTCTAACCATTTTGACATACCACTGCTTGTCGAGGAATTTATCCGCGCTGGCGTAGATTACGACGTCACTGATGCAAAGTTTGTCGACGTGCAAGGCATCTTTCACAAAATGGAGAAGCGCGACCTTACCGCGGCTTACAAATTCTATTGCCACAAAGATCTGAACGACGCCCACACAGCCGAAGCCGATACGCGTGCAACACTCGAAGTGCTCGAGGCACAACTTGACCGTTATGACACCGAGCTTAAAAACAGCGTGCCTTTTCTGGCAGAGTTCTCGCGCCGTACCCGCAATGTAGATTTAGCCGGACGCATCGTTTACAACGATCAGGGTGTCGAAACCATCAACTTTGGCAAATACCGCGGACGCGCAGTGGCTGATGTGCTGCAACGCGACCCAGGTTACTTTGCATGGATTATGCAAGGCGACTTCACGCAAAATACCAAACAGACATTTATGCGCCTCAAATTGCGCGGGGTGTAATAACAAAGAATGAAAGGGGACGAATGGTCATAACAAGCAGCCCAAACGGCAGTTTGCATAAGATGACACCATGACATTCGTTCCCCATTATTGTTTGCTCACCTACCATATCTGACAAGAACAAGTAATTACATGAAAGGAAAAAAGATAGTTTTAGGCATCACCGGCAGCATAGCCGCCTACAAAGCATGCTCACTCATACGGTTGCTCATCAAAGCCGGTGCCGAAGTGCAGGTAGTCATCACACCTGCCGGCAAAGAATTTATCACCCCCGTAACACTGTCCACACTTACGTCAAAACCCGTTGTCAGCGACTTCTTTTCACGACGCGACGGGTCGTGGCATAGTCACGTCGACCTGGGGTTGTGGGCTGATGCCATGGTTATTGCTCCTTGCACCGCGTCAACACTGGGCAAGATGGCACATGGCATAGCCGACAACATGCTCATCACTACTTACCTTTCAATGAAAGCCCCCGTATTCATCGCCCCTGCCATGGATCTCGATATGTACCGTCACCCCGCTACACAGGCCAACCTGCAAACGCTTCGTCAATACGGCAACCACATCATTGAGGCAGCTGATGGCGAACTTGCAAGCCACCTGGTGGGCAAAGGACGCATGGAAGAACCTGAGAACATATTCAATGTGCTCAACCATTTCTTCAAGTTGCAAGATGCACAACAGAGCGGACATGACTTGACGGGCAAACGCGTGCTTATCACAGCTGGCCCTACATACGAGAAAATAGATGCCGTCAGGTTCATTGGCAATTTTTCAACAGGCAAAATGGGCTTTGCTCTGGCCGAAGCATGCGCCGCACGAGGCGCTGAGGTTGAACTAATAGCTGGTCCAGTGGCCATGCAAACCCACCACCCTCACATCAAGCGCACCGATGTAACAAGCGCGCAGCAAATGTACGAAGCTGCCACAAGCATCTTTCCGCATTGCGACACAGGCATACTGTGTGCGGCAGTAGCCGATTTCACTGTAGCCGAAACAGCCGAACATAAAATTAAACGCGAGGGATCGGGTGGCTTACATCTTGACCTCATACCCACCCACGACATTGCACGTGCTTTGGGAGCAATCAAGCGCGACGACCAAAAGTTGGTAGGATTTGCTCTCGAAACGGACCACGAATTGGAACACGCGGCCGACAAGCTTAAGCGGAAAAACCTTGATTTCATCGTGCTCAACTCACTTCGTACCCCTGGAGCCGGTTTTGCCTGCGACACCAACAAGGTTACACTGCTGTTTGCCGATGGCAACCAAAAGGACTTTCCACTCAAGAGCAAAGCCGAAGTGGCCGATGATATTGTTGACTTTATCTGAACATCATGCTTAAACACCTATTTCACATAATATGTGCAATCTGCCTGCTGAGCCTTTCTGCCCCTATGCAGGCACAAGAGCTTGATGCCCGTGTGAGCATCAATCACCAACAAGTGCAAGGAACGAGCACCTCCGTGTTTGAAACGCTCAAAACCACCTTGGAGCAATTTCTGAATGACAGGCAATGGACCAATATGCAATTCAAGAAGAACGAGCGTATCAGCTGTACCTTTGCCATTACCATAAAGAAATACTCCCCCTCAGACAATACGTTTCAGGGCACGCTAAATGTACAAAGCACACGTCCCGTATATGGTGCCAATTACACCACCACTTGCTTTGCCTTTAACGACCCTAATTTCAATTTCACCTACCAAGAATACGACCAGTTGGACTTCAGAGCAGACGTGATTGACAATAATCTTACCGCCATGCTTGCCTACTACGTATACATGATTATAGGCTACGACATGGATTCCATGTCGCCCTCTGGCGGTACCGAATACTTCAAGATATGCCAAGACATTGTCAATAGTGCGCAAAGCCTCAACGAAAAGGGCTGGAAGGCCTTTGAAGATAGCAAAAATCGCCACGCCATAATCACCGACCTGCTTGACGGCGGTATGGAGCCATATCACAAAATGCTCTATACCTATTACCGGCAAGGACTTGATGTGATGAGCGAAAATACCGAACGTGGACGAGCAGGCATAACTCAAGCTATTGAACTACTGAAACAGGCACACGAAAACAAGACAATGAGTGCCCTGCCACAAATCTTTACAGAGTTCAAGCGCGATGAGATTATGAACATCTACAAAGGACATACCACATCAAGCGAAAAAGAGAACATTGTCAACATACTTACTAAAATTAATGCTTCGCAGAGTTCATATTGGCGCGACATCTAATAAGTAACGTTGAAAAATATCAAGAACTAAAGTGTGCGTGCGTTCAACCCAGGCACTATCAAGGTTTGGAGTTATTCAAATAACAGACTCTTGCTCCTGTTTTTATTAAACGCACAATAATAGTCACATACAACTGAATATGCTTCATCATCTCACTATATCACATTACGCACTCATTGAGCACCTTGACATCGACTTTAATTCAGGGTTCACCGTCATAACAGGACAAACGGGTGCGGGCAAAAGCATCATGTTAGGAGCCCTCAATTTACTACTGGGCGGACGCGCAGATGCCAAGTCCATTCAGTCTGGCGAAAAAAAGTGCACCGTTGAAGCCTCATTTAACATCGAAAACCTCGCACTTGAGTCCTTCTTTGCACGCAACGACATTGACTTCGATGCCACTGACTGCATCATACGGCGAGAGGTATTACAGTCGGGCAAAAGCCGTGCTTTCATAAACGACACACCTGTCCCTGCGGCCAAACTTAAAGAGATTGGAGCCTCGCTCATCGACATTCATTCGCAACACCAAAACCTGCTCATACGCAATGAGCATTTTCTCATCGACACACTCGACATTATTGCAGCTCACCCTCAAGTGGTCAGCGACTACAAATGCTTGTACGGACAGTGCAAGCAAGCTGAGCTGGTGTTGTCACAATTACAAGAGCGCAGCATTAAGGGACGTACCGATCAAGAATATCTCACATTCCAGCTTAACCAAATAGACGAAGCACAACTGCAACCCGATGAGCAAGATGCGCTTGAAAACGAACAGCACCTGCTCGCACATGCCGAAGACATAAAGCAAGCCTTTTACCAAGCTAAAGGGCTGCTTAACACCGACGAAATGAGTCTCTCACAAAACCTGAGGCAAGCTGCAGAGACTCTCGAGGCCATAAGCGACAACTACCCCGAGGCTACCGACTTGGCCGAACGACTGCGTAGCGTGCGCATTGAGGTGGAAGACATCGAGGCTGAAGTTGAAAGCAAAGCCGAAGAAATCGAGTACGACCCACAAAGGCTCAATTATGTAGAAGAAAGACTCAACATCATATACGAACTCGAGCAAAAACACAATGCTACGACCATAGCCGACGTCCTTGACATTGCAGAAAAGCTACGCCTTGAACTTGACTCTATCGAGAACATTGAAGAGGATATAAAGAAGCAACAGGCCGAAGTCGAACGTCTGCGCGCACTGCGCAACAAGCTGGCGGCCCAACTAAGCAAAGAGCGCAAGGCGGCGGCCAAAATAATGGAGCAGGAACTCATCAAGGTGCTTACCACGCTGGGCATGCCAAATGCCCGCATGGAAATGCAAATAACACCCCGCACTGCCCCCGACGCAAGTGGCAATGACAATGTCATATTCCTATTTTCAGCCAATAAGAATGTGCCATTGCAAGACGTCAGCGCCATTGCATCAGGTGGTGAAATTGCGCGCATGATGTTAGCGCTCAAATCACTTATTGCCAAACGCACCAACTTGCCAACTATTGTATTTGACGAGATTGACACCGGTGTGTCAGGCACCATGGCCGAATGTATGGCACAAGTCATGCAAGGCATTGCTGCCAACTGTCAAGTGATTTGCATCACCCACCTGCCACAAATTGCTGCACGAGGAGCCCACCACATGCTGGTGTACAAGGAAGACAGCGAAGGGTTTACACGCAGCCACATCATTCCGCTTACCCAAGCGCAACGCGTTGAAGAAATTGCGCACATGCTCTCTGGTTCCGAGCTGACTGATGCAGCCATCGACAACGCAAAAGCACTAATGGCACAAGCTTAACTACACAACAGTCCCCTATATACAATGAAAAAGGTTTTCATCGCAACACTACTCTTTACAACTACATACGGCCACATGGCACAAGCCGCAAACAACCTTCCCACAAAGGAGGCATACAAGGCCATGCTCAACCTGTTTACTTACAACGCCGAAGGCAAGCTCATCAAGTCGGACGTAGCATTTTATGTTGACGACAATGGCAGTGCGGTATGTGCTTACAGCACACTGAAAGATGCGACCCGTGCCGAAGTGGTTGATGCTAAAGGCAAAAAATACAGCATCAGCCGCATTTTGGGTGCCAATGCCACCACCGACCTTGTCAAATTCCGCGTCGATGGTGTAAAGGACAATGCCTACTACCACATTGTAGCCATGCCGGCCACAACGGGGCAACAGTTAACACTGCAGAGCTATACTACCAACAAAAAGGCCATCATGCCATTTGCCACAATTGACAGTACCGAGGCATTTAACACCCTGGCATATTACCATATTAGCGCTGGCAACGACAGTCACAACTATGGGTGTCCACTAATTGACCAAGAAGGCTCACTGGTTGGCGTGGTGCAACAAAATGTAGAGAAAAACGCCACCAAAGCCTGCGCCATAGACGCACGTTTTATCAATGCACTCAACATCACTGCCGCATCGGCATTCAACAGCGATTTGGCAGCATTAAAAATTCCCCGCGCCATACCTGACGACAAACAGGCAGCACTCAACTATCTGTTCATGTTGCCTACGACCGATTCTCTGAACTGCACGACAGCCTATGCCGATTTTATAGCGCAATACCCCGACATGCCTGATGGCTACGTACAACGCGCACAATATTGGGCCGGCAAAAAACAACTCGAAAAGGCCAACAACGACTATGCCACCGCCTTGTCAAAGAGTACAACTTGCACAGACACCACGGCACAAACCGAAGATGCTGTACACTATGCCATAAGTAGCAGCATCTACCGCAATGTCATGGCTGCAGGAAAAGACTCCACACTTGGCCATGACTGGAATTTGGCACGTGCAGAGCATGAGGCTGATTTGGCATACAAAGCCAAACCTATGGCGCTATACATGGTGCAAAAGGGCAACTGCCAATATGCCGCCCGCAACTACCAGGGCGCATATACCAGTTTCATCACAGCATGCCATGATGCCGCGTTTGCCACCAGCGAAACCTACTTTTCGGCAGCGCGTTCGCTCGAGATGGCCAAGGGCGACAACCAACAGGTAATAGCCCTGCTCGACAGTTGCATCAACCGCATTCCGCAAAACAACAATACACAGTACGCGCAGTTCTACTTGGAACGTTCACAACGATTATTGAAGGCCGAAAGATATCGCGATGCTGTAGCCGACTATAACCAATACGAGCAAATGATCGGCCCGCGCAATTTGACAGACCGATTTTACGACCTGCGCTCGCAGGCCGAAGAAAAGGCACACATGTATCAGCAAGCGCTCGACGACTTACACACGGCCATAGCCATTGCGGAGCAGCCACTCCCCTACCAGATTGACGAAGCCGCATTGCTGCTCAACGTGGGTGAATACCAACGTGCCATTGACGCGGCACAAAAGGTGTTGACACAATGGGGCGACAATGCCGACTGTTATAAAATCATAGGTGTGGCACACGGCGAGCTCAAACACAAAGCCGAAGCATTGAAATACCTGCAACGCGCTAAAGATTTGGGTGATAAAAGTGTAGACAACTTTATCGAGAAATACAAATGATTTCGCCCCTACAATTTTAATTTCGTCAAATTGTCTACATTCTACACTATCTACACATAACAACTTGATAACCAACAGTTTTATGAGTGTAGACACTTGACAAAACTGTCTGCACTTCTGTCTACACTTGCACAAGCAAGTAGTTTGCACAGCATGCACCGGCAGTGAAAACAGTTTCTCCGACTGGCGTGACGCCCTGCCGTAACTGAAAATTCTACCTCCCGTAACCGCATTCACAAGTTCCCGGCACAGAAATGCAGACTTGAAAAGGGCCAAGTACAAGCGCTTACACCTGTGCCACGAGTGCAACTAAAGTGTAGAGTGTCTTGCACGTTACCTACACATCTTAACCGCTTAATAATCAACGGCTTACACACAATTAGTGCAGAGTGTAGACAAAACTGGCAAAAACGACGGACGCGTGCGCGCGAGAGAGAGTAAAGTGCATCAGGACTGTTCTGTACAAGACGAACCTGGTAATACGACTTACAAAGCAATTTGCTTATAAGAAATTCATATTCTTACCCCTTATACTGTATGACACAACATCACATACACATAATAATCCTTGTTGTCTCTACCCTGTTTTGCCTTGGCAGCAAAGCACAGAATATTCACACCATCAACCCCTACCTCAATGCGGAGGAGCGCAATGGCGGTTTTTCAAGCGACAGTGTGGAGACTACCGGTGTGCCCGAAGGCCTCTACGCATGGCACATCAGTCCACGCTTTGGCGACATCATACCTGCCACCTATGATACTATTCCGCACCGTTTTCAAAACGAGAACCAGACGATGGGTGTAACAGGGCATTACAATTTCACCGGCAACCTGGGCGCACCGCGTATCAGCCATTTCTTCAACGAGCAGGGGGTAAACATGCAAAGCGCACCATTCATCTTCAAAACGCCCTACGACTATTTTCTCAAAAGCACGGACGCGCTTTTGTTCACCAACACCAAATCGCCATTCACCACACTTACTTACCATTCATGTGGCAACAAGCAAAATGGCGAAGACCGCCTAAAGGCCATGTTCGCCGTTAATGCTGGCAAAAAGTTGGGTTTGGGCTTTAATACCGACTACCTCTATGGTCGAGGCTACTACGAAGGGCAATCTACAGCCGACTTCGACGGTATGGTTTATGCCTCATACCGCAGCGACAACTACCAGATGCATGCTTACGTGCAACACACTTATCTGAAAACACGCGAAAATGGCGGCATCGAGAACGATGACTACGTCAACCGCCCCGAAATATTTCCTACACGCTACGGCACAGGCGACATGCCCATCAATTTGGCTAAGGCATGGAACAAGATTGGAGGCAACAAGGTGTTTTTGACACACCGGTACAGCTTGGGATTTCATCGTTTTCGCGATGCAAAAGGCCAGATTGTGCCCGAGGCTGTCGTAAAACAAATGGCCGCCGCAGCAGCTGCCACACAGACCAAGGACACAACCATGGTCAGCACAATAGCCCAGCCACGTGTTCCGAAAAACAGAGCAGAGAACGTGCCCGTACACACCGACAACGACACGCTCAAAATCACAAGCGAATTTGTGCCAGTAAGCAGTTTTATTCACACACTCAGCGTTGACGATAACACACGCCGCTTCATTTCGAACGAGGCAAACAACAGCAATTCACCAGGCTATTTCAACGATTTTTATCTGCCGGGCGACTCTGCACTTGACCGCACGCACCATTTGGGCATTGAAAACACCTTTGCCGTGGAATTGCACGAGGGCATGAATCGCTGGATGAAGATGGGGCTCCGCCTGTTTGGCAAACACGAATTGGCCAAATTCGATTTCAAATCTCCATCTTTTACCGCTGCCGACAAGCGCAAATTTGTAGAAAACTACTTTACTGTTGGTGCCCAAATACTGTCAACACAGAGTAAAATCATAACTTACAATGTGTTGGGTGAGTTGCGTACAACTGGCAGCGACTGGGGCGAATTTAATGTGGAAGGCAATGCCAAGCTGAATATCCCCATCAAGAAAGACTCACTGCAATTCGTGGTTAACGGCTTTGTACGCAACGAGCGCCCATCGTTTTACTACCGCCACTACATGGCCCGTAATGCATGGTGGGATAATAACAATTTGAACAAAATGTTCCATGCCCGCGTCAACGCCAGCCTACGCTATAAGGACACTCAAATAGGTGTATCGCTTGAGAACATTCAAAACTACACCTACTTTGAGGAGACCCTGACGCCATTCGAAAACAGCGACAGCTACACCTCATATCGCCACGCCATAGGTGTGGCACAAGCCAGCAAGAATGTACAATTACTGGGCATCACGCTCAACCAAAATTTTCATTGGGGCATATTTAATTGGGAGAACGAACTTGCCTACCAGGTGAGCAGCAACAAAGCCGTTTACCCTGTGCCGGCATTCTCTGCATATAGCAATGTCTACCTTTTGTTTCACATTGCTAAAGTGCTGCGCACCGAGATCGGTGCCGACGTGCGCTACTTTACACGCTACAATGCACCTGCCTACTCGCCCATCATCGGGCAATTTGCAGTGCAGGACGCGCAATACGCCACCCGTATTGGCAACTACCCTATCATCAATGCATACGCTAATTTCCATCTTAAGCGCACACGCTTTTATTTGATGGCATCACACGTCAACTATTCGTCAGGTGCAGGACGCCCATTCCTTGTGCCACACTACCCGCTCAACCGCTTGACTATACACTTTGGCGTGTCGTGGAATTTTGTGAATTAGCGAAAATTAAATAGATATTGGATTGTGCGTCAATGCAAAAGACGTAATTTTGCATTTACACACTCTTGTACCACAACATTATCTTGAGCGTGACGCAACACACAACGAACAAAAAACAAGTAACAACCACATGGCTGAAACAATAGACATACGCCTGCTCAATGCACAAATTGAGGCTGAGACAGGCTTTATTACAGACTTGGTGGAGGGCATGAACCGCACCATTGTCGGACAGAAACATCTCATCAACTCGCTTCTTATTGGTCTCCTCTCTGATGGTCACATACTACTCGAAGGTGTGCCAGGTTTGGCCAAGACGTTGGCCATCAAGACATTGGCCTCGCTGATTGATGCCAAATTCGGACGTTTGCAATTTACCCCCGACTTGCTGCCGGCTGACGTTATAGGTACCATGATTTATAGCCAGAAAGATGAGAGTTTCAAGGTCAAGAAAGGCCCCATCTTTGCAAACTTTGTACTGGCCGACGAAATCAACCGTGCACCGGCTAAAGTGCAGAGTGCACTGCTCGAAGCCATGCAAGAGCATCAAGTAACTATCGGTGACAACACATTTGCACTGCCAAATCCCTTCTTGGTGTTAGCCACCCAAAACCCTATTGAGCAAGAAGGCACTTACGAACTGCCCGAAGCACAAGTTGACCGTTTCATGATGAAAGTCATCATTGACTATCCGACCATTGAGGAGGAAAAGAAAATCATGCGTGCACACATCAGCGACAGCTTTAGCCACGTGTCACCAGTCATTGACACCGACCGTATACTCAAAGCACGTCAACTGGTAAAACAAGTATACATAGACGAGCGTATTGAGCAATACATTGCCGACATAGTCTTTGCCACACGATATCCGGAGCAATACAAGCTCAAGGATTTCAAGAACTATATTTCGTTTGGCGGTTCACCACGTGCCAGCATCAACTTGGCTCTGGCCGCCCGCGCCTGCGCGTTTATCAAGCGCCGTGGATACGTTGTACCTGAAGATGTGCGCGAGGTGGCAGCCGACGTGCTTCGCCACCGCATTGGCTTGTCGTACGAAGCTGAAGCATCGGACATCAAGGCTGATGACATTGTCAAGGAAATTCTCAACAAAGTTGAAGTGCCCTAAACAGGGAATGGACTACCGCGCGAGACCCTATGACAGGGCCATGCACCAACGTGTTAATCAACAGGCAAAACAAAGCATTTACAAACATACAGCAACAGATGGATACTTCGGAACTTCTACGCCGTGTTCGCAGTATTGAAATTAAGACAAAGGCCATCACCAACAATATTTTTGCAGGCGAGTACCACTCAGCCTTCAAAGGCCGTGGTATGTCATTTGCCGAAGTGCGTGAATACCAACCTGGCGATGACATACGCGACATCGATTGGAATGTAACGGCTCGTATGAACCGGCCATACGTAAAGGTGTTTGAAGAAGAACGCGAGTTGACGCTCATGCTGCTTATAGACTTGTCTGCCAGCCAAAATTTCGGTACCCACCAACGCACACAGCGCGAATTGGCTACAGAGATTGCGGCAACGTTGGCTTTTTCGGCCATGAAGAATAATGACAAGATTGGTGTGATATTCTTTACCGACCGCATCGAAAAGTTTATCCCACCACAAAAAGGGCGCAAGCATGTGCTTTACATTATCAGGGAGCTGCTTGACTTCAAGCCACAAGGCAACCGTACGAATGTGGGCATGGCTTTGGAGTATCTTGTAAAAATCATGACCAAACGGTCCATAGCCTTTGTGTTGAGCGACTTCCTTACCACCGACGATTATTCGCGCCCGCTCATGGTGGCCGCACGCAAACATGACGTGGTGGCACTGCACTTGTACGACCAATGTATGGCCTCATTGCCCGACATTGGACTAATAAAAGTAACAGACGCTGAAACAGGACACGAGCAATATCTTGACACATCAAGCAAAGCCACTCGCCAACATCAGCAAAAGTGGTGGCAAGCACACAATGAGGAATTGGCCACTCGCTTCAGTAAGAGCAAAGTTGACTATACGTCTATCGCCACAGACGCGGATTATGTGCGCCCGCTCATGAACCTTTTTGCCCAACGCTGACCTATTTTATTATGAAGAGAGGATACTCACATTGCCTTATATCGAAATTGGCTGCCACATTGGTCATACTATTATCAATGTGCTTTAATACTGTTGTCTCGGCACAGGTTGTTGTTGAGGCACGTACAGACACAGCCAGTTTCTTGATAGGCGAACAAATTCAACTTACCATTAAATGTACGGCGAATGCACGTCAGCGCGTTGATTTTCCATATTTTCAACCTCAGCAGCAACTTGTACCGGGTGTTGAAGTGATTGAGTGCGGACGCATTGACACGACTATGCTCAACAACGGCAAACGCATTCAGCTGATGCGCCGCTATACCATCACATCTTTTGACTCTGCCATGTACAACATTCCCCCCTTCAAGGTGAAGGTGGACGGCAAAACCTATCTGTCAAGGGGCAACATTGGTATCAAGGTTAACACCGTGCCGGTGGATTTGAACCACCCGGACAAGTTTAACGGGCCTCACGATGTGGTGGAGCAACCATTTGAATGGAGTTGGACTATTACTTTAATAGCATTGGTTTGTATGCTGATGCTGACTGCGGTTGTCATGATGGCAATACGACTTGCCGACCCCAAATTGATAACACGCCGCATGGTTGTAATGCCCCCCACCCCTGCACACGTAACGGCCATTGACCAAATAGAAAAGATAAAGCTTGCGCCACAAGATGACACCAAGCAGTACTACATGGCGTTGACCGACACCTTGCGCGCATACATCGAGAAGCGCTTCGGCTTTAATGCCAAAGAGATGACGACCAGTCAAATTCTGGATAACCTGTACCAACTTAAGAACGAAGAAGCTATTGCTGAATTGAAGACTGTGCTTATTACAGCTGACTTGGTGAAATTTGCCAAGCATACTACTACGATGTCTGAGCAGGACCGCAGCCTTGTACAAGCAATGAACTACGTGCAGGCTACCAAACTTGAGCCTAAGCAAATGCCCAAACCGCGCATCGAGTATGTGTCGCTCTCAGACAAAAAACAGATTTTTTGGCGCAACGTCATGCGTGTGGCATCATGCTGCCTGGCCGTAGCGACACTGGCATTATGCGCATACAATCTGTACCTTATTTATTGCAGTTTTGCTTAATCAGCACTTTATTATGACATTCGCATCGCCTACATACTTTTTGCTACTTTTGCTGCTTGTGCCCTATTTTATATGGTACTTCCTGTTCCGTTCAAAACGCGAGAGCCATATATTATGGGCAAGCACCGAAACCTTTCGACATGCACCGTCAACCTGGCGCACACGGCTCATTCACCTGCCTTTCTTTCTGCACGTTGTGAGTTTTGTGCTCATAGTGATGGTGCTGGCACGCCCACAAAGCGACCACTATTGGCACACAGGCGAAACTGAAGGCATAGACATCATGATGACACTCGACATTTCAACGTCTATGGCCACTCCCGACATTTCGCCCAACCGTATATCTGCCGCTAAGGACGTAGCTCTGGAGTTTATCAACAACCGGCCGAATGACAACATCGGCCTTACGTTGTTTGGCGGAGAAGCTTACACACAGTGCCCGCTTACGACCGACCATGGCACGCTGATGCGAAGTTTCAAGGGAGCCACCTGCTCACTGCAAAACGATGGCATCATACAGCCTGGCACAGCTATAGGTATGGGTATTGCAAGCGCCGTGTCGCATTTGAATAACAGCCAAGCCAAAAGTAAGGTTATCATACTGCTTACTGATGGCGCAAACAATACGGGCGAAATTTCTCCCTTAATGGCCACCGACATGGCCAAATCTCTTGGCATACGCATTTATACCATATTGTTAGGCACCGAAGGTAAGGTGAACGTGCCTGTGGCTCAGCTGCCCAATGGCGAAGTTTACACCCAACAAGTTGATGACACGGTGGACCCAACTACTCTCAAACAGATAGCACGTGAAACTGGGGGAACTTTTTATAAAGCTACCTCACGCTCATCATTGAAAGAGGTGTATGCCGACATTGATAAACTTGAGAAATCGAAATTGAAGGTCAACAACCACAACCGCCACTACGAAGCTTACATGCCCTTTGCCATTGCGGCATTGATCGTAATGTTGATTGACACGTTGCTGCGCATCACGTGGTTCAAACGTTTATAAAACGGATAGGTCTTGAACACCTACTTATAGATATTATTTATGCTAATATTTCAAAGTCCACACAACCTATATTGGTTACTGCTCATACCTTTGTGCTGCATCATATACATTTATCAAATAATACGCCAGCGCAAGAAGATGGCTGTACTGGGCAATCGTGACCGAATTATGGCCTTAATGCCGGGTCGATCAAAATGGCGCAGACACATACGCTTTGGCTTACTCATGCTTGTTGTAGCAGCACTCGTTCTGACCGTAGCACGTCCGCTCTATGGTACAAAACAACAAACCGAAACAGCTAACGGCATTGAAGCAGTTGTGATGGTAGACGTGTCAAACTCTATGCTTGCCAACGATGTGCAGCCATCGCGTTTGGATCGTGCCAAACTGCTTGTGACCAACATGGTGGACAAGATGAAAAACGATAAGGTGGCACTTGGTGTATTTGCCGGTGAAGCATACCCGCAACTGCCTATCACATCGGACTATGCTGCAGCCAAAACATTTATTGACGCGTTGTCGGCAGGCATGGTTACCATGCAAGGCACTGATATTGCAGCCGCCATTGACCTGGGGTGTAAGAGTTTTACACAGAACAAGGACGTGGGCAAGGCTATCATACTCATAACTGATGGCGAGAACCATGAGGGAGGCGCCGAAGAGGCTGCCAAAGCCGCAGCCAAGGCAGGCATAAATGTATATGTGATTGGGGTGGGCACTACACAAGGAAGCGAAATTCCTACCGCAAATGGTCCACTGACTGACGCCAATGGACAAGTTGTGCACACCGCACTTAACGAACAAATGTGCCGTGACATAGCACAAGCCGGAAAAGGACTTTACTTGCATCTTGACCAAAGCAATAGTGCACAAGACGAACTGCAAACACAACTCAAACAACTTAAGCAGTCGACTACTACAACCTCATATACTGCACGCAACGAGCAATTTCAAGCCGTAGCCTTGATTGCCTTGCTTTTGCTTATTATTGAGGCATGTATCAATGACACGAAAAACGCGTTCTTTAACAAGTTCAAAATATTCAACAAATGATACGGTCTGGCATTATTACATACATTATCATAATCTTAGCATGCTTGTCGCCCAATCTGGCTACAAGTGTGCACGCCCAAAATTGGATATATAGGTATACACATATAGGAAATCAGAAATTCCATAAAGGACAGACTGACAAAGCCGAACAATATTACTTGCGACTGCTGAAAGAGGCACCTAATAACAGCAGAGCGATGTTTAATCTGGCCGATGCGTATCTGGCTAAAGGTGATGTAAGGGGGGCTGACAGTCTGTACAACAAGGTGACACAGATTGAAACTAACCCACAAGTCCGGTCTATGGCTTGGCATAATCGTGGATACATTAGCCAAAGAGCGGCCTTACAAAGTCGTGAGCAAGAACAACAGTTGCTGCGTACCGCCATTGAGCAATACAAACAAGCACTGCGACTTGAACCACATAGCGACCGCACCCGTTACAATTTGGCCCTGTGCCAAAAGCAACTTAAAGAAAGCACTAACAACAAGCAGCAGAACAAGCAACAACAAAAGCAACAGCAACAAAAAAACAAACAGAACGAGCAACAACAGCAACAGCAACAACAAAAGAACAACAGCAACAAGCAGCAAGACAAGCAGCAAACTGAGCAATATATGAATTTGGCAAGGCAAGCAGAGCGTAGAGCGCTTGAAAAACTCAAACAGCACCAACCCAAGCAACGCAGCAAAGACAAAAATTGGTAATACAACACATAGCCTTGCACGAAAGGAAAACAAGATTTTATTGAACTCATGCCATATATCTCTACTAACATTTCTGACATATACAATATGAAGGGCAAAGGACAAATGCTTCTTTCGCACCTTGCTACATTATTCATAGCCATTTTTGCCTGCATCAATGCTTGTGCACAATCATTCAAAGCCAACATTGAGGATGTGGGCGGCTACTATCGCCTGACCTTTACGGTAACGAGCAGCGATGTCAAAGGCTTTACCCCACCCTCGCTCTCGGCTTTTGAGGTGTTGAGTGGCCCAAGCACATTTACATCAAGTAACTATCAAATAGTTAACGGAAGAGCATCACACAACGAAAGTACGACCTACACATACATACTGTCTGCACGCAAAAGTGGTCAAATAACTATTGGCGCAGCCTCAGTGCAAGTTAATGGCCGCACTTTGCACAGCCGCCCTATCAGTCTGCACGCACAAACTGGCAGTAATAACGGCACAGGCAGTCACAGCAGTGCATCGCAAAACAATACCGGCTATGACCAGCTGCAACAGGCTGGCAGCAAGGTGACGCAACGCGACCTTTTTATAGATGTAACTCCCAGCCGTACTAAAGTATATGAACAAGAGGCCATATTATTGACCTATCGCATACATGCCCGTGTGGGAGTGGGATTGTCGAATACAAGTTTGGTTCAAAAGCCCGATTTCAAAGGTCTCATTTCACAAGAGCTACCTCTGCCTGGCAACCAAATCCAAACGACTCTTGAACACCGGAACGGCGCGGCATATCGTACCGGAACTATTCTACAATACTTAGTTTTTCCACAGCATAGCGGCAGCATTACCATTCCGAGCATAACCTTTGATTGTGCCGTAGTGCAACAAGACCATACAATGGATTTGGCTGATGCTTTTTTCAATGGTGGAGGCACGATCGGTGTGCAAGTACGCCGCAGTGTGGCACCACTAAAAATACAAGTTTCGTCACTGCCCATGCCACGTCCTGCAAACTTTTCGGGAGCTGTGGGCAAATTTAATATACAAGGAGAAATACTCAACAGTCATATCAAAACAAATGATGTGGCCACTTACCGCATCACGCTTAGCGGATTAGGCAATCTTAAACTCATTACGGCCCCAGTCGTTAACTTCCCCAAAGACTTTGACACCTTTGATGCCAAAACGACAGACAACACGAAAGTCAACACCGACGGGCTGCATGGACAGTTGACCTTTGATTACACCTTCGTACCACGAAACGTGGGCGATTATACGATACCTGCTACGGATTTCGTGTTTTTCGATTCTGCCACTGGTACTTACCGCACCATACGTACAAACCCAGTAAAACTGCACATATCCAAAGGTTCACAATCAAATGCCGACGTTGACAAGCAGTTAGCTTTGCTCAAGAGTGATATTAGAAAATGCAAGCCTACCGAACATAGCTCTATATTGGCCTGGGGCAGCACAAGCTATGTTGTGCTTAACATTTTGCTCATTGTCATCTCTATAGTCTTATGGATACTTGTTAGTATTTGGAACAGGAAGCAACATGACACCTCCCTGCATAACAACAGCCGTGCATATAAGAATGCCATGCGCACACTCCGACTGGCAGACCCCACGGCTAAAGGACAAGAGAATGGCAAATATTATAGCACAATAAGCCAAGCTATCGACAACTATTTGGCAACTTACTTCGGTCTGCAAAAGTCTGATATGAACAAAGACAGCATACGGCATTTATTACAAGACAAGCACATAGATGATACGGTCATCAACAACTTGTTTGAAGTTACTGATTATTGTCAATATGCTGAATTTGCTCCCAATAATGATGCTGACAAAGTTCAGACTTTAGCCAAAGCCAAAGATGTTATTAAGTTGATTGATGATGCTTTGAAGAATAAGGCTTAAACATTATTTTCACTCTCACCTATACGTAATAATTCGATGCGAAATTTCATCATATCATTACTTGTCATGCTGGTTGCCACGAATGTAACGGCACAAACAGCCAATGACAAGGCAGAACAAGCTTACCAACAAAAGGATTATGTGCAAGCTGCCAAAAGCTATGCCCAACTCTTGCCACAAAAAGGCCAAGTAAACCACAACGCAAAGGAGTTGGAGGCCACATACTACAATCTGGGTAACTGCCACTACAGACTTAAGAATATAGGACAAGCCATTTGGTGTTATCAGCAGGCCCTCAGAATAAATCCTGCTGACGATGATGCCCAATTCAATCTGCAACTTTCACAGACCAAAACGCAAGATAACCTGAACGCATCAACTGGGCTATTTTTTACTTCCTTCTTCAAAAAGGCGGTCTGCACTGCAAGCAGTGATACATGGGGAGTCGTAGCGCTCATCATGTTGGTTCTGTGCGTGGCATCTGCTTTGACTTGCAAAATGGGTAAAAGCATCAGCATACGCAAAGCAAGTTTCGCTTTCAGTATTATCTTTGGCATATTCACACTATCTGCATACGCTCTTGCATACATTGAGCAGCACTTCATATACCCTGGCACTCAAGCTGTTGTTGTTCAAGAAATACAAACATACGCATCACCTACTGTCACTTCGGCCAAAACGCGTACCTTGCACGAGGGTGCCATTATTGGTGTAAACGGACGCACAGGAAATAATTGGATTGAGGCCGAATTGCAAGATGGCATGGTTGTATACCTACAATCGGATATCACCCTGCCAAGCGCAAATGATTTGTGCACTTCACCCATTAGCCCGTCTGTCAAACTTTGGCAGCTTTACTAAAAAACTCCCACTACAATAAGCCACTCATGGACCAAGCTATAACCTTGCTACTAAACGGCAGTTCTTCGCTCTACCTGGACGGCATTGCATGGACCGCAACACAAACAACCACATGGTTGCCACTTGCCATTGTGCTGCTATATGTCGTTATTCAGGCAAATGATTTAAGGGGCATTCTGCGCATAATCATCTGCATCAGCCTTTGCATCGCATTGGCCGACCAAGTGGCATCGAGCGTATTCAAGCCCTTAGTAGCGCGCTGGCGTCCGACGCACGACCCCTACATCATGTATATGGTTGATATTGTTCGAGGTTATCGAGGGGGTAACTATGGTTTCTTTTCAAGTCATGCAGCCAACACTATGGCTGTTGCCACCTTTGTCACGTTGCTAATGCGCCGCAAAACGCTCAGTTACTGGCTCGGCAGTTGGGTTTTGCTCAACTGTTGGACACGCATTTATCTTGGAGTGCACTATGCTGGCGATTTGTTTACAGGACTCGTGTGGGGTGGCATTGTTGGAGTCGGCATATACAAACTCTTTGTGTTTTGGTCTATGAAGGTGGCACAAACGCAACGGAAAGCGCAATATGCACTCCTTAATACAGAAAAGCCATATTTTACGACAAGCAATTACACTTTGCACCAATCACATTTATTGATTGCTGCACTACTAACTACATATTTATATATTGCTTTCAAAGCCTTATTCTTTGCAGAATAGGGAAACGTGTCTTTGCATAAAAACAAAAAGAATCAGACGGCCTATAAGCCGGGTTCTGTGCCCATGCACCCTAAAAAGATGCACAGCGCCTGCCATTTATCCGCGCACTTTGTTGCCAAAGTGCTCTATCGTTCTACCCTCCAACGCGCATTTAATACTGTTTAGGCATTAAATGCTCGGACGAGCAGCCCTCTTACGCTGGTATACATGAACTTTCAACTTCTGACGTGCACAGCACACATGTCACCATGTGCCTGGTGGGCTCTTACCCCGCCTTCTCACCCTTACCCTACTGTTATAGTGACAGCGGGCGGTTATTTTCTTCTGCACTGGTTCACCCTCACGGACGACTTCCAATTAAGAAGCAGAATGCTCTACGTTGCCCGGACTTTCCTCCTGCATCTCAAAAAAACGAATGCACACGGCAAGCCGGCCGACTGATTCTTATGTAACGCGAAGGTACAAAAAAATTAACGTCTACGAATGTCGTATGCTCAAAAAAATGTACTTTTGCAGACTAATGAAACGCCTTGCATACATATTACGGCTTTGCTGATAACAAGGGCATTGTCATAAACGTTGCCGATTATATAAGTAGGTGTTCTCTTTGCACTGACGCCTGCCGATTGTATAATATAATTCTGGACACCTACTAATCATACCTAAACCTCATGAAAAAAGGGCTTTTACTCATAGCTGTTGTTTGGCTCTCGACACTACGAATTTGGGCACAACCAGGACGTACAACTATCTTGGCCCCCAATATACATACTGTAAGACTTATTGTTGACAACCAAATTGAAGCTTTCCCCGTATTGAAACTTAACGATGGTAAAACTCTGGAGGTCAGTTTCGACGACATGACACACGAGTACCGCCGTTACACCTACAAAGTGGAACATTGCGATGTTTACGGCAATGTATCTGAAGATTTATTTGACAATGAGTATGTCAATGCCACGAGCAATGAGGTTGTCATCGAAGACTACGAGCCGAGTCAAAACACAACTGTAAATTACACACATTATTCGTTTACACTGCCTAACACACAAATGCGGCCACTGCTTTCGGGCAATTACCGCATCACCGTCAGCACCGAAAATGACGAAGGCAGCAATGTGCCGGTAATACAAACATACTTTGCCATAGTTGACCGAAAAGTCAGCATTTACCCCACATGCACAACCGATACCGACATTGACCACAACAATTCTCACCAACAATTATCACTCAAAATTGACTGCAGCAACTTACTTCTACGCGATGCTGAAAATGAAGTCAAAGTAATTGTCTTGCAAAATCGGCGATGGGATAATGCCGTCATTGGGCCACAATACACAAGCATCAACAACAGCACTTTGCTTTGGGAGCACTGCCACAACTTAATATTCGAAGCCGGCAATGAATACCGCAAGGCCGAATTTCTGTCTACACGCTACCCTGGAATGCACGGCGAAAGTGTTAGATGGATAGATCCATTCTACCACTACACGATGATGACCGATTACCCACGCAAAAACTACCTTTACGACGAGGACAAAAATGGTCTCAGCGTAACAAGATACGACAGCAATGGTGATGCCGATTATGAAGCTGACTACGTCATGATGCACTTCAAACTTGACATGCCATGCTTGCCTCAAGACCAACAAGTCTATGTGTACGGGCAATGGACTGGTAACGACCTTAACCCAACCTGTCGAATGCAATACAACGACTCTGAACAGGCTTACACGGCTGACATCTTGATGAAATGCGGTTACTACAACTACATGTATCTTTGCGCTAAAAACGACTCAGCAAGAGGTTATACACAACCAACCGAGGGCAATTTCTTTCAAACAGAAAACGAATATGATATTCTTGTGTACCACAAGCCAACTGGCACAAGATATTGGCAACTGGTAGGCTACATCACACCTATTTATCGAAACAAATAATACTTCCCTACTCCACCACTTTACACCGACATCACACAAACATGTTTATTCAAATACTCGACTTTATCGGCACATTTGCCTTTGCAATATCTGGCATTCGTTTGGCTTCAGCCAAGCATTTCGACTTATTGGGCGCCTACTGCGTAGGCTTGACTACTGCCATTGGTGGAGGCACTATGCGAGACCTCTTACTGAGCCAGCCTCCGTTTTGGATGACAAATTCTTTTTACCTTATTTGCACAGGCTTTGCCCTTATTTGGGTAATCATATTTCGCAAGTTCCTCATTAAGCAAGAGAATACTTGGTTCCTGTTCGACACAATTGGACTGGCTCTTTTTGCCGTCGTTGGCATCGAAAAGACACTTGCTGCCGGATTTCCATTTTGGACAGCCATAATTATGGGTACCATGACTGGTGCTGGAGGGGGTGTATTCCGTGATGTTTTTATAAACGAAGTACCACTTATCTTCAGAAAAGAGATCTATGCCATGGCTTGCATCATTGGCGGCATAGCCTACTTCATCTGCTACAAAATCGGCATGGGCAACATTGCTTCAGGACTGATATGCGGCCTATTTGTCATAATATCCCGCATCTTGGCTGTTCACTACAAAATACACTTACCAACACTCAAAGGCGACAACGAGTAAACTGCACAGCTACTTACCACCATGAGCATGATATACCTGCATGTGCCATTTTGCACAAGCCGCTGCATCTACTGCGATTTCTATTCCACCACTCAATCAGCAACTGTCAGACACGAATATGTCAATGCGGCTTGTGCCGAACTTGCCAATCGCAAGAGCTACCTGGCTGACAGGCAGATCCAAAGCATATACTTTGGGGGTGGGACTCCATCACAATTACAAATAAAAGAGATTGCGATACTTCTCGATAGTATCAACAAGCACTACGATATTGATACCAACGCTGGAATCACGCTCGAAGCTAACCCCGACGATGTTACACCCGACTTTGCACACAATCTGCGCAACCTTGGTTTCAACCGCGTCAGTTTGGGCGTACAGAGTTTCAATGACCGGATATTGAAAATGCTCAATCGACGTCATGATGCAGCTACGGCACAAGATGCCGTACACACCCTGCAACAAGCCGGGCTTGACAATATTAGCATTGACTTGATTTATGGATTGCCCACTCAACTGCTGCAAGATTTTTCGTCAGATTTACAAAAAGCCTTTTCATTGCCCATCAAGCATTTGTCAACCTACGCGCTAAGCATTGAACAAGGTACCTTGCTACAACGCAAGATACAATCTAACGAACTTGCCGAAACCGACGAAGACACTTTTATAGCCGAATACGAGATCATGATGCAACAGGCTCACGCACATGGGTTTGAACATTATGAAATTTCGAACTTTGCCTTACCTGGCTTTGAATCAAGGCATAATTCTGGATATTGGAACAACACCCCCTACCTTGGCATCGGACCTGGAGCGCACTCGTTCAACGGAACAGACGAAAGACAATATAACGAGCCGAATTTAGGAAAATATATTTCCGCAGCGGGATTTCCGCCACACACCATCGAGCACCTCACGCTCTCCGATCAGTTTGACGAGCAAGTATTTACATCTCTACGTACCCGCAAAGGGCTCTCACTCAAAACCATGGAAAAGAGGTTTGACAAAGCATGGCTTGAAGACTTGAAAAGAGCTGCGCAAAAACATATTATCAGCGGAAACTTGTCTTTCAACAACAACACGCTATGCCTCACACGAAAAGGTATTATGACTAGTAATGATATCATCAGCGACTTGATGCGTGCAGAATAAGTTGCAACCAAAACACCAACTTAGCCCCAATAACAGATTGTGCAATCTGCCATTGGGGCTTTTTGCCTGACTTGTAAAAGAGGTCTGAAAAAACGCAAGCACTAATGGGGGCGACGCGTCTCGCGTCGGTTTTTTCAGCAGCCTCGTCCCGCGTCGGGCATTAAGGCAAAGGCTCACAGACATGAGTGTAATTAGTACTGTCTGTGAGCCTTTATCGGGTGTATGAGCCTTTTCCTTAATGCCCGACGCGAGACGCGTCGCCCCCATTAGTGCTTGCGTTTTGTGCTTGCGTTTAGTGGTAGCGTCTTTTTGCTGACTTCGTCAATGCGTCACCCAATCAAATAACGTAACTCACTGATTTCCGATATGCGCAATGTGATGGCACAAAAAGTGATGAAGTCAAGTACCATTAGGGCTTTTTGCTTGACTTGTAAAAGAGTTGCATGTTATCAACAATCATACACGCACTGCATATTCTTCTCAAGTTGTGCTGCCGAACTTGCACCAACGAGCACACTTGTTACACCCTTTTGGCGCAATATCCATGCAAGTGCTTCTTCTGCCAAGGTCTTCCCCTGAGCAGCCGCTTCCATATTCCATGCCTTTAAGTTGTCCAACAATTCTGGTGTAAGAGCCGAATGTTTCAAAAAATGCTCCTTAGCCATTCTGCTATCAGCAGGAATGCCATTGATATAACGGTCTGTTAGCAGCCCCTGTGCCAAAGGCGAAAACGAAATAAAGCCAATGCCCTGTTCTGCGCAGTAATCCAATATACCTTGATCCTGCGGTGCACGATCTATCAAGTTTAAGCGTCCTTGATAAATCAAGAGCGGGCAATCACGTTCCTTCAAATATTGGTAAGCGAACTTCAGAGCCTCCAACGGCCAACGACTTATGCCAAGATACAAAGCCTTACCTTGCTTAACCACATCGACCATAGTTTGCAATGTCTCCTCCAAAGGTGTGTTTGGATCATAACGATGGCTATAGAACAAGTCTACATATTCAAGGCCCATACGCTTCAAACTTTGGTCAAGACTTGACATCAAATATTTGCGCGACCCCCAATTTCCGTATGGTCCAGGCCACATGTCATATCCGGCCTTAGTTGCAATAAACAATTCGTCACGATAAGGAGCAAAATCGTCACGCAGAAGGCGTCCCAAAGTCTCTTCTGCACTGCCTGGAGGTGGGCCATAATTGTTTGCCAAGTCAAAATGCGTAATACCATGATCAAAAGCATAATGCGCTATTTCACGGCAACGAGCATACGAATCCTCACCCCCAAAATTATGCCAGAAGCCCAAACTTACCTTTGGCAAGAGCACGCCACTCTTTCCACATCGCCTGTACAAGATGTCTGCCGCATCATACCTGTTTGCACAAGCCCGATAATTTTGTGTTGGTTGCATGTTATCCATATTTTGTTTTAATGATAATAATGCAGAGTTCCCTGCACCCACTTGCAAATATCGGAATTTCTAAGCAGCACACAACAAATAACGCCCCAAAAAACTCATAATAGTTTTCTGGGGCATCACTTTTGTTTTGTTTTAATACTGTTCTTACTTCATGTCATTATGTTGGTTCATCAGTATTTCCTCGCCGTTCGTGTTATAAAAGGCATATTGCAAATAAGCTAATTTTTGGTTGGGATAAACCCTTACGCCCATACCATACTTCATTTGCCAGCGTCTTTTGATTGAGAAAAATCCCTGGTTTATATATGCGGCTACAAACGGGTGCACATAAAGGCGGAAACGCTTGATGCCAAGTTTGTTTACCAATGTGTCAATCTTAGTTTCAAGAGAATCAGTAAACAATATGCTGGGCTTAATTTTTCCTGTGCCACCACAAGTAGGACAAGTCTCCTCTACGTTGACATCCATTACCGGACGCACACGCTGACGCGTAATCTGCATCAATCCAAACTTCGAGAGCGGCAAAATGCTATGCTTTGCACGATCCTTACGCATGTTCTCAACCATGCGCTCGTAAAGTTTTTGGCGATTTTCGGGCAGGTTCATGTCAATAAAGTCGACCACAATGATACCACCCATATCGCGCAAGCGCAATTGGCGTGCTAATTCGTCTGCGGCACCAAGGTTCACATCAAGCGCATTAACCTCCTGTCCTTCAGAGCTTTTTGAACGATTACCACTATTCACGTCAACAACATGCAAAGCCTCAGTCTGTTCTATTATCAAGTAGGCGCCATGCTTGTATGTTACGGTGCGACCGAGCGAAGTCTTAATCTGTTTGGTCACCGAGAAATTGTCGAATATGGGCACAACCCCCTTATACAATTTCACAATATCCTTACACTCAGGAGCAATCAAGCTCACATAGTTGCGCACCTCGTTGAACACCGACTGATCGTTGACATAAATGTTCTCATACGAAGGATTAAACAAGTCACGCAGCAAAGCAACAGTGCGACTTGTCTCCTCATAGGCCAACTGTGGCAAGGTCAATGCCTCGCGACGAGTTTGCTTTACCTTAGCTATGGTGTTTTCCCAACGCTTGAGCAAAATTCGCATTTCGTTGTCGAGTTCCGCCACACGCATGTTCTCAGCCACCGTACGTATAATCACGCCAAAGCCCTTAGGTTTAATGCTTTGAATGAGCTGTTTCAATCGCGTGCGTTCAGCTCCCGACTTGATTTTCGACGATACCGATATCTTTTCGCTAAATGGAATCAATACAAGGAAACGGCCTGCAAATGAAAGTTCCGAAGTCAATCGTGGACCTTTGGTATTGATAGGTTCTTTCACTATCTGCACCAATATTTCCTGTCCGACTTTCAGCGTGTTTTGTATACTGCCGTCCTTGTCCAGATCAGGCTGTTTGCCCACCTTGTCGAGTGTCACATTGCGTCGCCCATCTGCAATTAACTGCAGATATTTCTCTTGAGCATGATAGCGTGTGCCCAAGTCCAAATAATGCAGAAAGGCATCACGCTCAAAACCAACATTCACGAAGCAAGCATTCAGTCCTGGCATGAGCTTGCGCACCTTTGCCAAATAGATGTTTCCTACCGAAAAATGCTCAGAACGTCCCTCGCGCTGGTACTCAACGAGTCTTTTATCCTCGAGCAACGCGATGGAAATATCCTTTTTCGTAACATCTACAATAACTTCGCTTGTCATGAATATAAATATAATTCTTTCGAAAGTAGTCTGTCCACACATCAAATATTAACTGTGCACCAGCTACCTTCATTTAAGTAAAAAAGAACGAGCAAACGAGTAATCATGCTCCTTTCGGAGCCATAACTTTAGCTCGTTTACTCGTTGGTGGGTTAAAAGAGACTCTTGCTGAGAGCCGTCGAGCCTTTACTTGCTCTTATGACGATTCTTGCGCAGTCTTTTTTTACGTTTGTGAGTAGACATCTTGTGTCTTTTCTTCTTTTTTCCGTTAGGCATACCTATTACGTTTTATGGTTAATTATGTTAGTTATATTTTAAGCTTTCTGACTTTTATCTTTCACCGACACGGCAAACTCCTTAGCAGGCTTAAATGCAGCAATATCGTGCTCTGGTATGATGATAGTGGTATTGTTTTGCATGTTACGGGCAGTCTTTTCAGCACGGTGCTTCAAATAGAATGTGCCAAAGCCACGCATACTTACGCTCTTACCATCGAGCAACGCTGTCTTTATTTCGCCTGTGAAAGCCTCCAACACCTTCGACACAGTGTCGCGGTCGAAACCCTTCTTGCTTGCTATAGCCTTGATGATTTCTGATTTAGTCATTCCAGTTTAATGTATTTAGTTTAATATTATTTTTGCCAAAGCGACTGCAAAGATACGAAATCTTACTGATTTAGAACGCATTCACTCTGATTTTTCAACTAACTACACCGGAATTTTCTCTATTCTGCGCACATGGCGTCCACCTTCAAACTCTGTATTGAAGAATTCGTCCATTATGTCGTGTGCCACCTTCGTATCGATATAGCGTCCGGGCATAACCAACACATTCGCATCATTGTGCAAACGCGTCATGTGAGCTATTTCTGGAATCCACACCAATGCAGCTCTAATACGCTGATGTTTGTTCAGAGTCATCGAGATACCTTCGCCACTGCCACAAATTGCAATACCTTTATCCACCTCACACTGCTCTATGCCACGAGCCAGCGCATGTGCAAAATCAGGATAGTCGCAACTGTCTGTCGAATACGTACCGTAATCTTTATATTCAATTCCCTTGGCTTCAAGGTACTCCTTTACATACTGTTTCAGTTCAAAACCAGCATGATCACTTGCAAGTCCTACCATTTTCTTATTTGATTTTACTTGTTCAAGTACGCCAATACTTCCTTATGGATATTCTGAGGCGTAAATCCGAGTTTCTCGTCAAGCACCTTGTAAGGAGCGCTGAAACCGAAACTTTCCAAGCCATAAACCTTACCGTTTGAGCCTGCAATGCCTTCGAAGGTCACAGGCAAACCTGCCGTAAGGGCAAAAATCTTGCCACCCGTTGGCAACAGAGCCTCCTGATATTCCTTGCTCTGACGGCGGAACAAGCCCTCGCTCGGACAACTAACTACACGGGCACGGACACCATCAGCCTTAAGCAGAGCTGCCGTATCAACCAAAGTAGCCACTTCCGAACCTGATGCCACGAGTATTACATCGGGATTAGCTTCCTTTACTACGGCATAAGCACCATGTAATATACCCTCGTGATAGTCAGTGCCAGCAGGCAAGTCGTTCACATTCTGACGGCTGAAAATCATGGCAGTCGGTGTATCCATGTTTTCCATGGCCATGCGCCAACACGCTGTTACAGCATGCACGTCACAGGGGCGGAGTACACGTACACTGTCGCGTCCGCTGTGATTTTTCAACTTCTCCATCAAGCGAATTTGAGCCTCCTGCTCCACAGGTTCGTGAGTTGGGCCATCTTCACCTACGCGGAAAGCATCGTGTGTCCAAACAAACTTAACAGGCACTTCCATCAGCGCAGCCATACGTATGGCGGGCTTCATGTAGTCTGAGAACACGAAGAATGTACCCATGGCAGTTATGATACCACCATGCAGCATCATACCTATGCAAACACAAGCCATTGTCAGTTCCGACACACCAGCTTGCAAGAAACCACCAGCAAAGTTGGTACGGGTGATTTCTGTTGTATGCTTCAAAAAGCCGTCCGTCTTATCCGAGTTACAAAGGTCAGCAGACGATACAATCATGTTGGGCACATACTCTGAAAGCAAGCTCAAGCAAACTGAAGAACCATTACGTGTGGGCGAATTGGGCTTTTGTTCCACAGTTTCCCAAGGTATATTGGGCAGTTTGCGAGCCATCCAGTCATTGAGTTGCGATGCCTTCTCAGCATTATTCTTCTCCCACTCATTCTCTTCAGCACGGCGGGCAGCTACAATCTTACGAAGTTCGGCCTTGCGCTCTTCGTACATCTGTTTTACCTCATCGCGAATAACGAAGGGATTTTCAGGGTCACCGCCCAAATTCTTAATAGTGTTCACATACGCACCATCGCCAAGCGGGGCACCATGTGTCTTGCAGTTATGTTCGTACGAAGTGCCATCAGCCTTGCGGCAGCCCTTGCCCATCACACAATGACCGATAATCAAAGTAGGACGTGCAGTTTCTTCATTAGCAGCCTTCAGAGCCTCGCGGATTTGATCTGCATCATTGCCGTCAATTTCCAGCACATTCCAATTCCAAGCGCGATACTTCATGCCTGTATCCTCCGAAATCACAGCCGAAGTCTCGGTTGACAACTGAATTTCATTGGCATCAAAAAACATGATGAGGTTATTCAAACCAAGGTGACCCGCAAGACGTCCTGCGCCCTGCGATATTTCCTCTTGCACACCGCCATCTGATATATAGGCATAAATCTTTTCCTTGTCAAAACCAGGGTTCCCAGTACGTGCATACAACGCCTTGGCAGCGATAGCAGCACCTACTGCAAAGGTATGACCTTGTCCCAACGGACCGCTCGTGTTTTCAATACCACGCTCTTGGCACACCTCCGGGTGTCCAGGAGTAACCGAGCCCCACTGGCGGAATTGCTTCAGCTCATCTATTGTATAGTTGCCGATCAATGCCAATTGTGAATATAGCATCGGCGACATGTGACCAGGGTCAAGGAAGAAACGGTCGCGGCAACGCCACTTGGCATCTTCGGGGTCGAAGTTAAGAAATTCGGAATAGAGCACGTTTATAAAATCTGCACCGCCCATGGCACCGCCCGGGTGGCCCGACTTTGCACGTTCTACCATACTCGCAGCCAATATACGTATATTATCGGCGGCAAGATTCATGAGTTCTTTTGAATGTTGCATTGACATTGCTATATTCTTTTTGTTTTTGTAGCAAAATAACTATTTGTGTGCAAAAGTACAAAAAATTCAGTAGGACTATCCCTTTTATACGAAAAAACTATATACTCACTACACATTACACCCTCCTAACAGAAAAAAGATTGCCGCTTTTACGCCCATTATCAAAGAAAAATGCTAATTTTGCCACCGCTTATGCCATAAGGCCATTCGGAGCAACACGCAACAGATGGGTCCTTATATAAATAGGCGTAATAACACTGAAATACAAACAGAAAACAGTAAAATGGATATTCAATTTCAAAAGATTGGCAAAGTTAGTGGCGAACTCACCATCAACATGGCCAAGGCTGACTACGAAGCCAACGTTAACAAGTCTCTCAAGGAATTAGGCAAAAAGGTACAAATGCCCGGCTTCCGTCCCGGTCACGTTCCCGCAAGTCTTGTTAAGAAAATGTACGGTACCCAAGTTAAGGCTGACGAAGTAAACAAACTTCTGCAGGACAGCCTTTTCGACTATATCAAGAGCAAGAAGATTGACATGCTTGGCGAACCCCTCGGCAGCGAAAAGCAAACACCGCAGGACATCGAAAAGCAGGACGACTTCACTTTCATCTTCGACATCGCCATCGCACCCAAGTTCAAGGCCGAGCTTAACAACGAAGACAACATCGACTACTACGACATCGAAGTTAGCGACGATATCATCAGCAAGCAACTCGGTGCACTCCAGCAGCAGGCTGGCCACCCCGAAGATGTTGACACTTACGAGCCCAAAGACATTATGCGCGGCACTTTGGCCGAACTCGATGAGAACGGCCAGCCTAAAGAAGGTGGTTTGGTTATCGAAGCAGCCTCTTTGATGCCCGAATATTTCAAGAACGACGACCAGAAGAAAATCTTCGATGGTGCCAAGAAGAACGATGTAATCACCTTCAACCCCACTACTGCCTACGAGGCGAACGAAGCTGAGTTGATGTCATTGTTCAAGATCGAACGTGAAGACGTGGCCAACCACGCTGGCAACTTCAGTTTCCAGGTTAACGAAATCAGCCGTTTCGTACCCGCCACACTCGACCAGGAGTTCTTCGACAAAGTTTTTGGCAAGGACGAAGTTAAGAGCGAGGACGACGCACGTAACAAAATCAAGGAGAGCATTCACGACCTCCAGGTTAACGACAGTGACTACAAGTTCATGCTCGACGTACGCGCCTACATGGAGCAGAAGGTTGGCGAATTGGAATTCCCCGACGAATTGCTCAAGAAAATCATGAAGGCCAACAACAAGGACAAGGACGAAAAGTTTGTTGAGGACAACTATGCCAAGAGCATCGTCGAACTCAAGTGGCACCTTATCAAAGAGCAGCTTGTCAAGGCCAACAAGATCAAGGTTAACGACAAGGACATAAAGGCTGCTGCAGTTCAGGCCGCACGCTTCCAGTTTGCCCAGTATGGCATGAACAACATTCCTGACGAATACCTCGAAAATTACGCTCAGGAAATGCTGAAGCACCAGGAGCAGGTTAACCAGTTGGTTGACCGCTGCGTTGATCAGAAACTTGCTGCCGCCCTCAAGGAGGTTGTTACACTCAACCACAAGAACATCTCGTCTGAGGACTTTGCCAAGATGTTTGAAGAAAACAACAAGGCTGACGAGGCACAAGCCTAATATAGTTCTTACAAACTAAGCACCGGGGCACACAGGGCTATCGAGGCTGCGCGCTATTCGCCATAAAGAGCTTCACCCCTCCCCGACACTTATTAAACTACATTCCAAATGTGCAAATATACGAATGCGCAAATGAGAGAGCTTTGCTACAAACGCTGTCCCATCAAAGCATGAGCATATTTGCACATTTGCCATAACAAGTAACACCATGAACATCAACGATTTCAAAAAATTTGCCACCGCCAATGCTGGCATCAACTCAATGGTGCTCGACGATGTGATAAAGAGCCAAAACCAATACCTCAACCCCTACATTCTTGAGGAACGCCAGCTCAACGTCACCCAAATGGACGTATTTTCACGTCTGATGATGGATCGCATCATCTTCCTTGGCACACAAATTGACGATTACACTGCCAACACACTGCAAGCACAGCTGCTCTACCTCGACTCTACCGACCCCGGCAAGGACATTTCCATTTATGTCAACTCTCCCGGCGGCTCAGTTTATGCAGGCCTGGGCATCTACGACACCATGCAATTCATTCAAAGCGACGTGTGCACCATCTGCACTGGCATGGCAGCCTCAATGGCAGCAGTGTTGCTCGTAGCAGGCCAGGAAGGCAAACGCTCTGCCCTACCCCATAGCCGCGTCATGATTCACCAGCCAATGGGTGGCGCACAGGGTCAGGCTTCAGACATCGAAATCACTGCACGCGAAATTCAAAAACTCAAGAAAGAGCTTTACACCATCATCGCCGACCACTCACACACCGACTTCGACAAAGTGTGGGCCGACTCCGACCGCGACTATTGGATGACGGCACAGGAAGCCAAAGAGTACGGCATGATTGACAAAATATTCGAACCCAAGAAAGCTTAAAGCACACATACACTAAATATGGCTAACAAAAAAGAGCACAAATGCTCATTCTGCGGCCGCTCTGAGAGCGAAGTGCCCATGATGCTCAACGGCGCCGATGGCTACATCTGCTCAGACTGCGTGCAAAGTGCCTTCCACATGCTTGAGGAATATATGCCTGGTGCCACACAAAACGGCAAAAACGCCAAAACCACCCTGAAGGACATTGACCTCAATGAAGTGCCAAAGCCAAAGGACATCAAGGCATACCTCGACCAATACATCATAGGGCAAGACGACGCCAAACGCTTTATGAGCGTAGCCGTTTACAACCACTACAAGCGCCTGGCCCAAACCACAGACGGCAAAAAGGACGATGATGTCGAAATTGAAAAGTCTAACATCATCATGGTTGGCTCAACCGGCACGGGCAAAACATTGCTTGCCCGCACCATAGCCCGCCTGCTCGATGTGCCATTCACCATTGTCGACGCCACCGTATTTACCGAGGCCGGCTATGTAGGCGAGGACGTTGAAAGCATTCTTTCGCGTTTGCTGCAAGTGGCCGATTACGATGTGGCCAAGGCCGAACGCGGCATTGTGTTTATCGACGAGATAGACAAGATTGCCCGCAAAGCCGACAACCCATCAATCACACGCGATGTAAGCGGCGAGGGTGTGCAGCAAAGCCTGCTCAAACTGCTCGAGGGCACAATGGTCAACGTGCCGCCAAAGGGAGGCCGAAAGCACCCCGACCAGGACTATATCCACGTCGACACCCGCAACATCCTGTTTATTTGCGGAGGCGCATTTGACGGCATCGAAAAGCGCATAGCGCAGCGTCTCAATGCCCACACCGTAGGATACAACTCGGTGCAGAATGCCAAAAAGATTGATCCCAAAAACCTGATGAAGTACATCGAGCCGCAGGATCTCAAATCATTTGGTTTAATTCCCGAAATTATCGGACGTTTGCCGGTTCTCACCTACCTCAACCCGCTCGACCGCGAGGCACTTGCCCGCATCTTGGTTGAACCTAAAAACTCAATCGTTAAACAATACATCAAGCTGTTCGAAATGGACGGCGTCAAACTCACCTTCACACAGGACACGCTTGACTACATTGTTGACAAAGCTGTCGAATTCAAACTCGGTGCCCGCGGTCTGCGCTCTATTGTCGAGACCATCATGATGGACGCCATGTTCGAAGTGCCATCTACCGACAAGAAGAGTTTTGAAGTGACCAAGGAATATGCCGAAGCGCAAATGGAAAAGCGCGGCAATCTGGCATAGCAACTACTGTGCACACACTGGCAGCACACACCATTATATTATTTTCTGCCAAATTGTCTGCACTCTACACTTTTTGTATGCACTGCATTGAATATCAGCGCTTTATGCAGTGTAGACAAGTTACATTTTTGTCTACACAGAACATACACTTGTCTGCACCGAACATGCACTTGTCTGCACCGAACATACACTTGCCTGCACTGCATGACAACACGGAGAGCTGACAACATTCTCTCGCAAGCGACACATAAAAAACGCGAAACGGGGAGTAGAAAGATCTATCCATCTGATAGACTTTTCTACTCCCCGTTTTGCGTTCAACGCTTCGCCATTACACTACAAACCGATGCGCACGAGATATGCAACCACCTACTTTTGCGTGCAGGTTCTGTGCAGATTTAGTGCAAGCAGATACACAACTTGTCTACACCGCATAAAGTATTGATACTCAATACAGTGCACACAAAAAGTGTAAAGTGTAGACAAATGTTTCAAATTCATTCATTGGTAAGATTCTCATACAAGCCGTATTGTTCTATTTAGCCTCTTAAATAAAATTATTGCTGTCCCGTAAAACACCGAAACGCAACTTTTTCCACCTTAAAGCCCTTTATAAATAGGACTTCATGCTCTTTATTTCGAAAAGTTAGCCCCTATAGTTAACTGTACATAACCGCAGAGCTTTTATTGGCATAAAAGCGAATCACGAAATATGGCAGCGACCACGTTATCCGTGACAGGCTGTTTATGCTTTGGAATTTTACCAGGAAGCAATATATTACTATAGCTCACAGATTGCACCGATTGCACGGATTCTTTCGCTCACGCAACGTGCTTTAGCACCACGGAGATGACGAATTTGACGGATTTTGTGAGCATTGCATGCTCACTTCGCCATTAGCTCGTTGCTGCGACCAGGTCCATTACTACATAATCTGTGCTAACATATTTCGCCACGGGTACGTTACGGGCTAATAGCGAGGTGAGCATGCAATGCTCACAAAATCCGTCAAATCTGTCATCTCCGTGGTGCTAAAGCACGTTGCATGAGCTAAAGAATCCGTGCAATCGGTGCTATCCGTGAGTTATAATATCAGAGTGGTTTTACCGGACAACAATAATTGCTAAATTGTATTACATTGAAAGCGCGTTATCCGGGTGCAGACGTTTTCTTCGAATGAGGGAATATAGCGGGCTATATGACCGAGAACGGAATATTTTCCTTTACCTTAAAAAGTATCCCACCCCCAATAAAGAGGGTGGGATACTTTTGTAACAAATTCCAAAAAACGATTTATGGCAACAATAAGACTCAAATTTCGTCCCTCGTCTGTACCTGAAGCAAAGGGAACCTTATACTATCAAGTGATACACAAACGCAAGGTGAAATGGATAAGCACAAAACATCACATTTATGCTGACGAATGGAATGAGAAAACAATGACAATCGCAGTAGCAAATGGTGAGAGAAAGACTGCATTAGCACTGATGCAGTGTAAAATTGACTGGGCGTTTAGACGTTGGCAGGCCATTCTTGCCCGGATAGAACGCAGCCAAAAGGACTATACTGTAGAAGAGTTATGCGAAACCTTCAGCAAAGGACAGACTTATAAGACAGTGTTTGTGTTCATGCAGGAGCAAGTAACCAAGAAAGAGCAGATGAAGCGACTTGGCACAGCCCATACATACGGTAACGCCTATCGACGTTTCAAGGCTTTCCGTGAGGACATGGATCTGACATTTGATGAACTCTCCCCCGATATGATAGAGTGTTATGAAGCATGGCTCATAGACAGGCGATTGAAGCAGAACAGCATTCGCTGCTATCTACGCACCCTCAACACTCTGTTGTGCAAGGCTGCAGCAGAAGGTCTGCTGAACAATACAAATCTGTTCAGTCATGTGCGTCTGTCATACGTCAAGACTACAAAACGGGCAATCAGCGAAAAGGAACTGAAAGTGATTGCAAACCTTGAACTGCCTGAAGGATCGACTATGGCTCTCGCCCGAGACATTTTCATGTTCAGTTTCTACATGCGTGGAATGCCCTTCGTGGACATTGCTTATCTGCGAAAGACAGACTTGAGAAACGGCATGTGGACCTATTGCCGCAGAAAAACCAACCAATGCCTGATGGTGGAATGGGAAATGGCGCAACAGAAAATACTGGACCACTATGCTCATCAAACGAAAAACGGATCGTTTCTACTTCCTATTATAAAGAAAGAGGACGGCACAGAATACAAGCAATATCAACGCATGCAGATAAACATAAACCGTGCACTGAAAAAGATTGGAGAAATGGCTGAATTGAAAATGCCACTTACCACTTATGTTGCACGCCACACTTGGGCAAGTGTAGCCAGAGACATGAACATACCTATCGCCATCATCAGTGAGGGAATGGGACATAACTCCATAAAAACCACACAAGTGTATCTAAACTCCATTGACATATCAAGAGTCAATGAAGCAAACAAGAGGATTATAAAAAGGATTGGAGGTTGATGATTTTAGACAAGAAAGGCTAAGACCTCACATATAAATAAGGGAAAAGAGGGAAAGGAGGGTTTAACAAGTGAAAGGAGAAGTGATTGTTTTCACATGATAAAACAAGCACAAATAGAATGGATCCTGTAAATTATGGCTTTGGAGGTCTTGGAAAATCGGATTCGTAAAACATTTTAGGGGAAATTCGGGGGTCTACTAAACTTTTTCATTCAGAAATGATAAGAAGTCAAGGAAAAGTAGTACCTTTACAAAGTAGATACGGTTTTATCATGTGAAAACAGTACGTAAAGAGATAGAGAGAGAAGCCACTATGAGGTGAAAATGCAACGCAATCAGCACATTTGATTTGTGAGACATTGAATCCCATAACTGGACAAACATACACACAGATAGTATGGATTTATGAACAATGTTATTGTAAAAATGGCATCGGCATTCCAAGTGACGGCAGCCTGCAGTGACATAAAGTAGCAGAGAGGTTATGAAGCAGGATTGCACGATTTCTCAGCCTACAGCCGACGAAATTCATTGTTTTCAGACATCTGAAAGTAATGAATTTCCAAAGGGCACATACGTTTCTGAGCCAGACGAACAGACTGGTTCAGCGATAAAGAAGTGCACGCAGGCGAACAGAGAGATCGGGACAGAAAAAGAATATAGCTCCATGCTCAAAGTGGTTCCGATCAATGGCAATAAGGCTGACAGCACATCATGGAGCTATCTTTTTGTACACAATCAAAAAGTAAAGTCGATAGAAGAACAGCTAAAGAAAGATGGAGTAACCCATTTTGTGCATAAGACAATAAAATATGTTCCCCGTCACAGGAACAAAGGCGGAATGCGCGAAGTGGAAACCCCTTCTGTAAGTGGACTAATATTCTTACAAGGTAACCCAGAAATATTACAAGACTACTTAGACCAAAACATAAAACCATACAAACTCTGTAAAAATTGTAGTACTGGAAAGGTAGCCACTATCCCCTGCAACCAGATGGAACCGTTTATGCGTGTGGCAGAAACCGAGCCAGAACGTCTCCGTTTCCTTCTTCGTCCTTTTGTTTATTATTCCAAAAACCGTACCCTACTTCGCATCGTAACTGGTGAATATGCCGGGCTCGAAGGCTATGTAATCCGCATAGCCCGAGATCGCAAACTCGTCATGGATGTCGGCGGAATGGCTGTTGCCTTATCAGGTGTTCATGCCGAACGCTTTGAGGAGGTAAACAAGTACGAGACTGACAAAAAAGAATGTGAGTTATTCTACAAGCGTAACCTGCATGAGCGCAATGCCTTTATTGACCGTTACTTCCATCAAGTGAAAAACGCACAAGAGGTGTCAGCTCAAGTTGAAAACATAGAAATACTTCGGATTCAAACACTTGCAGATGTAAGAGACAAAAAACTGGATCTGAAAGATGCCTATGACACCTTCTATTTCATGATAGAAGAGATAGGCTACTATTACGCACCATTCATCGACTATTTCAAAGACGAGCTGAACCCTATATTTGAAGCCGGAAGAACCGTAAAGGAAGAAATAGAGAAAGCTATAAAGATTTTCAAGAACAGCGATAAAGAATTGTACAATCGCTGCGAAACAGAATTTGAGGCGCTGCAAAACAATTACGGTTATTTGTTCGAGTAAATCAGAAAAATCCGTATTCAGAAAGAAATGAATACAGATCACGCTGATTTAACTAATGCTCCGTCAACAATTCAATACTCAACATTGCCAAAGGTAATCTTCAACATTAAAAAGATATGCGCCAATTCCAAGACATAAAGATAGCCGTAGCCGGCACAGGCTACGTAGGCCTGAGCATAGCCACATTGCTAGCCCAGCACCACAGAGTAACAGCAGTGGACGTAATTCCCGAAAAGGTGGAGAAACTCAACAATAAGATTTCACCTATCCAGGATGATTACATTGAAAAGTATTTGGCAGAGAAGCCATTGAACCTTGTAGCCACCCTCGACGGCAAGTCAGCCTATGCCGATGCCGACTTTGTGGTAATTGCAGCCCCCACCAACTACGACCCTGTAAAGAACTACTTCGACACCACCCATGTAGAGGAAGTTATCGACCTAGTTCTAGAGGTCAACCCTGATGCCATCATGGTCATCAAATCAACCATCCCTGTTGGTTACACGCGCAACCTCTACTTAAAGTACGCACAAAAAGGCGTCAAGCAACTCAACCTACTCTTCTCACCCGAATTCCTTCGTGAGAGCAAAGCCCTCTACGACAATCTCTATCCCAGTCGTATCATCGTAGGCTATCCCAAAATCATCGACAGACCCGAATTCGAAGCAGAAAACAACGCCATCGAATCCGTAACCGATGCAGAAAAGTTGAAAGAAGCAGCCAAAACATTTGCAGCCCTCCTGCAAGAAGGAGCCATCAAAGAAAACATCGACACCCTCTTTATGGGCATGAAAGAAGCCGAAGCAGTGAAACTCTTCGCCAACACCTACCTTGCCCTCCGTGTCAGCTACTTCAACGAACTTGATACTTACGCAGAAGTAAAAGGTCTCGACTCCAAAGCCATCATCGAAGGTGTAGGTCTCGACCCACGTATCGGTACGCACTACAACAACCCTTCATTCGGTTATGGTGGCTATTGTTTGCCTAAGGACACCAAGCAGCTCCTTGCTAACTATCAGGATGTTCCACAAAATATGATGTCTGCTATTGTTGAGTCAAACCGCACACGCAAGGACTACATCGCCGATGCAGTATTGCGCAAAGCAGACTGGTACGATTATTCAAGCAACAACCAATATGGAGCAGAACAAGGCACTTGTATCATCGGTGTTTACCGCTTGACCATGAAGTCAAACTCAGACAACTTCCGTCAGTCAGCCATCCAGGGCATCATGAAGCGTATTAAGGCAAAGGGTGCAGAAGTTATTATCTACGAACCTACATTGGAAGACGGCACAACATTCTTCGGCAGCAAAGTTGTAAATGACTTGGCAAAATTCAAGACCGAAAGTCATGCCATTATAGCCAATAGATATGATGCTTGCCTTGACGATGTGAAAGACAAGGTATATACACGCGATATTTTTCGTCGCGACTAATTATGGTCTTTATTTATATTCGCGGTTGTGTCTTGGTGCGGGAGCATACCCCTATATAGATATTAGTGTTATGTCTCATAATTATTGCCGACGCATTGCCGATGTCCTTGCAGGCAAGGAAACCGACAGATATGAGATGAAGTAAATAATTAATAGGAGTCATGATAGTACCACAAGAGGAAATCAAATACATATTCAACCCATATAACCTTCTTCCGGGTGATATTCTTCTAATGAATACCTACGAGGAGGATATGCGTGCTCGTATGAAATGCAAATATGAGCATGCAGCAATCTATATAGGTTATGCTTTCTTGATGGAAGCAAATGGAGCACACGTAGTGATGTCTCACATCTATTCCTATGCTTTTCGAGAGTATGAACACGCATGTGTTCTTAGGCTAAAAAAGTCATCACCTTTTATATTAAAAGAGGTTGCTCGTAACGCTCGCAAACAGATGGGTCGAGAGTATGTGAATACAATGCAATTTCGATACGTACGTGCATACAAGAATACTGATAAACAGGACGAGTCAAACAAATCTTTCTGTTCGAGATTAGTAGCACAATCATATCTTTCCGAAGGAATCCAACTACTTCCAAATGCAGACTATTACGAACCTGATGATTTCCTTACTTCGGAGCTTTTAGAGGTCGTTCCGAATGCAATAACAGAGTTTCATGAGGACCTTGCAAAAGTTGTAATGAACCAACAACAACTACGCGAAGAAACCGAAATAGAAAGTCCGAATGCAGAGTTATTTCATGAACTCAGCAAATTATACGGACTAAATATTCAGGATTTAGAACAAGCGCTTTTGCCTTCACAATCACGTCCAGAATTAAACGAACGTGCTATCGAGATAATCAAATCATCAAAGATGTTTAAGCACATGGAAGAAGTCAAAGCAACATCCTCATGGCTGTTTGATGATGCACAATTCCTGTCACATTATGCAAATGCGCAAGAAGCACTACACTTCTTATATAGCAGCATGAATCATTACGACAACACAATCATTCCCTGCTACAAAGAGCTTCATCTGCAAATGATAATGCTCACATACTATTTTCCTCAGAACACATTATTTGTATTTATGAGAGATTATATCAAGGAAATGGTTGAAGAAGCCATTACGTGCCGCACAAGATTTGCAGACCTGTTTATGCTACTTGCTAAAGAACGCTCAACAGAGACCTTTGCATTTATAGAACAATATGGTCTCTATCGTGATATTGATTATAACCCTGAGCCTGTTGATATTGGTTTTTTATTAAAAGACATAATGAAAGTTTATGAGAAACAATAAATGAATTCATCGCAAGTTAGGCGTTAACAGTTCATATTCGTTACGACATAGATGAGCCGGTCTCTCTGACACCCTTATAATATGAACAAATAGATGAAAGCAGCATTTATCAGTAAGTACTCAATTGCTTCCGAGGCATTTTACATAAACCAACTATAAGCAGTCAAATTAGGGCTTACCTCTGAAGTTTATATCTTTGCGCTGAACAAAAATTTTAAAAATATGTACAGCAACGAAGATTTAGAACGCTTTTATTTCAGGTACCAAACAGAGGCTTTGTCTCATGGTCAATCCCTTCAGTCATTTTGTCTAAACAATAATGTGCTTACCCACAGCACGCAACAGCTCATTTCATTTTGGAAGTGATTTAGGTGCTCAAATGACAGCTACTTACCATAGTATCATTAGTATGGTTAAGTTTCATGACAGTTCAGATGGAGTTGCCTTGGTGTTTTTTTAAAATCTTTGAGGAGTGCAAGGTTTATCCTTCACTCCTACCCTCTTGTATCGGACTGAAGTAGTCCACAATGTTAATTTACAATTGAATTTTTAACAAGCCCTATAAAGGCAGGCACTAAATTGACTGCTTACGTAATAATGTTTTTCAAATGAAAATAGCAAGAAGAATTTTTAATTTTATTAGATATTATTGGATTACTAGTTCATCTACAAGATATATAAATTATTTAAGAAAAAGAGGTATAACAATAGGAGACGATTGTTTTTTCCAATCACCGAAGACTGCTGTTGTTGATTCAACAAGACCATTGTTAGTAGAAATTGGTCGTCACTGTTATTTTTTAGAAAACTTCACCCTTTTGACACATGATAATGTTACGAAAGTTTTTGGTCCGCTATATCATGACTATGTTCCTTCATCGGGAAAAGTAACAATTGGCAATAATGTTTATTTTACAAGAAATTGTACTGTATTAAAGGGGGTAACAATAGGAGATAACTGTATTATCGGTTTTGGATCAACTGTGACGCATGATATTCCTGCGAATAGTGTAGTTGTGGGGACACCTGCTAAAGTTTTATGTAGTATCGAAGATTATTATAAAAGAAGGAAACAACAAAGTATAATTGAAGCCAAAAAACTCGCACAGACCATATATGAAAAAACAGGTAAACGACCAACAGTTGAACAGATGTGGGAAGAATTTCCTTTTTGGTTAGAAGGAAATCAAGATGATGTACGTCTAAGATTTTCTGTAAAATATCAGACACGTGGATTTTATGATGAATGGCAACAAGAACACAAGTCTCTATATAAAACATTCGACGAATTCATTGATGCTATGTTAGAAAATAAAATAGAATTAGACAAAGAGTAAATACTTTAGACTTTACAAACAACCAGTATATTCATATGAATAAATTTTTTCTGCATATAATAAATAGATTAAGGAAAGAGTTTATATACATCATTTATGGTCGCAAGTTTTATAACAATTCGTTTGGAATAAAGCTTCTAACTATTGATGAAACTTTAGATTATATGTCACATTTGGGGCATTCAATAGTTAGATTCGGTGATGGAGAATTTAATCTAATGAATGGAGGGAATATTCCTGAATATCAGGAATATGATAAAACATTGTCATTAAGGCTAAAAAAGCTGTTTAATAGTAGCCCATCCAATTTATTGGTATGTTTACCAGAACCAATGCGTACAATTCGTCCTTTTATTAGAAAATCTAGAATTCATTGGACAAATATCTTTTATAATAACTCAAAGATGTATGACGAAATCTTAAATCATGAGACCATATATGGCAATAGTTTTGTTTCGAGACCATACATTATATTCGCTGATAAAACATTATCAAGTAAATGGTTTGAGAAATTCTTGGATATATTTGTAAATAAAGACATAGTAATAATAGAAGGTGAATACAGCAGGTCTGGAGTCGGGAATGATATGTTTAGCAAAGCAAAAACTGTCAAACGTATTTTATGTCCTTCTAAAAATTCATTTAGAAAATATGAGCAAATCCGTGATGCTGCTATGGAATGTTCACGTACTTCTCTATATTTAATAGCACTTGGTCCTACAGGTAAACTTATTACAGAAGATTTGGCAAACGATGGCAGATGGGCTTTAGATATAGGACACATAGATTCTGAATATGAATGGTATCTTAGAGCTGCACATGGTAAAGTCGCTATTGCAAATAAACATACAGCAGAACATGTTGATAGCAATATTGGTGAATGCGAGGAACCCGAATATTTGAATTCAATAATCAAGAGAATTTCGATAAATGAATAGAATTTTATCAAATGTTGCATGGCGATTTGCAGAACAAATAAGTTCATATTCTGTAACATTCATAGTTTCTATTATTATTGCAAGAATATTAGCTCCTGAAGACTATGGCTCTATTGCAATAATAATGGTTTTTATAACCTTAGCCAATATTTTTGTACAGAATGGATTCTCTGCAGCACTTATTCAAAAGAAAAATGCTGACAATTTGGACTTTTCCAGTATATTCTACTTTATTTTGGCATTTTCAACTGTTCTATATGCCATTTTATTTGTAATATCTCCGTATGTCGCATCATATTACAATTCTGATGTTTTGTGTCCAGCTCTTCGAGTCTTAGGTTTAAGGTTGATAATAGGAACAGTAAACACTGTACAACAGGCTGTTATAGCCAAAAGAATGATATTCAGAAAGAACTTCTTTTCTACCCTTGGTGGGAATGTAGTCTCTGGAATACTTGGTTTGGTCGCAGCCTATGAGGGATTAGGATTGTGGGCTCTCATAATACAGAATTTGTCACATTTAGTAGTAACAACAATTATTCTTTGGTATACTGTAAAATGGAGACCAATATTAGCATTCTCTTGGAAACGTCTTAAGGGGTTATTAAATTTTGGTTGGAAATTAATGGCTTCGGCTTTAGCAGGTGCCATTTATGATGATTTAAGAACATTGATAATTGGAAAGGTATACAGTAAATCAGATTTGGCTTATTATTCAAGAGGTCAGCAGTTTCCTCAACTAATAATGAATAATGTAAACAATGCTGTATCATCAGTTACTTTTCCTGTTTTATCAGAAAAACAAGATAATAAAGACGATTTAGCTAACTCTAACAGAAGACTAATCCAAATTATGTCAGGAGTTATATCTCCTCTCTTGGTTGGACTAGCGATAGTAGCGGAACCTTTAGTTCACATTATTCTTACAGATAAGTGGCTGCCATGTGTTCCGTTTTTACGAGTTTGCTGTATTTTCTATTGGCTTACGTGTATTTATAATGCTTATCTAACAAGTTATAAAGCAATAGGAAATAGCGGACTGGCATTGAAAATAGAACTGATAGATGATATTATTGGCATTATACTTATAGTATGTTTTTTTAGAATAAGCGTTATGGCTATTGCCATGGTAACTGTTATTTCTCGTATTGCTGCATTTTTTGTATGTTGGTTTATTACGAAAAATATATTTAACGTTCCTATCAGGAATCAAATATCTGATTCATTAATGCCTGTATTATTGGCTATAGTGATAAGTCCATTGTTATGGTATATAGGAAATTGGGTGTATTATCCAATAATAGCAATCTTTATTCAATTATTTGTTGGGGTTGCGTTGTATTGTGTTGTCGCTTATTTCTTGAAGTTACCAATTATGATAGAAATCAAGCATATTTTGAACAAGAAAATAACAAAAGAATAATAAAATGAAGGGATTATATATAACTACTTATGATGCAAACAATGCTTATAGTGGTGTTTGCAAAAAAATCACATCGCAAGTTAGCGTTTTTGAGCATTATGGTATTTCTATGAGTCTTGTAGATGCTGGCTCTATAAAAGAAGTTTCAAGTTCAACGCTTCTTAACCAATTGTCTTCTTTGTTTGGGCACAATAATAAAGCTGTTTGGAAACAGTTGTTTGATGTAAGTAATAATCTCCTATTAAAAGATGATTATGAATTCATTTACATCAGAAAAACATTGTTGGATTCCTTCCAGGTTAGATGTTTAAGGGATATAAAGAACAACCATCCTAACATCAAAATTATAGTTGAAATTCCGACTTACCCTTATGATAATGAAATTAGGCTCAGTCAAAAGCTTGCTTTGAGAAATGACAAGCGAGTTCGTTGTTCTCTTCAAGGGATAGTAGATAGGTTTGTAACTTATTCAAAAGATAAAGAAATTTTTGGAATACCAACCATAGTTATTCCAAATGGAATAAATTATCAAAATGTACCAATAAGAAAACCTATTGAACATAAAGGTATAAATGTTATAGCTGTTGCTTTATTTGAGGCTTGGCATGGGTATGACCGTTTTTTGGATGGTATGATAAAACAAAAAGATACGGTGACAAAGTACAATATAAATTTCTATTTAGCAGGAAAAGGTCGAATACTTGCGTCATATAGAGATAAAGTAGAGAAAAATGGTCTTAATAAATATGTACATTTCTGTGGAGAACTAAGAGGCAAAGACTTGGATGACTTATATAATATTGCTGATATAGCTTTAGATTGTATGGGACGTCATCGAGTAGGTCTTTATTATAACAGCTCATTAAAGGGAAAAGAATATTGTGCACACGGTGTGCCTATAATCTCTGGCATAGAAACTGAATTAGATAGTGTTGGTGATTTTCCTTACTACATGCGTGTTCCTGCTAATGACACATTGATTGATATGAATGATGTTGTCTATTATTTTAATTGTTGCTATCAAAATAAAGATATCAATACTGTGGTCACTACTATAAGAAAAAAATCAAAATCAAGATTTGATTTTATTTATGCGTTTAAACCTGTTGTAGATTTCGTAAAGCAATAATTTATGTTTCTAATACATTCAAAAAAATCAGGATTCAATATACAAGCTTTTGATGTTGTATTCATGTCTTTATTTTTTGTGGCTGGTACATATGGAATAAAAGGCATAGCAAACTATATAGGGTTGGGAGCATTAGAAGAAACATTCTCATTGCTCTTCTATATTTGGTGGGCAATTGTATATTTGCATTTTTTGTGGTCAAACAAACATATGTGCAAAGACTTCATAATAGCAGAAACGTTTTATATCGGAATCTTGTACCTTAATTATCGTTTATATCCTGCTTCCCAAGAATTTTATGAGGAATATATGATGCAACTACGCCAAATTGCGGTCGTTTTTATACCAACAATGACTGTTGCATTCCGAATAAATAATTTCAAAGGTAGTGTTGTACTATTAGGAAAATATGGGAAATATGGCATTTGTTTTATGATTCTATGCTACTTTATGGGATATATTCAAAAATGGGGCTACCAATTCTACGGAATTCATCTTTGTCCGTTTGTTCTAATGGTATATGCAAAATACGTTTTCACACAAAATCGAAAAGATTTATGGTGGTGTGCTGTAGGTTTTATATTTCTAATGGCTGGAGGTAGACAGTCTTTTGTCGGATTTTTTATGGGAATCGTAATTCTCTACTATTCTGAAAAGTTATCTACAATTTCCGTTAGTAAATTCGTTGGCTTATTGTTCGGAAGTGGGTTTGTAATGTTTTTCATGTATTTATTAACGCCATTCTTATTAAATATTATAAGTGATATACTTGGTGCCTTAGGAATGGAATCACGAACCTTAGAAATGTTAAACTCCTCAGAATTAACCAGTACTTCTTCAAGGGATAATATATACGAGATGTCCATTTATTTCATTCAGCGAACTACTGGTGTTACTGGACTTTTTGCAGACAGAGTAATGCTTCGTTATTATGATGCTTGGATGGCATACCCACATAACCTTGTATTAGAATTAATGATAGATTTTGGTATAGCAATAGGTGGACTAATTTCGGCATATATATTAGGGTTATTTGCTATTAGACTATATAAAGGAAATTTGGAGAAGAAACTTATAATTGGAGTTGTAGGAACTGCAATTTTGTCGAGACTAATGGTGTCCTCAAGTTTCATGATTGAAGGACCTTTTTATTTAATGTTGGGACTTTTTCTAAATGCAAAAGATGATGCAATATCAAAAAAATTAAACAATAGAATTTTCAAAACTTGTAAATGATGTATATTATGAGAAATAAAAAGACAATTATATTTAACACCCTATACAAAAAAGCGCATGGTGGCGGAATTGTTTGGAATACGATATATAAACTTTATACTGAATATATATTAGGGTGTGATATTCCTGCATCAACACAAATCGGGGAAGGCTTTGAAATTTTTCATTCTGCCCATGCTTCTGTAGTGAGTCCTGGAACAATTATAGGGAAGAACGTTTCTTTGAGGCAGAATACAACTATAGGTGCTAAAGGTTTTGATAGTGCAGAGAAATCACCAATTATAGAAGATGAAGTAACAATTGGGCCGAATGTTTGCATAATAGGAAACATAACGATTGGTAAAGGGGCAACGATAGGTGCTGGTGCTGTAGTCGTAAAAGATGTACCGCCCAACACTGTTGTAGTAGGAAATCCTGCAAAAATATTAAACGGGGGGGGTAAAAGACTAAGACTTAAATACATAATATCTCTCACTCCTCCAATCTCATGGTATCTTGTCATCAGAAAGAAGATAAATGATAAGAGGTTGTACAAGTTGCGTGAACAATATATCCCTGACATAAGGAAGTTGATAACGCCAGATACATCTATTATCAGCAGTAACTGTTTTGCAGGGCGCATCATGCAGGACTTGGGTATGCAATACAACACTCCTACATTAGGATTATATTTTTTTGCTGACGACTACATTGAGTTTCTTTCCAATCTAAAGTATTATCTCACAGAAGCAAAACTTGAATTTCTTGATGAGTCAAGATATCCATTAGGCAATGAGCGTAGAGCAAAATGGACACATTGGTACCCAATCGGACTGTTAGGAGGCAAGGTAGAGATACAATTCTTGCATTATCATACAGAGAAAGAAGCAGCAGAGAAATGGTATCGCAGGGCACAGCGTGTAAACTTTGATAAATTATTTATTATTGGTATGGAGCAGAATCTTTGTACAATAGATAACATAAAAGCATTTGACAAGTTGCTATTTGAGAAAAAAATATTCTTCTCAACGAAACAAATAGAAGGTTGTAGCAGTAACTGCTATTTACAACAGTTTGTAGATAAAGGAGAGGTTGGGGATGCGTATAAATGCGCTCAAGACTTCTACAGAACTATTACAGAACATTTTTATGAAGATACTCTTAATTAATACTGTTCCGACAGAACAGAATGGTATAACAGGAGTTATATTCAACTATTTGAAGGCAATAGACATAAAGAATATAACTTTTGATTTGCTTTCGTTGAATACTCCATCAAACCTGTATTCTAATATCGTAGAGTCAAAAGGAGGACGTGTGTTTGTACTGCCACGACTTGAAGGAACTCTGAAGTATTGGAATGGACTGAGACGATTGATAAAAGAAAACCGCTATGATGCTGTGCATATTCATGGTAACAGTCATACGGTAGTATTGGAGTTGTCGGCTGCCTGGGCTGCCGGTTGTGTTGTGCGAATGGTACATTCGCACAACACAACGTGCAAGCACGTTGTGGTGTCGAGATTGCTGACGCAACCTTTCAATATGCTTTACACTCATGGATTGGCTTGTGGAGATGCTGCTGGACGATGGATGTTCGGCAAGCGAAAGTTTACGGTAATAAACAATGGGGTGGACACGGAACTTTATGCCTTTGATGAAGCTAAAAGAATTGCCATACGCATCGATAAAGGCTGGACGGATTATAAAGTAATTGGTCATGTGGGCGGCTTTGTTGAGACAAAGAACCAAAGGTTTATAGTTGAGGTGTTCCGTGAGTTGCACAAACGCGACAACACTTACAGACTTTTGCTAATAGGTGATGGTAATATGCGTCAAGAGGTAGAAGATAAGGTGAAAGAATGTGGCTTGCAGGATGTGGTATGCATGACAGGCAATATAAATAATGTTTATGACTACTTGAATGCAATGGACTTGGTTTTGATGCCCTCGTTGTTTGAAGGACTACCGCTGACGCTTGTTGAACAACAGGCAAATGGACTGCGGTGCGTGGTGTCTGATGTTATTACCACAGAAGCAGACAAAACAGGAAACATGACGTTCTTGCCTTTAACGATGGATGCTGCAAGATGGGCGGAAAGCATGACATCCATTGATGTGGACAACACGGAACAGCGCAAAGCACGTTCGCATGAAGCAATAGAGCGCATACGTGAATGTGGTTACAGCATACAAGATGAAGCAAGGAAATTGAAGCAATATTATATAAAAGCAATACGAAGATGAAGAAACATGCGATATGCATATTGGCTCATAAGAATTGGGAACAACTTGATGACTTGATAGGCGTACTGGACTCACAATATTCAGACGTTTATCTGCATATAGATAAAAAACGAAGAGACGATTTCGATAGGTATGCGAAAAACCATGAGTTCAAAAGGCATAAGAATGTCTTTACTATTGAAAGTCGTAATGTTGACTGGGGGGGGTATTCCCAACTGTTAGTTGAGCTTGCATTGTTTAAAGAGGTGCTTAAACACGGAAAGAAATACTCCTACGTGCATCTAATATCGGGACAGGACTTTCCCTTAAAGCCTATATCACAAATTGTAAAGGAATGTGAAGCTACAAGTGCAGAGTATCTCGGTTTCATAACAGGAGACAACAAGAACAGGTATGTAAGGAGGTTAAGATACTGGAACATATTGGTGTCGAAAGTAAGAACATCAAGAATATGTGCATATACACGTAAAGCATTCCTTGCCTTGCAAATGATTATTGGAATAAACCGCTTGAAACATTGTCCGTTGACATTTGAGGTGGGTGCAAACTGGATGAGCATAAGAATAGAATCGCTGAAATATATTGTTAATGAATATCCGAAATATGAGAAATTCTTTAAGCATGGCATATCAGCGGAGGAATGTTACAAACAAATGATTCTCAAAACTTGTCCCAGTGCCAAAATCGTCAATAGTTGCAAGCGGTATGTAGTGTTTGAGAATATGAATCCAAGTCCCAAAACGCTGACAATGGATATGCTTGATCAAATAACAGCATCTGATGCTTTCTTCGCACGTAAGTTTGATGACAAAGTGGACAAGAAAGTGAGATTGGAAATAAAGAAAAGAATAACTCAAAACATATAAAACAAAAATGGAAGGTAACGGAAATGGCTGGAGCACGCTGTTCCAAAAACTATATTTTATGTTTATCCCATCATCAGGGAAGAGAACCATTTATATTAATAAGCATGCGAATCAGTTCAAACATATCGAGGGTGTATTTTCTGGCAACCCAGAACATTCCCGACCGATCCCGAACTAATCTCGATAGGTGACAATGTGATGATAGCCTCTGGAGTGCAATTTATCAACCACGACATAGTGGCTCACATGCTAAACAAGAAGTATGACACGCATGATTTTCAGCCAATGGAAGGATGCATATCTATTGGCGACAATGTGATGATAGGTGCAGGGACGGTTATATTGCCTAATGTTAGGATTGGTTCTAATGTGGTAATTGGAGCTGGTTCAATTGTATGCAAAGATATACCTGACAATGTAAGTGCCGTGTTGTGGGAGATTTTGATAAACTTGTTGAAAAATACAAGAGTGTAAGGAAACTTTCTACGGAAGAATTGTGGAAAGAATTGTATATAACAAAAATATGTAAAGATTATATAACAAAAATGGATGATTTGCAAGATGTAACGATTGTAATATTGACAAAAAATGAGGAGGTAAATCTTCCCAACTGTTTGAAGTCTGTAAAAGGTTTTGCCAAGCGATGTGTTATTGTGGATAGTTACAGTAATGACCGTACAAAGGAAATAGCTTTGGAGTATGGTGCGGACTTTTATGAGCACAAGTTTGAGAACTATGCACGACAATTTAACTGGGCGTTGGATAATACAGACATTAATACCAAATGGACGTTCCGCTTGGATGCAGATGAGAGATTGACTCCAGCATTGTGTGCAGAATTAGCCAAACTTATGTTGGTTCATGATTCGGACGAAGTCAATGGTATAACAATGAGCGCGTGGCTTTATTTTATGGGGAAAAAACTAAAACATAACAAGAAGGCCAAACATAAGTTGATGCTGTTTAAAACAGGTATTGGCAGAATTGAAGACCGCAAAATGGACGAACATACCATACTAAGTTGTGGTACATCTGTTATGGCTCATGAAAGATTCTTACATTACGACTTCAAGAATATGACGTTTTGGATAAACAAAATGAATTGGTATGCCACTCGCGAAATGCAAGATTACTTTGATTATATCAATGGGAAAGAGGCTGGAATAGAAGGAAATGATAAAGGAATCAATACAACACGTAACAGAAAGTTTGGAATTTATTATAAGATGCCTATTTTCTTGCGTGCAATTCTGCTTTTCTTATTCACGTATTTTAAAGAAATGCGTTTTCTTGATGGTAAGGAAGGATTTATATATACGTTCATGTATAGTTGTTGGTATCGCTTGTTAGTTGACTCGAAAATATATGAGCAGATGAAATTCAACAAGCCATTTGGAAAAACAGGAGATTTGAAATGAAAAGAATTTTGCTAATCAATGCAGAGGGTGTACAAGCTATCTGTATGGCTCGTTCATTGCGCAAGCAAGGACATCATGTCGTTGGATTCTGCAATCATAAGATAACGAGCGGATATGCAACGAAGTGGTTGAGTGAAAAACATGTATCACCAGATATTACGTTGCAAAGGAATGAGTTTGAGGATTTTCTGTTTGCTTACATCAAAACAAACAAAGTGGATGCTATTATTCCATTGGCTGATGATGGTGCGGAGTTCTTAAGCAAGAACAAGGAGCGTATCGAAGCTATGGGGGCGATTTGCGCCATACCGTCGTTTGATGTATTCAACATTGCTAATGACAAGCAAAAACTCATGGAGTTGTGTGAGAAGTATAACTTATCGCATCCAAAGACGCGTGAACTGAATCCTAAGGACTTAAAGTCTACTACTGATTATGTTGGCTTTCCGGCAATGATAAAGCCCAACCTCTCACAAGGAGCAAAAGGTATTGTGAGAGTGGACAATATGAAGGAACTGGAAGAAAAGTTCCCAGACATATTCAAACAGTTTGGTGCTTGTACTTTGCAACAATACGTTGACCAGCCAGACTATTACTATAATGTGATGATGTATCGCGATAAGCGAGGTCGGATTGTGGGACAAACCATCATTAAGATTAGAAGATTCTTTCCGTTGAAGGGTGGAACAAGCTGCTATAGTGAAACAGTGGAGCATCCTTTCCTTTTGAAAGAATGCGAAGAGGTGCTTAATAAGCTTGGTTGGGTTGGCTTTGCCGACTTTGATGTGTTGGAGGATAAACATAGTGGGGAGTTGAAGATAATAGAGATAAATCCTCGTGTGCCTTCAAGTTTTCAGGCTGCTTTTGCTGCAGAAATGGATTTTGGACAGATATTTATGGCAGATTTGTTTGATGAGCCAATGCCTAAATTTGAATACAAGACTGGAAAACAAGTAAGATGGATGGGCTTGGATGTAATGTGGTTCTTGTTCTCCCCTGACAGATTTAAGTTCAAACCTTCTTGGTTTAAGTTCTTTGGTAAGGACGTCAGCTATCATGACGGTGCATGGAATGATCCATTGCCTATGTTGGCAGGAATGTTTGCTGGTGTAGTGAAGTATTTAAACCCAGAATTTAGAAAAGCAAAATTAAAAGGATAATGAAGAAGATATTGATAACAGGTGCCAACAGTTTTGTTGGCACATCGATAGAGCGATGGTTGATGCGTGATCCGAATAATTATGAAGTGGACACGGTTGACACGATGAATGGTGTATGGAAACAGGCTGATTTCTCAAAGTATGACGCTGTGTTTCATGTGGCAGGCATTGCGCATGTAGACCCGAAGCCAGGAATGGCACCATTGTATTATAAGGTGAACCGTGACTTGACCATTGAGATTGCCAAACACGCAAAGGAGTGCGGAGTGAAGCAATTTGTGTTTATGTCATCGCGTATTGTATATCATGCAAGCAAGTCGTTGAAGGGTGATGTGACTAAACGTGACACAAAACCTAACCCGAATGACTTTTATGGTGACAGTAAGCTGCAAGCTGAGAAAGGTTTGAATGAATTGGTTTGCGACACATTTAAAGTGGCTAATTTACGTCCTTGCATGATATATGGTCCTAATTCCAAGGGAAACTTCTTACGTTTGGGATGGCTCGCTACCAAAACTCCTATATTCCCAGCATGGCACAACAAGCGTTCTATGTTGTTTATAGACAATTTGGCGGAATTTGTAAAGCAGGTTATTGATCGTGAATTGGGTGGCACGTTCTATCCGCAGAATGCTGAATTAGCTGATACGGTAGAGATAGTGAGATACTTTGCAAAAAAGTATAACCATAAGATATGGATTAGCAGTTTATTTAATCCTTTCGTTTGGCTCGGCTCTTTCTTCCTACCACAGTTGCCTAAGATGTTTGCAAGCAGCTACTACGAGCCAGAAATGAGTAAATATGATTTCGATTATCAGATTGTAAGTTTTGAGGAATCACTTAAAGGTTTAGAGATTTCGGATTCAAACAGAAATATGAAATAATGACTCTATTTAAAGAACTCATACTAATATCATTAGGGAAACGAGATGGTTTTTCTCGCAGATTGACTGATAAGGATTGGGCTTCCATATATACGGAAGCCCAACGGCAGTCGCTTGTTGGAGTATTGTTGACAGGTGTTGAAAGAGTCATTGCTTTAGGTGAAAACAAACCTAAATTCTTGATGCAATGGATTGCTCAGACTCTGACATTGGAAAACAGAAATCGAAAGTTGAATATAAGGTGCAAGGAAATTACAGACATTTTCAATGATTTAGGCTTGCGCAGCTGTGTGTTGAAAGGACAAGGTGTTGCCATGCTTTATCCCAATCCGTTGCGACGCCAATGTGGAGACATTGACTTATGGGTGGAAGGAAACAGAGATGATATCTACAAGACTTTGAAAGCAAAATGGAAAGTTGGTGATACTGTTATTCACCATGCTGATGTGGAGATTTTTAAAGACACGCCTACTGAGATTCATTTTATTCCGAGTTTTACATACAGTCCTTTTCTTTACCGCAAATACAAAAAGTTTTTCAAGAGGTGTGCAGACAGGCAGTTTGCCAACTATGACAAGACTGTAGGTTTTGCCTACCCTACACCAGAATTCAATGCTGTGTATTCATTGATGCACATCTTCCATCATGTGTTGCATGAGGGCATAGGATTGCGACAGTTGCTTGACTACTATTACATACTAAAGAGTTTGGATAAAGAGCAACAACTACAAGTGTTTGAAGATATGAGACACTTGGGATTGGCTAAGTTTGCTGAAGCTGTGATGTTTGTGGAACAACAAGTGTTTGAATTGGAATCTGAGTTTTTGCTTTGTAAACCTAATGAAAAATATGGTAAACAACTACTGAACGAAATTGAATTGTCTGGAAACTTTGGACATTATGACGAACGTTATCAACAAGTGAATCGTAAAAATAGTTGGGAGCTATATTGGCACAATGTAAAAAGGAATTTTATGTTTTTCCATTTTGCTCAAAGTGAGGTCCTTTGGGCTCCTATATGGAAACCATGTCATTGGGTGTGGAGAAAAATGAAGGGATATTCTTAATAGATAACAATAATCATGATTTATAAAACTATAAAACGTATTTTCGATTTCGTATGTGCCTTTTTGGGCATTGTGGGTACTTCACCTATATGGATTCTTTCTATTATCCTAACTGAAATGAGTGACCCTGGACCTTTGTTTTACTTTGCCAACCGTGTTGGCAAGGATAACAAGAAGTTTAAGATGTGGAAGTTCCGTTCTATGCGTGTGGCAAGGGGGGCTAATGAGGCTTCATTGCGTCCTGACCAAGACCGTATATTTTGGTGGGGTAAGATTATGCGAAGATTGAAGATTGATGAGTTACCTCAGTTGATGAACATTCTGAATGGTACTATGTCGATTGTAGGTCCACGTCCTGCTGCTGTTGATCAAGTTGACATTACACGTGGAGGCGCTAATGCTATTGCTGCTACTGTGCCTTGTGGTTTGACTTCGCAGTCAAGTTTGTGGGATTACATTTATGGTGACCAATTCCCTGATGAGGAAGAATATAATGAGAAGGTATTGCCTATCCGCTTGAAACTTGACGTGTATTATGTTAAGCATGCTTCGTTCTTCGGTGACATCAAACTGATTATCTGGACTGTCATTGCTATACTATATACTGCTTGTGGCAAATATCCGCAGTGGATGCATGAGAAGTTGGTGGGGTATGCGAAGATGGTAAAATAATAAATTACATTTTTGTCAAGTTGAATAACTTAATAAAGGACTAATGAAAGAATGGGTTGCAATCAACATATGAATATTGTAGAAGAATGTCGTCAACAACTTAATCATGTAATGGAATTTAGTTGTGATAAATTACATAATTCCATTCGTGAATTTATATTCCAAAGAATAGATTATAGCAAGGTAGACTCTTTTATGCCACAATGGATTATTGATTGTGGAATTAGTCCAGAATTAAGCACTTCTAAAGATGCTTATGAGAAGTTTAAAAGACATACAAATTATCACCCAATATTTGGATTGTATATATATTACTTTGATATATGGTGTAAAAATGCAGCAATTCAAGATAGATTGCAAGCTGTTGCAACATTTCTACAGAGATTCTATAATATAGTACCATATGAAGCCAAATATGAAGAATGTTATTATACTTCAGCAGGAAGAATTAGTGGTGAACAAGAAACAGAAGCTCATGTATTATTAAATAGTATTTTTGTTGCGTATGCATCTATATTTGATCTTTTAGCTAAAGTTGCAGTGGAGCAATTTGAATTTGGAAAATATGATTTTTCTCAATATAAGAAAATGCGAAGCGTAAACACTCTTTTTAATAAAGGTCTAAAAAATATTGATCCATCATTAAAAGAAAAAGGATTGCTTTTTAGCGAGCCATCTGTTATAAGGAAAATTGAGACATTTAGAAATGAATATGTACATAATGGTCCTTGGGATTTAAGATGTTGCATATATTACACCGCCGTAAATGGAGAACCTGCCGATGTGGTGATTTACAGCCCAGACATGGACGAATTTGGAAATTTCATTACGTCAGGTTCACGAAATAAATTTTATTCACAAGGGAATCGTATCAATATACAACTGCCTATATTGTTAAAAGAAGCAACAAGTATTATAGAATCAACGATTGAAAGAATATGTACTCTTTATCAAAAGAGTACAATTAATAATGTTGATGAAGCATATACAAATGAATGCATTAAAGCTATCGTAAAATATCAAATATCATTAGTAACAAATTTTAATAAGACAAAATAATGAAATACCTTTTAGTAGTGGCCCACCCCGATGACGAAGTTCTCGGCGCTGGTGCATCAATGTGGAAATGGAGTCATGAGGGTGATGAAGTAGATGTAGCAATCATGTGTACGGAAGCTAAGGCAAGAGCTTTCCGTCCTTCGGATGCTGAGTTGGAAGGCGACACGGATGCTGCCACCAACTATGTTGGTGTAAGCAAAAAGTATGAGGCGACGTTCCCAAATATCGAGATGAATACTGTGCCTCACTTGAAATTGGTGCAGTTCATTGAGAGCGCAATCCGTGAGAGTGAGCCTGATATTGTGATTACTCATCATCCTGCTGACACTAATAATGACCATTTGCAAACTTCTATGGCTTGTCAGGAGGCAATACGTTTGTTCCAACGTCAGCCAACAGTGAAGCCTATAAAGGAGTTTTGGTATATGGAGGTACCTTCATGCTCGGAATGGGCTATCAACGATGCGATGAATTTGTTCCGTCCTAACTGTTATGTTGAGGTAGGTCAGAATGGAATACAGACTAAGTGCAAGGCTCTTTCTATGTATCGTGGTGTGATGCGTCCTTATCCTCATCCTCGCAGTGTGGAGTATATCACTGGTTTGGCAGCTATGCGCGGTAGCCAGTGGGGATGCAATTATGCAGAGGCATTCCAGGTGGTGTTGCGCAGATATTAAATCTAAATGAAATTACTAAAGGTTATTTGGGCATTCTGCTTCTACCTCTTTGTTCCAAGAAGGGCGAAGCGGATGCCCAATAATTGATTTTAAAGGTATGGAAATAAATAAAGAATTACTCGATAACTTGTTTGAGCAAGCAAAAGAGAATCCTCGTTTGCGTCAGAATTTGGACTTGCGAACATCGTCGGCTGATACAAGCCAGCGTATGCTGAATGCCCTGCTGCCAGGAACCGTTGTTCCTATCCACAGGCATGAAGACACGACAGAAACAGTTGTTTGCTTGTGTGGGAAGTTGGATGAAGTGATATATGAGGAAGTAGTGACATACGAGAAGAATGCATCTGAAGCCTTGCCTATGGCTATAGATGCACAGGATGTAACACGGAAAGTAGAGTATCGCGAGGTACAACGCATTCATCTTTGCCCAACGGAGGCAAAATATGGATGTCAGATACCCAAAGGGGCATGGCACACGGTGGAAGTGATAGAACCGAGCGTGATATTCGAGGCAAAGGATGGGGCATTTAAAGGATAAATGATGAGTGGTTAATGGTTGTGTAGTTCTTGATGAATAATGTACATTAGCCACCTGTTTATTATTACTTCATTTTACTATAGAAAGAACTCCTAATAGTAATTTGGAAGTTTTGCTTCTTTATATTTGTACCTCGCAATGCGAAAAGATTATATAATAACTAGGGATTATTGATATCATATTATTCCTAAGTGATTTGTTGGTTTGAACAATAAGAATGACGATTATTTACTTTTGAGACATTAGCTATCTTATATTTTATGGAGAATAATTTTAGTATACCTGGCCTATTTTATAAATACCGTTCTTTAGAAAATCTTGAACGATTTCTTTCTATTATTATAGATCGAAAATTATATGGTGCACTTTATAGTGAAATGAATGACCCTATGGAAGGTTATTATAAATATGACCCAAAAATCGAAAAAGGGTTGATGGAAAATATTGTTAATGGGAAAAAGAAAACTTATATTTGTTCATTATCTCGTAGCGGTAATATAGGGTTGATGTGGACACACTATGCAAATGAAAATAAAGGGTGTTGTTTAGAAGTTGAGGTTACTTCAAAAACTTGGAAGGAAGTAGAAGTAGAGTATTCTGAGAAAATGCCAGAAATTGGTAAGGACACCTCTGTAGAGGAGGTGTTAAAGACAAAAGCAAAAATGTGGAGTTACGAACAGGAAACAAGATTCTTAAGTCCAGAAATTGATGGAACTATAAAGAAGAGGCCCCAGTTAACTGTTCGAATAAAACGGATTTTAATTGGTTGTAATGTTGATAGAACTAAGAAATCATATTTAGAAAAAATCATTAAAGCGCTTGATTCTGATATTGGAATAGTAAAAATGCATAAAGACGACTTGGATTATGGTTATATTTATTAATTGGGATAAGGTGGACATAAGAGTATTATAATGTTTGGAGTAAAATAAGCGACATTAAATATGATAACTATACAATTATTAAAATGTATAATACTTTATATTGCGTTTGTATCTCAAAAATCAATAATTGTATAATTGATATTATTCTCTATTTGTGCTCATATTCTAATTTAGTAATATAATTATGTTTTATAAAACCGATATAATATATGTATCTTAAAAACATTGAAAATCAGAAATTTTCGTGGAATAGAAAATTAAAGGTAAAGTTTCACGAGAATATTAATGTAATTATAGCTCCTAATGGTGTATGTAAGACAGCTGTTATAGATGCCATTAGGCTATTCTTCCAACTGGGAGATATCGATAGTGAAAATCGATTGACAGAATCCGCTAAATACGATTATAACAATGGTGTTTCTATAGTACAACCATTGCGAAAAGAGCCCAATTGAACTGTTTTGAAATAAGCCATGATATTTATAGTAAGCAGTATTAATGAAAAAATCGACATCATATAGGGATAGTGTAGAGCATATTGAAAAAATGCTCGCATGTTTATCTCGTTATATAGAAATCAACAATTCACAGGGAACAAATGACATCAATGTGGCATGTGAGAATCTTGTGTTGATGTTGATGAACTCTGTTTATGGTTATAAGTTGGAAAATTTCAACGGCAAAAGACATATGAGCAATGCCGCTGGAATAGACCTCATAGATTTGACCAATAAGGTTTGTGTCCAAGTTACGAGCAAACAGACAAAAAAGAAGTTAGATGACACATTAAAGTTGTGTAAAGAGAATTCAAAGCTTAAACATTATAAGCTCAAGTTCTTTATAATTTCCAACAAAGCGAAAAAGACAGTTCGCTCATATAAAGATGAGGAATTCAAATTTGACGGTGCTACAGACGCTGTGGATTTCAGAAGTTTATGTGCCGACTTAAAATCATTAAATCATGAACGGGTCATAGAACTCGACATGCGTATTCAGAGCTGGTTGGGTGAAAACTACTATGGTGTAGACGAATTTTGCGATGCCATTGAAAAAAGTAAAGACACATTGTTTTTTAAGGATGGCGAACAATACTATCCCAGAAGAATTAGTGCTTATTCCAATAAAGATGATTCTTATCTTGTCGAACGTTTCATAAATCCAGATAAATATAAGGAATATACATTAGAGGAATATGTAATGGGTAAAGCCAAAGGCTTTGAAAGCAAACAATGGCTACTCATAGCTGCTGGACAAGCAGGGAAAACGTATGAAGCAAGAAAATTATACTCTCTTCTAAAAGAAAATGAATCGAATGTGTTTCCCCTCTTTTTTGAAGCTAAAATGTTTAACCACAACCAGGAATTAAGTATTCCTCATTTCTGGCAATCAAATCATATCGTTTATATCATAGACGGTTATGATGAAATCAGTAGTGAGGAACGACGTGAGAAATTCTTGATTGAGATAACAACCCTACAACGCAAATATCCAGAATTGCGTATAGTCATCACATGTAGAAGAAACTTTATCGCAAATGACAAAGTCTTAACTGAATTCCAACGATTATATCTTGAAGATTTATGTTTTGATGATGTTAAAAGTATAATTAAAAAAAGCGGGATAGACCATCCAGAGGATTTTTTGCGTCAAATAGAAGAGAACAATCTGTATTCTTTAGTGTATGTACCTTTCTACCTAAACGGATTGCTGGATTGCTATCGCACGCATACTAAAATTCCAAATGACAGACTTCATATTTATGAATTCCTTATCGATAGAAGTTTTACTGCTGACAATGAACGAAAGTTGGGGTCTGTAATAGATGTAAGACTAAGAGGTACAAAACTTCTCCAACGCATTGCCTTGGTGATGCAATTTACAGAAAAGAAAGAATTGTCTATAGAAGACATTGCAGACATGGACATCTCAGAAGACGATATGAGATGTTGCCTTGGTTATACTTTATTTCATAGAAACGACAGAGGGTATTATCGGTTCGAAAAGGATGCCTTTCAATTGTATTATGTCGCAAAATATCTTTCAATGCTTAATGAAGATGCAATTCTTGATTTAATCAGTTATCGAAACAATGGCATCAATCGTATTAAACCTGAATGGCTTGATGCGTTTGAGTTGCTTTTGTCTGTACTTTCAAATGGTTCGAAAAAAGATTATCTGCTCGATTGGACTTATAATAATCATGCGGAAGCATTGCTAAATATAGATACAAATTGTTTGGACTCCTATTTTTGCCATAAAGTTTTTAAGAAAGTTTTATTAGAATACAAGAATAAGCGCATATCCAGTAGTCCAGATTGCGGATGGTCTTTTGACCGGAAACTTGCTGCTTTCTGTTTAAATAAGAACTCATTAGATTTCTTTTTACATGAGTATGACAATGAAGCCGAATTAGGAGCATATCTTTATTTGTTGTCGTTCATTTTCTGGTTTATCTCTCCTGATATTATAAACAGGAATGGTCTAAAAGCGACTTTTAAGACTTCAGCTTACAAACGATTAGAAGATTTCGGAGATAATGACGGCAGATGGTATGAAGCACCCTACATACCATTTAGCAATGAAATATTTGCAAATACGGATGACATCAAGAGATTGATAGAGCTAACGTCATCAATAAAACATGTCCTTCTAAAGGAATCAATCTATAAACTGATTGTTGCCTCAAGTTCCTATGATGAGTTCGTAGACTTTTCTATTAAGAACGACTCTGAAATTCATGACTTTGCAAGAAAAAGTGACTCTGCCATAGTTTCGGTCAATAGAGACAATGTTGTCACTGCATTGGGGAATGTATCCCAATATGATAGTTTAATCAAGCTTTGGCAATATTATCCTACAACCGCAGATAAGACGCACTATAATTATCATGATGAAGAAGCCATTAAAGTTTTATCGCAGTTGATAGTGAATACAGAAAAACTTATAATCGAACACTCAAATCTGAAAGATTTTGTTGATAATGCATGGCTGAAAGTTTACGATAATCGACATTCCTTCTTTTACGGACAAGATGGTAAAAAGATATTTAGTGCTTTCCGTGGTTTTATGTCTACACATTGTGACATTGATGAGATTCGCACTATATTTGAAGAACTGCGTATGATTCACAAAACCTCTGGTTCATACAGTGACTATGTACAACTCCAAGCTAAACTATTTATTCGTTTAACCCCTAGTGACATAACGTCAATAGCAGAAGAATGGGGAGATGACGAATATTTTAGAACAACTATCTTCTATTTAAGAAATGCCCCTTCAAAAGAGCTATGCGACGAAATAGAAACTTTTATAAAAACCAAATATGCTCATTATTTGGCAACTATACCAAAGCCTCAGGATTATGAGAGTATACATAGACATGATAAAGAAATTGCTTTTGATAGAAAGAGATTCAATCAGTACATCTCAAGTATTTTGGACAAAAATGCTGTTAAAACAAAAAAAGAGTTGAAATTACAATTAAAAGATGATGAGGAAGAACAAATAAATGAATACTTATGGCAATATCTTTCCCACTATTATCTGAATAATTCAGACGAATATGACAAAAAGGCAATATTAGATAGTCTGGAGTCAAAATGCCATTTTGCGTTATTCATTATAAACACATTTCATAATGATGATACACTTTCTGAGGAACAGATAAAAGTCCTCAAGGAATCTGTTTGTAACCTTCTGTCTTCAAAACGCTTTCGTCTGGATAATGCGGGATGTAGAACCTGCTCTAAAATCATAGTCAAGTACAGATTTGATATGCCAGAGGGATTTATTCTGCGCTTGATACCGTATGCAGAATTAAATTATGGTCTTTCTACGGATAAGGAACATTCGGATTACATAACATATGCAGTACAAAAATGTGGTTTTGAATTGGTAAAGAACGAAATAGTCAATCTGTTAAAGCAAAATACGGAAAATATCAATTATGACACATTGATTTTGCTGGTTCGAAGCGCTGCATATTATTCCGTAAAGGAGTCTTATAAAGATGTTCTACGTCATATTATGAATGTAAAATATCCCATCAATCTCGCTGACTTTTTTTATCGTTCAAACGAAAGTGAAGGTCTGTCGTTTTTAATGAATAATTATGACTCCTTACCTGCAGACGTTCAATTGTATATTATTTCTAAAGTAATCAAAGATAATAGAAATAAAGAATGGGCAATAGAAGCTATTAAAAGAAACGATTCTGCTTACGATGATGGTCAAAAAGCAGAAGCAATAAAATATCTCGTCAGATTGGGTGATGGTCAAGCCTTAAAAGAATGCGTGACTGCGACAAGAAATGACTACAAGGCTTTATGGGAGCCTTGTGATGTACCTTCGTTTATGTACACAGATACTAAGTACTTAGAATACATACTTGAACTTTTACGGCTAACATGGAATTTGCCAGACTCATTGAACACTTGGTGCTCCCGTTTACAAAATACATTACTTAATATGGCAAGTCAAAGCATAGATCAGTTCAATCAGGTTTTGTCAGCTCTTGAGAAATTAGTGAAATCAGATGCCAAATACAGTTCTCTGAACTATTTTATTGGTGAATTGCGCTGTACATACGAGCCGCAAGTTGTTGGCGCTAAGCCTTTGACCGTAAAAGAGGCTATGCGATTTATTAGAGAACATGATGTGTAAAAATATAATAAACTCTAAAACACGCACAAGACTCATTCGATTTCGTCTACAACGCTGAGGGCGGTTATTACGATTTAGTTGTAGACAAGAAAAATCAGAACGTCGTAGAAGAGCTGAAGGCATTGTCTCATGAAGTACTAATCCGCTACCTGACTTATTAGTCAGAAGCCATAGATAGCCGTAAATACGTAGTGGAGAGTGACCTTCCACATGAAGAATGGTACACGGACTGTTGCGACTATGCAGCCAGTGAGACAGATGAAGAACGATATATGCATGCTAAATGTATGGCAGAAACACTTGGACATATACTGCAAGACATCAAGAATAATTATCATAACAAGTATCCTGCTGCCATGCGCACGGTGAAGCCATGGAAAAACTACTTGATAAAGGATTATCATGTAACCGTAAAGCGTGGAGACGTGATACTATGGTTGCCGGAGAGATGTAAGGATAGCCCATTCAAATAAATTGATGGACGAGGTGTATGGGGCGCTGGATGACAGCATCCGAATAACCGTGATATACCCGAACAATGGCAAGAAAGTCAGTGAGTTCATCAAGGAAAACATAGAAGAGATAAAGCGCATGAAATTGATTTGATGCGTAGATAATAATTTGTGGGAAAGACACAAATGATAAAAGAAATACAGTTGTACGAATACCAGAAGGATATGTTACAGCAGATAGAGGATGCGTTTGTGATGCACCAATCTGTGATGGTACAGATGCCTACTGGAACAGGAAAGACCGTTCTTATTTCGGAAGTAGTGAAGAGAGAAGAACGAAGAGTGAACAATCCATGTGTATGGATTGTGGTGCATCGCAAAGAATTGGTTGAGCAGATAAAGGAGACGCTTGAAACCATGATGAGCAGCTGCCCTGCTTCTTGCACTACACCTCCCCTTTTATCGCGCAATTCCCATATTAAGGTAATGTCAATACAATGGCTGTCAAAACACTATCAAGATATGAAGGAACATCCCTCATTGATTGTGATTGACGAGGCGCATCATGCCCTGGCAAAGACATATAAGGAGGTGATGAATGCATATCCTGAATCGAAAAAGTTGGGACTGACTGCCACGCCTTGCCGACTGACCAAACGAGGGTTTACTGATTTATTTGACGTACTGTTGCAGTCATGGTCGGCAAATAAATTCATTGCCAAAGGGTGGCTGTCACTGTATGACTATATGTCCATCAAAGATGACAGCGAAGATTGGCGCATGGTAAACTCACTTAAAAAACGAGGTGCCGACGGAGACTTCTCACTGAAAGAGATGAACGAAAAACTAAATGTGCGACCAAGCATCGAGAGACTTTGCAATACGGTGATGAGATATGCAGCAAACAAGAAAGGCATTACTTATGCCATAGACATTGCCCACGCAGAGCATATAGCGGAAGCGTACAGACAGCATGGCATAAATGCAGTAGCTATAAGCAGCAAAACGCCGTTTACAGAAAGGAATACAATCATTGAAAGATTTAAGGGAACGATTGTAGGGGATTGTAATGATAAGCCTTGCCGTACATCTTTGAATCAAACCAACGACATACAAGTATTAGTGAATGTCGATTTGTTCAGTGAGGGCTTTGACTGTCCCGATGTTGAGTTTATTCAGTTGGCAAGGCCCACACTGTCATTGGCGAAATACCTTCAGCAAGTAGGACGTGGCATGCGTGTGTTTGAGGGCAAGAAGTATTGTCTGATATTGGACAATGTCGGGCTGTACCGCTTGTTTGGTCTGCCGTCAGATGACAGAGATTGGCAAGCCATGTTTGAGGGACGTGTTGCAGGAAAAGGCATTCTAACCAATGACGTGGGAAGGCCGTACAACATAGGCTATTCCATTTGTAACGAAAAAGATACAATCACTTCTGACGCACAAACAGAGCTAATTACCGTGATGACGCATGAAGGGCAACGTATGGACTTGGAGGAAGCATACGGCTACAAGGTGGTCAGCAACCAAAATGGGCTGTCAGGTGTTGTGGATAAGGACGGCAAGGAAGTGCTACCCTATGAATATAATAAGGTAGAAATGAAAGCATACGGAATTGCAAAACTGTATTCTCGACGAAAGATAGACAGAGAACGTCCTTGGATGGACTTGCGCAATGGAATACGGTACTTCAAGCAACCAAGGATCGAGAAGCATGGCTTTCTGGAGTTCACCACTACAGACGGGGTGCGCCTCTATCCAAGAGTAAGGACACGGCAAATGAACGAAAGTTGTTTTGTGTTGCAGAATGCGTTGAACTATGGCACAGACGAAGGGCTGCGGTTCCGCAATTTCTTTGTGCAACCATCAGAGCCAGACAAGCTATACATATTCAAAGAGAAAATAGGAGATCTTTCGATATGGGAAGACGAGCAAAGAGGTTTGGCATGGCGCAAGTCTTTGGATACCATGTTACACCCTATGACCGCAGAAGAATTAACGGAAATGAAGAACGCATGGGAGAAAGAAATCAAACAGTTTGAAGAGGAGAAGAAACTATATCTGAGGTTATTCAGGCCCCAAATAAGAATAGACGACATTGATGGCAAGACACGGTTGGAAGATTATAAGGAGCCAGCCAATCTGAGAATCACCAGCGTCACGAAGAACAATTATCAAGTATACTATCGAAAACATTGGTTGGATAAATGGGAATCATTAGGCAGTTACACCAAGATATTTCCCCAAGCATACGGCATAAGAGTTGTGCAAAACAGAGTTGGCAAATACCTTGTACGTACAAAACTGTACGAACCAATGGAAAAGCCAGAACAAATGTATGAGTTTGCGGAGCTGCAGGACAATGCCCTGCTGCATTTTACAGAGCAAGGCAAAGAATATTGGGTATATTTGGAGAACATGACATGCTTCACCCGAAAACCGATATTTGTCACCATCGGTTTCTTGGAATTCTTGATGATTGGTACATTGTATATGAGACGTGGAGGAAACAATGGTGAAGTCTACAGAAGATCTGATATAAAGATGTACGATAACATATGCTTCTTAGGATCAAGAGAGGTGTTCGTCAAAACGGCATACAGACAACAACGTTATTGCATACAACAACGATCATTGGACGGCAAGCGTTTTGTGCTGAGTGACAGTATGAATCCCAATGAATCATCAACATGGTTTGATCTGTACTATGACGGTAACAATTCTCCGATAGTAGAAAGACGGAAAAAAGACTATGAAATATACGGAGTAAAGAAGTAGTGCCATAAAATGAGAATGTGAAAAGGCCGATGTGTAAGATAAAGAGTCTTGGACATCGCCTTTGAGCTTTATAGAAACAAAATATTGAGCTATTCTCTGACTTCATCACCTTCTGGCACCACTGAATGATACGCGTTAGGTGATATTAGCACTCCTTAAATACAAACGTCAGGGCTGACACGTAAGTGTTGGCCCTTTTTTAATGATGAGCTGACACACTATTTGGAACAGTATCCATTGTTTCAAAATTCAGGTTTCACCTCTCACAAAGCCCACCAAAAAATTATATCGCAAACTTTCTGCACTCTGCACTTTTTGTATGCACTGCACTGATTACCAATATATTACGGAGTGTAGACAACCTCATTTTTTGTATGCACGCTGTATGCACTTGTTTGCACCCCCTTCATTACAAACCTCTGCATCTGGCTGCACGACGGTTATACCACCTACATAATTCGGTATAGGGGAAACGGATTTTTGATTAGAGCGACCGAAAAATCTATCTCCCGTTATTGTGCTAACCGCCCCACACAGGCATTACGTCATGCTGCTGTGGCAGAGAAAAACAGAGGAAGAATTAGCGTGCAGGCAAGTGTAGACAAGTGTAGATAAGTGCAGACAACCGTGCAGATAAAAAACGAAGTTGTCTACACTACGTAACAGATTGATAATCAACGCAGTGCAGACAAATAGTGTAGAGTGCAGACAAATTGTGCAATTAAAAAATATTGCTGTCCGGGTGAAACGCCGAAACGCAACTTCTTCTGTCTTAACCCCCTTATAAATAGGACTTCATGCTCTTTATTTCAAAAAGTAAGCCCCTATAGTTAACTGTACATAGCCGCAGAGCTTTTATTGGCATAAAAGCGAATCACGAAATATGGCAGCAACCACGTTATCCGTGACAGGCTGTTTATGCTTTGGAATTTTACCAAAAAGTTTCCTTTGCCAGAATGGCAAACAAGTTGAAATAATAACAAAGATGATATTTGAACTTTGTTATATAGAAGCAATATATTACTATATGCTCACGGATCGCACAGATTGCACGGATTCTTTCACTCATGCAACGTGTTTTAGCACCACGGAGATGACAGATTTGACGGATTTTGTGAGCATTGCATGCTCACTTCGCCATTAGCTCGTTGCTGC
>ERZ1026892.9-NODE-9-length-108573-cov-26.947603_pt1 | contig 108573 bp, 91 predicted proteins | sample MGYA00380176_ERZ1026892 | MGnify/ENA primary metagenome ERZ1026892 (study PRJEB33269, sample SAMEA4719812) | human gut metagenome | biome: human-associated habitat; feature: organic feature; material: feces | place: Cameroon | collected 2013-10 ... | reverse complement strand
TGAGACACCGTTGCTGTTCGAAAGCGGATGCAAAGGTATAGCTTTTTTGTAAACCACCAAAACATTTGAAGGGAAAAGTTGAAATTTTACGCCCGTTTTAACAGTTATTTGCAGTTAAAACGCCGCATTGTGGACGCACACATTATATTATTATAGGCGAGAGAGACTGTTTTAAGGACTGCAACCAGAGGATGCACACAACAGGAAAGCACCGCTGATCGAGGAAAACAGAGGAAGATATGGAAAGAAAAAGAGGGAGTGAGATATGGAAAGGGAGGTCTTGAACCGCAAAAGCAACGGTTTGGCTGCACAAAAGTAAATGTTTGGCACTGCGAAAGTAAAGGTTTGACACTGCGAAACATCAACAAAAATCATCTGCGTCGGTCGATACGAGCATCCGCGTCGGTCGATACGAGCATCCGCGTCGGTCGATGCGAGCATCCGCGTCGGTCGATACGAGCATCCGCGTCGGTCGATGCGGATGACAAAAGTAGGGAGTATGAAGAGGAAAAGAGATGGGGTGAAAAGGGAAAAGAAGAGCGTGAAGCGGAAGAAAGAGGGGTGCAAGCGTGGGGAAAGAGGGGTGCGTGGGTATGGCAGGGATGCCATAGCCTCCTAATACTACCCTCCTAATACTATGTATAAATAACTGAACTTTCGCAAGTTCAATAAATAATAAGGTGGAAAGATATATTTTTAGGTAGAACGATGGCTACACGGATAAAAATCAGTACTTTTGTAGCAGAATAAAAGCAAGACGAATATATTGGTCTACTACAGAATAAGAACAGAACAAATATACCCGTCAACTATAAAAGCAAAACTCAATAGATATAAAAGCAGAACTCAATAGAAATGAACCTACCACAAGACTTCGAACAATCAATACGCCCACTATTCGGCGACGACCTCTACAACCGTTTGGCGGAAGCACTTGATGCTGACGACACGCCGACGAGTGTGAGGCTTAACCCGTTCAAACAGAATGGGGGCGACGTGGCTGACGAGCTGAAGGACTGCTGCGTGCCGTGGTGCCCGACGACAGGACGCTACCTGAAGAGCAGACCGAACTTCACGTTCGACCCGCTGCTGCACGCCGGAACCTACTACGTGCAGGAGGCTTCGTCGATGTTCGTCGACCATGTGGTGCGCCACCTCATACATGAGCCCGTGCGTATGCTCGACCTCTGCGCAGCCCCAGGCGGCAAGTCGACGGCGCTGCGTGCGGCACTGCCCGAAGGGTCGCTGCTCTTCTCGAACGAGCCGATGCGCACACGCGCACAGATACTGAGCGAGAACCTGCAGAAGTTCGGTCATGAGGACGTGGTCGTAACCAACAACTACCCACGCGACTACCGCAAGGCGCGCATACAGTTCGACGCTATTCTTGCCGACGTGCCCTGCTCGGGCGAAGGAATGTTCCGCAAGGACGAGGGCGCACGCGAGGAGTGGAGCCTGCAGAACGTGGAGAACTGCTGGCGACTGCAGCGCGAGATAATCAGCGACATATGGGACTGTCTGCGCCCGGGCGGACTGCTCGTCTACTCCACCTGCACGTTCAACGCGCACGAGGACGAGGAAAACGTGGCGTGGATTGCCGAGGAATTGGGTGCCGACTTCGTGGAGGTGCCCGTAGAGCCAGACTGGCACATAACACGTGCGCTGACGGGCGATGCTCCTGTGTATCGTTTCCTACCGGGCGTGAGCAGAGGCGAGGGATTGTTCCTTGCCGTGCTGCGCAAGCATGGCGAGGCGGAGGGTTGTCTGTCTGCGACGGGCGGTACAGACCGGAAGGCGGAGAAGCCGAAGAAGGAAAAGCGCCGCGGCAACAAGAGCGCAAAGGCGGGCGCAAAGCTGCCGGGCAACGTAGCAGTGCCGCTCAATGCGCCGGAGAGCTACGTGGTGAGACGCCGCACGGATGCGTTGTTCGCCGTTCCGGAACGCTGGGCTGACACGTACGACGCTGCCGACGCGGAGCTGAAGATAATGCACGCCGGTGTGTGTCTAGGCACTGAGAAGGGCAAGGACATCATCCCCGACCAGTCGCTCGCCCTCTCAAGACAACTTGCCGACGACGCCTACCCGCGCGTAGAACTTGGCTACGCCGATGCCATCAACTATCTGCGCAAGGAGGCAGTAACGCTGCCCGAGGACACGCCGCGCGGCTTCGTTCTGCTCACCTACCGCGGCAGACCGCTCGGTTTCGAGAAGAACATAGGCAACCGCGCCAACAATCTCTATCCGCAGGAATGGCGAATTAAAAGCAGTCATGTGCCGGCGGAAGAATTAATAATTAAAAATTAAGAATTAATAATTTCATGCAACAATATCTCAATCTCCTTAACCGCATCCTCACCGAGGGCGCAACCAAGACCGACCGCACGGGCACGGGCACGAAGAGCGTGTTCGGCAACCAGATGCGGTTCAACATGGCAGACGGTTTTCCGCTGCTCACTACGAAGAAGCTACACCTCAAGTCGATAATCTACGAACTGCTGTGGTTCTTGCGCGGCGACACCAACGTGCGCTATCTGCAGGAGCACGGCGTGCGCATTTGGAACGAATGGGCAGACGAGAACGGTGACCTCGGACCCGTGTACGGCCACCAGTGGCGTTCGTGGCCCGACTATAAGGGCGGCACCATCGACCAGATACAGAACGTGCTCGACCAACTACGCAACCACCCCGACTCACGCCGCATGATTGTGTCGGCATGGAACCCGGCTGAGGTGGACGATATGGCACTGCCTCCGTGCCACTGCCTGTTCCAGTTCTACGTGGCAGACGGCAAGCTCTCGTTACAGCTCTACCAACGCTCGGCTGACACCTTCCTTGGCGTGCCGTTCAACATAGCGTCGTACGCTCTGCTGCTGCAGATGATGGCACAGGTGACTGGCTTCGAAGTGGGAGAATTCATACACACAACGGGCGACACTCACCTCTATCTCAACCACCTCGACCAGGCACGGCTGCAGCTCACACGCACACCGCGACCACTGCCACGCATGAAGATAAACCCAGACGTGAAGGATCTCTTCTCGTTCCGCTACGAAGACTTCGAACTGGAGGGCTACGACCCGTGGCCGCACATCGCAGCCACTGTAAGCGTGTAGCAGGCCGTCGTCGAGACGACGGAATGTTGAATGTTGAATGTTGAATTGTTGCGCTCGGCTTTGCCGCTTGCCAAAGCAAGAATTAAGAATTCAAAACTCAATTAATAATTAATAATTACCAATTAATAATTATCAAAATGATAACAATTATTGCCGCCGTTGCCGCCAATCGCGCCATCGGTTTCGAGAATAAACTACTCTATTGGTTGCCCAACGACCTGAAGCGCTTCAAGACACTCACCACGGGTCACACCATCATCATGGGACGCCGCACATTCGAGTCGCTCCCCAAGGGTGCTCTGCCCAACCGCCGCAACGTGGTGCTCAGTCGCACAGCCACCGAGTTAGAAGGTTGCGACTGCTACACATCGCTCCAAGAAGCACTCGCTCACTGCGCCAAGGACGAGGACATATATATATTAGGTGGAGCAAGCATCTACGAGCAGGCACTCCCCATAGCCGACCGACTCTGCCTTACCGAGATTCACGACACGCCCGCCAACGCCGATGCCTTCTTCCCCGAGTATAACGGCTGGAAGGAAACGGCACGCGAGGAGCACACCACCGACGAAAAGCATCACCAAGCGTATGCCTTCGTCGACTATGTAAGAGAATAACAATCACTTCTTTACAAGATAGCAAGAGGCCTGTAAAAGGACACAACGAAAAAACTCGTTGCACATCCTTATCGGGATATGCAACGAGTTTTTCGTTATTCTTCTATTTGTTTTGCAGTATGTGTTATTCGCCCTCTTCAAACACTTCTTCTGCATCATCTTTGTCCTCAACAGGCAGTTCGCTGATTGGCAACTGTCGGTCGATGATAGCATTGAACGAGATAATCGTCTCGGAGCGTGAGAGTCCGAGCGGCTGCAACTTATCGTGGATGACGTTAAGCAGATGGTGGTTGTTGCGAGCATATAGCTTTATGAACATATCGAAGCCGCCCGTAGTGTAATGACATTCCACCACCTCAGGTATCTTCTTCAACTCCTCAACCACATCGTCGAACGTAGCAGGGTTCTGCAGATAAAGTCCGATGTAAGCGCACGTCTCATAACCAAGCATCTCTGGGTCGATGATAAACTGCGACCCTTTGAGCACACCGAGATTGGTGAGCTTCTGTATGCGCTGATGAATAGCTGCACCACTCACGTTGCACAAGCGTGCTACTTCAAGAAATGGTATGCGAGCGTCTTTAGCTATCAACTTTAATATCTTCTTATCTAAAGAGTCTAAATTATAATGTGCCATTCTAATTACAGTTTATATTGTTGTGCAAAGATAGTGCTAATAAATTTATTCTGCAACATTTTTACATTAAAAACTCACTAATTGTAAGTTTTAAGTAATTGTTACCAACGTTCCGTTAATCATTTCTTCTGCTCTGCCGAGTAGCTCATGCGTCGCACATCAGCCTTGCGCAACGCCAACTTCACCTCACTGATTAGTGCCATCGGCGTACTGCGGTCAGCCTTTACGGATACTATCTGTTGCTCCTGATCCTCATCCGACATAGCCTTGCGCTCGGCACTTACATATGTCGTCACTTCATCGGGCGTAGCATACTTATCGTTGAGCTGAATAGTCACACCCTTGTACGACGGAATACCTCCAGGCGTAGCCTCCGACGGCGTGCCTATATACACATACGACACGGCACTCTTCTTCGTGAGGCGCGTCAGTTCTGTGCCCTGCGGTACACGGAAGCGCACTTTCAGCGTCACCTGTCGCATGTGCGTTACGACCATGAAGAAGAACAGCACGGTGAAGATAAGGTCGGGCAGCGACGACGTGTTCAGTGTCGGCACGCTGCGGTCAATGCGTTGGCGTATCATTCTGCGGTTCCTCCTTTCTTCGTATCGGCTTGCGATGTGGGCTCAGCAGTATTGTAAGTTTCTGATAAATGTTGCGGATATATATCGCGTACCTTCTTGCGCTCTTCCTCAGTGCAGCTGGCATAGTCGCGGTGGAAGCGGCGTTTAGCCTCAGCATTGCGCACCTCAGCATAAGCCGCCACTATTTCGTTCTCAAGATTAAAATAAGTGTTATAGTCGGAAGCAGGGTCAGCATCCACAATTATCAGATGCTGTGCTCCACGCAAGCGCACGAAGTCGGCTATACGCCTACGTACATCAGTAGCAGCGATTGGTTCATCGTTGAGTATCACTTTGTTCTGCGCCGTGATGCGAAATGCGAGCGTGTTCTCCTTCGCCACATCCTTCGTCCTGTCCGTCTGCTCTTCCTTGTCGAGCGGTGGCAGTTGGCGCACAAGTCCGCGGTCCACATCCATCGACGAGGTGACGAGGAAGAATGTGAGCAACATGAAAGAAATGTCGGCTGTGGATGTCGTGTTAAGCGACGGTACCGAGTGTTTTCTGCGTTTTATCAGCATCTTGTGATAATGTTTTATAAGCCGAACTAAGCCTTGGGAGGGTGGCGTTTAAGCCGAACTAAGCCTCCTTAAGCCTTTCTAAGCCTCTTGGAAGGCGGCGTTTAAGCCGAACTAAGCCTCTTTATGCCTTCTAAGCCCTCCCCGACGGGGAGGGTTGGGAGGGGCTTTTTTACTCTTTTACTTTTTTACTTTTACCTAATGTAGCGTGTGGCTCCAAACACAACTGCGCCCACAGCCACAACGATGAGCAGCAGCGATGTGCCGATGAACATGCCGGCAGTGCGCAACCAGAAGGTGTCAGTGAAGCGTTCGCCGTTCACCAGGAGCGCATCGGTGCTCGAGAAAGCGTAAGTAAGCACAAGCAGCAACGCCGTACCGATGATGACCGCCACAGAGATGCGTCGCGCCGGCACATTGTTCACCACTACATTCTCGCCTTTATTCTTGCGCATACCATTGACAGCACCGAAGACAGCTAAGCCGAACGTGGAGAACGTCAGCACAATCATGAACCATATCAGCGCATCAGTAAGCAGTGGCGCACTATAGTCGGGATTATCGTCGTACGGCATGTCGTAGCCGATAATCCAGAACAGTGCGAACAGTAGCACTATCACACCTATTAATATATAGAATATGAGGCTTGACAGCTGCATCGCCGTCAAGTGGCGCAAGTTTATATTTACTTTCATTGTTGTTTGTTGTTTATACTTAATAGGCCGAACTAAGCCTTACTAAGGGAGCGTTTAAGCAGAACTAAGCCTTCTTAGGCCATTCTAAGCCTTTCTATAATTTGCTGAGAAATCTCAACACATCACCATTTCAACTTCTCAACACATCACCATCTCAACTTCTCAACACATCACCATCTCAACATCCTTTCTTATACTTGAGCAACGCATCGAGCAGCGTGATAGCACTCTCCTCCATTTGCGCTGTGAGGTGGTCTACCTTAGAGAGCACATAGTTGTAGAACAGCTGTAGGATGAGTGCCACGATGATACCGAAGATAGTGGTGATGAGCGCCACCTTCATGCCCGCAGCCACGATTGTAGGGTTGATGTCGCCCGCAATCTGGATCTGCTCGAACGCCATCACCATACCAATCACCGTGCCCAAGAAACCGAGCGATGGTGCCATAGCGATGAAGAGCGTAATCCACGAGCAGCCCTTCTCCAGGTTAGCCGCCTGCACAGTGCCGTAGGCAGCCACCGAGCGTTCGATGTCCTCAATAGACGTGTCGACGCGCAGCAGGCCCTGGTAACAGATAGATGCCACTGGTCCGCGCGTGTTGCGGCACTGCGTCTTGGCACCCTCAATGTCGCCAGCCTCAATCTTAGCATCAATCTCACGCATGAACTTCTTGGCATTTATCTCCGACAGACTGAGGTAGATAATGCGTTCTATGCAGAACGCCAAACCCAGCACAAGAGCCAAGGCAACGAGCGACATGAACGACGCATTACCCTCAATGAACTTGTTCTTCAGCACATTTTTCAAGCCTCCACCCGAGTTCTCCACGCCCTCAGCAATCTCCACTGGCACAACGGCAGCCGAATCGGCAGCCACCTGAGCAGTAGGCACAGCAGCCTCAGCCACCACCTGAGCAGTATCAATAGGCGCAGCATACGCTGCAGCACTCAACATAGTGAACAACATCAATGCAGTGATGCACAACGCGGTAAGGGGATGGCATCTAACAAATATTCTCATAGTTCTTGTAATTTTACTTATCAACTGCAAGCAAAACCTCACTTACAGCATTAATATCGGTGCAAAAGTAGTTATTATTTTTCGATTGGCGCAGTATTTAGCATATTTTATGTAACTTTGCAGAAAATAGCACTTGCATATTTTGCAGGAGATAAGAATAGAAAACAATATAAAAACATGACAATAAGAAATCTGTCTTTAGCCCTCATAACGCTGATGGGCATCGCGCTGCCCGCCAATGCGCAGTACGCCTGGCAGGAGTACGATGAGCGTGTGCCGTCGAAGCAGCGACTGGACAACAACATAGGCTACAAGGTGGAGATGCAATCTTCGTTCTCTAAGAACAAGACTCCGCTCTGGCTCAACGCCAACAAGCACGGTCTAAGCTCGCTCGACGAGTTCAACGGCTACGTGCGCGGCGCCGTGATACGCCCTCTCTCCACCGACTCGGCACGCCGCTGGGCGATAGGCTACGGTGTGGACGTGGCAGTGCCGGTGAACTACACGTCGAACGTCGTAGTGCAGCAGGCTTTCGCCGAGGCACGATGGCTGCACGGCGTGCTCTCCGTGGGCGCCAAGGAGTATCCAATGGAGCTAAAGAGCCAGACGCTGAGCAGCGGTTCACAAACATTAGGCATCAACGCCCGACCAGTGCCACAGGTGCGCATCGCCCTGCCCGAATACTGGACCATCCCATGGACAAAGCGCTGGCTACACCTTAAGGGACACATCGCCTACGGCATGATGACCGACGACAGCTGGCAGCACGACTTCACGAACAAGCAACAGAAATACGCCGACCACGTGCTCTACCACTCCAAGGCGGGCTACCTAAAGATTGGCAACGAGGACTCGTTCTTCCCGCTCAGCCTCGAACTGGGACTGGAGATGGCGTGCGAGTTCGGCGGCAAGCCCTATCGCCTCGACGGTCACGGCAACATGCAGCGCATACCTACCGGCACGGGCGTAAAGGACTTCTGGAACGCCTTCATACCGGGCGGCAGCGATGCTACAGACGGAGTCTACACCAACCGCGCCGGCAACCAGTTGGGCAGTTGGGTGGCGCGTCTGAACTTTGACACCGATCTGTGGCGCTTCTCGGTATACGCCGACCACTTCTTCGAAGACCACAGCCAGATGTTCCTGCTCGACTACAACGGCTACGGCGAGGGCGAACAGTGGAACACATGGCAGAAGCGCCGCTACTTCATGTACAGTCTGAAGGACATGATGCTCGGCGCCGAGTTCGACATGAAGTACGGCACATGGCTGCGCAGCCTCGTCTTCGAGTATATCTACACAAAGTATCAGAGCGGACCCTACAACCACGACCGCACCCAGAACATCGGCGACCACATCGCAGGCATGGACGACTATTACAACCACAGCATCTACACCGGCTGGCAGCACTGGGGACAGGTGATAGGCAACCCACTCTACCGCTCGCCGATATACAACACCGACAACAGCATCGACGTGCGCAACAACCGCTTCTATGCCGTACACCTCGGCGTGGAAGGCTCGCCTACGGAACGCCTCGACTACCGCGTACTCACCACCTATCAGAAGGGTTGGGGCACATACAACAACCCATTTACAAAGGCGTACAAGAACTTCAGCTTCCTCGTCGAAGCGAAGTACAAGTTCAACCACGACTGGACGGTGAAAGGCGGCTACGCCATGGACTTCGGCAGCGAGAAGATGTACGGACACAACGCCGGATTCCAGCTCACTGTGACAAAGAGCGGACTGCTCACCAAGAAGAAGTAGAGCAAATCTCACCCAATCACCATCTCAACACCACACCCCCACCACCCCATCACCATCTCAACATCTCAACACCACAATATCTCAACACCACACACATGACAGCAAAACGACTATTCAACACGATATTGGCTACAATCGCCCTCACCACCCTCGCCTCCTGCGAGATAGAGACCAGCGACAACGGCGATTTCGACGGTTTTTGGCACTTAGAGCGCGTAGACACACTCGCTACTGGCGGCACTCTCGACCTCTCGAAGAAGCGCGTGTTCTGGGGCGTGCAGTACAAGCTCATCAGCGTGCGCGACGTCGACAAGGACAAGCAGCACGGCTACTATCTGCGCTTCAAGCAGACAAGCGACAAGATTGTGACGCACACGCCCTACAAGGACAACTGGCACCAGGACAAGGGCGACAACGGCGGCGACCACCCCATCGACGACCCGAAGCTACTGGCTCCCTACGGCATAAACAACCTTGAGGAGGAGTTCGTAAAGGAGAAACTCGACGGCGGACAGATGATACTGCGCTCGAAGACGCTGCGCTTGAAGTTCAAGCGTTTCTAAACGCTACACAGAGGTAAACCCAGAACTACAACATAACGAATAAAGCCATAGATTTAGAGACCCTAAACCTATGGCTTTATTCATTTACACCTATTAATACGCGATTGAACATCGCTATCTGTTTTATTTTTTTGCTCACGCTATCCGACCGTTCGCGTCCGCCGTCCAATCAGATTCCGTCCGCCGTCCGATCAGATTCCGTTCGCCGCCCGATTGGATTGCGTCCGCCACACGATGACTTACGCTAAGCTTTTGCGGCGTCAGCAGATGCGTCCAATGCCTCATACACAGAGTTGTTGCTCTTGAATTCGGGCACAATCTCCTTCATCTTCTTCACGGTAAGCATGTCGTCGTACTGCTTGCTCACCTCAATAAGTTCCTCTATATCGCGCTCCACCTCGCTGTAGTCGTACTCGCGCACGTTAGCGATGCGAATTTTCTCATGGAACGACGGCTTGGTCGACTCCTTGTCGTTGAGCACCTCCTCGTAGAGTTTCTCGCCGGCACGAAGACCCGTATACTTTATCTCGACGTTCTTCGCACCGCTCAGATTTATCATGCGCTGTGCGAGGTCGGCAATCTTCACGGGCTTGCCCATATCGAAGACAAATATCTCGCCGCCGTTGCCCTTTACGCCAGCCTCGAGCACCAGCTCGCACGCCTCGGGTATGAGCATGAAGTAGCGTATGATGTTCGGGTCGGTCACGGTGACCGGTCCGCCTGCCTTAATCTGCTGCTTGAAGAGCGGAATGACCGAACCGTTTGAGCCGAGCACATTGCCGAAACGCGTGGTGACGAACTGGGTGCAGCCCTCCACCTTTCCGCTTCGCACGGCGTTGTTAAGGCTCTGCACGTACATCTCGCAGATGCGCTTCGAGCATCCCATTACGTTGGTGGGGTTTACCGCCTTGTCCGTGGAAATCATCACAAACTTTTTCACGCCGTACTTCACAGCCATGTCGGCAAGCACCTTCGTGCCGTAGATGTTGTTCTCAACGCTCTCCGTCGGATTGTTCTCCATCATCGGCACATGCTTGTATGCAGCGGCATGGAACACGTAGTCAGGACGGAAACGGCAGAAGATGTTCTCCATGCGCAGCTGTCCGGTGATAGACGTAACGATGGTTTCCGCCTTGATGTGCGGATAGCGCTTCGCCATCATCAGGCGTATGTCGTGCTGCGGAGTCTCGGCACTGTCGATGAGTACCAGTTCGCGCGGATTGAACTGGCAGAGTTGCTTCACAATCTCGCTACCAATGCTGCCCGCCGAACCCGTCACGAGGATACACTTGCCATGCAGCGTGTCGGCTACGCTCTTAAGATCGATGCTTATTTCGTCACGCGGCAGCAGATCTTCGATGCTCACCTCCTTCAGCGTGGCATCGGGCGCAGCCGGGTTCCACTCTTCGTTGGCGCGCGGCATGTAGATATGCACGCCCTCGGCGATAAGCATATCCTGCAGCGCCTTGTCCTTGCGGAACTCGTCGATGGCGCCCTGCGAAACGAGCAGACACTCTATGTGCTCCTGCTTCACGAGTCGCCTCACGTCGCTGTAACGGTAAACATTCAGACCCATGAGCACCTTGTGGCGCATGTTGTTGCCGCCGGACACGAAGCCGAAGAGACGCATGCGCAGCGACTTGTCGTTGCGCACGAGTTTAGCCAGTCCCATGCCACACTCGTCAACGCCAAAAATGATTGCAGGACGAGCGTTAAACGTGTCGATTGACACGTCGTAAACCGTCTTCACCAACACACGCACTGCCCACAGAAGCAGCACGCAGATAATCGAAGCCAACGCTATCTCGCGTCCGCCTATATATACCTTTTGGAAATAGTCGAACTGCAACAAAAAGAAATGTCCCAAGTATGAAAACACACAACCTATGAACGAAGCAAAGCCCACACGCTGCAGATCGACAAACGAGGAGTAGCGCAGAATGCCGTCGTATGTATGGAACATCTTGAAGCCTACAGCGTAGAATATGGCATAAATAGCACACATTGAGCACAACTGCCACAATACGCTAAGTGTTTTTGCTCCACCATAAGTCTGCTGATAGACCAGCAGGAACGAGAAGAAGACAATAGCACAATCGAACAGGAAGACGCACCAGTAAGGCAGCGACTTCTTGTTGAAGTACCAGTTTATGAGTTTATGAAAAAATTGCATCTCTATCTTGATTGATAAATACACCTAATAATACTAATGCAGAATAGCACGTTTTATTACGTCTACGATATACGTAACATCCTCATCCGAAACACATGGACCGCTCGGAAGACATAGTCCGCACTTGAAGAGCGATTCGCTTACGCCATTCGCGTAACACGGACAATCGCTGTATACAGGCTGTCTATGCATCGGTTTCCATAACGGACGTGCTTCTACATTAGCCTTATCGAGAGCTATACGCATAGCCTCCACATTGCGGTTAGGCTCAAGCTTTGTATGGGCTGACTTTGCCGCGTGTGTTACACCTGCAGCACCACCTACCGCACCGCTCACAACTTCCGCATAAACATCTTCTTCACCCTCTACATGTAGATGTTCGTCAAGTAGGATAGTGCAAAGCCAGAAGTTGGAATTGATGTCAGACGTAGCATTATCATGCACAGTGATACCCTCAACATTGGCAAACAACTGCTTGTACAACTCATGCACATGGCGATGATGAGCAATATGCTCGCTTACGACAGTCATCTGTCCGCGTCCGATACCTGCACAAACATTGCTCAATCGATAGTTGTAGCCTATATGCTCGTGCTGATAATAAGGATATGACTCACGAGCCTGTGTAGCAAGGAACATTATTTCGTTCCACGCCTTGTCGTCAGGACAGATTAGAGCACCACCACCACTCGTTGTTATCATTTTGTTACCATTAAAACTAAGCACGCCGTATCTACCAAATGTGCCACAGATTTGCCCCTTATAGGACGATCCAAAACCTTCTGCTGCATCCTCAATGACGGGGATGTTCCACTTATCAGCTACAGCAAGCAATTCAGAAATCTTTGCCGGCATACCATACAGATACACTACAATAATGGCTTTGGGCTTACGTCCGGTCTTAGCCACACGATCAGCGATAGCCTCATCCAACAATTGCGGATCCATATTCCAAGTATCACGCTCGCTGTCCACAAAGACAGGTGTCGCACCAAGATACTTAACTGGATTACTTGAGGCACAGAACGTAAAGGACTGTACCATCACCTCGTCGCCTGCACCTACTCCGCAAGCGATCAAAGACAGATGAACCGCTGACGTTCCCGAACTTAAAGCAACAACACGCTTTCCTTCGCCTACGAACTCTTCAAGGTCTTTCTCAAAGCCGTTTACATTCGGTCCCAATGGCACAACCCAATTAGTGTCGAAAGCTTCTTTTATATAATCCATCTCCTTGCCACTCATGTGGGCAAGGCATAAATATACTCGTTTTCTTTCCATACTCAATTAAAATCTAAATTATCTCATTATTGTATTCTATCCGCTTTCCAAGAACTGTTGCGATAATCATCTTGATATCAGCCACGAAACTGTAATGATCAAGATAATAAAGGTTTATACGCACCTTGTCAGGATAGATGACCTTATCATTAAACTCCTGTGGATTGGCTTGGGCAGCAAGCAGAACCTCCTCATCACGATATTTCAAGCTCGCTGGACCAGTTATGCCTGGACGCAACTGTAACACACGTCGGTCGTCGCCTTCAAGTTTGTCGGCATATCCAGGCACGTCAGGACGCGGACCAACAAAACTCATATCCCCAATGAACACATTCCACAACTCAGGAAGTTCATCGAGCTTGTATCTACGTAGTTTGGCACCAAGCGGAGTGATTCGGCTTTCGCCTGCCACCGATACAGTGGAGCCACTATGATGTGCGCTCATGGAGCGAAACTTATACATGGTAAATAGTCTTCCACCTTTACCGACACGCTTCTGAGTGAAAACAGCCGGTCCGTCAGGCATTTTTATGCGGATAAGTATCCATACCACGAAGAGTATTGGACTCAAAACAACGAGTCCGACAAACGCCATAATGCGATCGAAAAGATATTTTGCTATCATTATTTACCTTGTATTTTCAATCCTACAACTTTGAATATCCCCATCAACGACCCCCAACCATACGAAAGATGCAGCGTAAGGAACGACATGAGTAGATAGAATACATTAAGCCTTTTGGTCTTCCATATAGTAAAGCTTACACCGCCCAAAGTCACCATGTATGCACCCAAAGACATCAACGACAACACTCCAAACCATAAATTAAGGGGCATCAGCACTACTGGCAATAATAGCGATAGTACAAATGCTAACGGAATAAAATGTCGAACAGACAAAGAGCTGAAATACTTTGTATAATATACTGTCAGTATATTCCATTTACCATTGCCATAATTATTCTTTGCCAATGCCTTGAACGTCTCACGTGCTAAATACGTGCACGAAATATCAGGGATTATGAAGATATGTCCGCCACCACGCTTAATGCGCTTGTTCAGTTCTATATCTTGATTACGCACAAGACGCTTGTCGTAGAATCCGTATTTCTGAAACACCTCACGACGCCAACATCCGAAAGGCACTGTATCAACCTCGCATGCTGAAGTCACTCCTGTTCTAAACGACGAATTACCAACACCAAATCTGTTGCTCAAAACCTCACGTATAGCAAGAGTCTTGGGAGTTTTATTGAGTACGTCGGTATTGAGGACACAACCGATGTTGTCAGCATTAAGCTGGTACAAACGGGTGACAAGCGTAGAGAAATAGTTGAATGGATACAGGGCATGTGCGTCCAAGCGTATGATGACTTCCCCCTTAGCCTCCTTTATGCCGACGTTCATCGCACATGGAGCCGTGCGCTCCGGATTGTCAAGAAGACGAAGGAAGGGATACTTGGCTATGTATTGCGAAATTACCTGACGCGTCCTGTCCCGACTCATTCCGTCTACCAGCAGCACCTCCATGTCGTCATGACTGAAGTCTTGCTGCAGAACCGAATCGAGAAACGGGACGATGTATTTCTCTTCGTTATATATAGGACAGATAACAGACAGTTTCATGCTTTTAATCAAACTGCTTATAATGATTAATTATTTTATAATCTGCCGTCTATGATATCGCGCGACAATACGCCCTTAACGTCATAAAGCACGCTATTATTAGCACGGATAGCAGAGAAATCAATGTCGCGAAACTCATTATGAGCAACGGCAAGGATTACAGCGTCATACTTCTCATAAGGAAGTTGCGTCTTGATACTGATACCATATTCGTGCTCAACTCTTTCGGCGTTAGCCCACGGATCATAAACGTCGATGTTATTGGTATATTCGCTAAGAGTGTGATAGATGTCCACCACCTTAGTGTTGCGCACATCCGGACAATTCTCCTTGAACGTGATACCAAGGATGAGTATCTTGGCATCCTTTACAACGATGCCTTTCTTATTCATACACTTGATAACCTGATTGGCAACATAGTCGCCCATGCCGTCATTCAGTCGACGTGCTGCAAACATCACACGCGGAAGAACGCCATACACCTGTGCTTTCTGAATGAGATAATAAGGGTCGACGCTGATGCAATGTCCGCCTACCAAACCAGGCTTTAGCTTAATGAAGTTCCATTTGGAAGCCGCAGCCTCAATGACGTCGTTGGTGTCGATGCCCATAGCATTGAATATCTTTGCCAGCTCGTTCATAAAGGCGATATTGACATCGCGCTGCGAATTTTCAATTATCTTAGAAGCTTCAGCAACGCGGATGCTCGGTGCTTTATGCGTACCATTGATGAGCACTGAGTTATAGACGCTATCTACGATATCAGCCACTTCGGGCGTAGAACCAGAGGTCACCTTCTTTATCTTCTCCACGGTGTGAAGCTTGTCACCCGGATTGATACGCTCGGGACTGTAGCCTGCAAAGAAGTCCTCGTTATACTTCAGTCCGCTTACACGCTCCACTACAGGCAGACACTCTTCCTCTGTAACACCAGGATAAACGGTCGACTCGTACACGACGATGTCGCCCTTCTTGATAACCTTGCCCACTGTCTCGCTGGCACCCCAAAGCGGCTTGAGGTCGGGATGATTGTTATTGTCAACGGGTGTTGGCACGGCTACAACGTAGAAATTGCAGTCGCGTATATCGTCAAGATTGGTGGAACAAACGAAGTTATGGTTATGTATAGCGTCGCCAAGCAATTCATCAGACACTTCCAGTGTGGAATCATGACCCTGCATAAGCTCGTCTACACGATGCTGGTTCATGTCGAAACCAACAGTCGGATACTTTGTTGAGAAAAGACGAGCTAACGGCAAGCCCACATATCCAAGTCCGATAACAGCAATTTTTATTTCCATTTACATTATATATTTAAAAATTCGTACAAAGTTAACATATTTATTTGAAATGGAGGACCATTTATAACAAAACAATAGCAATAGATATGGCTAAGCCAATTCTGCAGCTATTATCTTGATGACAAATGGGGGAAGATAAGCCTGTGCCGAATGTATACAGTTGAGTTTCATTGGAACAAGGCAATCTTGGCATTTATAAATGTCGAGGATTATCTCAGCAAGGCGATTAACGTCATGCGTAGGGAAGACAAAACCATTCTTTCCATCGGTAATGATGTTTGCGTTGTCGTGCCAATCGCTCGCTACGACGGGCAGACCTGCAGCGAAAGCGTCGATGACAGTGCCGGCGAGTCCTTCGCCAGGATAGTACGTTGGGAAGAGCAACGCGGTGTATTCTTTCAGAGTGTATACGCTTTTGTCGAACGCTACCTTTCCACAATATTTCACAAAGTTTGGAATCTTGGTTTGAAGAGTTTCAAACCAAGCGCGGTCTGCTTCTTCCACATTACCATAGAGGTCAAGCGTAGCGATGGTGCTGCCAGCCTTCTCGTTAGCAAGACTCACGGCTTGCACTGCATCGTCAATGCCTTTCGTTGGTGTGATACGCGAGAATATACAAAAACGCATAGGACGTAGATTACAGCCCGCGAGTTCGTCGGCAGACAGAATGTGCAGCGGCTTGCAGTTGGGCATCACCTTAACGCGATGCAAGCCCAATGCGGCAAGCGAAGTCTTCATGTTCTGTGTCTCGGGGTATATCATGTGCAGACGCTTGGCGAAAGGCAGCAGCCAGCGGTTGCGCTGCAGCAGTTCGGCGAGCCATCCGCCTATCACTACATAATGGATGCGGCGACGGAACAGCAGGTTATATATTACGACAAGCGGCAGAATCACCTTTATGCCGTTCTGCGCGGGCAGGATAATCACATTGCGGCTGCGTACCACGCAACCGAACAATTGGAAAAGAAGGCGCAGTACAACGCTCTTGCCGCCGGCTGTGTCGATGCGCTTTATCTCTGACGTCCCGTATAACGACTCGAGTTCGTCGGCTACGATGCGCGTCTTGATGGTCTGCCCGTTATAACTGTTGTTCTTTATATCAAAATTGCCAATGATGCTTATCTTTCTCATATTCGCTTGTTTTAGGTTAACAGTTGTTACTTTCCGAAGAAATTTGATAGATGCTCACGCAAAAGATAGTATGCCTTCATTATCACAAAGCGTGTGAATGACATGTGCGTCAGTGAGACTGTGGAGAGATGCTGCTCGTGGGTCTTCGCCATCAGTTCGCTTATCATGCCCAACTGATTCATCAGACTGCGGGTTTTCTTTGCTCCGACTACATTGTGCTCGTGCTGACGGTATAGCATAAGCGGCTCGGGTTCGGCAACGACGAAGCCCTTGTTCCACAGAACAGCGATGGCGAACCACGCATCGTGCATCACTATCTTCTCAGAATAAGGGAAACAGACCGCCTTTGCCTCACGGTTGAGCATCATCGTGCAGCCCGGCATGTTGTTGTAGAACAGATGATAGTACTTGTCGTTGAAGACAGACATGGGATAGTGGCGGAACTTCCAGTAAGACTCGGCGAAGACGTTAAGCTTGGCATCCACCAGCTTCAGGTTGGTGCAGGCGATGACCGGACTGCCGCTATGCTCAGCCTCGGCTTCTTGCATGCGCTTCAACGTCAGCTCCACTTTCTTAGGGAGCCATACATCGTCGTGGTCGCAGAACATATAATAGTCTGCTTCCACATTGCGCAGCATCCACATGAACGACTCCTTCGCTCCGAGGTTGCCGCTGGAGGATATGTTAATGATGCGTGGGTCGGTGTCGGCGAGTCGCTTGATGAGAGCCACCGTCGCATCGGTAGAAGCATCGTCGCGTATGTATAGTTTCCAGTCGGTGTAGGTCTGCGCAATGATAGAGTCTACCTGCTCCTCCAGATAGTTCATACCGTTGTATGTAGAGAGTAGTATTGCTAATTTCATCGTGTTTTGTTAATGTTTCTGTGTCTCAATAAGTGAGTTTATTATGACAGTCTTTTTCTTGCGCCAGCGTGCTTCACGCAAGAGGTATGCCGCCACGGGCAACTGGCGTGCGAGACGTGCCGGCAATAGTTTCTGGAGCAGTAGCGTTAGACGTATCTGCAACTTCAGCAGACGGCTGTGGTATGGGCATCGCTTACTCACGCTGTCGGCGAGCGCTTCGGCGAGCGAGCGGTTGATGCCCTTACCAGTCATGCCCGAGTTGTAAATGCGCAACATACCATCGTAGAGTGAACGGTCGTAGCGCTTGCCTCCGATGCGGCGCACCGTGTCGTACATGCGGCTGTTGGCACGCACATGGCTGTCTACGTGCGCCTGTGTGTTTATTTTCTTTGAAATAGAAGACGTAGTGATGATGCGGTAGCCGTAGTCTTGCGGAGCCTCTGCATAGTCGTAGCGCAGTCCGGCGGCGATGGCTGATATGTTGAAGTCGGCGTCCTGCAAGGACAGTAGGTTGACATCCCACGTGAGGTTGTGGCGGCGCAGCGACTCGGTGCGGTAGATATTGTTCCAGACGATGAACGGCAGACGGCGACTGGCGAACAGCGCCACATCGTCCTCAGCCACGCGGAATCCGAAGGCGTAAGGATGCGACTCGGTAACGAAACGCTCGTCTACAAACACGCCCGAAGGGAACACGAGGAAGTCGAGGTCGGGGCGCTTCTGCAGCATCTTCACCCGCTGTCGCAGGCAATAGGGTGCTATATAGTCGTCGGAATCGAAGACGATGACGAACTCTCCACGCGCCATCTCCAAACCTATGTTGCGGCAGGTCTGCGCACCCTTCGGCTGTCGGCTGCGCCTTACTACGCGTATGCGGCTGTCGACTGCAGCGTAGCTTTCGAGCAGCTGCAGCGTGTCTTCGCCCGAACCGTCGTCTACGGCGAGAAGCTCCCATGCATTGAAGTCGTTGGCGAGTATGCTGTCAATCATCGTACGTACTTCGTCACGATGATTGAACACGGGCATTATTATGGAGAGAGATGTTCTGAGCGGTTCCATTATAGACTTTTAAGTATTGCGAATTATATAATATAAACGCCCGATACAGAACTATATTGTATCGGACGTTATAATAATACTATTTTATTGATCTTGCATCAATGTTTACGAAGCAATTTGTTTCGTACAAGAGAATTCACGTAGTGGCGCTCATTCTTGCGCAGTCCGATGGTGTAAAGCAATATGACGAAATAAGCATAAGCCACAACCACGCTTAGCATCTGACCCATTATCTGTTTCAAATACAGCGTCGGGAGGAAGAGAAGCGTTATCAGGAGCACAGGAACGTACGAACAGCGCACAAGAGCCCACACGTCAAACTTCGTGATGCGGATAATGATGAAAGGACGCACCAGAAAGACCATGAACGAGAAGGCTATGTAGACATAGAAAAGATATTCAGGCGGCATGCCCCGGCGCATCGCCAAGTATCCTACGACAATCGAACTTACAAGCAACGTGTTGACAATGATCTGATAGAGCTTTATCTTTCCAGTGGCAAACACGAAGTCGTTGACGCCTGCATTGATGGAGAATATCAGAATGTCGACAATGAGCAGATGGGTGAACGTTATTGCATACGGCGGCACTTCCTTCAGCCACAAACCGAAAATCACTTCAGGCGCAAGGATGAAGGGAATGGAGACGAAGAACATCGAGAGATAAGTGGCTTTGGAAGCCAGACAGACAAGGGATGTGCAACGGTCGAGATTGCCCGCAGCATAATTCTTCACAATCTGTGGCGAGATTGGTTTTTGTGCATTGTTGGCAAAGTTCTGCAATATAGAACTAACAGAATTGGCTACTGCAAGTCCGGCGTTCATCGTGGTGCTGAAGAACATGTTGATAATGAGCGCACCACCCTGAGCCTTGCCGATTGTGGCTATGGCTCCGATGCCTATACCTATGGAGAAATTAAGTACATCATAGTATTTGCGCCACTGGCGCACAAAGACAAAACGCGTGATGGCTGCAAACTGCCTGCGGCAATAGGCAAAGAACACCACCGTAGGGAAGACGGTCATGAATGCCATTACGCAGGTATAGATGATGAGCTTATGCTCGAAATGGTCAATAAGAAGATAAGTGAAGAATAACTTAAAAAGACTCATTGCCACATCCGTTAAACAGAAAACAAAGAAGCGCTCACGCGCAATGAGCAGTCCATTATAGGGCACACCTATGAATGACATTGCAGCCGCAATGATAGACACATTGAAAATGGTATGCACCGTGTGCATGTCACCGTCGTACGTCACATGATGCACTATGTACCAATGCCCCAAAGGCAGAGCGACAACTATAGTGAGCAGTGCTATGAGCATATGTATCACAAGGTTCACATTGAACTGACGGCACACCTCCTCCTGGTCGTTCTTGCCGATGGCAATGGCGATGAAACGGTTGGAGGTGGTCACCATAATTGTGTTGATGATGCTTATGAAGGTGATGATGCAGGCAATGACCGAATATAATCCGTAGTCGCTTATACCCAATGCCTGCAGACTGAAACGCGTATAGAGCAGTCCGCTAACGGATATAATGGCGAGGCGGATGTAAAGTATCAGCGAGTTTACCGCTATCGATTTGTTTGTATTTTCTTGCATTCTTAAGTAATTATTGTACACACTCTCATTCTGCCATCAAAGTACACTTATCCGCATCATCATAAACATAATGGGAATAGTAAAGCAATGCGAGAGGATATAACATAAAGTAATAAGGGTACATCTCAAAAAGAGACATAATCCAAAGGCAAGCAACAGAAAGCAATAACAACTGTATGTTCTTTTCCTTCAGATACGGCAGAACGTTCTTGAAAACCTTACCACATATAATTATATATATACTCAGCAATATCACTCCACCATGAATAAGTATGGCAAGAATGAAGTTGTGAGGACCGATAGCGAACGAAGACATATTTGACTTGTACCAATCGGCATCGGCAAAGCCCCACCCCCAAATAGGCGATTCTTCTATAATCTTTAAGGCACTCTCCCACATGTGTGTACGATACGTAAATGTAAGATCTTTCTTTAACACGTCCTCAACAAGATATGCCGCAAGTTCATTGTTCTCAAGACCACGCCCATTGAACACCACAAATACCTGAAAGAGTAGGAAAACTGCAAATAAGCCACATATTGCAGATAGTCGTAACTTCGATGTTGGTAACAGACAGCAAACAAGGAAAACAACAATCATAGAAAGCGAGGTCATCGAACCGACCATCAACAAAGATACTATAATTACCACAGCCATTATGATGAAGTTGAAGAGCCATATACGCGAATAGCGTATGCACATCAGGTTGGCTGCCAATGCCACTATCATACGACAACCCATTTGGTTATAGTTGTCGCCAAGCAAATAGCCAATACCGTCCTTATGGTCTTCTACAAGCCAAAGCAACGGGTGAGTAACGAGATGAAAAAGGTTGAGCCACATACACACCGTAAATGCTATGGTGAAACACTTCAAAATCATATTCATACGATGGCGATAATAACGTATGAGGAGCAGTAAGAGACCTATAGCAATACTATTATAAATATCGTTTTTTATATCGTTGACATTAACTAATGTCATTGCGAAAAGAAACAACAAGAAAAGAAAATGCATAAAGCCATAACGAGATATCTCCTTATCATGCATCACTAACGCCAACATAAACAAGAAACTCACAATAACCATTGCAAGCACCGCATACGACAACAGTTGCATCTCCAAAGCAGACAGCGAGAGTGTCGTGTTTATCACAAGAAAGAATATCATGACAGCAGGCAGGAACGTCATATCATGCAGATTGACGCGGGCAGAAATCTTATCGAAATACAGTGGTATTCGTTTGAACGTGAACAACGACATTATGGTTCTTCCTTTTATAAATAAATGGGAAGGCGACAATACGCCTCCCCGTATGTTTATGCTTTTGTAAAGAGCTGCTTGCGTGCAAGCCACAAGGCTGTGATGAATGTGGCAAGGAAGCACATACCCAAGATGAAGATGATGCGCTTCGGACCTGCGGGCTTCACCGGCACTGTGGCACACTGCAACGTTGTGAACGCTGGAGTCTTCTCCTGAAGTTTGGCGCGCATGGCTTCAAGCTGTGTGCGCATAGCGCTATAGGTATTGAACTTCAGCTGCATCTCGTTCTCCAGTTCGTCGCGCTTCGAGAGAAACGACTGCAATGTCACGTCCTGGTTGGCATCGCAGTATGCGCTATATATCTGCGCGCAGTATTCGTACTCCTTCTTCGACTTTACTGCAAGTTTCTCGTAGTGTTCTACATCTATGCGGGCTTTGTTGGTGCGATAGCGTGTGATGAAGTCCTGAAGATGCACACGAACCGAGTCGGCCATCGTGGCGCAGATAAGCGGGTCCTGGTCTTCTACCTTTATGGTTATCACCTCTGTCTTCTTATCTACGTCGCAACTGATGTTGCTTACTATTTTCTCGAGCAAAGAGGCATCTTTTTCCGACATACGGAACGGATCCATCTGTGCACCAGTACGCAAGCCTTTCGTGTTTTCCTTCTTCTTGAAGCAAGAAGTGACCTTACGCATCACATACTTGAACGGAGCCGTTATCGGATTCTTCTCCTGATGCTTGCGCATATATGTGTAGTAGTCGGTGCTCAGACTCTTGTCCAACTTTGTCACCTTGATGCCAAGCAGACCGATGACAAACTCGTTCGACTCAACAAGCTCTGGATAGAGCAACGGATAGATGGCATCCTGCGATGCTCCACCAAGGTTTACGCCAAACTGAGAAGCAAGAGACGAGAGTCCGCCAGCCACATTCTCACCAGTAGCCTCCGGTGCCAACGTCACGCTGCAACGATAGTAGCGTGGTTGTGGAAAGATATATAGGCACGACAACACAAACACTATCGGCAGCACGATGAAGAAGACTTTCTTCTTCGTTTTAAGTAACTTGAACACCTCAACGAGGTCAATCACGTCTTTCTTTTGTTCGCTCATTGTTATATATTATTCTATACAATCGGTTTGTATAATTCTCTGTACACTCTGTTTGTTTACGTTCTGAGAATCCGCGATGGGATTCTCAGAACTGATGTCTTTCTCAGACCTTACTTTGTGATGATGTTACTGATTGTAGCGATCATCGCAGCGATTGACGACATGCTCGATCCCATACTCATCATCTCGGCAGCTGTCATCTTGCGCTTCAGCTTAGCAGGCACTACAATCTCGCAGCCCGGCTGCACCTTCGCTCCGTGACTCAGCTTCGACACCTTACCATTCATGTAGATGATGTATGCACGGCCCTTAACGGCGTCTGAAGCGTAGCCGCCCGCCTGGTCGATGTAGTAGCCGGCACGCTTTCCGCGCTCGTAAGCCACGGTGTTGGCATACATCACGGCACCATTCACCTTCACCGTTCCGTTGTACTGCGGCACGATGAGACGGTCGCCGTCGCGCAACACGAGGTCGGCGTCAGAGCCCGGATTCTTCATAGCCTCTGCGAGGTCGATACCTACGGGGTACTCGTCAGGCACCTGGAACTTCTCGATGTTGGCCTTTGTAGCATCCTGGGCTGTAGTCTGCAGAGCTGCGGCGTTGTTGGCACTTGCCGAGAGCTGCAAAAGGTTCTTCTTCTGCTCCTCCTGCTGCATCTTCAGTACAGCCTCCATACGCGCCTTCTCGGTTTCGTTAGCCCTACGCATGAGTCGTGCGCCCTTTATGTAGGCGAGTCCGTTCGAGCCGCCCGACTTTTTGAAGAGGTCGCTCAAGCGTGTGTTGTTGCGCTCCAGGGCGTATGTTCCGGCGAAGAGCACCTCGCCTTCTACCGACACGTTCTGCTGCTCGGTGTAGCCCGGCGAGCGCATTACGTACACTTCGTCGAAAGGCATGAGCGTCAGCGTGCGGTCGCCGTCAACAGCAAAGTTGTCTTTCAGCGCCACGTTGAATGTCTTTGCGATGACGCTGTCTGGACGCAACGCCTTCGGGTCGCTCACACGTCGGCTGATGCTTACGTTCATAAGCGATGCTTTATCGGTGAGACCGCCAGCCTGTATGATGAAGTCCTCAACAGTCTCGTTGTCGGCGTACTTGTACACACCGGGATACTGCACCTCGCCACGTATCGTGAGCGTTCGGTCGGACATCTTCTCTGTCTTGGTAGCCACAAAGAGTACGTCGTTCTCTTTCAATGGGATGTCGGCTACACGACCGCTCATAATGCCCTCGATGTCTACGCTGACAACCTCAAGCGTGCGGTCTGCCTTCATGCGGTGCATCACGGCACGCGAAGTGATAGCATCTTCTGTAACACCATCGGCGTGCTCGATGAGCGAACGTACGCTGTTCACCTGCTCGCCAAGGTTATACATACCCGGACGGAACACGGCTCCCTTCACTTCAACGGTGTTGGCGTAGCGTGCCATGATTGAGTCGACAGACACAGAGTCGCCGTCGGCTACATGGAAGCTCGCAAAGTCGAACTCCTCAACGTTATATGCCGAGTATTCCTTTCCGTTTTTGCGGTTCACACGCACAGCCTTCTTGTAAGCGTCGCCAGTGAAGCCGCCAGTGTATTTCAGCAACGAAGCGATCGACTCGTTGGGTTTCATCTCGTAGAACATAGGACGCTTCACCTTACCCGTCACGTTCACAAGACAGTCGTACGGGCCTACAACAACCACGTCGTTGTCGGCGAGACGCACATTGCCCGTGAGCTTGCCGTTGAGGATATAGTCGTAGATGTCGACGGTTGTTATAAGACGGTTGTTGCGGTAGACCTTGATATTACGGAGTGTACCGATGTCGTTTGTGCCGCCAGCCATATAGAGAGCGTGGAAGACAGTAGCGAAAGCCGAGAGTGTGTAGGTACCTGGTGTCTTCACCTCGCCCATAACGTTAACAATGATAGTGCGTGTCTGACCTACCGATAGCTTTACCTTCGAGCTACTATAGCGCGCGCCAAGCGTAGAGCGAAGGCGTCTGTTAGCCTGATCAACTGTAAGTCCGCCAACGTGTACGGGTCCGAAGCCTTCGATTGTGATTTCACCCTCGGGCGACACGGTACACTGCTCCGACTTCTGCGAAGCACCGTAGATATCAACGAAGACGGCATCACCCGGACCGAGAACATAGCTCTGCGGTGTAGCGATGTTCATGTTCGGCTCGAACGAGAGTTCCTGGTTGTTGAAGATGTCGCGTCCGAACACTTTCTTCTTCAGAGCGTCGCGCTCAGCAAGCAGCTGCTCAAGCATCTGCGCTGTATCTGGCACCAGTTCGAACATCTCGCGCTGATAGTCCATAAACTCCTCGTCGGTCTCATCGTAGGTGTTCTTATACTTGCGGTCGCGTTCTGCCTTCAGGCGCATATTCGAATACTGCGAAGCCTTCTGCGTAGCCTCCTTGCCATAGTCGTCACGCTTTGTCAGTTCGCGCGGATTACCGTTATTAGTACGCAGACGCGATTCGTCCTTGCCCGTTGTGTTGTCCGACACATTACCTAATCCGCCCTGCTTCATCTGGCGTTCGTACTTGTTGCGCACGCGGCGAATCTGCGAGATGTCCACGCCACGCTGCATAAGCTTGGTCACAATCTCCGACTGCGACTTACCAGAGTTGTGTTCCTTCACGATGTACTGCATCACCTGCTGGTCGGTCATTGACGACTGTGCCATGGCAGCCAACGGCAGGAATATGAACAGAAACAGATAAATAACGTATTTCTTCATTGTTTTATAATTGTTTTCTTTATATAACTCTATTTTAGTTGTTTTATTGTATTACAGCTTGCCAAGTGTCTTCTGATACACATCTTTAAGCACAAGTCCGGCTATAGTAAAGCCGAATATAGCCGTGATGTGCGCCATAGATCCGTTTGTCTGCGCCTTTTGTATCAGACAGGGGTCATTGCCTGTGTCGCTGCCACGATTGTCGAGCAGTTCCTCGCTGTAGACGCACTGGAACTTGTGCGCCGGCTTCAATCCGGCACGCTTCATGCGCTTGCGCAGCGCCGATCCGAGCGGACAGCCGCGCACTTTCCAGAATTCAGTCACGCGTATTTGCGTAGAATCCATCTTCAACGCAGCGCCCATTGACGAGAAGAACACGGCATTGGTCTCGCAGGCACGCATTATGAGCGATATCTTGTCTTTCAGCGAGTCGATAGCGTCGATGATATAGTCGTACTCGTCGAGATGGAACTCGGCTGCAGCCTCGTCGGTGTACATCTTCTGCAGGGCGTTGACCTCGCAGTCGGGGTTTATCTCGAGCAGACGTTCGCGCAGCGCCTCCACCTTCACACGTCCAATGGTGGAAGACGTAGCCATCAGCTGACGGTTTACGTTCGAGGCGCACACGCAGTCGCAGTCGACTATCGTGATATGGCGTATGCCCGAGCGCACCAAGCACTCTACACACCAGCTGCCTACACCGCCAACACCGAAGACGATGACGCGCTTCGATGCCAACGCCTCCATCACGTCTTCGCCCATGAGCAGTTCGGCGCGCTTGAATATTTCTTTCTCTTTAGTCATTGTAATACAAATAGATTTCTGTACGTTCAGACTTATTTTTTGTACGTTCAGCTCTATCAGTTCTTCGTAACCTCTACAATCTTTGTGGGCTGCTGCTCCTTGTTGCGACGGTTCACGACGGTAACAACAGCCTGTGCGAGGTTAATGAACGCCAGACCTGTTATGCTGTTGCTGTCGAGAGCGGCAGGTGTACCAGCGTCTCCATTCTCGCAGATGCCCTGCACGAGCGGTATCTGCGCGAGCAGAGGCAAGCCCTTCTCCTGCGCAAGCTGCTTGCAGCCTTCCTTGCCGAAGATGTAATACTTGTTCTCGGGCAGTTCGGCTGGTGTGAACCACGCCATGTTCTCCACGAGTCCGAGGATAGGTACGTTCACCTTGTCGTTCTCGTACATGTCGATGCCCTTGAGAGCGTCGGCGAGAGCCACCTTCTGCGGTGTGCTCACTATGACAGCGCCTGTGATTGCGAGAGTCTGGAGCAGTGTGAGGTGTATGTCGCTTGTTCCGGGAGGTGTGTCAAGCACGAAGTAGTCGAGCTCGCCCCAGTCGGCGTCGGCGATGAGCTGCTTCAGTGCGTTCGATGCCATGCCACCGCGCCACAGTGTTGCGGTATTGGGGTTTACGAAGAAGCCGATAGAGAGCAGCTTGATGCCGTACTTCTCAATAGGTTCGATGAGGTCGCGACCGTCTTTCTTCACGGCGTAGGGACGTGCGTCCTCCACCTGGAACATCTTCGGAACCGACGGACCGAAGATGTCGCAGTCGAGCAGACCTACCTTGTAGCCAAGACGTGCCAAGGCGATGGCGAGGTTGGCTGCAACGGTACTCTTGCCTACTCCGCCCTTACCAGAGCTTACGGCGATGACGTTCTTCACCTGCGGCAGCAGCTTGCCCACTTCTGGACGCGGCTTCGAGAGGAATTCGGTCTCGATGGTCACCTCCACGTCTTTCGACACGTGATAGTGGATAGCAGCCTCAGCTGCCTTGATAGTCGACTTCATGAACGGGTCGGTATCGCGTGGGAAGACGAGTGTGAACTTCACTTTCATGCCGTTGATGCGTACATCGTCGGCAAGCATATTGCTTTCTATGAGGTTCTTCTTTGTACCTGCATATATTACTGTTGCGAGTGCGTCAGTAATGAGTTTCGGATATAGGGTCATGTTTGAGTTTTGAATTTTGAGTTTATACAGCTGTTGTTTTAGAGCTGCGCTTGTCGCGGTGATACGAGCGGTACTCGTCGAGCGGTATCTCAACTTCCGGCTCATACAGCTCGCCGTCGTGCGGCAATGCGAACTTCATGTACTTGATATTCAGTCCGCGTTCTATCCACATGCTTTCGTAGTAGGTCTGTATGCCGAGAATCTCGTTGGTCTGTGCGTCCAAGCCCTCGGTGTGGTAGAGGTCTTCGGTGCGGAAGAGCAGCGGCAGGTTATTGCGCTGCTGCATGTAAGTGGTGTATGTGAAGAGGAAGTTGGAGTCGGTCTTCAGATGTATCGTGCCGCCGTCCTGCAGGAAGCGGCGGTAGCGCTCCATGAAGTAGGTAGAGGTGAGACGTTTGCGTGGGTTCTTCATCTGCGGATCGCTGAACGTGAGCCATATCTCCTGCACCTCATCCTCTGCGAAGAAGCGGTCGATTATCTCTATGTTCGTGCGCAGAAACGCCACGTTCTTCAAGCCTTCACCGAGTGCCTGCGTGGCACCTGTCCACATGCGTGCGCCCTTGATGTCTACGCCGATGAAGTTCACGTTGGGGAACATCTTTGCCAGCCCCACCGTGTACTCGCCTTTGCCGCAGCCCAGCTCGAGCACAATCGGGTTGTCGTTCTTGAAATATATCTCGCGCCATCGTCCTTTCATATCGAACGGCACATTATCTGCTACCGAGAACGGATATTGAAACACGTTCTCGTATCGCTCCATATCAGCGAACTTCGCCAGTTTTCCTTTGCCCATTATTGTCTTTTAATTCACTTCAGAAAGAAGTATTTTTAAAAATTCGTCAATATCAATTACATCAACTTTTGGGAAATCTAAAGTGACATTATCAAACTATTTGTGTCAAGCACATAGTTAGTGTTCACTCCAATCATAATTGTTGCTTATTATAGTGTGTGCGCTCATGGAGAGTTCTAAAACTCTCTACTTTTTCTTCAGAGAGTTCGCCTTCTTCCCACAAACGATCAATCTCACCATGCAACAGTTTTGCAAGATAATCAGACACCACCTGCTGCAGACCATCGATCTCTTCTTTAGTCTTCAGCATTGCCATCATATTCAACATTTTAAGTTGAGCTGCATTGAATACGGTATGAGTATTATTCTCCATAATGAAATGTATTAGTGTATGCAAAGTTACGAAATAAAGGACGATTAGACAAATTCGGAGGGTTAAAAGTGGAATTTGGGTTGGTTTATATATACAAATAAGGTGCAGCGGCAAAAACCGCTGCACCCTTACTCTGAATATTTACCTAATCAATTTTTATTCGATTACTACTGTTGTCCAACCATGCTTGTCCTCCTCTGTGCCATACTGGATGCCACGCAGGTGGTTGTAGAGCTTGGTTGAAACGGGACCCGGCTTGCCGTCCTCGCTGAACATGAAACGCTGACCTGTGTCGAGATCGTCGATGTAAGAGATCGGGCTGATTACGGCTGCTGTGCCGCAAGCGCCTGCCTCCTCAAATGTAGCGAGCTCTTCCTCAGGAATCTGGCGACGCTCCACTTTCAGACCGAAATCCTCAGCGAGCTGCATAAGACTCTTGTTCGTGATAGACGGAAGGATTGAGGTCGACTTCGGTGTTACGTATGTGTTGTTCTTGATACCGAAGAAGTTGGCAGCACCGCACTCGTCCATGTATTTCTTCTCCTTTGCGTCGAGATAGAACTCGCAAGCGTAGCCCTTCTCATGAGCGAGATGGTTGGCTCTGAGCGATGCAGCATAGTTGCCACCCACCTTGTAGATACCGGTTCCGAGCGGAGCCGAACGGTCGTAGTCGCGTATGATGACGTATGGGTTTGTAGAGAAACCACCCTTGAAGTAAGGTCCTACCGGTGTGACGAAGATGATGAACATGTACTCTTCTGCCGGACGAACGCCTACCTGTGCCGATGTACCGATGAGGAGCGGACGGATGTAGAGTGTTGCGCCGCTCTCGTATGTCGGGATATACTCCTGATTGAGGCGCACTACCTTCTTCACCATCTCAACGAAGAGGTCTGTAGGCAACTCTGGCATCATGATACCGCGGCATGTCGACTGCAGACGTGCTGCGTTCTCTTCCATGCGGAACACGCGCACCTTGCCATCGGGGCAACGGTATGCCTTCAGTCCCTCAAAGGCTTCCTGTCCGTAGTGCAGACAGGTGGCTGCCATGTGGAGCTTAATGTACTCGTCGGAGCAGACCTCTATCTCGCCCCACTTGCCATTGCGGTAGCAACAGCGCACGTTATAGTCGGTAGGCATATAGCCGAACGACAACTCTGACCATGCTATATCTTTCATAAAACTTTAGGTTTTAATACGTTTCTTTTTCATAGCGGGGATATGCTCCCCTAACCGCAGGCAAAAGTAATAATAATAAAACAAACGTGCAACTATTTGTGCGATATTAGACATTATTAGCACAAAAAAAGCAGACAACAACTTGCGCTGTCAATCCTCACTGCCGAGTATCTTGCGTATGTCCTCGTCGGTTTTCGTGAGTTTGTCCTTGCATTGCTTTATCAGCTTCTGCGCGGTCTTCAATTGCTCACTGAGCGAGTCGATGTCAAGCTCGCCGTTCTCCATCTTTGCTGCGATGTCTTCCAACTGGCGCATCGCTGCTTCGTATTTCTGTTCTTTGGGCATATCTTCTTGTTTAATAATTAGTAAACCTCCGCTACGAAAGGCAGCGTGGGTATGGCAGGATGCCATACCCTCCTACTATTCCACTCTTGATTTGAATGTTCCTTTCTCCACGTGCGTCTCCACCAGCGCACCCTTCGGCAGCTGTGCGGCATCGCGCACCGCCTTGCCGTTGTACGTCGTGATGCTGTAACCGCGGCGCAGAAGACGGTCGGGGTTTTCAGCCTCAACGCGCTGTGCGAGCAGCTCGAGCCGGTGGTGCTCATTGTCTATCTTTCGCCTTACTGACATCTCTATGAAGCGCTGCAAGGTGTTGACATAGGTCTCCGCCGTCACGAGTTGCCTGTTCGCAGCCGTCGTTATGCGCTGCATAAGGCGGTCGGCTCTGCCCCACTCCTTCGTCTTCACGAGCGAGAAGAGCATAGGAATACGCTCCGATAGCGACACGAGGCGCACACGCTCCACGTCCATGCGGCGTTGCACACGGTCGGCAATGCGGTCTGCAAGCTGGTCGAGGCGCAAGGCGGTGCGCTGCAGGTTGTCGATGAGGAACTGCGCAGCAGCCGTTGGGGTCTTCATGCGTGCGAACGCCACCATATCGAGCACACACTCATCGCGCTCATGACCGATGCCGGTAATGACGGGCAATGGGAAGTTGGCTACGTTCTCCGCCAAAGCGAGTGTGTCAAAGCCCGACATATCGCTCGTGGCTCCGCCACCGCGTATCACCACCACCGCGTCGAAGTCGTCCACACGCTCGTATATGCGTCCGAGGGCGGCTATCACGCTCTGCTCCACGGCTTCGCCTTGCATCACGGCAGCGAAGAGCTCCACCTTATATATATAGCCCCCTTGATTGTCGTGCAGCTGGCGCGAGAAGTCGCCGTAGCCGGCTGCTCCTTCGCTCGATATGACGGCTATGCGCTGCGCAAACAACGGCAGCCGAAGCTCTTTCTGCAGGTCGAACACACCTTCTGCCTTCAGTTGGCGCACTATCTCCTGGCGACGGCGTGCGAGATCGCCCATGGTGTACTCGGGGTTGATGTCGCTCACTATCCACGAGAAGCCGTAGGCGGCATGAAACTGCGCACGCACGCGCAGCATCACCTTCATACCGGCGTGCAGCCGCTGACCAGTGATGCGCTCGAACTTGGGGCGTAGCAGCGACCAGCGCGATGCCCAGCACTTGGCTGAAGCGCGAGCCGTGGGCGTGTTGGAGAATTCGTCCTTCTCCACCAACTCCATGTAGCAATGCCCGCGCACCTCGCGTGCTTCCGACAGCTCAGCCTCCACCCAGTACTCATCGGGCAGACTGATGTCAACGACAGCTGCAACGAGCGAGTTAAGTTCGAGGAGCGAGAGCGGCTTGTCGAACGTGTCTTTGTTCATTGTTATATCTGAATACTTGTTATGATACCTTTCAGCTTAGCGGTCGGCAAATCAACGCAAAAACCCTTGTTTCTTTAGCACGTCGATAAGTCCTGCAGACATAGCCTCGTTATCCTTGCGCGTGTATCGGCAGTCGGTGAACACCTGCGCGAGGGTCTGCTTGCCGTTCAAGCGCACAAACTCTCGGTTCTCCTCCAGTGCCTCCTTCTCGGCATAGAAGCGGTCAATGCGCTCGGGGGTATAGTCGCAGTAAGTCTCCTCGTGCATGATGGCATCGAGGGGCAGACGGTCGGTGAGCGCAGGCTGCTCGTCGGGCCAGCCGAGCGTGATAGTAGCCACGGGCACCACAAGGCGAGGCAGCTGCAGCACGTCGATAATCATCTGCGGCATGTACACCGTTGTGCCGAGGAAGCAGCAGCCCAAACCTTCCTCTTCAGCAAGGTTGCAGAAGGTCTGGCAGAAGAGCAGCGCGTCGGTGGCTGCGTTCTGAAACGAGAGCATGTTGTCGTAGCCCGGGTCGGCGTTGCGGTTCTCCGCCCAAAGCGTAGTGCGACGGAAGTCGGCGCAGAACGTGAGCACTACGGGCGCACCCTCCACCATCGGCTGGTTGAAGTGTGCCGGCGCGAGGCGGCGCTTCTGTTCATCAGATCGTGTCACCACTACGCTGTAAAGTTGCAGGTTGCCCATTGTCTGCGTGCGCTCCGCCTCGCTGAGCAGGCGGCGCAGCAGTGTGTCGCTTACCGCAGCATCGGTGTACTTGCGTATGCTGCGACGTGTGTTGATTGTCTTCATATTTCGGTTGTTATCGTTGTTCCAAAACTAACTGTTTACATACTGCGACAGCTATTATCGCAGAAGACAAAGTTACGTATTTTTTCCGTATTGCGAACGACTTATGCAAAGTTTTTTGCATATATTGTAATCACATAAAACTAATACCAAGAACACAAAACCAACGGATTGTCAGTCTGCTTTAACGAGACCGCAGTGTATGCAAGTAATAAAAATAATTAGCTTTAATAATTTGCAGTTTCAAAAAAATACACTAATTTTGCATTGTCTCTACGCCGATGACACTTTAAGTGCCGGGAAAGACAACGCTATTCGGTTAGCTGCGTGTCGTGGAGATACCATATATGGAAAGGCGTTTATCACGCGCTTTGTTCACTGACAGCTTGAAAGCCTAGGAAACTCTCAAATTGTGGTCAAGGGACATGGCAACGGTAGATGCCACGGGGTATGACACTATTGTCAGCCCTCATTGGTATATTATATTAATATATAATGTGTACTTACATTCACGTAAGTATGCACTTATGACTATATACATATACGATGAGACTGATACGTTCATATCGGCGTGGGGTCTTGGGTTGCTCGTTTCGACTACAATGGGCAATTCCTAGGGCCTCAAGCTGTGGAGCGAGTAACGGATAGAGTCTCCACGTCCTTTTTTTATATCGGTCATCACTGAGTTTTTATTTTTAATAGACTTCTTGGAGACAGCGAGTCTGGTATTATAACTATTAAAAGAAAAACTTACATATTACTATCAGTCCTACTCATATCGATCGGCGAACTGGTTTACATTCTGTATAGACCGCTAACGCTCTATATGTTTAAACCGCTTGAGCTGATGGGCTTGCTCGACGATGTCAGAGCCTTAAGGTCTGCGCATTGGTTTCCGCCTATAGAGACGGTTCCTGAATGGGTTGTCTATAGCCTACCCGACGGAATGTGGTTGTTGTCATACATGTTTGCAATGGAATTCATATGGAACAACGACGGCAAACACATACGGCTATTTTTCGTTTGGGCTATGCCAGTGGCTATCATAGCGCACGAGTTCAGCCAACTCATGGGGCTTGCCAGCGGCACATGGGATATTCTCGACTTAACGTCTTACTCAATCGCAATCATCATTTATTTACTAACAAAAAAACTATAATTATGACACAAAGCATGTCTTTAAAGCTTATCTGCTCGTGCATCGTTGCGGCAGTTTTTGTGATTGGAGCAGCAAGTTGCGCTACTTCAAAGTACCAACAGGCGCTTGATAAACAACTTCAGCAAAACGGTACATCCAACTCAAACCAATCACCAACAAACGAATCACCAACAAGCAACTAAAATCAACACATTATGAAAACATCAGTAAAAGTATTAGGCTTTGCAGCCGTTTCTGTATTACTCGCATCATGCGGTTCGAGTAAAGTAGCCAACTATCTTGAGGCATTCACCCCCGAGGAAAGCGGTCTTAACCTTGTGAAACTCACCGACGAGTCGACCAACAGTATCATCTCCGGCAACTCAACTAAGGAGCCAGCATTGGCCAATCGTGCTTACTACAAGAACTCGAGCTGGGCATACAGTGCCGAAGCCCACTTCAAGTGGTGTCCGTTACGCACTCTCGCTATCTCGCCCGATGGTAGCAAACTGGCATACCTCTACAAGGCTAACGGTCAGACAAACATTATGGTGAGAAATGCAGGTGCTCAGGGTGCTGCCACACAGCGCACATTCCGCGACGTACTCTCGTTCTCGTGGGCAAAGGACAACAAACTATACTTCTCCGATCAGAACGGTGTCAACTATTACATCTCTTCTGTCAACGCCGACCAGGGAAGCATGATGCAGCAGATAACCAACGGTTCGGTAGCGGATTGGAATCCAGCCTCACTCGACGGTCAGAAGGTATTCTTCTCACGCCAGTCGGCTAATGGTCCGTCGGTATGGTCGCTCGACAGAAAGGACGGCACACTCACATCGTGCGCTTCCGGCTACAACGTTTGCCTTATCCCTAATGACCCGGAAGCTTTCTACTGCGTCAGAAACTCTTCTGCCGGACGCAGCGAGATATGGTATGTCAATTACGTCAAAGGACAGGAGACACTTATCCTTACCGATGAGAAACGTAGTTTCGCCAACCCTGCTCTTTCGCCCGACGGCAAGTGGCTCGCAGTTGAAGGCAACTCTACATCGTCTATCAACAACGTTGTGAACACCGACATCTTCGTGGTAAGAACCGATGGTTCGCGATTGACACAGCTCACCTTCAACCCGAGCTGCGACATGTGTCCGGTTTGGGCTAAAGACGGACGCAGCATCTACTTCCTCTCGACCAGAGCTAACCGCGAAAGCAAATACAACATCTGGCGAATGAACTTCAACATCGAATAAACATCAATACAAGAACAATGAAACGAATAGGACTTATTATCTTATCGCTTCTAATGACGGTCTGCGCTACACAAGCGCAGACTGCCAACGACTCGGTAAGAATCAAGCTGCAAACAACAGCTGGTGCGGATATCGCCATTGACGGCGATTGGTCGTCAACCAACATAATGTACACAAAAGTAGCAACCGGACAACACAACGTAACCGTAAGATATGGCAGCTTATTTGAAAAGAACTACCCTATCGAAGTCAGCACTACCGGCAACACCGAATTCTCTTTCCTTATCGAAGGTGAAGCCAATATCAGCAGTATGCCACAAGCCACAATCATCATGGACGGCATACCACAAGGACTGACTCCTCAAACTCTAAAAATCGTCGGCACACACAACATCAAAATCAAGGGCGACGAGAAAGAGTATTTCGACATTAGCGACCAAATCACTATCAACCCGTTCGAGACGAAAAACTTCTCGTACACACTAAAGAAGCGTCCGCCACGCCTGTACGGCATGGTTATAGCCAACTACACTGGCTGCAACGCTTTCGGCGCGACACTCGCCTTGTGTCGCAACTGGGGTGCATACCTACGATTAGCAACTTCTGACGGACAGTTTGGTGGCATAGATGCGGATGGCTATCCTGAGCCTAATCATGATGGTAATTATTATGGAACTGGTATATTCAAGAAGAAGGACCCATCGTACACAATCTGCACAGCTGGTGTTATGAAACGTTGCCACAAATACTTGTTCGCTTACGTAGGAGCGGGATACGGACAATTCGGACAGACATACGAAGAAACGAAAGAGTTTGATGGTACCGAGCCCTCCTACAGCCTCGAACGTTATGTATCCGGTGCCAAAGGTGTTGCTGGAGATATAGGTATAATCGTAAAGTATAAAGCCCTGCTGCTACAGGTTGGATATGCCTCAATATTGACCGGAAAATTCGGCGACACCAAGTGGCATCACGACCCATACATAGGCTTAGGCATCAGCATCCATAAAAACAAAAAACGCAACTAATCATGAAGAAATATCTTTTTATACTATTGGTCTGCTTTGCAGCTATCTCCTGCAACAGCTACGATGACGAAATAGGATATATTGTCACAACAGAGGGCACATGTCTTCAAGACGTAATTTCTGCAAATCACACTTCCTGCAAAATAAAATACGGACAGACCATAAAAGACGTGGCAGGTAACCCAAAGCTCTCAAAGGTGATCTTCAAACTGAGTGGAAAAGGAGAAGATGAGTTTGTAGATGCACAAAAAGGTGATGACGACCTCTACTATGCTGAGATAGATATCCCGTATGACAGAAATGTAACTGTATCTACTATAGCAACCATAAACGGGGAAGATGAAAATTTACAGTGTGACAGATCCGTAAGATACACCAAATCGGATATATTCGTCACAAAAATAGATGGTGAGTACGAACAGAAGGTGATATCTGCAACCCCTACTTCGTGCAAGATAAAATACGGACATCCTGTAAAAGAACTGACAGCAACCCCCAATATATCTAAAGTTGCCTTCAAGGTAGAAAGTCCTAATGGTCAGGAAATAGTTGCCGCCCAAAAGGGCAATAACGACTTCTACTCTGCCGAGCTCAACATACCACTTAATGCAAACGTAAAAATATCCACAATAGCTACAATAAACGGAGAAGACGGAAGTGTATGCAGCAAGGAGATAAAATACACAACAATGGATTTTGCCCCTGAGTTTGCAGACTCTATACAGACAAATCCGCTCAACTATGACGTAGTACGATATTGTGTCAATATCATTAAAAGCAAGAACATCGCATTTGAAAATAAAATATCAACAGCAAAGGTAACCTTTGGTGAAAAAAGCTACCCCTTAACTTTTGCTGCTGACGGCAGTATGTATTGCAACATCAACTTGTACGACATTGCAGATTTCTATGGCACCCCATCATTAACCATAAAGAATGAGATTGACGAATACACCTTGAAGGGACATTCAATATTTGAAATACGAAAAGAAACTATAACTGACTACGACACATCCGAAGACGGTAAAGAGGTTGACGGATGTATATATCTTGCAGGCACAAAATGGCAGAAAGGAGTTTTTGTTAAAGGAGCTGATGGAAAGTCGTATTTAGATATCAACGATGAATTTGGTAGTTTAATAAAACACGAGTATGAATTAGACGCATCTACAACACCATCAGTAGAACAGGCTAAAAAACTTGCTAAATATTGTTCTATGCAAAGAGTAAAGGCAATAAATGCTGTAGAAAACAATCAGCAATATGGTCTTGTTATATATCCGGCAAAGAACAATGAAAAGATAAACAGCTTCTTTTATCCGGTTAAGCCATGTAAAATGGCTGACATTAGAAATAAGGGACTTTATGTCAGAACAAAAACTGATTATGGTTCACCAGCAGACAAACCCTTCTATTATCGCTATTATTTTCAATTTAGTAGTTATAGCGGAGGTAGTAATTGCGAAGGTAATAATTATGGACGCTGGGGCGATTGTTATAAAATGCCTATAAAGAAATAGATTAATTATAGTGGCGATACAAAATAGTACTTATACAATTGTTGCATCCTAACAGACAGCGACAGAAACTGTCCACCAGGCACCTAAAGTGATTGGTAGCGCAAGCAGAACCATGGAATAGTTCTGCTTACGCTACCTTTTTTAATATGCAAACATCATCCGCACCGACCGACGCAGACATCCGCACCGACCGACGCAGACATACGCATCGACCGACGCAGACATACGCACCGACCGACGCAGACATACGCATCGACCGACGCGGATGCTCGTAACGGTCGACGCGGATGACAAAAGTGCTGAAACTGCAAGAAAAAATATTCGCTACAATATGTAATAAACACCGAACGGCTGCGTTTACTAAATATAAAAACATCTCTAAAACATATAAAATAGCTTTGCCTATGAAGTATTTTACTCAAGAAGAACTACAGCCTTCGGAAAAGACATTGAGCTTCATCCGACAGATTGCCTACTCCTACAGACTGGCGCAGGCGAACAACCGCAACAAACCGTATTGCGTTAGTTAAAGAAAACAACACCCTCGTCAACTTGCCGACTCGTTAGCTCGCGCAAGTTGAGAGCTTACAAAATCGAAAACAAAAGAAAGTAAACAAAAAAGGAAATGGAAACTCTTATATCACCTTCGCTTCTATCAGCGAACTTCATCGACTTGCGTTCGGACATCGACATGATAAACCGCAGCGAGGCTGACTGGCTGCACCTGGACATCATGGACGGCGTGTTCGTACCTAACATCTCGTTCGGCTTCCCCGTCATCCAGGCGGTGGCTAAGGAGTGCAAGAAACCGCTCGACGTTCACCTTATGATCGTGCATCCGGAACACTACATCAAGGAGGTGGCTGCAACGGGCGCAATGATGATGAACGTACACTACGAGGCGTGCACACACCTGCACCGCACCATCCAGGAGATTCACGCTGCGGGCATGAAGGCTGGCGTGACACTCAACCCGCACACTCCGGTGAGCGTGCTCGAGGACATCATCTGCGACGTGGACATGGTGCTGCTGATGAGCGTAAACCCGGGCTTCGGCGGACAGAAGTTCATACCGCACTCGGTGGAGAAGACGAAGCGCCTGCGCCGCCTCATCGACGAGTCGGGCAGCAAGGCTCTCATACAGATTGACGGTGGCGTAGACGACAAGTCGGCTCCGCTGCTCGTAGAGGCTGGTGCCGATGTGCTCGTGAGCGGCAGCTACGTGTTCAAGGCTGCAGACCCTATCGCTACAATCCACGGACTGAAGCACTGTAAGTAACCCATAGGGGGGCAGTTGTCTCCGCTCGGCTTTGCCACTTGCCAGAGCAAGAACTGCACCGACAGAGTTGCGTGTGTTATTAATAGGGGGTGCAGTTGTCTCAACTGCACCGACAGAGTTGCGTGTGTTATTAATAGGTTGTGGTGCAGTTGAGACAACTGCACCCCCTGAGATTACGCCAATTGGAGCGAGATGCCGTTGCTCTTCGCCATGCGACGCATGTTGAGCAGGGCATAGCGCATACGGCCGAGGGCGGTGTTGATGCTCACACTCGTGGTGTCGGCAATCTCCTTGAACGAGAGTTGCTGATAATAGCGCATGTACACCACCTCACGCTGAATGGGCGGCAGCATATCGAGAAGTCGGCGCACGTCGTTCATCACCTGACGGTTGACGTATGCGCTCTCGATGTTGCCCTCCATGAGGTCGTCGCCTCCGATGTTGGAGAGGTCGTTGTCCTTTCCGGCTTTCACGATGCAACGCGACGACTGGTCGCGATACCAGTCCATGATGGCGTTGTGGGCGATACGCATCACCCACGCGCTAAACTTGCCACTGACCACATAACGGCCCTCCTGAAGACGTGTGATAACCTTTATGAAGGTCTCCTGGAAGATATCATCAGCGGTTTCGCGGTCGTGAACCACGAAAAGAATGTATGAGAAGAGGTTCTGCTGATTGCGCGAAAGCAACAAATCGAAAGCCTTGTTATTCCCATCGACATATGATAGGGCCAACTCTTCGTCGGTCATATCCTTTAAATTCTTCATTTTCTTAATCGGTTTTTGTTAAGTAAATGTGCTTCGATAGGCAATAAACAGGGGTTTAATGAATTAAAAAATATAGTTGCTTTGCATTAACGCATTGGCAAAGTTAAACTATTTTAATGAAATTCCCAAAGAAAAGCTAAAGTTTTTTGAATTGTAGAACTTTTTTCACCTCATTGTAATTGCTTTTCTCATATATAATATATAACTTTGCATTGTCAATAATAACGTAATCGAACATTATCAAATAACATCTATAAACTTAAAATTAAACACTATGATTAAAACTTTACGCTACACATTCATGGCTGTCATAGCACTTATATGTGGCTCAATGTCAGCACAGGAAGTACAACCCGAAGTGACACTTGATTTCACATCAAACGACACTTGGAAAATACCTGTAAAAGATGCAATGGGCAAAACAGAGCAGACTTTTACAAATGGTACTTACTCTATTAAACTGGCTGCACCTGACGGCTACTACTACAACACCACGAACAAATTCCTTATGCTTGGCAAGAAAGGCGCAACATTGACTCTTCCGGCTTTCACATTCCCAGTTTCAAAGATTGAGGTTGTTGGTACAAGCAATGCTTCTGCAGCAGTTGAGCAGAACATCTTCGTTGGTGAGAGCGAGGTTAGCACAAAGACTGTAGGTGCTAAGAAACCAAACACTTACGAAATTGGCGCAGAAAGCCAGGCTATCGGCACCGAATACGTATTCAAGGTGCTCTCTGCTCACAACACCCAGATCACAAAGATCAACATCTACAAGGCAGAAGGCAAACAGAAGAAGTCTGCAGGCTTGAAGTTCTCTGAGACAACCGTCGACTACGAACTCGGCACAACATTCACTGCTCCTACATTCACAAAGACAACAACAGCTGCTGTGAAGTTCGTTTCTGACAACGAGGAGGTAGCTACCGTAAACGCTGAGGGCGTTATCGCAGCAACTGGCAAGGAGGGCAAGGCTGTCATCACAGCTACCTCTGAGGAGAACGATGAGTTCAACGCAGGCAATGCTACTTGCACTGTTTATGCTTACCGCATGAACGTGTACAAGAAGGCTACCACAGTAGAGGCTGGCAAGCAGTATCTCATCGTGGCGCAGCGCGACAACAAGACATACTACGCTGCTCCTGTTAAGTACAACGCAGAGAAGCCTTACGGCTTCCTCAACTCTTTCGCAGTTGACGGCATCGTTGACGAGCTCAAGATCAAGTCGTCTTACAACGACGCATTCACATTCGAGGGCGTTGCAGGTGGCTACGCTATCAAGGACGCTAACGGCTACTACCTCTACATGGACGGCTCACACGCTTCATTCCAGCTCGGCAACGAGGCTAAGGCTTGGACTGTAGAGCCGGCTGAGAACGGCACATTCACCATCACTAACAACGGTCAGTTCATACAGTACGGCAACGGTACATTCACCACATTCGGTGCATGGACAGAGGCTCAGAAGAACGCTGTCAAGCCGATGCTCTTCGTATTCGACGAGGCAGCTGGCATCAACGGCGTTCAGACAACTGTTAAACAGCAGAGCAACGTACGCTACAACATCGCTGGTCAGCGTGTAGGTGCCGACTACAAGGGCATCGTTATCGTGAACGGTAAGAAGTATCTGCAGAAGTAAAACAGCTTAAAAAAACGCCTGTGCCGCTAAACAGAACGGCATAGGCTGGTAGATATACAAAAAAGGCTGGTAGATAAGCTGGAAGATTTAGGTTTCCGGCGACTTATCTACCAGCCTTTATTGTGCTTATAATGTGCGAGTTGCGTAAGATGCTGGTAGATATGGCAGATTTTTTCAGCTACACACTAAGATGTATGTGCTATTATCAGGGGGTGCAGTTGTCTCAACTGCACCAACAAAGAAACAACTGCACCCCCTAAGAAGTATGTATTATTAATAAATTGGTGCACTTCTTGCTCTGGCAAGCGGCAAAGCCGAGCGGAGACAAGTGCACCCCCTCCCCCTATTATATTTCAAGACGTTTCATCTCTGCCTCCACGATGTTCGTAAGCTCTACAAACTGCTCCACGGAGAGCTGCTCCGGACGCTTCGTCATGATGTCCTGTGCGTAGAACTCGGCAGAAGCCGAACCACCAAATATCTGGCGCAAGCTCACGCGCAGCATCTTGCGACGCTGGTTGAACACGGTCTTCACTACGCGCTTGAACAGACGCTCGTCGCAACCGAGGTCGGTCACAGCGTTGCGCGTCATGCGTATCACCGCACTCTTCACCTTTGGAGGCGGATTGAACACCGTCTCGTCGACAGTGAAGAGATACTCCACGTCGTACCAAGCCTGGATGAGCACCGACAGGATGCCGTATGCCTTTGTGCCAGGTGCCGACGCAATGCGTAGAGCCACCTCGCGCTGTATCATACCCGTGCAGCAAGGGATAAGCTCCTTGTAGTCGAGCATCTTGAAGAATATCTGCGACGAAATGTCGTAGGGATAGTTGCCCGTGAGTACGAACTGCTTGCCGTCGAATATCTCGTTGAGATCCATACGCAAGAAGTCGTTACCGATGATGTTCTCGCGGAGCTTCGGAAAGGTCTCGTTGAGGTAAGCCACAGACTCCTTGTCAATCTCCACCGCTTTCACAAGACGCGGCTTGGTGACAAGAAACTGTGTCATTACGCCCATACCAGGTCCTATCTCCAACACCGGTATGTCGGGACAAGCGTCCACCGTGTCGGCTATAGCCTTCGCTATGCCGAGATCGGTGAGGAAGTGCTGTCCAAGGTTTTTCTTCGGTCTAACCGCCTTCACCATTATTCAGCCTCCTGACGGTCGTCAACGTTGTCGCCCTCTGTGGGTGCAAGCACAGTCTCGAAGTCGGTGATGCCGTTGCTGACGAGAATGTTGTACCACTGGATGAGCTTCTTGATGTCCGAATCGTGAACGCGGTCGCGGTCGTAAGCCGGCAATACCTCTGCAAAGAAGTTGTGGAGCTCGTCAGCCGAGCACTTCTTGTAGTTGAGTGAGCACTCCTTCGACTGCTCCTTCTCGCCGAGGTTCTTGAGCACCTGCCACAATGGGATGTCCTCTGCATCGGTGTACATAGCGATGTCGCCGAGCGATGTTACACGGTCAGAAGCAAAAGCCGGCATACGGCGGTGTGTAGCGTCGAGAGCCTCAACGATGAGGTTGCGGTTGCCACGTGATACGAGTTTGTAAAGTCCCGGCTTGCCGGCTATTGAAAGAATTGTTTCCATTGTCTTTAATGTTTATTTATTAATTATTGATTATTGATTGCTATTTGTCTTAATATATCGTCGATCTGCACTTGCAGGTTGCATACGCCGTCGTTCTGGATGCGGAAGTCGCTACGTTCTGCCATCTCTTCTTGGCTCATCTGCACATCAATCCACTCGGCTGCACGCTCAGGGGTAATGCCGTCGCGCTGTACGATGCGTTGTATGCGTATCTCACGTGGTGCTGTCACGCAAACGATGCAGTCGAAAGCTATGCGCCGGTCGAACCCGCTCTCGAAGAGTATGGCACTCTCAAGCCACTGCTGCCCCAAGGTTGCGAAATCGGTTGCCACTGCGGGATGAACGATATCGTTGATGGCGAGTTTGTTTGCCTCGCTTGCGAGTAGGAATCCGGCAAGCACAGGCTTCTGTAGCACGCCGTCGGCTGAGTAGACTGCGTTGCCTACAAGTGTCTTTAGTTGCTGCTGCAGTGTGGTTGATGTGCGCATAAGTCGCTTAGCAGCCGCATCGCAGTCGTACACCGCTATGCCACGCTGCTCCAATAGTCGACAGACGTAACTCTTACCCGACCCTATTCCGCCTGTTATTGCTATCTTCATGTTTATAATCTTTAGAAGTTCAAGAGATCGAGAAGCCAGAAATGTCAACACATCAACATCTCAACACCTCACCATCTCAACACCTCACCATCTCAACACCCTACTGCTCCTCAATAAGATAATCGACCTGCGTCATCTTCAGTCGGGCGTTGCGCACGCCTTGCGGAGTTTCTCTCAGATGTATACTACACTTGTCCGACGGGTGGTCGATTATCTCGTTGTAATCGACAACAACAGCGAACTGCTCAGGCGAGATGCTGCGGAACATACTTGCACCAACAATGAAGTTCACCGTCACACGCTGCGGGAAGGTGCGCAGCACTTTGCCCTCAGGCATATTGATAGCCGTGATTGGTACCTCGATATTCTCCTCAGTGAGGATATCAGGATAGAGCCCGATGCGTACGGTGTTGGGCACTATCTTCACACCCTTTATCGTCTCCAACGCTACTGTCCGTAGGACGGTGTCGTTGAAGTTGGTGATGTTGATGGGCACAGTCTTCACAAAGCGCAGCGAGTCGAGTGCCTGCTTGCTGCCGTAGACTGTGACTTTCTCGGGCCAGAAGCGTGTGCGAGCGAGGTAGAACGACTTGCCTGGCACTACGTGTCCAGACATCTTTACCGACACCTGACGCGACAGTCCGTAGTTGTAGTGGAAGTCGAGACGATCGGGTTTCACCTGCACTATCTTCGATGATCCGCTGAAGCGCTGATTAATCATTTTCATCAGCTCTTGCGACGACACTACGCCGTAGCCCGACTGACGTGTGATAGCCGACTGGAAGTTTACGTTGATGGGGCGTATGCCTTCGCCATACGTGTAGGCAAGGAGTGCAAAACCCTTGTCGCGCACGGTTACGCGCACGGTGTCCTCCATGTCGCTTGTAACGACCACATTCTTCGGTATGTTCACAAGGTACGCGGGTACGCCTATCTCCCTCTCGTATGTTTCGTTGAGCGCGGTCATCAGCCAGAAGATGGTGCTCAATACGAGAAAGAAGAAAAAAGTCAGAAACTCCCTGTTAGCTGAGCTGAACAGGAAGTTTCTGACCATATTGATTATTTGCGTCAAGCGTTTTTCCATCGAATCATCGATTAATGAATTAACTTCAAACGATTATCTCTCGAAGTATCGATAATGAATTGAGACTCTGAAGCGTCGTTTCTCAGTATGGAAGACGAACGCGAGTCCTTGTTATGGCTTTCGATTTACTTCTGTGTCTGCTGTGCAGCATCGGCGAATACGCCACCCTTGTCGACTGTAATAACTACGCCACGCGCAATCTCTACGTCAACAGTGCCGGCAGCGAGGTCTACACGGCGTACAGTAGCGTGGATGCCACCGCCTACCATCACATTGTCGCCCTCCTTGAGTGCATTCTGGAACTCACGAATCTTCTTCTGCTGCTTCTGCTGTGGGCGAATCATGAAGAAATACATAATAGCAAAGATAGCTACCATCATTATGAGCATACCCATGCCACTACCCTGCTGTGCTGCTTCTGCAGCGAGTACTGTTGTAATCATTGTTGTTTTCTTGTTTTAGTTAAGTTGTGTGTTGAACGGTTGAGCCGTTGACATTTGCCTGCGCTTCAACATTTCGCCATCACAACATTAATATTATTGTTTTCTTGCGATATTCTCTCTTTGTCTTCCGTCTTACTCTGTGTCGGTTGTCTTCTCTTCCTGCTGCTCCTGAGCAGCCTGCTCAGCCTGCTCAGCGTAGCGTGTGCGGAGCACTTCGCCGTCTTCGAGAGCCTGCTGTGCGCGGTTGAGGCGCGGTGTGGCAGGGCGGCGTGGTGCCTGACGGCGCTGCGGACGGTCCTCTATAGTCTTTAGAAGTTTACCAGTAGACATGAGGTAGCGTGCGATAGCGTCGAGCATACCGTTGATGTACGAGCCCGACTTCGGTGTAGAGTAGAGCTTTGCGAGTTCTACGTACTCGTTGATGGTCACGCTCACCGGTATGTTGGGGAATGTGAGCATCTCGGCGATGGCTATCTGCATGATCACTACGTCCATGTATGCTAAACGAGAGAAATCCCAGTTGCGCGATGTCTCGCTCATATAGCGCTGATACAAATCGGCATTGAGTATCGTGGCGCGGAAGAGCTTCACAGCGAAGTCCTTGTCCTCGATGTCCTTATACTCCGGCAGGAGTTCCTGCTTTGCTTTATTCTCTGGCTCGAAGCGCTTGATAGTCTTGAGCACGAATGTGTCCACCACTTCCTTATCGTCGTTCCAATAAAGACTCTGCTCTTCGAGGAGCTGGTCAAGGTCTTCGTTCTCCTGGATGAGCTGACGATAGAGCTTGCGCCACAATTCGCGGTCTGCCTCATACGAGTTGTCCGTATCAGCCATATACTCAACATATGCCTGACTCTGCTCAATCTGGTTGCACAGACCGCGCACAAACTCTACACTATTTGCCCACGACTGCTTCTGCGTCTCAGCAAACTCGTTGAGTTGCTTGTTCTCCTCAAGCTGCACTGCGAACTTGTTATAAGCGAATTTCTGCGACGGCATTTCTCCACCCTCACGCAGTGCGCGCTGCGTTGCTACTTCTACACGCTTGCGTTCCTCCTGTGTGATGGCAACGATGAGTTCCAAAAGATAATTGTACAAATCGTAAGCCTTAGACAGACTGAAAAGCAATTCCTTCTCTGCGCTGTCCATGAGTTTGTTTCCGTTCTGATAGTATGCGTAGGTTAACTGAACTATCTTAATTCTGATTAATTCGCGGTTGATCATCCTTCTCTTATATACTTTATTATAAATACGTATCTTGCTGTTGTTTGCATAGATTAAAGAAACGCTGGGCGAACCAGACTAAACACTGCGACACCCTTGTCTCAATAACAGGTGCAAAAATAACTAAATTTGGCTGAACCACCAAGCGAAACGTACATTATTGTGTATTTTTTAATGTATTTTTTGCTCAATTCGGAAGAAATGCGTACCTTTGCACCGCTTTTTTGAGCACATCCGTACAGAAATATAAAAATTCTCGTGTGATGGCGAATTAAGGCATAAACATTATTTTATCAACTTAATTTAGAGTAACACAAATGAAAGAGATTAACGTTACAGGTCAGAAGCGTACAGACCTTGGCAAGAAAGCTTCAAAGACATTGCGTAAGGAAGGACTTGTTCCTTGCAACCTTTACGGCCTCGCAGAGCAGGACGGCAAGCCAGCAGCTATGGCTTTCGCAGTTCCTATGACTGAGCTCCGCAAGATTATCTACACTCCGCACATCTACGTTATCAACCTCGTTATCGACGGCGAGTCACGCACAGCTATCCTCAAGGAGATCCAGTTCCACCCGGTAACTGACGCTGTTCTGCACGTTGACTTCCTCGAGGTTAACGACCAGAAGCCTATCACAATCGGTATCCCAGTTAAGCTCACAGGCTTGGCACAGGGTGTACGTGACGGTGGTCGCATGAACCTCTCTATCCGCAAGATCGAGGTTAAGGCTCCTTATCAGCAGATTCCTGAGCACCTCGACATCGACGTTACTGCTCTCCAGATTGGCAAGAGCATCAAGGTTGGTCAGCTCAACTTCGAGGGTCTTGAGATCGTTACAGGCAAGGAGGTTATCGTTTGCTCAATCAAGATGACACGTGCCGCTCTGTCTGCTGCTGCACAGGCTCAGGCTTAATGATATCTCTCACCAAATATAAAAAGCGCATGCGTCGACGACGCGTGCGCTTTTTATATTTGGTGAGAGATGTGTTGAGATGGTGAGATGTTGATGTGTTGAGATATGGTAATATTAATTATGTTGCTAATCTCAACACCTCAACATAACAACATCTCAACATAACAAACCTCAACACCTCAACATAACAACATCTCAACATAACAAATCTCAACATCATGGACAAATTCTTAATAGTAGGCTTGGGCAACCCTGGTGCCGAGTACGACCACACACGCCACAACACGGGCTTCATGGTCGTTGACGAACTGGCGAAGTCGGTAGGTGCCACCTTCGAAGACAAACGCTACGGCTTCGTGGCGGAGACATCACTGAAGGGCAGAAAGGTATTCATCCTCAAGCCGACAACATACATGAACCTCAGCGGCAACGCCGTGCGCTACTGGCTGCAGAAGGAGAACATCGACCAGGCTCGTCTACTCGTTGTTGTCGACGACCTCTCTATTCCGCTCGGCGACTTCCGACTGAAGGGCAACGGCTCTAACGGCGGACACAACGGACTGGGCAACATACAGCAGCTCATCGGTCAACAGTACGCCCGTCTACGCATGGGCATCGGTGCCGACTTCCAGCGCGGTGCACAGGTAGACTGGGTGCTGGGCAAGTACAGTGCCGAGGATATGGAGACGCTGCAGCCGAGCATTGACCAGGCGGTGGAAATAATAAAAAGTTTCGTGCTTGCCGGACTGAACATAACGATGAACCAGTTCAACAAACTCGGAAAGAAGAGCAAATAGGTTAGGTATCGCTAAGCCTTATTAAGCCTCAATAAGCCTTTCTAAGCCTTGGCTTTTTACTCTTTTACTTTTTTACTTTTAAAAGTCTTTTTTACTTTTAACATGGAAGTAGCACGTATAGACAAATGGTTGTGGGCAGCGCGCATATTCAAGACACGCTCCATAGCTGCCAACGCCTGCAAGAACGGCCGTGTCATGCTGGGCGGAGTGACCGTGAAGCCGAGCCGCACAGTGAAGGTGGGCGATGTGGTGAGCGTGAAGAAGCCGCCAGTAACCTACTCGTTCAAGATATTGAAGACGATAGAGCAGCGCGTGGGCGCAAAGCTCCTGCCGGAGATTTACGAGAACGTGACCGACGCAAAGCAGTACGAACTGCTTGAGATGAGTCGCATCAGCGGATTCGTAGACCGCGCACGCGGCACTGGCCGCCCCACGAAGAAGGAGCGTCGAGCACTGGATGCCTTCGCCGAGCCTGCTATGTTCGGCTTCGACGACCTCGACGACGAATTTGATTTCGACGAGTAACGCTTCATAATTATTGCTGTCCGCTAAAACTTTTTAAGCATAAAAATCAGGGCTGATTCCTCGCTTGGAATTCAGCCCTTTTAGTTACCTTTGCATATCAATATAACGATACAAACATCCACTATATGACAAAAATAGTACAACCACAATGGCTTGAATGGGCAAAAGAGCTACAATTCATTGCCCAAGGGGGATTGACATACTCCAAAGATGTATTTGATATTGAACGCTTTGAACGCATTAGAGAAATTGCAGCAGAAATGCTCAGTCTGCAAAGTGGAATACCCATAGAAAAAGTAAAGGATCTGTTTTGCAATGAAACAGGATTTCAAACTCCTAAATTAGATACACGAGCTGCGATATTCAAAGATGATAAAATACTGCTTGTGAAAGAGAAAAATGGAACTTGGTCTTTGCCCGGTGGTTGGGTCGATATAAATCAGAGTATCAAGACTAATACAGAAAAAGAAGTAAAAGAAGAGGCAGGGTTAAATGTAAAAGCTATCCGGGTAATAGCTATACAGGATAGAAATTTACATAATATTCCCCCATATGCCTACAATGTTTGTAAAGTTTTTGTTCTTTGTGAGATTGAAAGCGGATATTTCCGACCCAATATTGAAACGGATGAGAGTGCCTATTTCGGATTGGAAGAATTACCTGTTCTTGCAAAAGAGAAAAATAACGAAGAACAAATTAAAATGTGCTTTTCAGCTTACCACGATAAAAACTGGCAAGTATTATTTGACTAATAAACAAAACATATGAAATATAAACATATCGTATTCGACATAGACGGTACATTGATAGATACGGAATACGCTGTCATCAACTCTTTAATAAAAACAATTACAGAAATAACGGGACGCGCACCTCAATATGAAAGTCTGAAATTTGCTTTAGGTATTACCGGAAGAAATGCGTTGGAATTACTCAAAATACCCGACATAGAAGATGCATTGAAACGATGGGATAGGAATATGAAATTGCTCCAGCACACTATTCAACCTTTTCAAGGTATCAAAGAATGCTTGCAATCCCTTTTATCAAGAGGCTATCTTTTAGGCATTGTAACCTCCAAAACATATCAAGAATATCATTCTGATTTTGAGCCATTAGGGTTAGCGGACTTTTTTTCCACAATTGTATGTGCCGATGATACTGATGAACATAAGCCCAATGCAGCACCCTTAGTAGCATATCTGGCTAAAGCCAATATAAGCCCCGAAAACGCTCTCTATATTGGTGATAGTATTTATGATATTCAATGTGCTGACAATGCCGGTGTTGATTCCGGATTGGTTTTATGGAGCAACAATGTATCTAATCCTATACATGCAGACTATTATTTTAAGACACCCAATGATATAAGTAAAATTCTATAGAAGACGAACTAATTATGATATTAATAAATATGAGTCCACTTTAAGAATAATATTATAAAAAAGAACTTAAGCTTTTCTCACCGTTCGCGTCCGCCGTCCGATTAGATTCCGTACGCCACCCGATCGGTTTCCGTACGCCACCCGATTAGATTCCGTACGCCACCCGATCGGATTGCGTACGGGTGACGATGACTTTTCTTGATGTTTTTACAGCAATAATATAAAAAAGGAGGTGGAACAACAACTGCTTTTGTTATACCCCTTCGTCCTCGTCTTCGAGTTCGTCCTCGCTTGCGGTGTCGAGCTTAGTATCCTTCGCAATGCTCACAGCACCCATGCGCGATATCTTCACCACGAGCGGTTCGTATTCATCACTCATCCTGTCGGGCGAACCGACGCTCGCTGCGAAGCGCAGACTCTCGCCCTCCACACAGTCGAACACCACACCGAGCAGTGCCCCTTTGGCATAAGCATCGCTGATGTACTGCGTAAAGTCGCTCTTGAGGAATGTGCGCTCGAAGAACACCGAGCCGTCGCTACGCAGCACGCGCACCGTGATGGTGTTGTCGTAGTAGCTATTGCCCATCTCGTCGAACGCCTGTGGCAACGAGGTGTCCGACTTACGCTCTACGCACACCTTATACGTAGATCCAAGCCATTCCACATTACGTTTGTCTTCATAGCCACTCATTGCCTGAGTGCCTTTCTTCTGCACTTTCGCACGTTTGTGCACTATTATGTTGTCGCTCTTCGGCTTCTCCGCACACGACACTACAAGCATCGCTGCTGCACAAAGCACAACACGACCTATTGCTTTTTTCATATTTATCTTGTTTGGTATAGGGGCAAAGGTATAAAAAATATTCCATATACATATAAAATACGTTTGCCCTTTGAAAGAAAAACCGTACTTTTGCATATACATCAGAAAAATAAATATGAGGAAATTATATTTCACACTTTGCCTTTCTGCTGTCGCACTGTTGTTCTCTTGCGGCAACGAAAAACAACCGGAAGCACCCACACCTGCCGAAAAGTCAGAGCAGGAGGAGCGTGTAGATACGCTCGCGATGCTGGTGATGCAGGTACAGAAGTGCTCGCGACTGTACACAACGGAGTATCGTGTGCACAAGATTGTGACACACGACGACCAACTCGCACTGAAGGGCAAGCTGTTCAACAAGGATTATAACATCAACCTGCCTCTCGGCAAACGAAAGGTGGCAATACCCATTGATGCTACGATGAAGGCTTACATCGACTTCGCTGACTTCTCGGCTGTCAATGTACGCCGTACGCCGACACACATAGAGCTGATACTGCCCGACCCACACATCGTGCTCACATCGTCGCGCATCAACCACGACGACGTGAAGGAGTATGTGGCACTGATGCGACGCGACTTCAGCGATGAGGAGCTTGCCAACTACGAGCTTCAGGGACGCGAAGCCATCATCAAGGACATATCGAAAAGCAACATCATCGAGCAGGCACGTATCGGAGCCACTAACGCCCTGGTGCCCATGCTGCGCCAGTTGGGCTTTGACGAACCGAACATCATCATCTCCTTCCGCAAGAACTTTACACAACAGGAGGTTGAGCAGCTCGTGGATGCAAGCACCGTGGAGAAGAAGAATGCCGATGCGAACAGGCGATAAACATCTATACAACTGAACGAATAAAATAAGGGCTAAAGGATGGAAACGAACAATCTAAAACAAGATAAGCAAACAACGCCGCATACTGACAAATCGAGGTTCGGCTTGATGGCGGTTCTGAAACGTGTACCTCTATCTATATGGCTGAAACTGATATTCGTCGTGCTGATTGTCAGCATCGTCGTCTATCTGATCAGCAGCATCAAGACCGTCGTGACAACAACCAACACCACGGTGCCGGATGTAGTGAAGAACGAAAAGATTGACGTAACACCGACTGTGATACGTTCGATAGAACAAATCGGCGAGTGGTCGTTCCTCGAGATAAACGATGAAGAACTGGTGGACACCGTGCGTCGCGGAATATTCTCCAACGACGAATTGGTGCGCATATATTATGGTACGCTACGCTTAGGCATCAACCTGAAGGACGCTAAAGAGGGATGGCTCAGTATGTCGGGCGACACGCTCGTGGCAAAACTTCCACCCGTGCGACTGCTCGACAACGACTTCATTGACGAGACACGCACACGCTCGTTCATCGCCTCGGGCAAGTGGTCGAGCGTAGACCGTAAGGAGATGTACGACCGTGCTGTCCAGAAGATGCGCCAACGCTGCCTCACAAAGAAGAACTACGCTGCTGCACAACTGAACGCCAAGGAGCAGTTCGGACAGATGTTGCGGTCGATGGGCTTTGAGAAGACACGCGTGGAGATAGGCAGCAAGTGAGCAAAAACGGAGCAGACGGCAATACACCGAGCCAATCCATAACAAAAATGAGGAACTTATGCAACAACGAGTGATAATATCCCAAGACATAGAGCACGACCTGGCGCAAGCCATTGCCGAGACGGAACACGACCGTGTCTTCGTTCTCACCGACGACATCACGCAGGAGTGCTGCCTGCCGAAGGTGGCAGCACTGCTCACCAAGCACAACGCCACCACCATAACGATACGTCACGACGATACGAACAAAACGCTCAACACGCTCGCCGACGTGTGGACAGCACTGCAACGGGGCGGCGCAACACGCCACTCGCTGCTCGTGAACCTCGGTGGCGGCATGGTGACCGACCTTGGAGGCTTCGCTGCTGCCACCTTCAAGCGCGGCATCCACTTCATCAACATCCCCACAACGCTGCTCGCCATGGTCGACGCGGCGGTGGGAGGCAAGACGGGTATCAACTTCGGCGGACTGAAGAACGAGGTCGGGGCGTTCGCCAACGCACGCTACGTCATCGTCAACACTTGCTTCCTCGACACGCTCGACACCGCAAACCTCTGTTCGGGTTACGCCGAGATGCTCAAGCACTCGCTGATAAGCAACGCGCAGATGTGGGCTGAGCACGTCAACTTCGACATCCTGCAGCCCGACCTCGCTGAGCTGCAGCGCATGGTGGCTGCGTCCATCGCCGTGAAGGAACGCATCGTAGCCGACGACCCACACGAGCACGGCATCCGCAAGGCACTCAACTTCGGCCATACCATCGGCCACGCCCTGGAGGAGTTCTCAATGCAACAACCAGGGGGTGCAGTTGTCTCAACTGCACCAAAGAACGAGCTAACACCAGGGGGTGCAGTTGTCTCCGCTCGGCTATTGCCGCTTGCCAGAGCAAGAACAGCACCAACAAAGCCAACAAACCAAACACCCCCAGGGACTCTGCTGCACGGCTACGCAGTAGCCTTCGGCTTGATCGGCGAGCTATACATCAGTGCACGCAAAGCCGGATTTCCAACCGCCCGACTCCATCAAACGGCTCGCTTCATACGCGAGAACTACGGCGCAGTGGCGTTCACATGCGACGACTACCCCACCATGCTCAACCTCATGCGCCACGACAAGAAGAACACGTCTGGCACCATCAACTTCACACTGCTCCACGACATCGGCGACATACGCATCAACCAGACTGCCACCGACGAGGAGATACGCGAGGCTCTCGACTTCATAAGGGAAGGATATTGACTGTATCACACGAAATTAACAACAAACAGATATGAACATAGACAAGATAAAAGAACTACTACTGAAACGCGACGGACTCTCTAACACGCTCGGCATGGAGTTCATCTCCACACCCGACCCCGACACCTGTCAGGCTCGCATGAAGGTGGACGAACGCAACCGTCAGATATTCGGCTTTCTTAGTGGCGGTGCCTCACTGGCTCTTGCCGAGAACTTGGCAGGCGTAGGCTCGTTGGCACTCAGTCCGAACAATATATGTGTGGGCATCAACGTAAGCGGCAGTCACGTGAAAGCGGTGCTCGACGGCGACACCGTGACGGCTACTGCGCGTATCCTACACAAAGGAAAGACGCTGCACCAGTGGCATGTGGACATACGCAACGAGGCAGGCGATCTGATTTCGTCGGTAGAGGTGACTAACTTTGTGATGAACAAACCGAAATAGAATGAGCTACGTATATTTCCGTCTGCCTCACTCTACGCACGTTTTCCGCAACCGCCTGTCGACCGAACCCGAAGAGATTGCTTCGCTCGCCGAACTGAACGGACGGCGTGGCTTCGTAATCGCTCCGTTCACCCCATCAGATGATTGTCCTATACTCCTGTTGCCCACCGATTGGGAGGAGGTGAATTTGAACTTTAGTGGAGACAATCAGAACGGCGAGCAAACGCATCTTAGCTCTAACGACGGCGTATCAGCGATGCTGCTCGATGCCGACTACGAGGAGGAACGCCAACGCTATGCCGTCGACTTCCACAACTACCACGGACAGCTGACGAATGATGCGTTTCAGAAGATAGTGCTGGCACGCTGTGCGCGACTCACCGCTACGGAGAAACTCTCCCCGCTCACGCTCTTTGCACGTGCCTGCCACCGCTATCCGCGCATGTTCGTAGCACTGTTCTCAACCGAGCGTAGCGGCACATGGCTCATAGCCACACCCGAGACTCTCATCAGCGGCACCGACGGCGCAATGCAGACCATGGCACTTGCCGGAACAATGCGTCTGAGTGGCGCAAACCTCGATTTCGACGTGGAGGGTGGCTCGATAGGCAAGGACGACATCCACTGGAGCACAAAGAACATAAAGGAGCAACGCTACGTGGAGACGTACATAACCGAGTGCGTGGAGCAGTTCAGCGACGACGTAAACGTTGAGGGACCGTTCACCGTGCGTGCCGGCGACCTCGTACACCTGCGTTCCGATATACGCTTCCACCTGAAGGACACGACGCATCTGGGCAATCTTATTAACGCTCTGCACCCTACACCTGCCGTTTGTGGTATGCCGAAGGATGCCACACGCGACTTCATCATCAACAACGAGTCGGGAGAGCGCAACTACTATAGCGGATTCTCCGGTCTGCTCGACCCCAACGGCGACACTCGCCTCTTCGTCACACTGCGCTGTATGCAGATAGAGAGCGAGAGCGAAGCCACTACATATCGCCTGTATGCCGGCGGCGGACTGCTGAAGGACAGCCAATGCCAGTCGGAGTGGGAGGAGACGGAGGCGAAGATGAACACCATGCGACAACTGTTCAAGCACATATAAAGCATTTGCGACAACAAACGAAATAATGTACAGCAACAAGGAAAACATAAACATACTCACATCGCTGCTCCTCGAATGGGGGGTGACGGACGCAGTGGTGTGCCCGGGCAGTCGCAATGCTGCCATCGTGCACAACCTCAACGAGTGCGGCACGATACGCTGCCACCCCATCACCGATGAGCGTTCGGCAGCGTTCTACGCCATGGGCATCGCCCTCAACACGAAGCGCCCCACCGTGGTATGCGTCACATCGGGTTCGGCTCTGCTCAACACCGCTCCGGCTGTGGCAGAGGCTTACTATCAGCATGTACCGCTCATCGTCGTCGCAGCCGACCGACCGCAGCAATGGATTGACCAGCTCGACGGTCAGACTCTGCCCCAACCCGATGCGCTCAATCGGTTTGTGCGCCGAAGCGTGTCGCTGCCCGAACCGCGCACCGAAGAGGAGCGTTGGTACTGCAACCGTCTTGTGAATGAAGCCTTGCACGCTGCTACATTCCGCCAGCCGGCCCCGGTGCTTATCAATGTGCCCATCACCGAACCGCTCTTCACGTTCGACGTTGCCGAACTGCCGAAGGAGCGACGCTTCCGTATGCTCGACAGCGAGGCAGCACTGACTGACACCACCGTCGAAGTTCTGCAACAGGAACTGTACCAGGCGAAGCGACCGCTAATAGTGGTCGGACAGATGGCTGCCGACAGCTTCGGATGCTCCGTCTTCGACATCAACGAGCTGTCAAAACACTTCGTCGTTTTCGCCGAACCGCTATCGAACAGCGGCGAGACAATCCACTTCGACGAGGCGGTGAGGCATCTCACGGCGCATCCCGAACTCTCTCCCGACTACACGCCCGACTACATTATATATATTGGCGACACACTGGTCAGCAAGGCTACGCGCCGATGGCTGCGACAGACACAGGCTCCGTCGTGTCTCATCACGGCAGACCCACTGCACGCGAGCGACCCACTCATGTCGTTGCGCCACATCGTGACGTGCGACAACGCCAACCTTGCGCTGCTCATGCCCATGCTCTACGACATATATACACACCGCGACCTACACACTAACGACGAAGTGGCGTGGCGTAACGAGGAGAGCAGAACGATGTTTCTGAACAAGTGGAAAAGCTTACTCAGCCAATGGGCAAACCACGCTGCCGCATACGAGCCCGAATACTCGCAGATGGCGGTAGTGAAATACTTTGAAAAGCGGTTGGAAGAGCTGCCCGTATGCGCAAAGACACACTACGCCAACAGCACTGCGGTGCGTCTCGGCTGCATCTACGCCAACCATTACGTGTGGTGCAACCGCGGTGTGAACGGCATCGAAGGCTCACTGTCGACGGCTGCCGGCTTCTCGCTCACCGACCACGACCTGAACGTCTGCATCATCGGCGACCTCAGTTTCTTCTACGATCAGAACGCATTATGGAACAACTGCGTAGGTGGCAATCTGCGCATACTGCTGCTCAACAACTCCTGTGGTGGCATCTTCAAGCAGCTACCCAACCTCCACCGCAGTCCTGTGGCTGACACCTTTGTGGGTGCAAGCCATACGACAACGGCGCAAGGCATCTGCGCACAGAACAACGTGGAATACATCGCGGCACACAATCAGGAAGAAATGCAACACGGAATAAGCGAACTTCTAACACGCAAGGGCAATAGCCCCGTGCTGCTTGAAGTGTTTACGGATGCAGCGATTGATGCTGAAACACTCAGCAAATACTATTAATAAATACGCACATCGGCAATCACCATGCTGCCCACAGCTTCGTTGATACGCTTCACCAATTGGGAGCGCATCATCGTAAGGTCCTGGCGCAGTGCCGGACTTTGTATCTTCACGAACAACGTTTGATTCTTTATGAATTTCTCGCCAGTGTACCGCACCACGCCTGCACCTACTACCTTATCCCAAGCGTCTACAGCACGCCGCTGCAGCAGAGGAGTCTCAAGACCTTCGCGTCGCAGATACATATTTAGCAAGTCGTTAATCGACTTTACGTCACGTCTGAACATACACTTTATTTATTAGTCTGTTGATGAGGAACTATCTCACCGCCCTTCACGTCGAACAGGCGATAGTCGTAACTTACACTATCGAGTATGCGGTCAAGGTGTTCGCGGTTGGTGTCAGTGATGAAAATCTGTCCGAAGCCGTCGCCCGACACCAACTTCACAATCTGCTCCACACGATGCGAGTCGAGCTTGTCGAAGATATCGTCAAGCAGTAACAACGGTGTAGTCTGCGACGCCGTACGACGCAGGAAGTCGAACTGTGCGAGTTTCAGTGCCAGCACGAATGTCTTTGTCTGACCCTGCGAGCCCTCACGTTTCATCTGATAGTCGCCGAGCATCATCTCCAAATCGTCGCGATGCACGCCATGCAGCGAGTAACCCACAGCTCTGTCTTTGAACCTGTCGCGCTGAATAACGTCCAATAGCGGTCCACGCTGCGCGTGCGATACATACCTTAGCGATACCGTTTCTTTACAATCCGACACGTGCTGATATATGCGTTGGAACACGGGCACGAGTCGCTCCACGAAATCCTCACGCGCACGGAATATAGTCTCACCGTGTCGTGCCATTTCCTGCTCCCAGATATCAAGCAGCGCAACATCAGGTTCCTGCTCCATCTTCAGTAAAGCGTTGCGCTGCTGAAGTGCCTTCGTGTAGCTATTAAGAGCATCGATGTACGTGTTGTCATACTGCGATATCACGATATCCATCAGTCGGCGACGCTCCTCACTACCACCAGCGATGAGCGTTTGATCGGCAGGCGAGACGAAGATGAGCGGAATCAATCCGATATGCTGCGAAAGACGCTTGTACGCCTTTTTGTCGCGCTTCAGCTGTTTCTTCTGTCCACGCTTCATGCCACAGTACACTGCCACAGGTTCCTCCTCATCAGTAGCATACGCAGCGTCGAGCATGAGGAAGTCGGCATCGTGCTTTATTATCTGCGAGTCGATTGGATTGAACGCACTGCGACAGAACGACAGGTAATAGATAGCATCGAGCAAGTTGGTTTTGCCCTCGCCATTGCTGCCGAGAAAACAGTTGAGTTTGGGCGAGAACTCAAGCGAAGCCTCACCGATATTCTTGAAATTGAGTATGGATAAATTGCGTAATATCATGTAATTATATACCATGTAGACCCACCGTGGGTCGCCATTATAAATAGAAACAACACGTTGTATTACTGCAAAGTTACCCCATTTATTATTGAAAAAAGAAAAAAAGGCAGAATAAATTTCAATATATGAGATAAAATCAGTAATTTTGCTCCTCGCAATGTGTTGCATTGCAAACTATAAACCGATAAAATAAAAAAACAAAATAACAAATGACAAACAAAATTGATTTTGGTGCAAACTCACACGTAGAGAGCGCCAACAACAAAGAAGATTTCTTCTTGAAGTTCAAAAAGCAGATAATCATCGGTGTAGTGGCTATCCTCCTCGTCGTAGCAGGTGCTATTCTTTACAACGCTTACGTAGCAGGTCCGCGTGAGGACAAGGCAAGCACAGCTATCGCAAAGGGCGAGCAGTACTTCAACGCTGAGCAGTTTGACAAGGCTCTCAACGGCGATGGTGCAGGCTATGTAGGCTTCGTGAAGATCGCAAGCGACTACAGCAGCACCGACGCTGGCAACCTCGCTAACCTCTATGCAGGTCTGAGCTACTTCAACCTCGGCAAGTACACAGAGGCTGTTACATACCTTGAGAAGTTCTCTACAAAGGGCGACGCTATGGTAAGCCCGACCGCTACAGCAGCTCTCGCTAACGCTTACGCACAGACAGGCAACGTAGACAAGGCTATCAGCACACTGAAGAAGGCTGCCGACATGGCAGACAGCAAGGCTGACGACGTGAACAACAGCATATCGCCTACATTCCTCCTTCAGGCAGGCAAGCTTCTCGAAAGCCAGAACAAGAAAGACGAAGCTCTGAAGCTCTATCAGGACATCAAGAAGAAGTATGTAAACTCTTCTTTGGTACAGAGCTCAGAGATCGACAAGTACATCGAGCGCGTTTCAGAGTAATCGAATAACCAAATATGGCTACATCACTCCATAACCTCTCACAGTACGACATCACCACCATCCCCGACGCAAGCAACATGTGCTTCGGCATCGTGGTGGCTGAATGGAACGAGGAGATAACGGGCGCACTGCTCGACGGAGCCGTAAAGACTCTCGAGAAGCACGGTGCTCTGCCCGAGAACATACACATCAAGACGGTTCCGGGAAGCTTCGAGCTTATCTACGGTGCTCATCAGATGGTGCTCCACGGAGGCTACGACGCCGTGATAATCCTCGGAAGCGTGATACGCGGTGAGACTCCTCACTTCGACTATATCTGTCAGGGCGTAACGGCAGGCATCGCACGCCTCAACACCACAAGCGAGATACCTATCATCTACGGCTTGCTCACCACCAACGACCTGCAGCAGGCACTCGACCGCTGCGGTGGCAAGTATGGCAACAAGGGCGATGAATGCGCTATCGATGCGATCAAGATGGCGAAGTTCTAACGAATACATTTTTATAACATACAAAAAGTCCGACAAGATCAATCCACTTGTCGGACTTTTTTATTATACTTGAAACCCTACATATTTCTTATTATTGCTATCCAATACAACTTGCGATCAACTAAATTATGGTTAGCACTTACTTCCTAAAATATATTTTATACAATACCACTATCGAACAAATCGCTTCTGCAACAACAGCAATAGGTAGGCAATACAGAACAGAATCAATAAAACCCAGATTACAATAATAGAGAAAAAATTGCATAGGCAAGTACATTATAAAAAAACCTGCAGAAACACAATACATAAAAGGTAGCGGTTCCTTTTCCAACCATAATTGTTGCCCACAATGGTTACAAATGGTAGAATACTTTGTTCCTTTTATTATATACTTTATACATTTTCTTAAGGATACCTTTTTATGACAATAAGGGCATTCTCTATTTTTCATTGATGTTTTTATAAATTACAACTTTTGCTTTATTATTTCAGTGATAACAAGGCTCACCCGATAACGGTTCAAGAAGAACAGACAGAGTAAAGCGGTCGGCAAATCTGCCGACCGCTCCTTTCTTTCGTAAGCATCAGGCGGACAAAGAAAGGAGCAAAGCCCCCCCAATGAAAAACACCTCGTTACTTTTGACAGTGAGTTGAGACGGCTCTGAAATGAAAAACGAGGAGGCAGTTTGCAATCTGCACTCTCTTGTTTTCTGTTATTCGGAAACAAGAATTTTATTTTTCTCTCTGATATTTAGCAATAAGTTTTTTTAATATTAAAAGTATGTCATCAAGGGAAATGCCACTGCGCTCGCTCATCATGGCAATGGTTGCTTTAGGAATGATGATGCGTGCAAGAGGCGAATTGAGCATTTTGAAAGCAGAATTCATGCTTGGCAAATCTTTCCGTAACTGTGGGTAAATTTTGAACAAATCCTGTAAGCGAGTGTTGGCAGAGAGTTCTATTGTCGAGTTTTCTTTTGTAGCATGTATATCATCTGAAGTAGAATTTTGATCCTCCATTGATTTTACCCCTTGTGTGTCATTTGACCATGTCAGCAGCGTGCGTGAACCTTGAAGCTCACGAATGCGACTACAATCTTGCATCATTTCGAGTACGCCTCTGAATCGTCCTTCCGCATCACGCACGGCTACATAATAAATATAGATGAACACACCTGGTTTGTTAATCCAAAAATCTACGCTATCTTGCTCTCCCGAGCGGAATTTGGCAATAATTTCCTCAACGAGGTGAACACTGGTGCGTGGGTGGCAGTTTTTCACATCACGTCCGATAACATTCTTGCTGCGTGGGAAGATGCGGTGGTTGGTATCTGAATAGAAGCGAACGAGTTCGTTTTCATCTACATAAGATATATCTACAGGAAGATGCTTGTAAATGAGGTTGATTTGTTCGAGGGAGAGTTTGCCTGTTGTAACGTCGAGAATTCGGTCTGTATCGCCTCCTCCCAGCCCATATTTACTAAGAAGCGCAGATAGTTCTGAGGCGAAACCGTCAGGGACTGTTGTGGGCTGGGTTTCTGTTTTGTCTGTATTTTGGAATCCTTCTACATCAATCCATGCAAAGCCAATTTCGTAATCTCCCGAACGCATCTGTTCGAATTCTTCTGGAGTAATCATTGCCAAAGCAGTTGGGTAGAGTACAGATTCTTCTTTCTGTAAAAGATCCAGCACATCTGCCACAATGGTAGACTGCATCGCCAAAAATTCCTCTTCTTTGTCTTCCTCAATAAGTTTTTTAGCATCGCGTATTTCGTCTCGCACAAAGTCGTCGAGCAGCCACATCGTAGTCGTGGGGCGGTCAAATCCTTTCTGTTCGAGTATGGAGTAGAGCTGGTTCTGCTTACGCGAAAGGTGAGTACGAAAAGCCGCTATTTGGTCGTACAATTCGAGCCACTGATTCTTGATAATCGGATATTGTACAAGGTCTTCTATGGCGAGCATGTGGCGACGCATTTCATCGTTCTCTCTGTAGTAGCACATGATAGGGTGGTTGAGAGGAAGATTTGGGCGATTGGTGTCCATCACTTCATCAAACAGCTCAATCATTTTTTGAATATCCTCCTTGCGGCACTCGTTCTCTTCTATGGTTTTGAGTTCCTGTTCTGCCAATGCAATTTCATAAGGGCGGATTTCCCCAATTTGCTCTCTTATTCGGGTTCTACCCTCTTCCAATGAAATATCTCCTCGTTGGTATGCCTCTTTAATCTCGAGTATTTTACCGAGTTTCTCAAGGTCTGCACTCGGCAGGTGTTTTTTCATATCCATAACGTTATTGTCTGTTGATGAGGTAAACGAAAAAATCACTCTCTTCTATGGCATTTACGCCTACATGAGCTTCGCCGGGGAAATGTAGAACGGTGCCTGTGCTGATACGATGTATCTCGGTATCGTCAAGAACGACCTCCACAGTTCCTGCCACAATAGTGAAGAATACTTCCTGTCCTTTATGGTCGTGTGAGGGTATTTGTTCTCCGCTTTTCAGATGCAGGTGTACAAGCATAAGTTCCTTGTTGTTAATCACCTTACCTAAAGTATTGATTTCCTGCCCAATGGGGTTAATTGTCTGTTTCATAATTCCTCTTTTTGTTAGGGTTTATAATTTTAATGTAATATTGGCACGGAGCGAATACCGAAAGAGGCAATCACTCCGAAAACTTGATTTAAAGACCGTCGTCACCGCTTGAACTACCGCCTCCATTGAGTTTTGGCGTTGGTTCGGTCTTGCCTTTCTTGGACTTGGCGGTCGTCTGCTCGTAGGTAACGTCGGTCAGCGTGAAGTACTTGCGCGAGGGTGAGCAACCTGCACGGTCTTTCCTGCCTGAGGACCGACATTCATCTTGCGTTCCATAAGAACGAACTGCAACGGTTTATTTGCAAAAATACAACACTCTTTCTAATATAGCCAATCATTATACATAAAAGATATTAATTGCATTAAAAAAATTATTGCTGCCCATACATCGGCTGTCCGTTAAAATGTGTACCTTTGTTCATGATTACTTGAATTAATATTTACAATAAACAAATGTAACTAAAAGGGCTGATACTTCGTGAGAAGTGTCAGCCCTAATTTATTTTATTTGAAAAGTTTTAGCGGATAGCAATAATTCTTATACCTCAATTTCTATCATCCGCATCGGTCGGCGCAGACATCCGCAACGATCGGCGCAGACTTCCGCATCGGTCGGCGCAGACTTCCGCAACGATCGGCACAGACTTCCGCATCGGTCGGCGCAGACTTCCGCAACGGTCGGCGCAGACTTCCGCAACGATTGGTGCGCATTGGAGAGGCAGTCTATCTATACTGCGCGATGCGCTCCTTACACTGCTCCATGAGCCACTTCGGAGTGCTTGTAGCACCGCAGATGCCCACCGTGTGCACATCGTCGGTGAACCATGCCATGTCTATCTCGTCGGCACTCTCTATCTGATAGCTACGCACATTCACGCTGCGACACTCGTTGAAGAGCACCTTGCCATTGCTGCTCTTGCGTCCCGATACGAACAGAACGAGGTCATGGCGCGAGGCGAAGGCTGCGATGTTCGGCATACGGTTAGCCACCTGTCGACAGATAGTGTCGAAGCTGCGGAACGTGGCACCCTCCTCAATGTGCTGTTGTATGTAGTCGATGACACGATGGAAGCCGTCGAGCGACTTCGTGGTCTGCGAATACAAGTAGATGTCGCGCGAGAAGTCGAGGCGCTCCACGTCCTCCACCTTCTCCACCACGATAGCCTTGCCCGCAGTCTGCCCCACCAAGCCGAGCACCTCGGCATGTCCGCGCTTGCCGAAGATGACGATCTGCGCATCGGGTGCCGCGTCGTACTGGCGCTTGATGCGCCGCTGCAGTGCCAACACCACGGGGCATGTGGCATCTATTATCTCTATGTTGTTTTGCTGCGCTAAGGCGTAGGTCTCCGGCGGCTCGCCATGCGCACGCAGCAGCACCTTCACGTCGTGCAGCTGGCGTAGATCGTCGTGATTAATGGTGACGAGTCCTTGCTCGTGCAGTCGCTCTACCTCCATGCCGTTGTGTACGATGTCGCCCAGACAGTAGAGTGCATTACCCTTGGCAAGTTCCTCCTCCGCCTTCTTTATGGCGGTAGTGACTCCGAAGCAGAAGCCGCTACCCTCGTCTATCTCTATTGTTAAATTCATTCTGCTACAATTACGATCGTAATACCTTTCTTATTATAGGAACGTGTACAGAGCCTATTCTGCTACAATTTTAATGGTTGTCTTCGGTTGGTCGGGGTCATTGGTTATCATCAGTACACGTGGTTTAGAGCGTGCGGTCTTCAACAACTTCTTCTCCGCAGTCACCTTCAGCTTAGCCGACTCACCTGGCTGCAGCGTCTGCTTGTTGAGCGACACCTGCAAGCCCACGGTGAACATCTGCAGACTCTTTATCTTCAGTTCCGACTTGCCATCGTTGCGTATTACCACCTCGCCTTTCAGTTTCTTCTTCGTGTCGAACTTGCCGAGGTTAAGCTCTACGGTGGATAGGTAGAGTTTCGGTGCATTAGCCAGCTGCTGCGCAGTGAGGTTGTCGAACTTGGGCAGAAGCACTGCCGAGACGCTTATCTCCTTCTCGCGGTTCACCTTGTCGCCCGGGAACGCACCGAGGAACACCGAAGTCTGCGTCAGTCCCATATCGCCGAGCTTGCGCGAGTCGAGTGTCATAGTGATAATGCCACTATGACCGGATGCAATCTTCGAGGGTGACACATCTGCTGTGAGATACTGCGGAAGGTGCATCACCACGGGTTGCACCGTTGTGCTCGTTGCGTTGAAGATGTGTATCTTCTTCTGCGGACGGTCGCCACGGTTCACGTCGTCGAACTCCACGTCGTTGCAGTCGGACTTGATATTGCCCAGCATGAAGTTGTAGTTGCCTCCATAGTCGACCATCTCGCGCACCACGTTGCCACGCACGCGCAGCATCAGTGGCTTGTCTGCACCCTCGCTATATATACCGACGTACTTGTCGAAGTGGCCCATCGTCTCGGCATCGTAAGTGACGCTGACCATGAACTTGTCGCCTGCTTCTATTCTGTCCTTCGGATATGCCACACTGGTGCAGCCACAACTGGTGCGCACATCGATGATGCGGAGCGACTTGTTCGACATGTTTCTCACTTCAAAATCGGCGGTGGCAGGTGATTGATACATCACCTGTCCGCAGTCGATTATCTCGTTTGTCGCCACTATGTTCTGCGCCATTGCTCCGAAGAGCGGCATCGTCAAAAGTGCGACACTAATAAATATCTTCTTCATCTGTATGTGTTATTTTTTAAGTTTCGCAAACATCTCACCATCTCAACATCTCAACACCTCACCATCTCAACACCTATCTCACGCTCAGCACGATAGCCTTAGTGCGTGCTGCGAACTCCGGACTATAAGCACACTGTACTGTGCACGTGCCTGTCTGATAAACACCCTTACGATCTACGTAGTACTCGGTCTCAACGACGTGCTTTCCCTTCGAAAGGCGGTCGAAGTAGTAGTTCGTGGTGTTGTCCTTCGGCGCACAGTAGTAGGCTCCGTTGTAGCCCGAGAGCTGACCAAGCGGCTCCAGACAGGCAGCACGGCGGTCGACGAGCTGCACGAAGTCGTAGTCACGCTCCGCCTTTATGGTGATGCGCACCGTTATGCGGTCGCCAACGGCGAGAGTTGCGCCGTCAGTACTTATCTTCTTGCCATTCTTCAACACCTCGCGCACTACGCTCATGCCCTCCGCAGCGTCAGCCACATCAGCTGTAGGCTGCTCAAATTGGGCATATACTGCGCCCCACGACGTGCCTTCAGCCGGCTTCTCTACGCTCAACGTCTTCATCCGGCTGCCACTCTTGGAGATCTTCACATAGCCTAAACCAGCTGTAGCCTTCGGCATGTCGAGTTTCTGACCGTTGAGCTTCAGCACAGCCATCGGCTTGTTGGCAGCGAGCGACGAGCAATCGCCACCAAAGAACGCATAAACAGCATTCACAGAGTTGATAGGTGTGTTCCAAGCCTGTGTACGCTTCGACTGCAGTAGCCATTGCTTCATCTCGTTCACGGTCTGCACATCGTTCGGAGCAACCGATTGCAACGCCTCTATAGCAGCCACCTGCGACGGAATGCGGTAGTCGAACCATGAGTAGAGTGCCTTCGGTGTGTCGAAGTAGCGTCCCATTGGCTCCTTATATACAGTATATTCCTTTATGCTCTGCACCATGTCGGCAGCCTCAGCACGGTAGTTGTTGCCGGCAAGCACCACGGCTGCCACACTCTTTCCGTATATAGAGAACTGCGCTGTCTGCCGAGCGAGCAGCCTCAAGAGATAATTGGCGTTGTCCTTCACCATGCCCTTGAGCTCGCGCTTTGCGAGAGTCGTAGCATAGAGATACTCCACAGCCAATTCGCTCGGACGCAGGTTCTTTACGTCCTTGCTTGCCTTCATCGCCTTCACCTCCTGTGCTATATGCTTGTCCATGAAACGGAACGCCGCATCCATCATGCTCTTCACCTCAGGCTGCACGTCCATCATCTTATCGAGTCGCGCAAGCGTTGTGAGCACGCTCTGCGTCATGTATGGCGAGCCTGTCATGCCCTGCCACCACGAGAACGAACCATCGGTGTTCTGCAGTTTAGAGAGTCGCGAGAAGTCGTCGTTCAGTCGCAAATACGTTATAGCCGGATCGAAGTAGTCCATCAGTCGCAGCTTCTGCTCCGTCTCGCGTGTAGCATCCATCACCCATGGTGTCTCGCTGAGCAATGTCTGCTTCAGTTCGGCATTGCCCTCGAGCTTACTCTTTAGCGGCAATTCATCTACGCCAATCGTTGTCTCCTCTTTCCAAAGCTCGACCATGTTGCGTATTGCGTCCGATGAATTCATCAACAAGTTACTGATGCTATTGGCAAAATACGACGATACCAACGATATGGCGTTGTCGCCCTCAACAGCGGTCATCGACGGCAGTGCCTGTATCAGCAGCCACTCGGGCGAGTTGGTGTACTCTACTGTGAGTCGGTTGTTCTTGTCAGCCACCGCGAAGAGCTTTGTGAGGTCGATATTCAGTTTTCCAGGTTCGTTCATGGTGAACGCCTGCGAGTTTGTAACCACCTCCTTGTCGGGCAGAACGGGCAGGTAGTGCTGTTCGCCGTCGCTAAATCCGCGACCGGATGCTGTCACGCGGCACACAAGGAGTCCGTCGTTCTCAATCTTCGACATATCGAAAGCGAAGTCGGCAACTGATGTTCCGCCTGCCTCCACCATGAACTTCACGTCCTTATGCCATACCTCCTTTTCGGTTTCGGGGTTGAGGAACGCAAGGCGCACCGTGCCTCCGACCTGCTTTTCGGAAGTGTTGAAGATGCGCGTAGAGAGCACGCCCTTGTCTGCCCGACGCACGAAGCGCGGCACGTTGGGCTGAACCATAACGGTCTTCTTCGCTACGGACGTAGCACTGATTGTGCCGTTGTTCATCGCCTCGTCGTGAGCGAGGGCACGTAACTGCCATGTGGTGACACTCTCGGGCAGCGTGAACTGCAGTTGCACGTTGCCCTTGTCGTCGGTAAGCAGTCCGGGGAAGAAGAATGCCGTCTCACTGAAGTTCTGACGCACCTCTGCTGCGGTTGTCCTTGCATCTTCACCGCCTACCTCTGCTGCATCAGAAGCCTCTCTTTTGTCCAAAACGGCAGCCTTTGAATACATCTTCGCATTGTCAGAGCGTGTGACACAGCACAACTCTTCCGCTACTACGTAGCGCGCAACGTCGTAGAAATGACTGAAGTCTATCGACGGTTCGTACAGGAACTTCATCGGCATCTCGCTATACAAGAGCAGTTTGATACAGCGGTACGCCTTCCAGGAGAGCCACGGCACATAGTTATACGTAGGCAGACTCAACTTGAGGCTATGCTGTCTCAACTGATCGAGCGACTTGTCGTAGAGCGTAGCCATCAGCTGCGCCTTTGCCGGTGTACCGTCGGGGTTAGTAATGTTCAGCGTCCAGGTCTCACGTTGTCCTGGCACGAGTCGGTCGCGGAAGGTTGTCCACTTGATGTTGAGGTGTGTGTCGGGCTGCGGACGCTCTATGCGCTCCGTATGCAGATATGCCTTGCCGTTCTTCACCCACGCTACGGAGAGAGTGATGCCGTCGCCCCACTCCTCTTTATATGTTATAGCACGAGTGCGCACCTCGTTACACAAGTCGGCTCTGCCGTTCTCTATAATCTTATCGCCCGCAATGAGCGTGTAGACAACGTGCTGTATGCTGTCGCTCGAACCGAGCTGCACGAAGACTGGAGCCGACTTGCTCTTGAACTGTTGCGCTGACACGTAGAACCAGTCGTGTGTCTCGATCGGCGCACGGCGGTCTTGCAGCGTGAAGGTGACGAACGACTGTGTCAGGGTGTCCGTGCCGCAGTAAGCCACGAGGCGGTGGCGCATTGACGCGAGCGATTTTCCGTCAAACGCCACCTCGGTGTTAGCCTTGCATGTGTAGCGGTCGTTGTCGATATAATAGGTCACGTCGCCGTCAATAGGTTCGCCGGCGTTGTTGAGATACGCGAACTTTATGGTGCGCAGGTCGTCGGCGAGTGTCTGCTCGGGCACGTCGCAGGTGAGCAATGTGGGGCGGTCGCTGTATGGGAGCGACAGTTCTGCTCTCTGCGTCTCGCCCGAGACATCTGTGACATAAGCCGTAACGACGAAATTGAAGTATCGCTTTACCTGCTCATCGTACTGTTCGGGCATTACGACCGGCACCTTCACCGTGAACGCTCCGTCGCCCGCGGTCTGTAAGGTGTCGGTATAAATAGTAGTCGCCTCATTATCGTCGGGCATATTGGCACAAGTCCTGTAACGCCAGAAGTGCGACGGCTGGCGCACTACCTCCACTCTCACCTTCGCTCCCTGCACGGGCACACCGGCAAAACTCTTTGCCGTGGCAGCAAGGCGCACAGTGTCGCCGGCAGCATAGCCAACAGCAGGCTGTTCTATCTCCACGCTGAACGTCGGACGCTTATACTCTTCGACGGTGAAATAGCAGGACGCTCTATCGCCGCTGTCGCTACACAACGTATAGGTTCCGGTTTTTCCGACCTGCGGCAATATGAAGTCGGCAGCAGCCATGCCGTACTCGTCGGTCGTGACAGTAGTCGTAGCCACCTCTTCATAGTTGGCATCGCGCAGCGTGAGTGACATGGTCTGCTGCTTCTGCACTTCGCCACGCTGACTGTCGCCGTAATACTTATAAGCGATTGCTGCTGCGTGCACGGTCTGACCAGGGCGATAGATACTGCGGTCGGTATAGATGACGGTTGAGGCAGTCACCCTCTCGCCACTCCTTTTATGGTAATAGAACCTGTCGTTGATAGGCGTTACGGGGAAGGCTGGCTCGTCGGCAGTGGATATCGAGTAAGACTCTGGCTCGCGGCCGTCGAAGTCGATAATCACCTCACCGTTGGCGTCGCACTCGTAGTGCGACTCAAGCTGTATGTCCTTGGCTGTGTCCTTCGCAAATTTCATCGAGACCTTTGCGCCAGGCACTGCTTCGCCCGTTGTGGCGTTGACCACTGCGACGCGGTAGCGGTTGCCGGGCAGAGCCTCTATGAGCGGATAGATATTGCAAACGCGCAGCAGGCTGCGTTCAACCGGAACGTTGACATTGTCGGTAGAAAGCTCTACGAGATAGAAGCCCGAACGCAGCCCTGTAATCTCAAGCGTGTCGCTCACGGTCTTGTAAGGCGGCAGTCCGACATATCGGCGCACGTCTGTAGAAGGTGTCTCGTCGGCTACGATGTGACGGCGCAAACGGGCATAGTCCTTCTCGCTGTTGAGGTTGTGCGTATCAGCATCGGTGATGTCCAGACGGCTTGCCGTAAGGCGCAGCTCGCCCACGTTGTTTACCCCCATGACAATCACCTTGCGTGTAACGCCCGGCAGAGCAATCTCGTCGCCAAGCATAGCGTGAACGGACGGCAGTGTCAGCCTGCGCTGAGCATTGCGCAGTATGTTCATGCGTGTCCATGCCCCCCACTTAGTAAGGGCGTAGTTGATGAAGTTGTTCTTCTCCTCGGCTGTCACGTCCTCGGCGTTCTTCATAAACTCGTAGCGAGCTATTGCCACCTCGCCACACACCACGAGGTCGCTGTACTCGTTGATGAGCGAGTCGAGCGACATGATGTACTTCGACTTCTTCACGCGTGTGCCCTGAGCGTTGCGGTGCTTCTGCTTCACCATCTGCAGAGCGGTGAGACAGGCTCCCTCGCGCTTGCCGTGCGCAGCGTAGTAGTCGTGCATACCGCGGTAGTCGCCGGCAGCGATGCCGATGATGTGGAGCATGTCGTCGTAGTAGTATTTCGAGTCGACACCGTCCTCGACGAACGGCACATAGCTGGTGCAGTAAGCCGCAGCCAAAGCCTCGGGATGCTCCATAGAGCGGCGGAAGCACTCGGCGCCAAGCTCCTTTGCGTCGTCGAAAGCGTAACGATACTGGGTGTACATCTTGCCCATCACCGACTGATAAACGGCAGCCAGAATGCGGTCGCCCTTACGCTCGGCAGCATCGCCACAGCTCTTCAGACGTTCGGCAACCGCCGGAATAGAGTCTCTTGAGAGCTGCGCCAGCCAGTCGAGTTGCGCCACCTGCGCCTTTAGCAGATGTCCGTAGGCACGCTCCTTCTCCGCCTTGCCGCTTAGCTGCGCAAGCACTTTCAGCACCGTCTGCGGATGATCCTTCCTCACCGCGCCGTCGTATTTCTTCCAAAGCGATGTGTATGAGTCTGCCATTGCTGCCATCGGCAACAGCAGCATGGCTATGAATGTGGCAATTATCGTTCTTTTCATAACTCGTTATGTTTTGTTCTTTACAAATTGGTATATACCTTATACTATGCAAATATAAGAAAAAAACATAAGAGATAGATAGTTAATAGCAAAAAACATTAGTAACAAAGCAAAAAAGTCGGGTATGGCGAACGCCATACCCGACTTTTTGCTTTTACTTGTCAATCTTCGCAATCTCCTGCGCCTCCCAGTCTTCCCATTGCTTCATGGCTTCTTTCCAGTCGGTCTGCTCGCCTGCAGCCACGGCTTCCTGCTGGCGCAACGCCTCGTCGCGCTCGCGGTCGCGCTGACGCTTCGCTTTCATGTCGGCGATGGTGCGGTCGTCGAGGATGAGGATGGCTCCGCGCTGACGCGCATCAAGCAGTTCCTTCAAACCGAACGCCTTGCCCGGCTCGTTGAAGTCGGAGATATTGAACTCGTAACCCACGCGCAACTGGTGGCGTATCTCTTTCTGTTTAGCACGATTGGCTGAACCTTTCAGACTCAGAAGTCGCGCTATTGCGTCAAATTCGCTCTGCGAGTATTTGTTTCTTCCCATTGTTTTGTTTGTTTCAAGTTAAGCTTTTCTCATAGATTTCGTCCGCCACCCGATCAGATTCCGTCCGCCACCCGATCAGATTCCGTCCGCCGCCCGATCAGATTCCGTCCGCCGCCCGATCGGATTACGTCCGCCGCCCAATCGGATTCCGTTCGGTGTCCGATGACTTTCGCAACACTTTCGACATCGGAATGTTGATATTTCGGTGCCGGATACCTATACTTTTGTTGGGCTAAAACCAGTCAAACAGGTGTGAATTGTTAAAAAACCAACTTTTTAGTCTTAAAAACTTGCTATGTTCGACGGAAAGCTATATATTTGCGATATCATTTTAGAGATTTCGTCTATTACGAAATCGATTCATTGAGGTTGGCAGCATCCTGCGCCAACCTCTTTTTTCGTATCTGTACCGATGGTACTGCGTCTTCTGAATACCTTTTTCAGTTAGAAGCTAAGCATAAATCCGAAGCGCACACCGTTCTTCTTTATGCCAGGTCCGTGATAGTTCATACGGCGAACGTAGTCGATGGCGAGCAGCTTGAAGATGTTGTGCACACCTACCGTCACTTCCCAATACGGCTCGTTGTTTCTGAACTCGCGTGCGCCACTCGGGAACTGGAAGAGCATCCGGTCGTTCTGATTGCGCTGCAGGAGTGGGTTGTTCTTATCGGTGAGCGAACCCCACATGCCCTTTACGGAGATGTACTCGCGCCACTTCAGCTTCTTTATGAGCGGTATGCGGTTGAGCAGCTTGCCGTTCATGTCCCACGCCACTGACGCAAAGGCATAGCGGTCGGTGAGGAACTCCATGTTCTTCATCATTGAGAACGTGCCCTCCCACTCGAGGAAGGTGATGTTGACGGGCGGCATGATGAGCAGCGGGAACGGCACTTTGTTCCATTGTACGCCTCCGTCCAAATGGGTATCGACATATCCCCACGAGCCCAACCAGAAGCGTTTGTATATCTTCGCCTCGGTGTAGTTGAGATTGTACTGACCGCCGAGCACGTTCTTCACACCGGTGGTGTGGCTGAGTGAAAACTCCGGCGCGTCGAGATTGACGGGCCAGCGGTGCTGCTTAGTGTTGATGAAGGTCTGTCCGGGGCAGTAGCGCAGCATCAGCCGTGCCTCGGTGGTGCGTATCTGTCGCACGTACTCCTTGCCGTTGGGGGCTGGGTTGAACGTTGCGCCAGGCATCTTGATGAAGGCGAGGTCGCCCGTCGGCTCGTTGCTCTCGGCTTTGAGCGACGTGTGGAACGAGAGTCCCCAGTCGGTCTCGTACACGAAGGAGAGCTTCTGACGGTTGTAGAAGTACATCTGGTCTACCTTCTGCGTGCGGAACGACATGAACATATTATCCTTGTTATGGATGAGGAACTTGTCGGCAGGCGACATTACGTCGTAGCCTGTCTCGAAGATGATGTTGCGCTGCGGGAACTCGAACGGCACATTCTTCTTGGCGTTGAGCGAGTAGGTCACCTCCGTACCGTAGTAGTGGTTCTTCGACTTCGTACCGTATGCGTAGTAGCCGTTCCAGAAGAGGTGCTTGCAGAGGTTGGCTGTGGTGCGTCCGCTCAAGCGGAAGCGCCAGTTATCGACGAAGTTGTTAGATATGATAGTGGTAACCGGTCCGATATCGAACTTCGACTTCTTGCGCATCGTGCCCGTCTCTACGAAGTTCTCGGCGAAAGCACGCAGACCGAAGAGTATCCACTTGAAGTTCTTCGACTGCTCGATGCGGTGGATGAATGCCTTCATCGACGACTCGCCGTGCGAGAGTTCCACTGTGCGGTACTTAGCCCAGAACTCATCATCGCGTATCATAGCGTCAGCCTCATGCACGGTTTTTGCCTTGCCACGGAAGAGCTTCGAGGGCAATTCGTCGAAGGCGTAGTCGTTGTAGCGCGTGGCTTTGGTGACGAGCATATTGGCTCCGAGCAGCTTCATCTCGGCAGCCATGTCGTCAACCGACAATGCCCACTCGCCATTGGGCAGCTTTGTGTACTCCTGCGTGATCTTCATGTTGTTCACGAAGTTGACATCCGACTTCTTCGGAAGCGTGAACGAGCAGCGCTTCACGTGCAGCGTTGAGTCGGCAAGCACGTAGAGCTCGCCACGGAAACCGAAGTCCTGCTGGTTGTTCGGTATAAACTCGAGATGATAGCAGAGGTCGCGGTCGACGTACACCGTATCCTGTATATAGAAGCGATAGAACGAGATGGCTGTCTCGCCGATTGGCGACGTGAACTGATACTGCAACAGGCGCATGTGGTCGTCGTAGATATCCACGTCGGTGAACACCTCCTTGAGGAGTGTGTTGAGTATATCGCCGGTCTGAAGAACGTTGTTCACGCCCTCCGAACGCTGACCCTTAATGATGTCCTTCTCCACCTTCGGTTCCTTGCGGTAGATGTGCTGAGTAACCGTCTCGTCGACACTCACCGGCAGGATGAGCTTGCCGTTGTATGGCGAGGTCTCTATCTGCTCCTTCACGTAGGCACGCTTCTTGAAGAACTTGCCCGAATCGAGGTCGGCAGGCTTTATATCGTTGAGCGAGAAGGTTATCTTCTGATATTTATTGTACTGATAGTAGTCGTAGTTGTCCAGGTGGCTGCGCTTCTTGGCAGCGATGACGCGCTTCATCAGTTCCACCGCCGGGTTGTTCTTACGCGAATAGTGCTCGCGCTTCTGCTTTATAACTACCTCGCCAAGGCTGTGCGCATCCTCCTTCAGCACAATCTTCAGGTGCGACGGGGTGCTGGGCGTCACCTTGATGGTCTGCGGCTGAAAGCCTACCGAACTAAATGTCAACTCCCAACCATTATGACGCGCAATCTTGAACTTACCGTCCAAATCGCTCGCTTCTGCCACATGATGCCCCTTATATATAGCACTTGCCAATGGTATCGGATAACCATCGGAGTCGTAAATTTCGCCTGTAATCTGGGCTTTGACCGAAATCACCAAAGCCAATAAAAGAAATGTAATACTAAAAAACCTCTTCACCTTACTACTTTGTATATATTTATCCTATTGTTCAAAGAAAATGGTCATAAACACCACTATATAAAGCATTTACAAACCTATAGCCGTTTCATCTTGCAAAGTTATATATAATTATTAAAAAAGGCAAGAAAACTTTTTGCCTTTTAATATTTTTCTACTAATTTTGCATACTATTGCGTCACAACGCAACATATATACGATATTTACACATTAATAATATATAAATAATATCTTCTTAATTTAAGTACGCCCACCGATGAATAATACAAAAGAAAAAGCAATCATGTTTGGCAAAGCACAATGCTCAGCATGGGTAGCATCGGCAGTGGACTTCGGCATAACGCTGATACTTACAAGCTTTGCGGGCGTGTGGTACGGCTACTCCACGTTCATCGGTGCTGTGTGTGGCGGCATCACTAACTGTGGCATCAACTATCGTTGGGTGTTCCACGCAACAGGAATGAAGAAGAAGTACATGGCGATGCGCTATCTGTTCGTATGGATAGGCAGCATCGTGCTGAACACCTTCGGAACATGGCAGCTGACAGAGTTAAGCGGAGTAAACTACATCATATCGAAAACCATCGTGGCTGCTTTTGTAGCAGTGTTTTGGAACTATCATCTACAACGCACATTCGTATTCCGCGCCAATCATGCGAACGAATAGAATACTTTATATAAAGAAATAACAAACATTTAAAACAAAAAAAATAAAAGAATATGAACTACAGGGATTTCTTGCAAAAGGTTATCTATGTCATTATCAACCCTATCATTAAAGGCATGATAAAGATTGGCATTACTCCCAACTTCATCACCACAACAGGCTTTGTGCTCAACCTCGTAGCTACGGCTATGTTCATCTACGCTGCCGAGGTCGCAGAAACAGAGGCTTTCGCATGGATTGGATGGGCTGGTGGCGTAATACTCTTCGCCGGCCTGTTCGACATGATGGACGGCAGACTGGCTCGTATGGGCGGCATGTCGTCTACGTTCGGTGCCCTTTGGGACTCTACGCTCGACCGCTATAGCGAGCTTTGCACACTCTTCGGCATCTGCTACTACCTGCTGATGCAGCAGAACGAATGGGAATGGGCAGGCGTAGTTACGTTCGCAGCAACGGTAGGCTCAGTAATGGTGAGCTATGTACGCGCTCGTGCCGAGGGCTTGGACATAGAGTGCAAGGTGGGCCTTATGCAGCGCCCTGAGCGAGTAGTGGTAACGGCGGTCGGAGCCATCTTCTGCGGCGTATGCGCCAATGTGTGGGTGCTCGTGGTGCCGATGATCATCATCGCCGTACTCGCTAACATCACTGCCTTCTGGCGCGTCATCCACTGCTACAAGGTGCTCAGCGCAAAGGATAACAACAAATAAAACCAACTATGTTCAGCATAAAGCTAATCATCATCTGGGCAATACTCGTTGCCATCAAGCCCACACGCAAGCTCGCCTTGGCACTCACGCCCTGGCTTGTGTTCGCGTGCAGCTACGACGGTATGCGCCTTCTGCCCAACTACGAAGTAAACCCCATCGACACACGCGGCATCTACGAAGCCGAGAAGTCGCTCTTCGGCATCACGACAGTCACCGGCACACTAATCCCGGGCGAGTGGTTCAACCTGCACAACTGCGCCTTCGCCGACTTCATGGCTGGCTTCTTCTATCTGTGCTGGGTGCCGGTACCATTGGGCTTCGCCATATACCTCTATCTGAAAGGCAAACGCGAGATGTACCTGCGCTTCTCGCTCGCCTTCCTGTTCGTCAACCTCGTGGGCTTCGTGGGCTATTACATACACCCAGCCGCTCCACCATGGTACGTACTGGAGCATGGCTTCACACCCGTGCTTAACACGCCGGGCAGCGTAGCCGGACTCGGACGCTTTGACGCGCTTGTCGGTGCGCCTGTGTTCCACTCCATCTATTGCAACAACTCGAACGTGTTCGCTGCCGTGCCCTCGCTGCACGCCGCCTATATGCTCGTAGCTACAATCTACGCCATAATAAGCCGTCAGCACAAACTCTGCATCGGCATATTCGCATTCATCTGCATGGGCATCTGGTGGACAGCGGTTTACTCCACACACCACTACATCATCGACGTGCTGCTGGGCATACTCACAACCATCGTAGCACTGCTCATACTCGAACGCCTGCTGCTCCGCACCGAATGGGCAAAGCACTTTATGGCGCAATATGCAAAAAACATTTAATTAGAACTAATGTAAGACTTTATTTATGTTCATATCCGTGATTTTTTAATACCTTTGCATCTAAATGGATATGAACATAAATATACTATCGAATTCAGAGGTTCAGACTCTGAACGAAATAATAGAAAACGCACAGAACATAGTGATTTGCTGCCACAAGTCGCCCGATGGTGATGCTCTCGGATCATCACTCGGTTGGGCTAACTTCTTGTCTTCTTGCGGCAAAGCATCAACAATAGTTGCGCCCGATGCCTATCCCGACTTCTTGCAGTGGATGCCCGGGGCGAACAGTATTGTGCGCTACGACAAACATACAGAACAAGCCACCACTCTATTGCAGAACGCCGACCTCGTATTCTGTCTCGACTTCAACGGCAGCGACCGCGTAGACGAGATGAAGGATGCGCTCGACGCTTCGCCCGCCAAGAAGGTGATGATCGACCATCATCTCAATCCACGAATGGAAACCATACTCACCGTGTCGCACCCGAACATGTCGAGCACATCGGAGCTCGTGTTCCGCATCATCTGGCAGCTGGGCAAGTTCGAGGAGATGTCGAAAGAGTGCGCCGTGAATATCTACTGCGGCATGATGACCGACACGGGCGGCTTCACTTACAACTCCACACAGCCCGAGATATTCTTCATCATCAGTCAGCTGCTCACCAAAGGCATCGACAAGGATCGCATATACCGCAACGTGTTCAACAACTTCAGTCAGTGGGCAATACGTCTGCGTGGCTATCTGATGAGTCAGAAGCTGAACGTCTTCTCAGACCTTCACGCATCTTACTTCACCATCTCAAGACGCGATATGCGCGACTTCCACTTCATCAAGGGCGACGCTGAAGGACTTGTCAACGAACCGCTGCGCATCAAGGGTATGAAGCTCTCTGTGTCGCTACGCGAAGACGACCGCCGCGATAACCTCATCTGGGTGAGCCTACGCTCGGTGGGCAATTTCCCATGCAACAAGATAGCGGAGGACTTCTTCAACGGAGGCGGACACCTCAACGCAAGCGGCGGACGACTCAACTGCTCGCTCACCGAAGCAGAGAAGGTGGTGAGAGAAGCGTTCGCCTACTACGAGGGCGCACTCACTGGATGGGGACCACTGCCCAAGAGCAGGAAAGAACAAGTAGAGAACGACAATAACAAATAGGAAACGACAATAACCAATAACAAACAGAAATACAAGAATGAAGAAGCAACTCAATCTTATCATCATGACACTGCTCGCTGTCGTGACTCTCGTTTCGTGTAGCGACAGCGTGACATACGCTGACATGAAGAAAAAGGAACGCAACGCCATAAACAGATACATCTCAAACCAAAAGATACAAAAGATATCTGAGGCAAAATTTGAAGAGCAGGGCTTCACCACCGACACCACGAAGAACGAGTACGTACTCTTCGAAAGCAACGGCGTATATATGCAGATAGTGCGCAAGGGCGAGGGTGCGAGCCTCAAACCAGGCGAGACAGCCACCGTATTGTGTCGTTTCAAAGAGTACAACATACTCGAAGGCGACTCGGCTTTGCAACTCACAAACATCCTGCAGTACAACTGGCAGGTGGACAAGATGACGGTGAAGAACACATCGGGCACCTTCACAGCGTCGTTCATCAAGGGTGAGAGCCTCATGTACAACCGCTACAGCTCGCAGGCTGTGCCGTCAGGATGGCTCGTACCGCTCACGTACATCAACCTCGGACGCATACCGAAGGGTGAAGAAATTGCGAAAGTGCGCCTCATCGTGCCACATACGCAGGGACAGAGCGACGCTTCGCAGAATGTCTACCCATGTCTGTACGAGATAACTTATGCCCTCGGAAGATAATCAACACTTAACATTCAAAACACCACATGACTCTTATTAAATCTATTTCGGGTATCCGCGGAACTATCGGCGGCCCCACGGGCGACACACTGAACCCACTCGACATCGTTAAGTTCACAACCGCTTACGCTACACTCATGAAGCGTCGTGCTACAGGCGAAGGACGCAAGAAGATTGTTGTAGGACGCGACGCACGCATCTCAGGCGATATGGTGCGCAACGTGGTTTGCGGCACACTCATGGGCATGGGACTCGACGTGATAGACATCGACCTCGCCACAACACCTACAACGGAGTTGGCTGTGCGCTGGACGGGCGCACTCGGTGGCATCATCATAACAGCAAGTCACAACCCACGCCAGTGGAACGCACTGAAGTTGCTCAACAGCGAAGGCGAGTTCCTCACCAAGGACGACGGCAACGAGGTGCTCAGCATCGCAGAGAAGGAGGACTTCGACTATGCCGATGTCGACTCGCTCGGATCATACACACGCGACGACTCGTTCAACCAACGTCACATTGAGAGCGTACTCGACCTCAAGTTGGCTGACGTAGACGCTATACGCAACGCAAAGTTCAAGGTGTGCGTTGACGCTATCAACAGCGTTGGCGGCATCATCCTACCCGACTTGCTGAAAGCACTCGGCGTAGAATATACCATCCTTAACTCTACAGCAAACGGCGACTTCGCCCACAATCCCGAACCGCTTGAGAAGAACTTGCAGGGCATCATGGACGAGATGCGCAGCGGCAAGTACAACCTTGGCATCGTTGTAGACCCAGACGTAGACCGTCTTGCTTTCATCTGCGAAAACGGCGAGATGTTCGGTGAGGAGTACACACTCGTAAGCGTAGCCGACTACGTGCTGCAACACACACCTGGCAACACCGTGTCGAACCTCTCTTCTACACGCGCTCTGCGTGACGTTACAGAGCGTCACGGCGGTACATACACAGCTGCCGCAGTAGGCGAGGTGAACGTTACGACAAAGATGAAAGAGGTAGGAGCCGTTATCGGCGGCGAAGGCAACGGCGGCGTAATCTACCCGGAGAGCCACTATGGTCGCGACGCCCTTGTAGGCATCGCTCTGTTCCTCTCTTCACTGGCTCACAAGAAGTGCACAGCAAGCGAGCTCCGCGCCACATTCCCCAACTACTTCATCGCAAAGAACCGCATCGACCTCACTCCATCTACAGACATCGACGCTATCCTCGAGAAGGTGAAGGAGATGTATGCATCGGAGAAGATTACGGACATCGACGGCGTGAAGATCGACTTCCCCGACAAGTGGGTACACCTGCGCAAGTCGAACACCGAGCCTATCATCCGCGTGTACAGCGAAGCTGCAACGATGGAAGAGGCTGACGCATTGGGCAAGAAGCTGATGCAGGTGGTTTACGATATGCAGTAAAACGCAAAGAACGTTATTACCATGCAACGTAAACATAGTCATTAAACCATGGTAACAATAATAACAAAAGGCGTGTCATTGTTTTGACACGCCTTTTGTTGTTAATACGCTTCGCGATACTTGTTCTCGTCTTTATCCTCGAGCATCGAGAGATAACTCTGATAGCGTGAAGCAGCTATGTAGTGCTCCTCTACTGCCTTCAGCACAGCGCAGCCTGGTTCGTGCGTATGCGTGCAGTTGTTGAAGCGACACTCCTTCGAGAAGTGGAATATATCCTTAAAATAGCTTGTCAGTTCTTCGGGTTCCATATCGAACGTACCGAAGCCCTTTATACCCGGAGTATCGATAAGATATCCGCCCCCGGGCAGTTCGAGCATCTCCGAGAACGTCGTGGTGTGCATACCCGTGTTGTGCGCATCGCTAATCTCCGATGTACGCAGATTGGCTCCAGGCAGGATGTGGTTGATGAAGGTCGACTTGCCTACACCGCTATTACCGCTCAGCAGTGTCTTTTTATCCTTCAGCATCGCCGGAATGGCATCCATGCCCAGTCCCGTAGTGGCAGACACGGCAACACACTTATAGCCCACCGTCTCGTACAGACGCATCATCATCTCCTGGTAGTGTCGCTCCTCGTCAGAGAGTATATCGGTCTTGTTGAACACCAGCACTGTCGGCACGCTGTACGCCTCCGCCGTAGCGAGGAAGCGGTCGATAAAGATGGTGCTCGTCTGCGGATAGTTCACCGTAACGATGAGAAATGCTTGGTCGACGTTGGCAGCGATGATGTGGCTCTGCTTGCTGAGGTTCTGCGACTTGCGTATGATATAGTTGCGGCGGTCGTGAATGGCGGTGATGAATGCCGTTCCTTCCTGATTGCGCACTATATCCACGATGTCGCCCACAGCTACCGGATTGGTGCTGCGTATGCCTTTCAAGCGGAAATTGCCCTTTATCTTGCAGTCTACATCGAGGCCTTCGTCTGTGCGAACGGTGTACCAGCTGCCTGTATTCTTGATTACTAATCCGTGCATCTATTAAAAGTAAAAAGGTAAAAAGGTAAAAGAGTAAAAAGAGCAAAAAAGTAAAAAGAGTAAAACATCATTTTAATGAATCATTATTTCTTATCTTTTTACTTTTTTACTCTTTTACCTTTTTACTTTTACACCGTCATGATTTCCTTCTGCTTAGCAGTGAGCAAGTCGTCAACTTTCTTCACGAACTTGTCGTGTACCTTCTGAAGTTCACCCTCAGCGTCCTTCTCCAGGTCTTCAGACAGTCCGTCTTTAATAGCCTTCTTGAGCTTGTCCTTTGTGTCCTGACGTGCGTTGCGAATCTCCACCTTAGAGCGCTCGCCAATCTTGTTGCACTGCTTCACAAGTTCCTTACGGCGCTCCTCTGTAGGCTGTGGGATGCCGAGGCGGATAATCTCACCGTTATTCTCAGGAGTGATGCCTACATCACTGTCCATGATTGCCTTCTCGATGTCGCGAATCTGCTTCTTGTCGAAAGGACGGATAGCGATAGTGCGTGGATCGGGCACCGTAACGTTAGCCACCTGGTTCAATGGCACCATAGAGCCCCATGAGCTCACGCGTACACCATCGAGGATTGCCACGTTGGCGCGTCCGGCACGAATACGTGCCAACTGCTCTTCCAAGTACATAGCAGCCATTTCCATGCGCTCTTCTGCGCCGTTCAATGTTTCTTTTACGTCTATCATAATTGTTTTATTATTTATTTCTGAACTGTTTTAGTTATTCGATTTGCAAATTTACAGAAAATAGTTGATAATACGAAATAACGCCTGTTGTTTTTAATTGAGAATTGAGAGTTGAGAGTTGAGAGTTATGATATGCACTAAAGCTTCAAGTTTATTCTAAGATTTTACAAAGGTAATCATAACTCTCAATTCTCAACTCTCAACTTTCAACTACTCTACCGCCACCTTCAAGCAGCGCACCGCGCCACCTTTGGTGAGCTTCAGTACATAGATGCCTTTTGTCAATCCGGCTGTGCTAAGCGCATTAACTCCACGTGCGCTCAGCACGAGTACACCAGTTGTATTGTACAAAAAAGCCTCATCTGCACGCTCGTCGAAGAGCAACATGTCGCCTGAGCGTGTCACACTCGTCTTATCACCACCAATGGTGAAGATGCCTGCAGCACCATTGTCCTTATAAGCTATGCTGATGAATGGTATCAGCTGTTCGCCCCATACGTTAGCATCTTCGTTCTCACCACTACAATAGGCGATATGCGGATTGCCTTCCGTCTCCATCATGTGCCAGTCGGGATGCTTCGTGCTATCCTTAATGTATCCAGTGCCGAGCGGACACTCGAACTTCATTATCACGTTACCTCCCTCGTACTTATACGGTGTTGTGAAATTAACAACCAGTTCCAAGTCGTTGGCATTGCCTTGAATAGTGATATTGCCGTCGAAGACGGTTGTGAAGCCGCTCTCGTCGAACACTGCGTCGCCACCGTCATCATCGAGCATATCGGTGCGTGTGGTCGACTTGATGCTGATGCGTGCCGGGAAGGTGTAAGCCTCCGCATTCTTGCCGTTGTAGAGGAAGCGCATACCTGTTATCTCGATGCCCTTCTTCTGCATCTCCTTCTCAAGGAAGAGTGCTTGACACTGCGAATATGGGTCGAGCATAAAGAATGGGAAACGCCATCCCCAGCTATTGTCTTGGTTCAGTGTGAGCCACTTGTCGGCATCTGCAGCCGATACCTTCACCTCTAACGGTGTTGCCAGAACGTTATCTGCCGGGTATGTATCGCCAGCAAGCTCCACCTTAGCCACTACCTTTATAGTGCCCTCTGCTCCTGGCACCCAGTTGACTGCCACTTCTACCGTCTTATCTGGTGCCACACTCTTGCCCTTTGCCTCGCCGAGCACTTCGTTGTTATCGGCGTTGAGCAGCAGTACGCGATAGTCGGCTACCGTTGCCGAGCCTTCGTTGCGCACGTCTACGGTGAACGTCTGCTGGCTCTGGCTATTCACGAGCTGCGAACCGGTGAGTGCCTGCACGCTGATGTCCTTCGTGCTATACTCTCGTATGGACACATCCTTCAGATAAATCTGTCCGTGATTAGCTTCGCTACATGCCTGGAAGGCGATGCGTGCAGAACCTGTTGCCTCTGGTTGGAAGTTGTCCTTGCCGTAGAGGAAGATGTTCGATGCGGTATGGAACTCGCCTGTCTCCTTTATGAGTTTGGTCGCACCGGTAGCTATCGGTTCCGAACAGAACCACACCTTCATCTGCTCCATCACCTGTTCGTGCTTATCGGGAGTCACCCAGTTGGCTGACGAGTAGGTGTAGCGTACCTGATATGTCTTGCCCTTCACGAACTTCAGCGCAGGCGTGTAGAGCCAATCGTCGGCATTCTTGTCCGTGCGATCGTATGTAGTAGTCTGCGTAGGAGTGTAGAACGTCCATGTATTACCGTCGTTGTTCTTGTCTACAGTCACCCAACGGTCGAAATCGTCCTGTGTGATGAGCGACGAAGTGAATGGCACGCTGTCCTCCGGTCCGAAGCTCAGCGTCTTCGACGTAGCCGAAGCACCCACGCCCTTCTTGTTCACAGCCGTGATGACGTAGCTGTAGCCCTTCTGCACGCTGACCGCATCCGTTGCACGCAGCGATGTAGTACCTTCCACAACCACCTTATTGTCTGGCATACGCACCACGTTATACTTCAATGTAGTATTATCAAAATATCCGCCATGCTTACCCTTTGCCGGTGCTGCCCATGTTATCTCGGCGTTGCCACCGTGCGTGGTGAGCGTCACGTTCTGTGGCTCGCCTGGCAGGTCTTCGCCCACGTATGCAGCAAACTCCTTGTACACGCCGTCGCCCGCAGCATTGTACGGCACTACCTTATATATATAGTAACCATCCGTCGCAGGCTTGTCTGTCCATGCCACGGCTTTGCCCTGCGTTGTCTCGGTTGAGGTGTACACGAGCTGATTGTTGCGATACACCTTTGTGCCGGTAAGTCCTGTTAGTGCCGCACCAAGATAGTTCACGCTTGGCGTTGTCCACGAGAGCTGTGCTGAGAGTGCGCCCTTAGCATCTGCCACAGCTTTAAAGCTACGCGGATACGACGGAGCACCATCGGCTACATACTGGTACGGTATGCCCATGCCGAGGAGCTGCATCTCGTTGTCCATAAACTCCTTCTTAAGCGAGGCACCCGTCTTCGGGTCGAGCTCTACGAGGTAGGCATTGCCATCGGAGGTCTGCGCCATCCACCACAAGCGGTGGGTGGTCTTGTCGAACTCCATCGTCTGACTGTAGTCGCCGAGATACACGTTGGTATTGCCTATATCCTTGTACTCGCAGGTCTTCGCCGTCTTATTGATGCTGCTTATCTCAATCTTGCTGAGGTAGCTCTTCATGCCGCCCTTGCGCACAGCGTACAGACTACCATTGTCGGCTGCGAGCGTGTAGAGGAGCACGTTGTTGAGCGTAGCCACAAGCGAAAGTTCGAGTGTGGTGCGGTCGATTTCGTAGAGGTACGACTTGTTCACAGAGGTGTCATAGTGCAGTGCGAAGATGCGGTTCGTCTTCGGGTCGTATGTCATCTCGTCGAGGATAAGCGGTGCCTCGGTTGTAGAGTTCACTATCTCGCGCTTAGCGGTGTACTCGCCCGTGTTCACATCCACCACACTGATGGCGCGTGGCATGAGCGTATTCTCGTAGAGCGTGGTCTCGTAGGCATAATACTCGTTGCCTACATACGTGCCGGCTGTAGTGATAGGTGTCACTCCTGCCTTATAACCATAGTCGCGCACCCACTTGTGGGTATTCGGATTGGCTGTATTAAACTTCACAAATCCGGTGCCGTTCACATTCTTCTCATAGCGCAACTGACCGAATATGTCAGCCTCGCCGTCCTGCACATCGTAAACATACTGACCGGTCTGCGCTACCGTCTGCACAAAGGGTGCTGAAGCTAACGTGAGCAGACAACCAAGCGTAAAGACTTTTCTTTTGATTGTAGGCATAATCTTATGTTATTTAAAATTAAGTATTTGGCTACAAATATATATAAAAATCCCGAATAATGCTTCTGTCGGGATAAAAAAACTATCGGTACAAGCATTAGTTTGCGCAAAGAGACTACACGTAGTCTGCATAAAAGCAATCCGCGACGACCGATACGTACATCCGCTACGGTCGTCGCAGATGTACGTATCGACCGTCGCGGATGCGCGTATCGGTCGTTACGAATGGTTTTACAAGGCTATTTTCACCGACTTCTCAGTGCCGCCCTGCTGCAACTTCACAACGAACACGCCGTTGCCGAGTTGCTTGAGGTCGAGTGTCTCACCGCTCACAGCGAGCTGCTTAGCGTAGAGCTGCTGACCGAGTGCGTTGTACACTGCCACGCGAGCCGTTCCTTCCGAACCGAAGAAGCACTGTACGGTGCGTGCCATGCGATTGGTAGTGATGCTGAACATCTGCTCGCCAACTTGTGTGTCACTGATGCCGGTTGTCTCACGTGCGAGTTTCAATCCCTCGAAAGCGTCAAGCTTACCAGCACCCCAACTGTTGCGATCCGACTTCTCTGCACTACCAGTATAGGTGTCGTGGCGTGAGGTCTTGTTCAGAATATCGCGCACGTCAGCCGGCGTGAGGTTCGGATTAGCCTGAAGCCATAGAGCCACTGTGCCTGTAACCACTGGCGAAGCCATCGACGTGCCCAAATTGACATCATAGTAGTCGTCGCCACTCTTAGCTATACATGCATTAGCGCTGAAAGCAGAGTAGTAGCGCGATGTAGCCGACACAAGTATACAGCCAGGAGCCGTCACATCGGGCTTCGAACGTCCGTCGAGTGTGGGGCCGTGGCTTGAGAACAACGAGAGCTGTCCCTTTCTGCCCACAAGCTCTGTATTTATATCATAAAGCCCGTTTTTAAGTGTCTCATAAGACATCTTCGTGTTGTACGAGCCGACACTGATAACATTATCGCTCACGCCGCCAAGCTCACCCACTGTGCAGTCGGTGTCGCCCTCTGTCCAGCCGCGCTTGCCTCCGTCGAGGAAGTAGCCTTCGGTAGCATTGTTCCACATGTGGATTGACGTGCCGGCATCGCTCGTTGCGACGATGCCTATCTTGCGGTTCTCGGCGATGCTTGTAGCGCGACACATGAGGAGCACCTCCGTGCGCTCGTTGTCAGGGTTCTTCTGCAGAGCCATCTGCACCGTCGACACCACTCCGCTGCCGTCGGGGAAGGTGTACTTCACGTCGGTCTCGCCGTCGGACGCTACGGCTGGCGACTCGTACATCACCTTACCCTTCAACGCGTCTACAACGACCGCCTTCACCGTCAGCGGTGCACCCTTGCTGCTCCATATGTCTACGTAAGCCTGCTTTGTGGTTGCATTCTCGCTGAAGCCAATCATCGTCTTGAGCGATGTATCGCCATCCTCAAGGTCTTTCGACACGTGCAGCGCCGTGCTGCCCTCGTTACCTGCAGCGCCGACGATAATTCTGCCCGGACCAGTCATTGCTTCGAAAGCTTGGTCGGTAGCTGATGTGCCGTCGTGCGGACCGAGGTGCGAACCCAGACTGATATTCACAACGCAGGGCTTGCCCACGCTCTCGGCGTAGTCAAAGCAGTACTGTATGCCGTCGGTGATGTTCACATTGCTCGAACCGAAACTCACGAACACGAGTTCAGCTTCGGGCGCAACACCATAGTAGGATGTCGTGCGGTCGCCACCAGCTGCTATGCCTGCCACGTGCGAGCCGTGGAATGTTGAGGAGATGTCGTAGTTGACGGCACGCATCTCGTCGAAGGTTGTGTACTCGCTGCCATAGCCAAACTTAGATGGCGACTTTCCGCCCTTTGCGTTCTGATCCCAAACGCGTGCAATGCGTGTGCCGATGCCGTCGGGATTGGTAAAGGCGATGTGCGAATACTGAAATCCGCCGTCGACGATGCCTACCACTACGCCCTTGCCTGTGTATGCACCAAGTTCGGAGGTGGTCGACTGACAATCGTCTACCTTCGTTTCCTTACGCGCCACGTCGAGCAACATGCGCACATCTGTGCCTACCTGCACGCTCTCCACCTCGTCGAGTGCTGCCACAGCTTCAACAGCCGTGAGGGGCAGACTGACAGTGAGCAAGCGGTCGGTCACTACGTTGCGCACTTCTACGCCCAACGATTCCAGACGGCTGAGACAGTCGTCTACAGAGGAGTTATGACTTGACGGAGCAAGGGTGAGGAAGGCATCCACCTTCTTCACCGTTGCCGACTTCACATGTTTCTGTGTACTCATATCCTGAAGCATCAGGCTCGTACTTGGCGAAAGCTTCTGTGCGAAAGCCGAACTGCCCACGAAGAGCAGCGATGCCAATAGGATGGTTGATTTGTTCATTGGTTTATTTTATGAAATGTTGTTATGGTGAGATGGTGTTTATTGTTGTTATGGTGAGGTGTTGAGATGGTGAGATTTGCATTTGTCAACACCTCAACATCAAATCTCAACATCTCAACACACAACATCTCACCACCTTTTATTAATAAGTTTCAAATGTACCCTTGTAGTTGACAACGATGCGTGTGTTGTCGCCACCGTTCGTGGTATAGCTGTTAGTGTACTTGTTGGTTACGTCGAGCAGAATCTCGTACACGCCGTTCTCGTCCTTGCTCACAGTGAGCGTGCCATTGTTAGGCATATTGCCATAGCCGTGACCGGCTGCGTACGACTGCAGCTGGATGCTGCCGGCGTTGTACTTGATGTCTACTATCTTCTCCTGACCGATGTTAGCAAGATCAATCTCGCCTGCGTTGACAAGGTCGCTGCCTACCTTCACCTCCACTCTGTCTGACGATGTCTTGCCGTCGCCTTCGGGGATAAGGTAGAAGGTGAAGTTGCCCTTGTACTCCTTCATGTACGATGTGCCGAGCTGTCGTGTGATGGAGAGCTCGCCGTCAGCGTTGTAGTACTTATACTCGTTCTCTGCCACTACCGACGGTATTATCTCGTCGAGCGACTCTGTATTAGTCAACGCACCGAAGTAAGAGAGGCTGACAGTTTTGCCGTCCTCAAGCACTGCTTCGAGGCTCACGTATGTCAGTCCGTTGTAGCCCTGTGCGGTGGTGATGGTGCCCGACTTCACCTTATCATATACGGTGCGTGTAGCGTAGTCGATATAGCGGAAGGTGTAGCTGTCTGCGTCTGTAGCCATATCAATCGTTCCGTTGTAGAGTTTGGCAGCCGAAACGCTGAACCATACTGCAACGTTGGCATTGAGGAAGTCGGCAGGAGCCGTAGCCGCTACGTCAGCGAAGGCGAAGTTAGTAGGTTCGCCCGTCGCTTTTGGTTGTACACAGAAAGCGGAAGCCACCTTTGAGTGAGCAACAGCCTGCTCAGGAACACTAACCTTTATGCTGTTTTCAACAAGATAAATGCGTCCGAAAGTACCCGTGTACTCACAACGAACTTCGTCACCACCTTCTTCTGCCTCAACAGAGATTGTAACGTTCTTCTTAAACTTGTCGAACTTCACCTTAACCGTACCCTTCTTGAGTTCGCGTTCTTTGTATCTCAACACAACCCCTTCCGCAGTAGCAAGGTCTACATCTTGTCCTATTAAAGATGTAGGGAGTTCGATTGTAATATCAGGAACAAGGTTGCTCGCGACATTCTCAGCAGTATGAATAGCAAAAAGGCTATTTTCGCCGCTCTCTGCAAACAGCACCGTGTTCACTGGATTTACTTCTTCGTTGAACGCCCATTGGTTATTCAAGTCGGCATACACCTTATCCGAGAAGCTTACGCGCTCCACATTGTCCACCTTATACTCTACTTTTGTGCCGTCCTTCTGCTGAACGGTCATTATTCTCTTTGTTGTCTGTGCGTAACTGGCACTCATCGCCATGAGGCACAACATTGTCAATACAGTCTTTTTCATCGCTTTACTATTTTTGTTATAACTCCATTTGATGTTCTCACAACGTAAACGCCACTATGCAGCGACGATACGTCTACTGGTTTTGTTGCGTCGGCTGCGAGCACGTGCTGTCCGCCTACGGTGTAGACAGCGAGACGCTCGCCCTTGGCTGCGCCTTCTACGAGGAGTGTGTTGCCGACGAGTTTCACTGTGGCTGCCTCATCGCCACTCACCTTGTCCAGACCTGTCGACAGGTCGTAGTTGAGTTCTACCGGACCACTCCACTCACCCTTAATCTGATAGCCCTTGCCGTCAGCCAGCTCGATGGTGAACTTATATTCCTCGTTAGCCAACTGCTCCACGCCTACACGTCCGCTATAGACGAAGGCGAAGCTGTCCACTACGCAGTAGCGTCCCTTCTCGAAGTGCTCATAGCGTGTGCCGGTGCGTCCGCCGACGTTGTCGAAGTAGCCACGTGTCATCTTGTAAGGCGCATAGAGGTTAGTCCACAGGTGGTCGTTCTCCATCAGCTCGTATGTGCCTGAAGGCAGATAGGCTGTGCCAGGCTTTGTCTGGAACTCCATACGGAGCAAGTCGCCCTCGTCGCCGTCCTTACCGCTTGGCGAACCGAGGTCGACGGTGAAGATGTTCACGCCGTTCTGGTTGCCGAGGAAGTAGACGCGTGCCTTCTTTATGTAGTCGAGATTGAGCTGCACGTCGCGGTCGAGGTTCGACTCTACGTACTTCTCCTTGTCGTCCGACACGTCCACGATGTTGAACTTGATGTTCTTCGCCGTGCCCGTCACCTTGTGTCCGCGGTCGGTAGTACAATCCACGGTGAAGTTGAATGTACCCTCTTCGTCGCCCTCAGTGATTACGACCGTGCCGTCGGTGATGTAAGCATAGTCGTAGTCGGAATCAGATCCGGTTACGGTCTTGCGACGTTTGATGTATGTACCCATGAGTACGGTCATGCCGTTGTAGTCGATCTCCATACCAGGGAAGTAGGTTTCGCTCTTGAAGTTGCGCGCCATGGTGTATGTGCCCGGTATGATTGTAGCCTGTTTCGGGTCGCCGAAGAGACGGTTGAAGGCGCAGATGGCAAGGTTAAATCCCGTGCCCTTCATGTTGCCTGTCTCCGGGTCGAAGTCGCAGTCGAAGAGGTTGATGTATATATTGCCAGTGTTCGACTCCATCAGGTTGCCATGATAGTAAGCCATACCGCCTGTGAACGTCGTGTTCACGTCGGTAGGTATCTGCGGATATACCGTCGTGCCGGTGTTCATATCTACGAAACTGAGTGTGCCGGTGTACGTGTACTGCACGCCGTTAGCATCAGCAAAGGTCACAGTGTACGAGTTATCGATGCCCTTCTTCACCGTCACGTCGCCCTTCAGCGCGTTCTCCTTGCCGGGTTTGCCGCTGAGTCCGTACTTAGTGGTGTAGGAGTAGTCGGCATCGTAATACAGACTGCCCTCGCCTGCCTTGAATGTTCCCTCGGGCAGTTCGGTGCCTGTGCCAGCCGGAGCATACAAGTCGATAGCTGCCACGTTGGCGTTGGTAGCCACGATAGTGCCTTCAGCCGAGTTGAACACTGCGTTTGTCTTGTCCGAAACTACGAGATAGTAGTTGTCGCAGTTGTTGGTAGCCTCAGAAGCTGCGGTGTAATACGAAGCTACGACGTGACTCATAGCGAGGGTCTTGACTTCGTCTGCCTTAGCTGGCGCAGAGAAGCGCGGCGAGTTCTTTACGAATGACTTCTGCGCTGCTGTGGGTAGCGCAAGTACAGAAAGAAGAAGTGTTATAAAGAGTATAGATTTTTTCATCGTTTGATTAATTTAAATGTGTGTTCGTTCTCCAATGTGAGCACATAAACTCCGGGCTTGCAGCTGTCGAGGCTCACGCTCACAGCTCCCTCTACTACGCTTTTGCGCGCCACAAGTGTGCCGTCGGCAGCGTAGAGCGTGGCAGTTTTCGCCTTTGTGCCACCCACCGTCACAGTACGGTTGTCGGTGTACGTCAGCGAGAATGTCTTGCTCTCGGTGCCCGCAATGGCGGTGGGCACGACATAGTCGAAATAGAACTCGGCTACAGCCGACTGTTCATAGTCGGTCGTAACCCCTACAGATGTCACCGTCAGTTTGCCATCGGCGAAACCAACTTCGGGCTGATCGGCAAGGAAGAAGCTTGCCGTGCCGTCATCAACAAACTTTAAAACGAGTGCTTGACGCGGTGTAGTGTCGGTATCATCGGCATACGTAGCCACCGATGGTGACAACAACAGCAACGCAAGCAACGCCTGCAATAGTCTTGCTTTCATAGTCTTGTTGCTTTTAGTTTAACTTCATAATAATACAACTCTCTTTTTACACCTGCAAATATACACATTATTATTCATTCACCCTTAAAAAATCGTATTTTTTAAACAAACGACCACAATTTGCTTACAAATAGCAACCGCTTGAATTAGTAATTATCAATTCGTAATTATTCCTCCTGAAACTGATAGTTTCCCTACTTTTACCGCATAAACCCTCTGTTTTCTCCACCGTTCGCGTCCGCCACCCAATCGGATTCCGTCCGCCGCCCGATCAGATTCCGTCCGCCGCCCGATCAGATTCCGTCCGCCGCCCGATCAGATTGCGGTCGGGTGACGATGGCTTTTCGTGAGGTTTTATTGGACAAAACAATGCGGAAACCTACTTAAAAGCGCGAATTATTGATATATATAATAGGTGGAATGAAGTTTTTTAGTTAATTTTGCGAATGATTAAAGCTACACACCCCATACTATAACTTTATATCTTTGGAATGAAAGAATTTGTAATATCAGAAGTAAAGGCTGAGACAGCCATACTCGTAGGTCTTATAACCAAGGAACAGGACGAGGCAAAGACAAAAGAATATCTCGACGAGCTGGAGTTCCTTGCCGACACCGCAGGTGCCGTAACCGTAAAGCGCTTCACGCAGCGCGTGGGCGGACCAAGCTCGGTGACGTACGTGGGTACGGGTAAGCTGGAGGAGATACGCGCATACATCGAGGCTGAGGAGGACGCTGAACGCCCCGTCGGCATGGTCATCTTCGATGACGAACTCTCGGCAAAGCAGATGCGCAACATAGAGAAAGTGCTGCAGGTGAAAATCCTCGACCGCACATCGCTCATCCTCGACATCTTCGCCATGCGCGCGCAGACGGCTGCGGCAAAGACGCAGGTGGAGCTGGCGCAGTATCGCTATATGCTTCCGCGTCTACAACGTCTGTGGACTCACCTCGAACGCCAGGGCGGCGGCTCGGGCTCGGGTGGCGGCAAGGGTTCTGTGGGTCTGCGCGGACCTGGTGAGACGCAGCTCGAGATGGACCGCCGTATCATCCTCAACCGCATCACGCTGCTCAAGCAGCGCCTCGTAGAGATTGACAAGCAGATGAGCACTCAACGCAAGAACCGCGGACGTACCATACGCGTGGCACTCGTGGGATACACCAACGTGGGCAAGTCGACCATTATGAACATGCTCGCAAAGAGCGAGGTGTTCGCCGAGAACAAGCTCTTCGCCACGCTCGACACTACGGTGCGCAAGGTGGTGATAGACAACCTACCGTTCCTGCTCGCCGACACCGTGGGCTTCATACGCAAATTGCCCACCGACTTGGTCGACTCGTTCAAGTCGACACTCGACGAGACGCGCGAAGCCGACCTGCTGCTGCACGTGGTAGACATCTCGCACCCCGACTTCGAAGAGCAGATACGCGTCGTGGAGAACACGCTGAAGGAGTTGGGATGCGCCGACAAACCGTCGATGATTGTGTTCAACAAGATTGACAACTACACGTGGACCGAGAAGGAGGAGGACGACCTCACGCCGATGACGAAGGAGAACATCACGCTCGACGAGCTGAAGCGCACATGGATGGCACGACTCGGCGAGAACTGTATGTTTATCTCGGCTAAGGAGAAACTGAATATCGACGAGTTCCGCGAGACAATATACCGTAAGGTGCGCGAGCTGCACGTGCAGAAGTATCCGTACAACGACTTCCTGTATATGGATGTGGAATGATGTTGTGGTGGTGAGGTGTTGAGATGGTGAAAAGGTGTTGTTGTGGTGAGATGGTGAGATGGTGACATATGCAAATCTCGACATCACAACATCTCAACATCATATCTCAACACCTCAACACCATATCTCAACATCATATCTCAACACCTCAACATAACAACATCTCAACACCAAAAGCACATGATATATCGCAACTTAACCGAAAACGAAATCTCGACTCTACAAGCCAACAGCTGCTGGGCAGAAGACTGGCAACGCATTGAGGTGAGCGAAGATTTCGAGCCTCGCTTCTTCCACGGCGTAATGTTCTACGGCGATATACGCCTCGGAGCATTCACAAACAACGTGGAGGTGAGCCGCGGCTTCATGAAACACGCAGGCGTGAACAACGCCACACTGCGCAACGTAACCATTGGCAACAACTGTCTCATAGAAAACATTTCGGGATACATTAACAACTATGTCATTGGCGACGATTGCATCATATCCAATGTATGCACTATGGAAACAACCGACGGTGCAACATACGGAGAAGGCAACTTGATATCGGTGCTCAACGAGGTGGGCGACGGAAACATTATACTCTTCCACGGACTGACAAGTCAGATTGCAGCACTTATGGTCAAACACTTCCACAACCGACAGCTGAAGGATGCCATACGCCGACTGATACGCGAAGAGATAGAACGCACTTCGCCAGATATGGCAACCATCGGCAACCGCGTGAAGATCGTGAACACTAAGGAGATTACGAATACCGTTGTCTACGACGACTGCGAGATAGCGGGCGCAGCACGACTCAGCGACTGCACCCTAATGAGCAACAGCGAAGCATCGGTATACATCGGTACAGGAGTAATCTGCGAGAACTCAATCATCAGCAACGGCTCGGCTATAACCAACAGCGTGAAGATGCAGGACTGCTTCGTTGGCGAAGCATGCAAACTGAGCAACGGCTTCACCGCAGCAGGCAGCGTGTTCTTCGCCAACTCGTACATGGCGAACGGAGAGGCATGCGCAGCGTTCTGCGGTCCGTTCACCGCTTCGCATCACAAGAGCTCACTGCTCATCGGCGGACAGTTCTCGTTCTACAACGCCGGCTCGGCTACCAACTTCTCTAACCATGCCTACAAGATGGGACCGATGCACTACGGAACGCTCGAACGCGGATCGAAGACTGCCAGCGGTGCATACATACTGATGCCGGCGCATATCGGTGCCTTCTCCGTGTGCTTCGGCAAACTGATGTACCACCCCGACACACGCTCGCTACCATTCTCGTATCTTATAGCATATAACGACACCATGTACCTGGTGCCAGGACGCAACCTGACAACCGTGGGACTGTACCGCGACATACGCAAATGGCCAAAACGCGACATGCGACCAAACGGCGCACGCAAAAGCATTGTCAACTTCGACTGGCTCTCGCCGTTCACCGTGGGCGAGATACTGCGCGGAAAGAAGATACTGGAAAATCTGCGCAACGCATCTGGAGAAGATGTGCCGACGTACAACTATCATGGGTATGTCATCAAAAACTCGTCGCTGCGCAAAGGCATCAAATACTACGACATCGCACTGCGCATATACATGGGAGCGGTGCTCAAACGCCATGCACCGATGGAGCCGACAACGAACGTGGGCACCGGACCGTGGACTGACCTGTCGGGGCTGTTGCTGCCCGTGTCTGAGGAACAGCACCTCGTAGACGATATTCTCTCGGGCGAGATTGATACCACCGAGGATATTGCCGAGCGATTTGAGGAGATAAACGCCAACTATTCCGAATACCGCTGGGCGTGGTCGTATCGGATGATTATGGACTACTACGGCTTCTCAGAGCTAAACGAGGAGAACGTGGAACGAGTGAAGCGCGACTACGTCACGGCACGACGTGCATGGATTGCCGAGATTAAAAAGGATGCCGCAAAGGAATACCAACTGGGCGACGTGGAGGAAGAGGTGTTCAACAACTTCAACGAACAGCTCGACAAGGAGGTTGACTTTGAAAACCAGAAACTCTATATGTAATATTTTAGACAAAACAACAATAATGAAATTCAAATCCTTTCTTATTGCCGCAATACTCTCACTGGGAACAGCGGCTACTGCCTCGGCATACGAATACGAGACAGTGAAGGGCGACCCGATGCAGACACGCATCTACACGCTGCCCAACGGACTGAAGGTTTATCTTTCTGTGAACAAGGAGCAGCCACGCATACAGACTTACGTGGCTGTGCGCACTGGTTCGCGCAACGACCCTGCCGAGACAACGGGCTTGGCTCACTATCTTGAGCACCTCATGTTCAAGGGAACACGTCTTTTCGGCACCACAGACACAGCGAAGGAGCAGCCCTATCTCGACGACATCGAACGCCGATACGAGCACTATCGCACCGTGACCGACCCCGAAAAACGCCGACAGCTCTATCACGAAATCGACTCGGTGTCACAGATTGCTGCGCAGTATTTCATCCCTAACGAGTACGACAAGCTGATGGCTGCCATCGGAGCCAACGGCACCAACGCTTATACAAGCAACGACGTGACGTGCTACGTGGAGAACATACCGTCGAACGAGGTTGACAACTGGGCACGCATCCAGGCTGACCGCTTCCAAAACATGGTCATCCGCGGATTCCACACAGAGCTTGAGGCTGTTTACGAGGAGTACAACATGCACCTCACAAGCGACTTCGACAAGGAGTGGGCTGCACTCGGCAAGAAACTCTTCCCTACTCACCCCTACGGCACACAGACCACTATCGGTACGCAGGAGCATCTGAAGAACCCATCAATCACGAATATCAAAAACTACTTCAAGCACTACTATGTACCGAACAACGTGGCTATCTGCATGGCGGGCGACTTCGACCCGGAGGCTGTGATGGCTACCATCGACAAGTACTTCGGCTCGTGGAAGAAGAGTGAGCAGGTGAAGTACCCGCACTTCGCACCGGTGAAGGACCTCACGGCTCCGGCTGATACTACCGTAATCGGACAGGAGGCTGAGAACGTGTTCCTCGGCTGGAAGATGGACGGGGCGGCTTCGCTGCAGGCTGATACGCTCGACGTCATAGACCGTATGCTCGCCAACGGCAACGCCGGACTCATCGATATCAACGTAAACCAGAAGATGCTCTGCCAGGGTGTGCAGTCGGGCAAGATAGACATGCGCGACTACTCGCAGTTCATCATGATCGGTCAGCCCAACGAGGGACAGTCGCTCGACGAGGTGAAGGCTATCATGCTCGGCGAGATAGAGAAACTGAAGCGTGGCGAGTTCAGCGACAAGCTGCTGCCTTCGGTTAAGAACAACATGAAGCTCGAATTCCTGCGCTCGCTCGACAGCAACGAGAGTCGAGCTACGTCGTTCGTCAACACCTTCATTTACGGACGCCCGTGGAAGACGCAGGTGGAGCGCTTCGACCGTATCGCAGGCATCACAAAGGAGCAGATTATGGACTTCGCCCGACGCCACTTCACCGACGGCTACGCCATCGTCTACAAACGTCAGGGCGAAGACCCCACACAGAAGAAGATTGAGAAGCCCTCTATCACGCCGATACCTTCCAACCGCGACCTGCAGAGCGCACTCGTGAAGGAGATAAAGGAGTCGAAGGTGAAGCCTATCGAGCCGGTATTCCTCGACTACACCAAGGACTTCACTCGCACTACTACAAAGAAGAAGCAGCCGGTTTACTATATCCAGAACAAGCAGAACGACCTCTTCGAGCTTCACTTCGTGTACGATTTCGGTTCGGAGGCTAACAAGTGGCTACCCTACGCCACCGACTATCTCGACCTGCTCGGCACCGGCACAATGTCGGCAGCAGAGGTTAAGGAGCGTTTCTACGAGCTTGGCTGCGAATACAGCTTCACCCCCACATGGTCTACTATGACCGTATCGCTTAGCGGTCTCGGCGAGAACATGACCGAGGCAATGAAACTCATGGAGCAAATGCTTAACAACGCAAAGGTCGACAACGAGGCTTACAGCAAGTACGTTGACAACCTGCTGAAGGGTCGTCGCGATGCGAAGCTCAACCAAAAGGAGAACTTCTCAGCACTGCGCAACTACGCATTCTACGGCAAGTACAACCCCACGCGCAACGTGCCCGACAGCACAGAGCTCGTAACAACCCGTCCACAGGATGTTATCAATATGATCGCTGCGCTGAAGAACTACAAGCACGACGTGGTCTACTACGGTCCGCTCGCCATGAAGCAGCTGCTTGCTATCGTCAACAAGAACCACATCACAGCGAAGACTCTGCTGGATGCGCCCGAGAACAAGCCGTACAAGATGGTGGAGACTCCGAAGAACGAGATACTCCTCGCACCATACGACGCAAAGAACATCTACATGATGCAGCTGCACAACGTCGACCAGAAGTGGACTCCGGAGGACGAGGCTAAGATTTCGGTGTTCAACGAGTACTTCGGTGGCGGCATGAACGGCATCGTGTTCCAGGAGCTGCGCGAGAGCCGCGGACTCGCCTACAGCGCATTCGCCGACTACAGCACAACGAAGCGCAAGGAGCATCAGACCAACTATGCTTATACATACATCATCTCGCAGAACGACAAGATGATGGACTGCATCCGCGTGTTCAACAACATCCTCGACACCATGCCGCAGTCGCAGGCGGCGTTCGAACTGGCACAGCAGGCTGCCGTCAAGCGCATCGCTTCGCAGCGCATCACCAAGGCTAACATCATCTTCTCTTACCTTGGCAACAAGCGCATCGGCATCAACTACGACTTGCGTCGCGACATCTACGCTGCCATGCCGAAACTCACACTCGAGGACATCGTGAAGTTCGAGCACGACAACATGGCTAACAAGCCGTGGCTCTACATCATCCTCGGTGACGAGAATAACCTCGACATGAAGTCGCTCGAGAAGATTGCGCCCGTCAAGCGCGTCGCTACAGAAGAAATATTCACTTTTTAAACCAAATAACACTATGGCAACAACACCAGATTTCAAGTATGCTCCTATGTTCCAGATGGGCAAGGACACTACCGAGTATCGCCTGCTTACCACCGAGGGCGTAAGCACAGGCGAGTTCGAGGGTAAGACAATCCTTAAGGTTTCGAAGGAAGCGCTCACACTGCTCTCTCAGCAGGCGTTCCACGATGTAGAGTTCATGCTCCGTCGCGAGCACAACCTGCAGGTGGCTCAGATTCTCTCCGACCCAGAGGCATCTGAGAACGACAAGTACGTAGCTCTGCAGTTCCTCCGCAACGCCGAGACAGCTGCTAAGGGCATCCTGCCTTTCTGCCAGGACACCGGCACCGCTATCATCCACGGCGAAAAGGGACAGCGCGTATGGACCGACTTTGAGGACGAAGAGGCTCTCTCACGCGGTGTGTACAACACCTTCACCGAGGACAACCTGCGCTACTCGCAGAACGCTCCGCTGAACATGTACGACGAGGTGAACACACGCTGCAACCTCCCTGCACAGATCGACATCGAGGCAGTAGAGGGCGACGAGTATCGCTTCGTAATGGTGGCTAAGGGCGGTGGCTCTGCCAACAAGACATACTTCTACCCGATGACCAAAGCTACCATCCAGAACGAGGGCACACTGCTGCCGTTCCTCGTAGAGAAGATGAAGAGCCTCGGTACAGCGGCTTGTCCTCCGTACCACATCGCATTCGTTATCGGTGGTACATCGGCTGAGAAGAACCTCCTCACCGTGAAACTCGCTTCTATCAAGTACTACGACTCGCTGCCTACAACAGGCGACGAGACAGGACGCGCCTTCCGCGACATCGACCTCGAAGAGAAGCTCCTCAAGGAGGCTCACAAGATCGGTCTCGGCGCACAGTTCGGCGGCAAGTATCTTGCTCACGACATCCGCGTGATCCGTCTGCCACGCCACGGCGCAAGCTGCCCAATCGGTATGGGCGTTAGCTGCTCGGCTGACCGCAACATCAAGGCTAAGATCACTAAGGACGGTGTGTTCCTCGAGAAGATGGACGCTAATCCTTCTGAGCTTATTCCGGAGGAACTCCGTCGTCCGGGCGAGGGCACAACAGGCATTGAGATCGACCTCGACAAGGGTATCGACGCAGTACGTGCAGAGCTTTCTAAGTATCCCGTCAGCACACGTGTTAACCTCAAGGGCACTATCATCGTGGCTCGCGACATCGCTCACGCTAAGCTCAAGGCTCGTCTCGACGCAGGCGAGGAGATGCCGGCTTACTTCAAGAATCATCCTATCCTCTACGCTGGTCCGGCTAAGACTCCGGAGGGTTATCCTTGTGGTTCTATGGGCCCGACAACAGCCAACCGTATGGACCCGTATGTAGACGAGTTCCAGGATCACGGCGCTTCGCTCGTGATGATCGCCAAGGGCAACCGCTCACAGATGGTGACAGACGCTTGCAAGAAGCACGGCGGCTTCTATCTCGGCACAATCGGCGGCGTAGCAGCTGTTCTCTCGCAGAGCTCTATCAAGAGCATCGAGTGCGTAGAATATCCCGAGCTTGGCATGGAGGCTATCTGGAAGATCACTGTTGAGGACTTCCCAGCTTTCATCCTCGTTGACGACAAGGGCAACGACTTCTTCCAGCAGCTGAAGCCCTGGTGCCCTAACTGCAAGTAATCCCAGGGGGTGCACTTGTCTCCGCTCGGCTTTGCCGCTTGCCAGAGCAAGAAGTGCACCAACCAAGCAACAGTGCACCAACCAAGCAACAGTGCACCAACCAAGCAACAACTGCATACAAACATACGACTCCCATAACCAGCTTACGGCTATGGGAGTCATTTTTTTCGGTGATACCCTTTCTACTTCACGAGCACCTTTGTCGTTCTGTTGCCACGCTTCACGATGTTTATGCCCTTTTGTGGAGCGTTCAAGCGGCGACCATTCACGTCGTAGTACTCCGCTGCGATGTTGTCCGTTGTCGAAACCGCATCAATACCACTTGCTGCCTTATACGTGAAATACCCCGTAGTGTAGTTTGCCATCTCCTTACCAACCCTGTTTGGATCATAAGGCACAGCACCCACAAGTTTCTCACAACCACTAAACATCCTTTCATAGTCTGAACAAGCAGTAGTCACAAACTTATCGCTTGCATAGATTGTAGTGAGGATATTACAATATCTGAATTTATTATTAGTTGATTATCAGTGTTATACGCTCTAAACGGTAGAAAAGTGACTGTATGGATTCTGATTAGATACGAAAAGGTGATTATTTAACGTATTTAACTTTCAATCACATCGGAAATCACTCTAAGCAATATGTAATAATCAGAAGTCTTCCTGTGGCGATTCTTCTTTCTCCCATCCTGCGCTGAACACCTCCGAGCGTGAGCGCAGTCGCGACACAACGAGATCTAAGAGCACTTTGTGTTCGCCTAACGTTTCCATGTCGCAACAAACAGTTACTCGGTCGTCATCGCCTTTATAGAAAAGCGAATTGAGCCTTACGTCCTGGTCGAAAGCAAGCGTATCCATGATGAGTTTCTGCACGCTGCCTGACGCATTGCGCTGACATTCAGCACGCACAGAGTAGTGGAACACCTTGGCTGTACGCTTTTCGAGGAATGTACACAACGGACGGAAAAGGCAATGCGTAATCAACACGCACGCCACCAATACGGCAGCCTCGCAGTAGGCACCCACACCCGAGAGCGTGCCACAGGCTGCCGAGCACCATATCGTAGCAGCAGTGTTCAACCCACGCACGGTGAAGCCGTCTTTCAGAATCAATCCGCCACCCAGAAAGCCAATGCCCGACACTATCTGCGCAGCCACACGCGAGGGATCGCCGCTACCTGTCGTCATCGAATAGGACAACACCGTAAATGCGGCTGCGCCTACTGCAACGAGAATGTTTGTGCGCAGTCCGGCATTGCGCTGGCGGTACTGTCGCTCCACTCCAATCAGTGTACCCATAAGAAAAGCACATCCTATTCTTGTAAGAAATTCAGTAAAGAGAATCATAACTATTTGTTTTTCGGCAAAGTTACGGTCTTTTCCTGTTTTATTATATTAGAGATGTATTAGAGCCGTATTAGAATTCCATTAGAGCCTGTTCTAATGGAATTCTAATACGGCTCTAATAGTTTTCTAACCGACGCTATCGGATTGTGTGAGTAATTTTGCAGCGCGAAACGAAAACAACAACCGATTAAAGTTAACTAATTATGTGGAAGACAAAAAAGAAAAACAGTAAGATTGCCTTCAATACCGAGAGGGTACTGATGGCAGCAAAGGTGCAACTGGAGAACGTGTACACCCACTTCCAGACCACATCACTGGGTCTGACCGACGAGGAGGTGGAGAAGCGTCAGGGGCTGTATGGCATGAACGAGATTGAGCACGAGAAAAAGAAGCGCCCACTGGTGATGCTCGCAAAGGCATTCATCAATCCGTTCGTGGGTGTGCTGACGGTGCTGGTGGCTATTTCGTTCGTCATGGACGTATGGATGGCTGACCCGGGCGACAAGGATTGGACTTCCATTGTTATCGTGACGACGATGATTGTGCTGAGTGCGCTGCTGCGCTTCACACAGGAGTGGAAGGCTAACCGTTCGAGCGAGGCTCTGCAGAAGATGGTGACGAACACGTGCTACGTGGTGCGTGCAGGCACGGCAAGCAGAGGCGGAACACCGGGCGACGAGACAAGCAACGAGGAACTGGTGCCGGGCGACGTTGTGATGCTATCGGCTGGCGACATGATTCCGGCGGATGTGCGCATCATAGAGTCGAAGGACCTATTCGTGAGCCAGTCGAGTTTGACGGGCGAGTCCGACTCGATAGAGAAGTTTGCCACGCTCTCGAAGCCGCGCAAGCACTCGGGCTGCAGCATCGTCGACCTCGACAATATCTGCTTCATGGGGTCTAACGTGGTGAGCGGTTCGGCTAAGGGCATCGTGTTCGCCACAGGCAACCACACCTACCTCGGCACTATAGCGAAGAGCGTGGCGGGACATCGTGCGGCTACGGCGTTCGACCGTGGCATCACGAAGGTGAGTCTGCTGCTCATACGCTTCATGCTCGTAATGGTGCCTATCGTGTTTCTGGTGAACGGCATCACGAAGGGCGACTGGATGGAGGCGTTCATCTTCGCCATATCGGTGGCTGTGGGTCTGACGCCGGAGATGTTGCCTATGATCGTGACGGCGAACCTCTCGAAGGGTGCGCTTGCCATGTCGCGCAAGAAGACTATCGTGAAGGACCTTAACGCCATTCAGAACTTCGGCGCGATGAATATTCTCTGCACCGACAAGACGGGCACGCTGACGCAGGACCACATCGTGTTGGAGCGACACGTGAACGTGGATGGCACGGAGGACAAGGCAAACCGCATTCTGCGCCACGCCTACTTCAATAGCTACTTCCAAACAGGACTGAAGAACCTCATGGACCGTGCCATTCTCTCGCACGTGAAGGAGCTGGGACTGGAGTCGCTGAGCCGTTCGTACAAGAAGGTGGACGAGATACCGTTCGACTTCCAACGCCGCCGTATGTCGGTAGTGGTGGAGGACCTCAGCGGCAAGCGACAAATCATCACAAAGGGCGCTGTGGAGGAGATGCTCGGCGTGTGCTCTCATGCCGAGTTCGACGGCAAGGTGCTGCCGCTGACAAAGGAGATGCGTGCGAAAGCGCTGCGCTTCGTGAAGGAGATGAACGAGCTGGGTATGCGCGTGCTGGCTTTGGCGCAGAAGAGTTTCTTGAGCAAGGAGAACAACTTTGCCATCGAGGACGAGAAGGACATGGTGCTCATCGGCTATCTCGCCTTCCTCGACCCACCAAAGGAGTCGGCTTCGCAAGCCATAAAGCAGCTGCACGAGCACGGCGTAGAGGTGAAGGTGCTCTCGGGCGACAACGACGCTGTGGTGAAGTCGATAGCGCGACAGGTGGGCATCGACACGGCTAACGCCACGACCGGACCCGAACTGGAGGTGATGAGCCAGGAGGCGAAGACGCAAATGGTGGAGAAGTGCAGCATCTTCTCTAAGCTGACACCGATGCAGAAGGCTGAAATCATACAGCTCTTGCAGAAGAACCAGAACACAGTTGGCTTCCTCGGCGACGGCATCAACGACGCTGCAGCACTGCGCGAGTCGGACATCGGCATATCGGTAGACTCGGCTGTGGACATAGCAAAGGAGAGTGCCGACATCATCCTGTTGGAGAAAGACCTGATGGTGCTGGAGAACGGTGTGCTCGAAGGTCGCAAGACGTTCGGCAACATTGTGAAGTACGTGAAGATGACCGCCAGCTCCAACTTCGGCAATATGTTCAGCGTGCTGGCAGCGAGCGCCTTCCTGCCCTTCCTGCCCATGCTGCCTATCCATCTGCTCATACAGAACCTGCTCTACGACATCTCGCAGACCACCATTCCGTTCGACCGCATGGACAGCGAGTATCTGCGCCGTCCGCGCATCTGGGATTCGGGCGACTTGAGCCGCTTCATGATATGGATTGGTCCGATCAGTTCGATATTCGACATCGCTACTTATCTGGTGATGTGGTGGGTGTTCAAGTGTCAGGGTCCGGACATGGAGTCGCTGTTCCAGTCGGGCTGGTTCGTAGAGGGCTTGCTCTCGCAGACACTCATCGTACACATGATACGCACACGCAAGGTGCCGTTCGTGCAGAGTTCGGCTTCGTGGCCCGTAATGCTCATGACGTTCTCTATCATGGCTGTGGGCATCTGCATACCGTTCACACCGTTCGGCAGTTCGATTGGTCTCACGCCGCTCCCATTGTCTTACTTCCCGTGGCTCGTCGGCATATTGCTCGCCTACTGCGTGCTCACGCAGTGGCTCAAGACGCTGTACATCCACGTGTTCAAGCGCTGGCTATAATAGGAGGAGGGTGTGCAAAACACAAAACATCAGAAATGAAACGTATTCTTATTATTATAAGCAGCTTCTTCCCCTGCCTTTGCGCTGCACAAACCTTTTCGGGCGAATACACCGCAGAATGGCAGTGGGACATGAAGCGCAAGACCAACTGGGTGAACCTGCTGCGCTTGAACATGGACATACAGCTCTTCGACGGCAAGGGCACCATTGAGGCCTCAATTCTACACATCGCTAAGACCAACGATAGAATAGCCGACGACTGGCAGACATTCTCGAACATAGAGGAGGACAACCGCGTTGCCACCCTCGCCGTACTTGGCTACATGCACGAGTGGCAGGCGGCGCATCTGTTCGTAGGCGTGAGGAACGTGAACGAGGACTTCTTCACGTCCGACGTAACGTCGCTATTCACCAACAGTTCGTGCGGCATCTTCCCCACCATCGCCGCAAGCTATCCCATAGCCAACTATCCGCTCTCGGGGCTTACCGTCTATTTCGATGTGTCGAAGGGCAACTGGCTTTTCAAGAACAGTCTGTACAACGGCGCAGGCTACAACGGATGGAAGCGCAAGGACAACCCGTTCGTGGTGCACCCGAAGCGAGACGGAGTGTTCAACATCTCGCAACTGGAGTATGCCAACCGCGGTGCGCACTACTTCGCTGGCGTAGCTGTACACTCGCGGCAATATCCTGTGCAGGAGGATGGCGAGATGGTGTCTGCCGACAAGGCGCTGCGCAAGACTACCTGCGCATGGTGGGTGTACGGCGAACAGCCGGTATGGTCGTCAGCCGAGCGCAGCGTGACGTGCATGGCGCAATACTCTGAGAACACCTGTCACCAAAGTGCCTGCTACAGATACGCCGAGGCGGGCTGCGCATACACAGACAGCCTCAACCTGTGCGGCGCAACCGTTCAATGCGCCCGATTCAAGCAGGGCACAGAGTGCTCCGTTGAACTGACATACCGCCGCCAACTGAACCGACACATCGCTCTGCAGCCCTCGTTCCAATACATCAACAACAAGGTAGGTAGCTTCACTGTGCTCAGCGCACGCCTGTGCTGCAGTTTCTGACCAATTAGGAGAGTTAATTAACTTTCCTACCATACTAACACAGTCTACATTAATTCTTGCTAATTATAGCTGCAATTCAGCAGTTTTAAAGAAAGAAAAGTGTAACTTTGCAGCAGTTTCATGTGTCGAAAAGTGTAAATCACAAACCAGAACAACTATGATCAGCATATTAGTTATAGAGGACGAAAAGCGTGTGGCCGACCTTCTGAAGATAGGTTTGGAGGAAAACGGCTATCAGATAATGGTGGCGTACGACGGCGAGATGGGGCTGCGCCTCTTTCAGAACAACGCCTTCCAGCTCGTCATCTCCGACATCATACTGCCGAAGTTGAATGGCTTCGAGGTGTGCCAACAGATACGCCAGCACGACGAGCAGATACCCATACTGATGCTCACGGCGCTGGGCACTGCAGACGACAAGCTCGAAGGCTTCGACGTGGGCGCAGACGACTATATGGTGAAGCCGTTCGACTTCCGCGAACTGCTCGCAAGGGTGCGCGTGCTACTCAAGAGGCGCGCCGTGAGCGGCACCGAAGCGCCGAAGCAGATTGCTTACGCCGACCTGAAGATAGACCTTGAGCGACAGGAGGTGACGCGCGGCGACACGCCGATAAAGCTCTCGCCGAAGGAGTACAACCTGCTGGTGTATCTCGTGGAGAACGCCGAGAAGGTGGTGAGCCGCATAGAGATAGCCGAGAAGGTGTGGAGCACGCATTTCGACACCGGCACCAACTTCATCGACGTATACATCAACTATCTGCGCAAGAAGATGGACAAGAACTTCGACGTGAAACTGATACACACCAAGCCCGGTGTGGGCTTCATACTAACAAGCAGACTATAATGAAAATACGTACAACCCTCACTCTGAAATATACCTGTGTCACAGCTACCATCTTCCTGCTGTGCACGGTTCTCATATACCTGCTCAGCGAGCACACCCGCGCGCAGACTTTCTTCCGCGACCTCAAGAGCGAGGGCATAACGAAGGCTAATCTGTTCCTTGCCGGACAAGTGGATGCACAGACCATGCAGTCGGTGTATCTGAACAACCGCAAGTTCATCAACGAGGTGGAGGTGGCTGTATACACCACCGACTTCCACATGCTCTACCACGATGCCATACACAACGACATAGTGAAGGAGACGCAGCAGATGATAAACGAGATACTCAGACAGCGAGAGATAGAGTTCAGCATAGGCAAGTATCAGGGCATAGGCATGGTGTACCTCTACAAAGGAAAAGAATATATCGTGACCGCCGCCGCCTACGACGGCTACGGCCATGCCAATCTATCGGGCCTGCAGAACACGCTTATCATTCTCTTCATAATAGGCCTCACGCTGCTCTTCGTTGCGGGCTACTTCCTCGCACGCCTTGCGCTGAAACCGATACAGAACATTGTGAACGAGGCTGAAACTATCACCGCCTCGCACATCGACCGCCGCTTGCCGGTGAAGAACGAGAAGGATGAGTTGGGCGAACTCTGCATTGCGTTCAATGCGCTGCTCAACCGACTTGAGGTTTCGTTCGAGTCGCAGAAGCAGTTTGTCAGCAACGTGTCGCACGAGCTGCACACTCCGCTTGCCGCCCTCACCGCCGAACTGGATGTGTCGCTGCAGAAAGACCGCACCAACGAGCAGTACAGACACGCTATGCAGAACATCCTGCAGGACGCAAAGCGCATGACCCGACTCATCGACGGCTTGCTCAATCTGGCAAAGGCCGACTACTGCAAGGAGAAGATTAGCATGCACGAGGTACGCCTCGACGAACTGCTGCTCGACGTGCGCGAACTCATTCTGCGTGCGCACCCAGACTACTCCATCGAACTGCTCTTCTCTAACGAGGAGGAGGACGACGACCGACTCATAACCACGCACGGCAACCCCTATCTGCTCAACATTGCCTTCGCCAATCTCATAGAAAACAACTGCAAGTACTCTGCCAACCACTCCTCAATCGTGCAGATTTCGTTCCACAACCGCTGGAGCATAGTGCGTATGTCGGACAACGGCTGCGGCATGTCGGCAGAAGACAAACAGCAGCTCTTCACCTTGTTCTATCGCGGAGCGAAAGAGAACGCCGTAGAGGGTCACGGCATCGGCATGACGCTCGCCCATAAGATTGTGAAGCTGCACGAAGGCAACATCGCCGTACACTCGGAAAAAGGCAGAGGCACGAGTTTCATCGTTGAGCTGCCCCACGTCTGATTGCCACTTTTTACTTAAAAGCAAAAAAGATTGTAAGTGTATCCGCGATGCTAGTATATATACATCAAAAAATATCGCTCAAGTTTTTATCCCAAATCCTAATGATTTGAGATAAAAGGGTACCGATTCGTGCTCTACGCTTGGTACCGATACAGCACTATCGGCATTTATCGCGACAACGAGTTATTGCGCCAACGTTTCTGATAACATCATGAACGTATTGGGCAATAATGACTAAACAACACAAATTGAGAAGCAGAAGAACCAGCCTTTGGTTTTGCAGAAAGCCATTGACATGGTAAAGAGTTCTCTTGCGGGTCACTATTCGCACAGTTCTCATTCTTTACACAGTTCTCACAGCTCGCATAGCTCACACTCGTCTCACTATTCAAGTCGTTACTAAGGATAGTGATTCGCAAAATCATTGCGAGTTGTAAAATAATTTGGGAGGGGCGTTTCGAAATGCGCTCCTCCCTTAATATTTTATCTACTCAAGCCTTTCCTCTTCATTGGTTTCATCATCTTTGTCGCCTGTCGCAAACATCGTCTTATCCATTCTATCTCATCTTCATCCTTGTCACGTCCCCAATCCTTGGCGTCGCTACCGCCACCTCCTTGGCTTTCAGCAAAGTTGGTTGCTTCGTTGATATAGCCGACGTAAAGGTACATTGCACAATAGATGATTTTATCGCCATGATTGATGAAATCCATTGCAAAACTATTGTCAAATAGACTGCTGTCATGAATGCTCGTCATGCGAGGATAGATGTCTGCTATCTCTGCCAACGCCTTCATGCCAGCCTGCGCCCAAATCTTATTGATCATCTGTTGCTGGTATGAAACAGCTGTTTTTTCAAAATCGGCTTTAATCTCCCTGTTTCTTGCTTCGATGTGGGAGGTATTCTTCTGCAACTCATTAAGTTGCAACTTAGCCTGTTCAAGTTTCATTTTCTTGTCGTTCAATTTGTCACGAACATCCCAGAGTTCCTTTCTGGTGGCGGTAATCTTTGCCTTTATCTCAACTGCATCACCAAGATGATTCTTCATGTAATCTTCAAGTTCGGCTATGGTCGCTTGTTTCTCTGCTTCTGCTTTCTCCAGATTGCTGACCATAGTCTGCAGAGCCTTGATTTTGGTCTCTGCTTTTGTGATGCTACGATTAAGACCTGAAAGAAGCGTCTTCTTCATGCCTACTTCATTTGACAAAGTGCGGCATTCATCAGCCAACTCCCTGCGATAAGTTTCTGTTGACTTGTGCTTGGCTCCAGTTATGGTGATGTCATCACCACGTTCCAGTCCATACTTTTCATTAACCTCTGCAAGTCGGCTATGAAGTTCACGCATCCTTGTTCTTGCTTGAATCATGTCGTTTCCACCAAACATATCTTTTGCGCTCAATCTGCCGTCCTTTGTGATGGGGACAATGACCGCATGCGCATGAGGATTAAGTTCGTCTAAATGAACAATGAACGAAACGACATTTTCTTCACCAAACTCCCGACAACAAAAGTCATATATGTCCGTTGCCCATCTGTCTATGCCACTGCAACTGTCAACATTCCAGTTGTTGCCATTCTCACTGATTGTCTGGTCGCCAAATGCGAGTTTGCGCATCTGCTCGCGGTTACCACCAAAGACAATGCTCACGGCACGGTTTGATGTGGCATTCACTCTGCCTGTCACTCTATTCTTGATGGCTTGCTCGATTTTGTCTGTTATGGACTTACTCTTGTCTATTGGTCCAAGTTCTCCACCTTTCGATACCTGAAAGTTAAGTCGGGTGCGGCTACGGTCATAGTTGTATTTTGGATCGTTCTCCTTCCTTGAAAAAAGGTCATCGCCCCAATTACGCTGATGCTCATTGCTGACGGCAACGCTGAAAGACTTGACCTTTTGGATGTCCATCATCTGCTTCTTATTATCGCTCATGAAATTGCTTGTTTTAAATTGATTGTACATATGAAATTCAGCTTGCTGTACACATATATTGGCTGTTTTCCCTAATTACTGAGCTTGCTCGGTGTATTAGGCTCCACCCAAGGGATATGTTCGCAAGCGAACTCGTTATAACTGCTGCCAGTAGTGTTATGACTCTTCCACCAACACCAACCCAAGACTGTCTATCAGATGTTGGAGTGGCG